>WNFQ01004907.1_pt1 | contig 17803 bp, 10 predicted proteins | sample 5400171 | NCBI WGS metagenome assembly WNFQ01 (sample SAMN13153356, study PRJNA577476) | soil metagenome | isolation source: 20 cm soil under Madrone tree | place: USA:California | collected 2016-06-14 | reverse complement strand
GGTCTCAGCATAGCGCACCACCTTAAGTGGATACCGTTTTTCCACGTCGGAAGAAAACTCGGCGATGTCCGCTTGGCTCTTTGTGGACACTTCGATCTCCGAGTCTCTCGGGATGTAAATCGCGTCGTACTTGCCGAGTCCGAACCCTTTTCGATCCGTTCGAACGCCGCCCGATCCCGTCAAAAGAATCAGGCCCGTTTCGCGGTTTCCATTGCCAAACGATACGTTCGGCACGGTGGCATTCAGCCGAATCCTTCCATACGCCAAATGCCGCATTGTGCTGTTCTCCGGAGTCACCGCGATGTGTCGCCCGATTCTGCTATTCGTCTTTCGAAAGATCATTTTTTCGAACGCAACCTGTGCTTGCGTACTCATAAAGTCCTCCTTTGCAGTGTTTCTTTCAGCGGCCCGTCCAATGACCTGCGCTTCAATCTGCGCTAACGCGGTCCATGCTCAGAAAGCAATAGCCAAACCGCGGACACAATTAGCACGGAAGCAGAAGAGTGCGGCCGCCACGAAGGGTGATCGTCCGGAGCGGAAATCAAATCCCCGCTCCGGACAACTACGCTTAGAAGTTAAACTTCAATCCAAACTGCACATTGCGCGGGTTGCTGGCGCTTCCAAAGCCTCCGAAATTGGTGGAGCCAAGAGTCAAGGTTGCGTTGCCCTGGTTGCCCAGGGAATAGTTAGCTCGGTTGAAAACATTGAAGAAGTCCGACTCGAACATCAGGCCCATGCTTTCTCTCGGCAATTTGAAGTACTTGCGCAACGACAGATCCGTCACGAAAATGTAGGGGCCGGTAAAGGTGCCAACTCCGTCTGTTCCCGGGCTTGTGGGCGACGGGTTAGCAAATGCAGCGGGATTGAACCATTGACCAGGGGCGATTGGGGCGAGCGATACGCCAGGGACACGATTCGCGCGCCGCCCGTTCACCGTCGTATTGCCAAGTGGGGATTCAGCTAGCCGGAAATTGGCCAGGATGGTAATGGGCGGTCCGGATTGTACTCGTGTTATGCCGCTCAGTTGCCAGCCGCCAAGCGCGGTGCCGACGAAGCCGCCTCGATGCCGGAACAGCGGAGAGTCGTAGAAATAAGTTGTGGCGAAGACGTGCCTGCGGTCAAAATCCGCCGGGCCGTAGTTATACCTTCGATCGCGCCAATTGTCGGGGTTTGCACCAAGAGCGCTGGAGTCAGCCAGCGTCTTCGACCACGTATAACTGACTGTGGTCATGAAGTCTCCCTTCCGCTTCGTCGCGTAAAGCTGCAGCGCGTTGTAATTCGCCGTACTGTCGCTTAGGTACATGCGAATCGCCAGATACCCCGGGTACGGGCGGAGTCGGTTCAGTGGTAACGGAGTAGGAAGCGCCGCATTGGCCTGAAGCTGTGCGAACGTCGGCAGATTGATATCCGGCTGGCGCAATATATGCCGCTGCTCGTTGCCAACGTACGACGCCTCTAAAAGAACGCCCCACGGCATCTCGCGTTGTACGCCTAGGCTGTAACTCGTGGTTCGCGCAACCTTCAAATGAGGATCAATCGCAGACACACCTAAGAGCGACGCAGCCCCAGCGGCGCCACCGGAAGGGTTGGATATGTTGCCATTCTGGAATGTCGAGGATTGGATAAATGGAGGGAGGTTGAGCTGAGAGAAAATAATGTTGCCTTCGGGTTTGTCATAGAAAAGACCGATGCCGCCGCGAATAGCTGTCCGGTCGTCCTTAAATGGTGAGTAGGAAAAGCCGAAACGCGGCGCGAATGAAGGACTATTCCCGTTGGGCACGCGGACGAGCTGATCAGCCGGTACACCGTTGCCCGCACGGACCAACCCGTTGAGGCGATTGCCACCCTTCGTGGTATCAATCGCGCTGCCGTTCGTGTTAAGCGTGACGGCCTGCGCGGGGTCGAATAGGTTTGGGTCGAAGCTGACCATGTTGTTCGCCTGCGTGTAGGTCGGCCCAGCGTGCTGATATCTCAAGCCAAACTCGAGGCTGAACCGGCGAGTAGCTTTCCACGAGTCGTAGACATAGGCTTCGACGTCCGTGAAGCGGAAATGTCCGATCGGATCATCCGACGCCTCCGTGTACGATCTAAAGTTTCCCAACAGAGCGTCCGCCAATGCAGTTCTCGTTGTGCTCGTCGCAGTACTGTCGAACAAAACCTGGCCGTTATATCTAGACCGGCCGTTCTGATCCTTGCGATTGCGGACCACCAAGACTCCCGCCTTGAATGTATGAGGCCCTTTCTGCCAGGTGATGTCGTCCGCTGGCGCGATATCTACCGTGGGTGACAGCAGCGAAAAGTCGGGACCTTGTGTACCCGAGATGGCGGGCATGCCCCCTCCAGAGTTAATGGAGATGTCGGGAATTCCGTCGGGAAATCGTCCCCCGGGAAACAGTTGTGGGAAAGCAAAGCCATAGGTAGCGCGCTGCCAGTTGACACCCGCTGGAGGGATGCGCTGCCCGTTCCAGGAAGCATTAATCTTGGCTTGGTTTACGATTTGTGGAGTAATGAGCCAGGTTTCGCCGATTTGAATGCCATACCCCGGGCGAAGCCGATGAGTTGGCGTTGTTGGTAAAACTCCGGCGTCGACAAAGGTCCCAAAACCATCTACCAAATCAAAATTATCGTGCAAATACCGTCCGTAGAGACTGTGCTTGTCGTTCAGGCGATAATCGAGACGAACGAGATCCTGCCTCCAATTGAACGGGTTGTTGGGCTGGAAAGTAGCGGTGAGGGCAATCGGAATCGTGGCACCTATAGGAGTAACCGGGGAGACCCCGCTGGCCAGGGCCGTCATCGTGCTGTAGATCTTGGCAATCGCTTTGCCGTCCGTTGTGAGCGGCGTGTTGGGATCGAGATCGAGGCGGTTGCCAGGAATAGGGTTCGTGCTTCCCGGCTCGTGGAGTTGTACCGGAGCCGCTAATGCGAGCAACGCGCTGAAGTCGCCTGTCAGCTCTGCCGCTGTGGGAACCGTTCTCGTTTGCGGCGTTGCCGTAAGGCGAATCCTCTTCCATTCCTCACCAGCGAAGAAGAACAATTTGCCGCGTTTGATGGGGCCGCCAAAATCCCAGCCGAAGTCGTTGAACCGCAAGGGCGTTTTCACCGCGTTGGGGGCAGGGTTTCTCGCATCGAGTTTCTCGTTGCGTATGAATTCAAAAACCGTTCCGTGGTAAGAGTCACCCCCACTGCGCGTCACCACGTTAACTGAGGCCCCGGAGTTGCGGCCATATTCCGCTGAAAAATTCGATGACTTGATGGCCACTTCACGAATGAAATCGATGCCGACGTTGTTGACCTGGCTGGCGTTCGATCCCGAATCCATGTTAAAGCCGCCGTCGACGGACAGCGCGTTCGAATCGGGACGGTTGCCGTTGACCGACTGATTGTTGATGGCCAAGCTCGTGGTCAAGCTAAGTTGGTCATCGACAGTGAGGGCTGTACCAGGCGTAAGAGAAAGCAGCTGCATGTAGTTCCGCGCGTTCAACGCGACCGTTTTCACTTGGCTCGAATCGATGACTCGCGCCAATTCGCCGGAGGTGGTATTAATCGTCTCAGCCACCGCCGCCACTTCGACCCTTTGCGAGACCTCACCAACCACTAAGCTCAGATCCACGGTCATGCGGGCGCCGGCCACCAAATCGTTTCCGGTTTTCTTGACGGTCTTGAAACCAGATTGCTCGGCGATCACGCTGTATACGCCCACCGGCAGGTCGCTCGCCACATAGTACCCGTTAGAATCGGTTGTCGTCTGCCTTTCGATTTTCGTCTCTTCGCTGACGATAGTGATCTTCACGCCAGCGACCGATCCGCCCTGCGCATCTGTGACCGTTCCAGAGATGCGTCCGAAGATGCCCTGGGCTGCTGTGCCGGTGGCGCAAATCGTCAACACTGCCGCAAGCGCAAACACCGCCGCCTTCAAAACCAACATAGGAAATTCACTGCGCCTAACAGCTTGATTTGATTTAGACAGTTTCGTTTTCACGAAAACACCCCCTTCGAGAATAAGCATCTCTGCTTTCCACCCCGGTTATCGCCCGTCAGAGGGAAACGCTCTCTGACTCAGCGCCTTGCGTACTGCATTGCGAGACAGCATCTCACTTGCGTCGGCCCCTAAAAAAAGCCCGGTTTTCACCAGGCGTAGTTCACAAGCAGACTACCCCGCTGCCCTTCGCACAACTTCGAGCGGCCCACCTTGGTACCCCAGCTCCGCCGACAGCTCGTTCGCGGCCTGCATAACAGCCCTGCCTATTTCTGGAATTCGTTCTTTGGTCATACGGAACGCCGGCCCCGAAACGCTCATAGCCGCAAACAGTTTTCCCGAGTGGCCACGGACCGCCGCGCTGACGCAACGAAGCCCTTCTTCCTTTTCTTCATCGTCAATCGCATAACCGCGCGATCTCACGGCGCTTAACTCCGCCTTCAGCGCTGTTGCTGTCTTAATGGTATTCGCGGTGACCGGTTTCAACCCCCAGCGCCGGACGATCTTGCTCACTTCCCCTTCCGGAAGCTCCGCCAGCATCGCCTTGCCAACCGCCGTGCAATACGCTGGTGCGCGGCTCCCCACGGTGCACGCGGTGCGCACACTCTGCTGAGATTCGACCTTTTCGACGTAAAACACCTGTCCCTCGTCGAGAATACAAAGAAACACGGTCTCGCCAAATTCGGCTTGCAGTCGATCGAGATACGGCCGCGCGCGACCGCGAAGGTCGAGTCCGTCGATGGCCCGGGAGCCCAGTTCGTATAGCCGTAGCCCCAAGCGATAGCGTCCCGTTTCCGGGTTCTTGACGACCAGCCGATGCTGCTCCAGCACCATCATCAGCCGGTGGACCGTGCTCTTGTGGAGCTTCAAGGCCGGGCAAAGCTCCGCAAGGCGGCAATCGCTCGAGCTATTTGCCAAGATCGCCAACGCTGCCAAAGCGCGGTCGAGAACCTGAACCTTGTAGGGAGACGTCGTCTTAGATTGCGGCACGCGTGCCATATTATGGAATTCCATTTAGTTGTCAAGAAGAAAATTCTATAGTTCGCATTCGAGGAACCGCGGGCCCCAGGAGGGTGGGGTCTTCATCCTTGATCTCATCCGTGAGTCTGCCCCAAGGCCGCGCGTCATTTCGAGGCGCCCGGATTTTTCGTTACTCGGCGTGTCTAGCCGTATTAACATGCCTGCTCGCGCTGGACGGTTCAACGTTGCACTGAGGTGATTCGATATGAAAAAACTCTGGTTGCTATCCTTTCTCGCAATTCCGTTCCTCGTTGCACATTCGCAGGCTCCCTTCCACGCGGGCTTTGACCATTGGACTGCCGCGGATTTGCAGGTTGTCAACAAAACGCTTGCCGCCAAAGCGGCGGGTGATTCGCATCGCGCAGCTTCGACTCCTCTTTCCGATTATCCCAATGAGTTGTTCATGCTTGCTCATCGAGAGGCTGACGGCCAACCCGAGCTGCACGAAACCCAGGCAGATGTATTTGTTGTGGAGTCTGGGTCTGCAACGCTGGTAGTAGGAGGAACGTTAGTCAATGCGGAAACCACCGCGCCACACGAGAAACGCAACGGGACGATTCAGGGTGGCACGCGGCAGAAATTGTCCACCGGGGATATCGTGCGCATCCCCGCGAACATGCCACATCAGCTGGTTCTCGATGGCGCGCAAGAATTCACCTATTTTGTGATCAAGATTAAGGGCTACTAGCATCGTTGGAGATTGGAGAGAAAGCGGTTGACCCTCAGACGCCACGCGCACCTGGGCTCATTGAAAAGGCAATTCTTCGTTTCCGGAAAAAGGCTTTCTCCTTGATGCGCGTTTTCTGTGAGAGCTAGAAGCGGTTTCGCTCGGCCCACAAACCGAGGCCCGGATTATCGATGAAATAGATTTCTTCCCCCTGCACACAATTCCAACCGGCCTGCAGCTTGGCCGGATCATAGAGTTGCATCATTTTGGTTAACTCTGCGTATTGAAAGCCTGCTTGTTCCACCTCTTCGCGATTCAAATGCGCCGGACACCAGACGGTCTGGAAGCGGCCTTCGGAAGATCCGTGAATCAAATGTGCGGCAGCGCTGAGATTGGCGCTCAAATCGTCATTCTTGCTGACCATCGCGAGCGTCGCTTCCGTACCATGATAGCCGTATTTGCGGATCAGTTTGTCGATTAGGGGATCCTCGCCGAATGCGCGCACACCTGGACCCAGAATGATCAGTTCTCCTCCATTTTCTAGTGCCATACGCGTACGGTAAATCGCTTTGTTTCCGAGCCATGTGCTGTGAAATTCTTGCGGGTCAAGATAAACCACGGCCTTGCGCAGGGGCTTGGGCATAAGTGTAAAGTTCACCTGGAAGCTCAACTCCGCCGCGCGATGAAAGCATTCCGAATCGTCTCCAATGAACAGGCCACGCGCGACGGGGACTCCCGCCTCGTTTGGCGACACCACCGTCAGGACATAGACAATCGGGAGGCTGGCGAGAAAATGAGAGGCGGCGTAATTCAGCACGCGACGGACGGGATTATCCGCGTGCCCCATGATGCGCTCCATGCCGTACACAGCGCCAAGATAGTGGCTGCGGTTGATACTGTCGGGCCCGCCGGTTCCGACCAAAATGTTTTTGTTGTAATTCGCCATGCCGATGACTTCATGCGGCACCACTTGTCCGATGGAGAGAATGAGATCGAATTGGCCACGAGAAACCAGCCGATTTACCTGTGCTGGCCAGTCGTACTCGAGCCGCCCTTCCGATTGTTCGCGGATGAAATCTCTGGGAACGACCCCGATCGTCTCCACATCCTCGCGCCACTTGTGGGCGTGAAAGAGGGCGCTCGGAATCTCGCCGAACATCGATAAAAGCTGTCCCGATGACATGGCTCGGTGCGTTCCGAGTGCAGGAAGGATCGCGCAAAGACCTTGACCGTAATGTCTCCAAGCGTGGTGCGTCAATTCACCGGCTCGCGATGCCACACGCGTGTGATCGGGTGGGATGACAAGGACTTTAGAGCGCTTGCCCACTCTTTCCAATGCACCGAGGAAAAGCTCTCTCAGTTCATTCGAGGAAAGCTCACTGTCTGGGCTGCCTTGTCCGCAATACAGAGTCATGGGCTTGGCCTTAAATTCTTGAGTCAGGCTAAGGTTTACACCAAGCGGACGTCAAGCTCATTCGCTCCGAGCCATTGTGTTCAAGATGCACAAGCCCAGCTTCTAGTCCCACTCCGTCCCCTAAGACAGCCTAAATACCTGGAAGCTCTGCGCTAGAGAGCTTCTTGCTAACTTCTGTGAGGGTAGCGCGTCTACTCCCGCGTGGGTAGAATGCCTACTGTGATGAGGCCCAAGAACTCTTCGACCCGGACCGAACTCTTGCAGGGCACGCTCGATATGCTCATTCTGCGCACGTTGCTTTTCGGGCCGGCTCATGGCCATCAGATCGCAAAACACATTCAGCGGACTACTGAGGACGTGCTGCAGGTAGAGCACGGCTCACTCTATCCGGCTCTGCATCGCATGGAACGCAAGGGTTGGATCATCTCGAAGTGGGAAATGGCGAAGGAACGGAATCGTGAGTTCAAGTATTACCGTCTGACGCCGGCAGGCCGAAAACAGCTCGCTGGCCAGGAATCGAAATGGAGACAAGTGGCCACCGCCGTGGCGAGGGTGATGTGGCCGGCTCCGGGAGATCAGTCATGAGCATTCGGAATTGGTTTAGCTCGCGGCTGGCTGCACTCTGGGAACGGCAGAAGCACATAAAGGACTTGGATCGCGAGTTGGAGTCGCATCTGGAACTGGAAGCAGAAGAGCAACAGGAATCCGGCTTGCCGCTCGAGGAAGCACGTTATGCCGCTCGACGAGCTTTCGGCAACGCCACGCTGGTCCGGGAGGACGTGCGCGCAATCTGGAACGGGGGTTCGCTGGAGCGACTTGCCCGCGACATAAGGTACGGCGCCAGGGCCCTCCGCAAAAACCCCGGTTTTACTGCCGTAGCCGTGCTCACGCTGGCTTTGGGCATTGGCGCCAACACAGGAATTTTCAGCGTAATTGACGCTCTGATGCTTCGGCCTTTGCCATTCTCCGCGGCGGACCAACTGGTGCGCATCTACTCGACGAAAGATGGCATGCCCATCGCTGGGTTCGGCTTCGCCGGCGGACCGTCAAGGCTGGACATGCTGGATTTCGCGCAAAACAGCCATAGTTTCCAGAAGATGGTCGCTTATGACGTGTGGCGCAAGAACGTGAGTTTCGGAAATTTCACCTCCGCGCCGGAGCAGATGCGCGTTGGTTTGGTACCTGCAGCTTATTTCGAGGTCCTGGAAGTACAACCAATCATGGGACGGCTCTTCACTCAGGAAGAGAACCGGCCAGGCAAAGGTTATGTGGCTGCTATCAACGCCCGGCTATGGAAAGACCGCTTCGCTGGCGATAGAGCAATCCTGGGACGCAAAATCTTTATCAATGACGAGCCTTACACCATAGTTGCCGTAATGCCTGATGTGATTCCCGAGTGGATGGAATCGGCGCGCGCTGGGCCGGTTGAGGTCTGGACTCCATTCGAATCTTCCGGCGTGTTGCCAGAAAGTTCGCGAGGAGCACGAGGTGACGGGGCACTTGCACGTATGAAACCAGGCGTGCCGCTCGAACAGGCCCAGGCAGATCTCTCGACCATCGCCGCTGCACTAGGAGCCGCGCATCCTGTCGATCAAGGCATCGGCGTAGTCGTCAAGAGGGTCTCCGACACGCGCGTGGGAACCCTGCGACCGATGCTTTTTTTGCTCATGGGAGCAGTTAGCCTGATTTTGCTGATTGCGTGCGTAAACTTGGCTAATTTGCTCTTGGCGCGCAATTCAGCCCGCCAGCGGGAACTGGCTGTGTGTGCCGCTCTAGGCGCGGGTAGAGCCCGGCTCGTCCAGCGGTTGCTCGTCGAAACACTGCTGCTATCGCTGATCGGCGGGTCGGTTGGATTGGCTCTGGCACAAATTGGACTCTTGGCCCTTTCGAGGATGCACCCTGAGAATCTGTCGCAACTTCAATCGATAGGAATCGATTGGCGAGTGCTCGGATTCACGCTCCTGGTATCTCTAGCTACAAGCTTGCTCTTTGGTGTGGCCCCAGCGCTCACTGGAACTCGCCTGAACCTCGTGGACGCGCTGAAGCAAGGCGGGCGGTCTGGAACTTGGGGTCGACCTGCTCAGCGTGTTCGTAACCTCCTGGTCGTGACGGAAATGGCGATGTCCTTGATGCTCGTGGTGGGCGCAACTCTGTTAGTGCGAAGCATCATCCATTTGCAGGGCCAAGGCTTGGGAATCCGTCAGGACCATCTGCTGAAAGGCCACTTCTATCTGCCAGGTGTGAGATACCCAGACCCGGGTGCGATCACGCGCTTCTGCGATGAATTTGCACAAAAGGTTCGAGCATTGCCGGGCGTAGTGGAGGCCACCGTAACAACGGTCTATCCGCCAAACGACGGATGGACGCAGATGCTTGATATCCTTGCGCATCCGGCCACGCGAATACAGGATATTCCGTCCGCGCGGTTTGGGGTCGCGGACGCACATTTTCTTAGGGCTCTGGGGATTCCTCTGATTCGTGGCAGGGATTTTGCTGATTCGGACAACGTGTCCAGCCCGTCTGTGGCGCTTATTAGCGAGGAATTCAATCGGCGTTATTTCCCAATGGAAGATCCCATCGGGCGCAAAATCCACGTTGGGCCCCCACAATTCCTGCAGATTCCTCCCGGAGAAAATACGACGGACGCCGCCGACGTCACAGTCATTGGTGTGATTGGCGACTTCAAAAACGCTGGGCTCGCGCTCCCGCCGGAGCCGCAGATTACCGTTTTGTACTCGCAGCATCCTCTGGTGAACTACGGATTCAAGGATATTGTGATCCGCGCAGCTTTGGAGCCGCGCTTCCTGGAATCAGAAATACGCAGCCAACTTCATGAGATGGATTCCGACATGCCCTTTGCCGAAGTGAAAACGATGGACGAGCTCGTCGAAGCGCAGACCGGCGGACAACGCTTCACCACAATTCTGTTGGCTTCATTTGCGGCAGCCGGTCTGGTCCTCGCCGTGGTCGGAATCTACGGCGTGGTTTCTTTTCTGGTGGCGCAACGCCAGCAGGAATTGGCCGTGCGCATTGCATTGGGCGCCGGCCGCGTGACTGTTCTTTGGCTGGTATTGAAGCAAGGCCTGCAAATGGCCACGATTGGTGCGGCTATAGGACTTTTTGGCGCATGGGCTACGCAGAAATTGACAAGCGGCCTTCTGTTTGGCATTTCACCTGTTGACCCCGTGACGTTCGCAGGCGCAGCCATCTTCTTGCTTACAGTCGCGGCTATCGCCAGTGCGATCCCCGGAGCGCGTGTCCTGAGAATCGACCCGGCACGAACACTCCACCAAGACTGAGACTGGAGTTCCGACTTTTTACGTCGTTCATTCGAAAGCTATCCCGAAATGGACTCGGGGAAAGTTGACAAAACAGCTTACCGGCATCGCTCAGACCCGGTTCCAACAACTAGTCTAAATTAGACTAGTTTGGCTAGGGGTCATAGCTGCTGGATGAGTAGGCTCAGTGGCCGCCAGATGCGCCGGCAAGTGCGACTTCGTTTTCCTGGCTCAGGTCAGAAATGTTATCGAGCACAGCGCGCATGATGCGCATCCGGTAGTACACGTAGACAAAATACATTGACGGCACAACCAGCAACGCTACGCCTAGATTGCTGCCGCGACTCGTGGCGCTGGCCAGACCCGCCACGGCCGCACCCACAAGGAAGTACGGGAACGTCCATTCATAGCAAGAGGACCAGAGGTCCTTTAGGGAGCGTCCCTCCGCCAAGGAGATGACCAGCGAAACCAACCCGGTGTTCATCAACACGTAGACGCAGGCTCCCAGCACCGTCATCGCGGCGAGAGAATTCAAACCCAGCATTGCCTGAACACCGTGCGAGGCCCAAAATGCCGCCGCAGTGCAAACCGTGAGGCATGCCGCATTAAAGAGGACCTGCACCAGCTTCGGCCGCGTCTGAGTCTTCCAGAGGGACTGGACAAGCGCGCCGCCCAGACCGATCAGCACAGTTTCGCCAAAGCTGAACAAAGCGATGCCAGCCAAAATGAAAACAAAGTTCGTGGAGATCGTAGTCTTAAAACCTGGCAGGCGGATTTTCATTGCAGAGGCGAACATCGCCAGCGCGAAGAACAGGAAAAAGCGGCCAAGATTTTCAGGATTCCATCGGTATGACACAACAGTCAACACTGTCGCAGCAGCTGCGGCGATCATCGCGATGTACAGTTTGGCTTTAGTGGTCATCGCCCTCTCCTTGCTGCCAACCTGCGTCGAGCGCCGTGGATGTCGTTTGGTTCGTTGTGTCTCCCCAAACAACGCCATTGCCCCATACCACGCTGAAGCCGGAACAATCGCTCGAACCCCAGACCGCGGAGTTGCCCCAAACGACGGAGTTGCCCCAAACGACGCTAGTGCCCCAGACCAATGAGTTGCCCCAAACGACGCTGTTGCCCCACACAACGCTGGTTCCGGTAACTAAGTAAACGGTTTGTGTTGTGGGGTCATACACCGCAGTTGGAGACACAGCTGAAGCATCGGCCAGATCGTTGCTGGACAGGGCGGCGGCGATATCCAGATAACCAGCGCCGATCGTGAAAATGTCGTAGTAATCGGTGTACGTGATGCCGGTGGTCGGGTCCGTGGCTGTACTGTAAGCCGGAAAGCTCTTAGAGGCCGTTTTCATCAAACGGGCTTTAACTTGATCCGGCGTAAGGTTCGGATTTTGCTGAAGCAGAAGCACGGCGGCGCCACTTACCACAGGCGTGGCCATGCTGGTGCCGCTCAGCCGCATATATGAGGGCGAGATCGTGTTCGTGGTCAGGCTTGACGTGGAGTTCTTCTTATTGTTCTTGGTATTGCCGCCCGAACTGGTGGTCGTCGAGGAGGAGTACTCGCTCAGATAAACGTCGGTGGGAATACTCAATAGGGGCGCATTCGGCGCCAGCGTGGAGATGACCTGATTCCCAGGTGCGACGATGTCAGGTTTCACCACATAGTCGTATGCCGTCGGTCCTTTCGAGCTGTAGCTGGCAATGGTGTCGTCGATGCGGGTTGGTGTGTCTGCCGTCTTCATCGCGCCCACGGTGATGACGTACGGATCGTTGCCGGGAGCCGCGATGGTGCCGTAACCTTCCGTGCTCGCGCTGTCGTTCCGGCCCTGGTTGCCGGCCGCGGCCAGCACCACTATGCCTGAATTCCAAGCCGCCTCGACGGCCTGACAGAGTGGATCGAGCGTATAACTCTCGTATACCTGGCGGCCAAGGGAAAGGTTGATCACTCGGATGTTGTAAGTAGATTTCAAGCTGATCGCGGTTTGGATCGCCGCAATCACGCTGCTGTCTGTGCCGGCGCCGTTTTGATCCAGCACTCGCAGGTTAATGATGTTTGCGTTCGGCGCGATCCCTTTGAATGTGTGCGTAAAGTTCGAACCGGTGGAAAACCAACCCGCACCCGCAATGATTCCGGCCACATGCGTTCCGTGTCCATATAAATCCGAAGTATCCGTTGTACCAGGAACAAAGTTCTGGCTATAGACAACGCGCGAACCGTACGTCTGATTCGACGGAATCCACCAGTAGAGATCGCCAACGGCGGTGACGCCGCTGTCAATGACTGCCACACCGATGCCCGTACCATCCAGGCCCCACTGCTGCAGAGCCACTGGCGCGTTGACTGTTTCGCGAGTGTAGTCGAGAGTTGACGTGGCGGTACCGCGGAGCGGGCGATTGGGCGAGATGTAGGCAACGTCGGGATCGTCGGCCAGGTTTTGAAGCGATTCAACAGGGACGGAATAATGGGCCCCCTTGATGACGTCTAGGTTCGTCTTCAACACTCCGCCATTGCTCTGCACCTTCTCATGATGAGCACTAGTCGGCGTTTGGTTGAATTGGATAATGACGTCTACCGTAGCGCCGTCATGGCCGCCTTTGACAGCATCAAGGTCCTTGGATAGCTTGTGCTTTTTGCCGTCGGCAAAGGACAATCCGGCAGTTAGTAACGTGACTAGGGCAAGAAGGGCGAGCCGCGCGCCCCATGTCGTTGTCGTCTTTAGGATGCTACCGCTAGAGGATCGACTTATTCCCGCTATGGCGGACATGAGCTAGCTCCTAAGCTGACCTGAAGGGCCAAGATGGGGACGGCCCGGTGTCTGTAGTCCGGTCAGTTCCGTGAGTATTAGCTCTGGCTAAGAATCCGTCGATGGTACAGGTGGGGCCTAGGTGCAGTACTAAAGTTCAGGTCGTTTCGTGAAGGAATGAAATCGCTTTGGATTCAACGATGCCACACCTATAGGTAGCCGCCTGAGAGAACGCGGGGAGGATTAAGCTTCAGCGGCTTTGCGATACACCGGCAAGTGCGACTTCGTTTTCCTGGCTCAGGTCAGAAATGTTATCGAGCACGGCGCGCATGATGCGCATCCGGTAGTACACGTAGACAAAATACATTGACGGCACCACCAACAACGCTACGCCTAGATTGCTGCCGCGGCTTGCGACGCTGGCCAGACCCGCCACGGCCGCACCCACAAGGAAGTACGGGAACGTCCATTCATAGCAAGAGGACCAGAGATCCTTTAGGGAGCGTCCCTCCGCCAAGGAGATGACCAGCGAAACCAGCCCCGTGTTCAGCACCACGTAGACGCAGGCTCCCAGGACCATCATCGCGGCGAGAGAATTCAAACCCAGCATTGCCTGAACACCGTGCGAGGCCCAAAATGCCGCCGCAGGGCAAACCGTCAGACAAGCCGCATTGAAAAGCACTTGCACCGGCTTTGGGCGCGTCTGTGTCTTCCAGAGGGACTGGACGAGCGCGCCGCCCAAGCCAATCAAAACGGTTTCGCCAAAACTGAACAGGGCGATGCCAATCAGAATGAAGACAAAATTTATCGAAATCGTAGTCTTAAAGCCCGGCAGGCGAATCTTCATCGCGGAGGCCAGCATCGCTACCGCAAAAAACAAGAAGAAGCCAAGGTTTTCAGGAGTCCATCGAGCGGCGACCACAATCAACACGGCCGTGGCAACTGCGGCGATTATTGCGATGTAGGCTTTGGCTAGGCTTGGCATTTTCTGAGTTCCTCCTCTCATTTGCCTATGCCTGCCTACTTTATGGGATCTCCCTTAGCGCGAATTCTCATTGCTTCGACGTTAGCCGCCGAGGTGTTCGTCAAGCCGCAATTGCCCCACACCACGGAGTTGCCCCACACGACGCTGAACGCTACAGTTCCAGAGTTGCCCCAGACCACGGAGTTGCCCCAGAGCACAGCCGTGTCGTTCACTTCAGAGCCGTTGGAATTGTATTGAATCGTATTGCCCCAGACGACCGAGTTGCCCCAGACAACTGAAGTGCCCCAGACGGAGGAATTGCCCCAGACGACGCTCTGGGCGTAATCGAGATAGACAGTGCCCTTTTTCGAGTTGTAGACCGCATCTGGTGACAGTGCGCTGCCGGTAGCAACGTCTGTGTTCATCAGCGCTGCCTGTACGTCCAGGTATCCCGCGCCGATCGTAAAAATGTCGTACTGCTCATTGTACGTGATGCCCGTGTCGGGATCCGTAGTGCTGCTGCTGGACGGGAAGGTCTTGTTAGCCGTCTTCATCAGCCGGGCTTTCACTTGGTCGGGAGTCAGCAATGGATTTTGCTGGAGCACTAGAGCGGCCGCCGCGCTTACAACAGGCGTCGCCATGCTCGTGCCGCTCAGCGTGAAATACGCGTTAGAGAGGTTCAAGGTGCCCACTGATTTGTAGTAGGGCAGCACCACCGGATTCAGCGGAAGCTGGATAGCCAGTGCCGAACCGGGCTGGTAGAGGGAGACGACACGGTTGCCTGGAGCGACGATGTCCGGCTTGACGAAGTGATCGAAGGACGTGGGGCCCTTCGAGCTGTACGTGGTGATCACGTCGTCGGACGGATCGGCCGTGCCCATCGTGTTCATCGCCCCTACGGTGATCACATAGGGGTCGTTCCCTGGCGCTGTAATTGTGCCATAGCCGTTGTTGCCGTAAGTGTTGAGCCGCCCATAGTTTCCGGCTGCGACCACGACGGTTATGCCCGCTTTCCAGGCCTTTTCCACCGCCTGGCAGAGCGGATCGAGCGATGCGTTTTCATAAACGGCGCGGCCGAGGGAGAGATTCATCACCGCAATGTTATACGTCTTCTGGAGCTTGATTGCTGTCGCTATCGCTGCGATCACAACGCTATCCGTGCTTGAGCCGTTGTTGTCTAACACGCGCAGGTTGACGAGGTTCACGCCAGGAGACAATCCCACGAAATGCCGGTAGTAGTTAGAACCAGTCGAGCTCGCTCCACTGGAGGCGATTATGCCGGAAACGTGTGTGCCGTGGCCGAACGCGTCGCCGGTATTGGTATCGTTCGGGACAAAGCTTTGCGAATACACAACCTTGGACGAGCCACTGGCATTGTGCAGGTCTGGGATATCTGAGATGCCGCTGTCAATCACCGCAACGCCGATTCCTGCGCCATTCAAACCTAGAGCCTGAGCGTAGCCGCCGTTGACCGTTGCGATCGTGGTGTCCAGCGCGCCGCGCACGGGCCGGTCGGGCGAGATATAGGCCACGTCGGGGTCGTCTGCCAGGGCATCCAGCAACTCAACCGGAACGGAATAGTGGGCGCCCTTAATAAAGTCCAGCTTCGTCTTCAGGACGCCGCCCCCAGCCTGCACCTTCTGATGATGGGCAGCGGTCGGCGTTTGGTTGAATTGGATGATCACGTCAACCGTAGCGCCATTATTGGCATTGGCACCTTTGAGAGCGTCGAGGTCTTTCGACACCTTGTGCTTGCCGTCGGCAAGGGACAGTCCCGCAGCCAGCAGGGTGATCAGGGTCAAGAGGACGATCCGCCTGCCCCACGTCGTGGTCCTTAGGATGCCGTCGGCAGAGGACTGTTTCGTGCCGGGTACGTTGAACAAGCGCATGAGCTAAACTCCTGAGCTAGGTTGCGGGCCCACGTTGGAGACATGGCCCGGCGCCTTCATTCCCGTTCTGGGAATGAGTATGAGGTTCGCCCGCGTGGGGCTCGATAGTACAGGGGGTCCTTAGGTGTAGTACTAAAGTACAGCCGGTTTTCTTTGCCTTTAAGGGTCGCGTCAATAGATTCTCTCCCCCGCAGTTAGGGGCAGTCTCTGCCGCCTGGAAGCCAGTATCCTTTTCAATACAGCGTCGCGCCGTACTATTCCCAATCCATCTTTCACCCATCAGAATTTGCTAATTAAGGACCGCGTTCTGCGCTTTGTGTGGCGGCAGAGCGGTAAAGATTGCCACGGACCCACTCTAGGGGCAGCTTGTTTGTTGGTCTGTCTATTCGAAAGTCTTGGGCGCTCCTTGTCTGACTAGAAGCACTGCGGGAGCCGATCGGCAGAGAGCAGGAACGCGCGTGGTAGCAACCGCTGCGAAGAACTACTGGAGCGACACCTGGCGTGACGTTCAGTCACTCGGGTTTCCTGCTCTCACTTTTATCCTCACTCAGCTTATTGGCGGGCTGCCTTTATTGCCTTATGCCTTCGTGCATTGGCACTCGGACGATTATTTCCGATATGCTTGTTTTCTGACGGTCGCGTTGTTTGCCTCCCTCCTCAAAGTGCACTTGCCCGGCATCAAGGCCACCATGTCGGCGAATTTCCTGTTTATTCTGGTCGGTCTCCTCGACCTCTCCTATTCCGAAACGCTGCTGATGGGCTGCCTCGGGGGACTCGTCCAAACCATGTGGCACGCCAAACCGCGTCCCCGCCCAATTCAATGGCTCTTCAGCCTGGCGAACATTGCTCTCTCAATCAGCGCTGCAGAATTGGTCTTTCATAGCAAAGTAGCCGCCGGAGTCGGATTCCGCTGGCCACTCTTGATGGCCGCCGCAGCGACGACCTACTTCGCCTTCAATACCCTTTCCGTCTCCGGCATCATCGCCATGACCGAAGGGCGCAATCCCGTCCACGTCTGGAAGGAATGCTATTTGTGGGCCTTCCCCTATTACCTGCTCGGTGCGCTGATTGCTTGTGGAGTGAGCGCCATCAATCGGTTGGTCGGTTGGCAATTCGGTCTGCTAGCCTTCCCCATCGTTTATTGGATCTACCGCTCCTATCAAACCTACTTGAGCCGTCTCGCTGCCCAAAAGAAACACGCCGAGGAAATCGCCGCGCTTCATTTGCGTACCATCGAGGCGCTTTCCCTCGCAATTGAAGCAAAGGATCACACCACCCACGATCATCTGCGCCGCGTGCAGGTTTACGCGGTCGAGATTGCCAAGGACCTTGGGCTCGATGAATCTCAGTTGAATGCCATTCGCGCCGCTTCCATGCTGCACGACATTGGCAAGCTCGCGGTCCCCGAAAACATTCTCTCCAAACCAGGCCGTCTTACTCCCGAAGAATTCGAGAAAATGAAAATCCATCCGATTGTTGGTTCGGACATTCTGGCTCGCGTTGAATTCCCGTACCCTGTTGTTCCCATCGTGCGCTCCCACCACGAAAAGTGGGACGGCAGCGGTTATCCCGACGGCTTGAAACGCGAAGCCATACCGATCGGGGCGAGAATCCTTTCGGCCGTCGACAACTTCGACGCTTTGGCTTCCGAGCGGCCCTATCGGCGCGCGCTGACTACAGACGAGGCCATGAAGACCCTCAGCGAGCAAAAAGGGACCAGCTTTGACCCGCGCGTTGTAGAGGTTATGGAGCGCCGCTATGTTGAATTAGAAGCGATAGTCAACTCCATGGAAACCGAACGAAAGCGCTTGGACATCGCTCCTAAGATGGAACGTTCGG
>WNFQ01005719.1_pt1 | contig 17809 bp, 15 predicted proteins | sample 5400171 | NCBI WGS metagenome assembly WNFQ01 (sample SAMN13153356, study PRJNA577476) | soil metagenome | isolation source: 20 cm soil under Madrone tree | place: USA:California | collected 2016-06-14 | reverse complement strand
ACTCACATGTGGCACCAGCCGGATTGAAATCAAGAAATTGCCGTTCTTGCGTCCCACAACTTCAAAATTTGCGGAGTTTTCGGCGCCTCCGCTACTGGAAGCCCGCACTGGATTGCCTCCAGTAAGCTCCGCAATCTCCGGAGCAAGGTTTCGCGCCTCTAATGCGATTTTCGCCGCCGTACCGCGCACTTGGACCGTAAGTGCTCGATGTTCTTCCGGCTTCAAAGGCGAGGCATCGCCTTGGAGCTCGAGCACGATCAGAGTTAGAGAAAATGGCGGCGCTTGGCGTTTCGCGCACGAAATGTCCACCGCCGCGCCGCCAGGTTGCAAATCCGCCGGAGGAAGCACCACCAGCACCGTGGGCGAGGACGCGAGCACCATCGCAGACTGCCCCGCAATCGTCACCCGGTTGGCATCCGCATCGCCGCAGAAACCCTTTCCAAGAATCTCGAAACGATCTGTCAGCGAAGCGACTCGAGGCGCCGCGGAAATTTCGATCGCACCCGATGCTGCCTCCTCGGGCGTGAGAACAGCTGTGGCCACCCGGCCGATGCGCCCCGCAATCGAGCCAAAAATCACGCCGGGATTCAGCGGCGCCACGAAAAGCGCCCTGCCCGTCGCATCGGTCGTGAACCGGTCCCCGTTCGAAAAACTCACCGTGACACCCGGAGTCAGCCGCCCGTTCACATCCAGCACCGCGAGCGTGGCGCGCTCACCCGAAACAATGCGCCTCGGCAGCAGCAACATTCGCGCACCGGAGGCTGCGGGAGCCGCAGCAGGCTGTTGGGCGTTAGTCTCCAGCGCGAAAACGCCGGCAATCAGAAACAGGAAGAGCAAAACGAAGCCGGTACGTGGCAAGGACATGCGTGGGATTGTAGTGGAGAACCGCATGCCGATGAAAGCGCAGCACGGATCAGTTCCATGGCATCGCTTGCTTCATTTCTTCGCGAGGACTGGGGCTTCCACCGGCTTGTAAACCAACACCGTCCGGCCCATCACTCCGGCTGACAGTTTCCGCAGCGTATAGCGAAAAGGGCGCGGCGGCAGCCCGTCGGCGCAAGCTTCCAGCCGGTAAAATGTATCCTGGTACCGTACTGTGCGGGGCGGGTTCCAATCTTCCTTTCGCCGGCACGCGCGAATCTCCAGCAGCTCCTCGGTCCCGCTTCCGCTGGTGAAAACTTCGTCCGGAACCTCGGGAAGCGTCTTAAATAACGTTTTCTCCCGGATGGCCCTCGCATAAGAAGATAAATTTCCTTCCGAGTAGCCCGCAGTTTTAGCGGCGCCCGGCTGGCTCTGCCCTGTAAGTTTCATGAAAATTTTGTCCGCCAGGAACAGCGGGAGAGTCCCAAGATTGGTCTCCGTGAACGCGGCTCCCACTAACCGCACAGCTCCCTCGACCCCCGCGGACGCAATGAGCCACGTCAACGGATGCGTCGCCCAAACCACCAGCGCGGTGAATCCGAGCGTCTGATCTGTCACTCCTGGCCCCAGTTTTCCGCTGAGCGCCGAATCCAGACCGTTGCTCACCAGGAGGTTTATGTAATACGAATACCAAAACAGCAAGGCGGCAAGCGCGATCACCGCCTCTGCAAATCCACTGAGGACCGTAGCTCTGCGCCACTGCACGCCCTCACCGAAGGGCAGCACATTCCGCCAGCGTCGCGGGAGCAGCGCCAGGAAAGGGCCAAGTAGATAGGTCAGCATGACAAAGGGGCCTCTCTTCAGTTTAGAAGATGCTGAAGCGCAATTCTCGCTACGTGCGGCGCCAAATCCAATGAGTCAACCACGATGGACCCTAGGCAGATTTCGCGGCCAGCCGGTAAACCCGCGCATCCAGAAAAACGCGGAACAGCTCGGGATCGATTTCTTCGTCGCGCACGCAGAGCTTCAAAATATCCAGCGCGCGATCGGTGGGAACCGCGCGTTTGTAAGGACGGTCCGACGCGGAGAGCGCGTCGAAAATGTCGCATATCGTCATCATCTTCGCTTGCACCGGAATTTGCCCCGATACGAGCCCGAACGGATAGCCCTTGCCGTTGAGCTTCTCATGGTGCGCGCGGGCAATTGCCGGGATGGCTCGGAATTCCTGCGTCCACGGAATTTGCGCCAGAAAATTGAAGCTGTGCACCACGTGCGATTCGATCTGGCGGCGCTCGTCGTCGTCCAGGCTTCCGCGAGGAATGGAAAGAAAACGCACCTCTTCGGCGGAAAGATAGGGGCGCTCCATCCCGCGCGCATCGCGGTACGATTTTTGCGCGATCTCGGTCAACACTTCGAAATCCCAGGAGGGCAGCAACGTCGGCTCGTTGGCTTTGGCGATGAACTCCGCATAACGGTCCAATTCACCGTGCAGCCTCCGCGATTCTTCGTCGAGCGCGCGCAAGCGCTCCACAGCTTGCTTTTTCGGCAGGGAAAGCAGCGCTTCCACCTTTTGCTCCGCGACGCGCGCCTCGACGTCCCTCCGAATGTAATCGAAACGATCCAGCACGCGCACAAAATGCGGCGGATAAAGCTTCTTTGCCTTCACCAGAACTTCCTCGCGCACTCCTACCTTGCCGAAATCGTGCAGCAGAGCCGCGTAGCGAAGCTCCTTCATCTGTTCCCGCGAAAATCGTAAATCCCCGTAAGGCCCGCGCGGCTCGCGATCCACCGCTTCCGCCAGCGCCACAGTCATTTCGCAAACGCGCTGTGAATGGCCGGACGTTGTCGGGTCGCGCTGCTCGATGGCCTGCACCGCCGCGTTGACAAACCCGTCGAACAAATCCTCAATTTCTTGATAAAGCCTTGAATTCTCATACGCCACCGCCGCCTGCGAAGCCAGCGACAATCCCAGCCGCACCGCACGTTCCGGAAACGGGTGCACCCACCGCCGCACCGCGCTGGAATCGTTCAGTTGCGCTTTCGGATTGCGCTTGCAATTGATCAATTGGAGTACGCCAAGGACTTCTCCCTTGCCGTTTTTCATTGGCAGCGTGATCAGGGAACGCGTGCGATAGCCCACCTGCTCATCGAACGTGGCATTGAAGTGAAATGGCAGCGCCTTCGGTCGATCACTTCGCCGTGCAGCGCGCAGTATCCCGCCATCGAATCTTCCGTCAACGGAAGCGTGTGTTCGCTGAAGGGAAACTGCACGCTGTCGTTTTGCGTCAGCTTAAAACGCAACAACGGAACGCGCAACCCGGCTTCCGCCGAAGCTCCCCCCTTCTCCACGAGATAAAGCGAACCTGCGTCGGCCTCCGTGATTTCCCTGGCTTTCGTCAAGATCAGGTCCAGCAATTGCCCAACCTGCCGGGTTTCGGATAAAGCAATCCCGACGCGGTTTAGTTCCTCGAGTTCACGCGTAGCCTTCGATACGCTGAACACCTTTCTTCGGGCTCTAAGGGCGCTATTCGACGGCGATTTTCTGTTTTTATTCATGGAAGAAAGGCAAAAAAACCGCAGAGACTGGGCGCTCCGCGGAAACCGAGAGTATAACGAAAGCCCGGAGGGTAGGCACGCAATGTGTAAACGCTGGAATGCCCAATTATCCACACTCGCCTATAAACCAAAGAGGACGTGCCACTTCCCCGCTCCCCCTGTGGCGAAAGAGCGAGTAATCAGTAGGGTTCACAGCCTTTCGCGGGCCCCGGGGCTCTGTTAGCGTGGGAGCAGAGTTGCCCGGTACACGTGTGGGCAGGGGTGTAGCTTTACGGGGGCAGGGGGAGTTTGCGTGCGAATCGCCAGTGGCGGCGTGACCGATCTGGGTCGCGTGCGTTCGAACAACGAAGACAGTTACAAGATCGTTGAGCCGCTGAACCTCTACGTGCTTTCCGACGGCATGGGGGGTGAAGCGCACGGCGAAATCGCTAGCGCCATGGCTGTCGAAACCGTCGTGCAGCATTGCCTCGACTTGGAGGCCAATCCCGCGGCCGGGGTGATCGGCGCGGTTCAACCCAATTGGAGCAGTTTCACAAAACGCCTTTCCACCGCCGTCCATCTGGCGAATCGAAATATTTTCAAGTCCGCCGAAGAAAATCCCGATCAACATGGCATGGGTGCGACTCTAACCGCGGTGTGGATCAACGGCACAAAACTCAGCGTCGCGCACATCGGCGACAGCCGGGCCTATCTGCTTCGGGGCGGCACCTTGCTGCAGCTCACTCGGGATCATTCGCTCGTGGCGGAGCAGGTGCGGCGCGGCATTCTGACTTCCGCCGAAGCGGAAGAAAGCGACATGCAGAGCGTGCTGCTGCGTGCGCTGGGCGCGCAAGCGGAAATCGAAGTGGACGCCGAGGAACACACGCTTTTTCCGCGCGATGTGCTGCTGCTTTGCTCCGATGGATTGACGCGCATGGTTACCGAGCCCGAAATCGCGGGAACGCTGCAGGTCGAGTCCGACCTTACAAGGGCGGCGGAAAGTCTCGTAGCCATGGCTAATGAACGCGGCGGCCCGGACAACATCACCGTCGTCATTGTGCGGCTCGAAAAAGAATCCAAAGGATGGTTTTCGTGGTTGCGCCGCGGGGCGCGAAAAAATCCAGGATCAAATGGAAGGGTTGGAGGAAATTGAGATGCCGAAGCTCAGCCTCATGTTTGACAACAAAATCGTGAAAGAGGTGCCCGTGGGCAGCCGGCCCGTAACCATAGGGCGTTCTCCGGACAACGACATACTCGTTGACAATCTAGCGGTGTCCAACTATCACGCAAAAATCTATTACGAAGCCGGCCGCATGGTCATCGAAGACCTCGCCAGCCTCAATGGCACTTTTGTGAACGATCTCCGCGTGGAGCGCGCTACGCTGCACGACGGCGACAACATCCACATCGGCAAACATAAAATCAAGGTCGATACCAGCGGCGATGCACCACTAGCCTGGGACACTGGCCGCAAAACGGCCGCGCCGCGCATCAACGAAACGATGGTTCTGGACACTAAGGAACGCCGCCAGATGCTCCAGCAAGCCGCCGCCATGGGCGAATCGATGCAGTTTGCCGGCGCGCGCATGAAGGTCCCAACGCTGATCGTTCTTGGCGGTAAGACCGACCAGAAAGAATATGTGCTGACCAACAAACTCACGGTTATCGGGAAATCCGTCATGGCCACCGTTAAGCTGAAGGGCTGGTTTAAGCCGCAGATGGCTGCGCAGATCAACCAGCGCGACGACGGCTTCTACCTCGGTCCTGGCGACAAGGTGCCCACCGTCAACGGCAATCCTGTTTCCGGGCCTGTGCGTTTGAACGACGGCGATCTCGTTGAGGTTTCCGGCGTGCGGCTGAACTTCATCTTCCGCGAGTAGCACACGAACCGCGATGGCTGCTCCGTCAGCAGGCTTCTGGCAACGGCGGGGCGCACTCGGCCTCTACGAATTGCTACTGACGTGGTGGCGCCACCGCGTTTCCTTTCTTATTTCCGTCGCTATCACGCTTGGGTCAATGACTCTCTACTATTTCACCTTCTTCGGAGAACACCCCACTCCCATGTTTCAATTCCTCCAGCGAGTGGAGTACAACACCCTGGACACGCGATTTCGCTCACGTCCCCTAAAAAAGACTCCGCCCGATCCGCGCATCGTCATCGTTGAAATTGATCAGCAATCGCAGGAAGTTCTGGGCAAATGGCCGTTCTCGCGTTCCAATTTTGCCACCATGCTTGACGCGCTGCGCGAGGACGGAGCGAAGGTCGTAGCCTTCGATGTCACTTTCGACAAGCCCGACCGTACCGGTGACCCTGTGCGCGCGCTTTGGGCGGAACTCGAGGAGCGAAAGAAACGCGGAGAGTCCGTCGACCCGAAACTGGAAGCGGAAGTCCGAAATCTGGCGGCCAAATACGATGCTGATAAACGATTCTCGGAAGCCCTCGACCGGTTTGGCTCAGTGGTGCTCGGAAATTTCTTCCTGACCGCGGACCAACTTACGGGAATTGACAGCAAGACTCTCGATGAATATGACGAACTGATTGAATGGTTTTCCATCGGGCGGAATGCTTTGCATCAAGAAGCCGGAAAGCACGATTTCGCCGAACTTGTAGGACGCTACAAGAGAGATGATCTTCTTTTTGCCGCGAATGTCGCGAACATTCCGGAGCTGGCAAATCCGGACAAAAGTGAAAAAACCGCCATGGGTTTCTTTAATGAACCATCCGACGAAGACGGCGTAGTACGCCGCTCGTTGCTGGTCTTGCCCTTTGGGAGATCCAAGGAAATCAACGAATGGCAGATGTACGGTTCGCTCGAGGTGCAAGCGATTCGATTGTATCTTGGGGTCCGCTCGGACCAGGTGACCGTTCAATTCGACCAGACCGGCGTGGTCCGCCTCGACTTTGGTTCCGCTTTGCAGTTAAAGACAGATGCAACCGGCCGCAACCAAATTAATTATCACGGACCGAAAAGAACCTATCCTTACCATTCGGTGGCCGACGTCGTTCAGCGAAAGTTTCAGCAAGGCATTTTTAAAGACAAAATTGTTCTAGTTGGCGCTTCGGCTACGGGCATCGCCGATCTGCGCACGCCTCCCTACGGAGAGAACGACTATCCCGGCGTAGAAATTCACGCCAACGTCATCGACAACATGCTGCACCAAAATTTCCTTGTGCGTGGAGTAAAGCAGCAAATGTGGGATGGCATTTTGATCTTGCTCTTCGGCCTCCCACTGGGAATCTGGATGGCTCTCGTCTCTCCACGCTGGATGTGGTTTGGCATCGCCCTGTTCGTGCCGCTTGTGGCCGCAGACTACTACTCGTTTCTGCGGGGTTGGTGGCTTAATTTCACGATTCCTGCTTTGACCCTCAGCGCCAACGTTTTGCTCGTTTCGCTCTACCGCTCGCTGTTCGAGGAAAAAGAAAAACGTCGTGTGCGATCCGCGTTCGGCCAATACCTCAGCCCGGAAGTGATTCGGCGGCTGCTCGTCAATCCGCAACTTGTCGAACCGAAAAAAACCGACATTACCGTGATGTTCAGCGACATCCGCGGATTCACCACCATTTCCGAAAAGCTCGACGCCCAGGACCTGGCCCTCTTCCTCAACCAATATCTCTCGGACATGACCGGCCTCGTTTTCGAGCACCACGGCACGCTCGACAAATACATCGGCGACGCGGTGATGGCCTTTTGGGGCGCGCCGTTCGAAGAACCGGGGCATGCGGGCAGAGCTTGCTACACCGCGCTGAAAATGATGGAGCGCGTCCGCGAGATGCAGAAGAAATGGGAAGCGGAGGGCAAACCCCATCTCGATATTGGCATCGGCCTGAACACCGGTGTGGCCAGCGTCGGCAACATGGGCTCGGCGCTTCGCTACGGGTACACCGCCCTCGGCGACACCGTGAATCTCTCATCGCGCCTCGAAGGTCTGAACAAAGACTACGGCACGCATATCCTGGTCAACGAAACCACCTACGCCGCCGCCAAGGACGACGGCTTCCTTTTTCGCGAACTCGATCTCATCCGCGTGAAGGGCAAGCTCCAGCCAGTCGTCATCTATGAACTCATCGGCCGCGCCACGGAGAATTCCACCTACGGAACGGCAGAAGAAGTGCGCCAGCGTCTTGAGCTCTTTCGCCAGGCTCACGAACTCTACCGTAAGCGCCGGTGGGAAGACGCGCAGAAATCTTTTCAAATCATCCTGGACCAGTGGCCCGATGACGGCCCCTCGCGTACGTACTGGAAGCGCTGTCAGGACTACCTCTTCGACGAACCGCCTTCCGGCTGGGATGGCGTCTTCACCATGACCCATAAATAGTTTTTATCGCGAGTCTTACCGCCGCTTGGCCCGGCCCTACCCTAAGGCAAAGAGCGCCATCCAAATTGGATGGAGCGGTCTATGTGCCTTGTGTCAGAATGTCTGCATCGAACAGGTGTGGCCTTACGGGGAGCAGTGCCTTTCGATCACTAACTGTTACAAAGCGCGGGACTTAATCGGTGACCCAGCGCAGACCGATGAGGGCCGTACCCAAACAAACGCTCTCAGGAATCTAAGTGAAACTGGCGATGGAGGGGCGGCCAGGCGAGAGCTTCGCCCTCCCAAAGTAAGGTGGCGGCTAAGAATTTATGTGGATTGTCCGGCTAGCACTACGAAGGCCATACACGTTTGTGGTGATGGCGCTCGCCATTATCCTGCTGTTTCCGGTGGTGCTGCTGCGCACACCTGTCGACATTTTCCCCGACATCGATATCCCGGTCATCTCTCTGGTGTGGACTTACAACGGCCTGCAACCTCAGGAGATGGAGCAACGCATCACCTCCAACGTCGAGCGTGGTGTGACAACATTGGTGAATGATGTCGAGCACATCGAATCACAATCGCTCAATGGCATCGCCATCATCAAGGTCTACTTCCAGCCAGGCGCCAATATTCAGACGGCTCTGGCCCAGACCGCTGCTATATCGCAAACCTTTTTGCGTTTCCTGCCGCCCGGGACCACGCCGCCCTTGGTGATCATCTATTCGGCTTCGACCGTGCCGGTCATTCAGATCGGCCTGACCAGCGAAACGCTCAGCGAGCAGCAGCTTTTCGATTTCGGCAACTTTTTTATCCGCACGCAGTTGGCCACCGTTCCTGGCGCCGCCACGCCGTTCCCCTATGGAGGCAAGCAGCGAATCGTCAGCGTCGACATCGACCCGACAGCGCTTCAAGCCAAAGGACTTTCCGCGGTTGATATCGTAAACGCCGTGAACGTGCAAAACCTGATTTTGCCTACCGGCACCGCGAAGCTGGGCACCCTTGAATACAACGTGGAGATGAACGGCAGCCCGCAATCCGTCGCGGAACTGAACGATCTTCCGGTCATATCGTCCTATCGAACGGCCAGCGTGGCGTGCTAATGAGCATTTACAAAACGGGCAGTGCTTCCACCATCGAAATCGTCGACAACGTGAAGCGCATGCTCGAGTACAACAAGGGCTCGATCCCCGATGGCATGCACATCTCCACGTTCTTCGACCAGTCGCTCTATGTGCGCGCGTCCATCGAAGGCGTCATCCGTGAAGCGATCATCGCCGCCTGTCTGACAGCGGTCATGATTCTGCTCTTCCTCGGCAACTGGAAAAGCACGCTGATCATTGCCGTCTCGATCCCGCTGTCCATTCTGGTGAGCATTCTCTGCCTCAGTGCCCTCGGCCAGTCCATCAATATCATGACCCTCGGCGGCCTGGCGCTCGCTGTCGGCATCCTGGTTGACGACGCCACGGTGGAAATCGAAAACATCAATCGTAACCTGGCGATGGGCAAGGAAACGGTCCAGGCGATCCTTGACGGCGCGCAGCAAATTGCCGTGCCGGCGTTTGTTTCCACGCTGTGCATTTGTATCGTGTTCATCCCGATGTTTTTTCTGTCCGGGGTGGCCAAGTTCCTGTTCGTGCCGCTGGCCGAAGCCGTGAGCTTCGCCATGCTGGCTTCTTACATGTGGTCGCGCACCATCGTGCCCACGCTGGCCATGTATCTTCTGAGTTCGGACGACGAGTATCACTCCGAGGAGCACATCGGAGAAAAGATGGGCTTCTTCCGCCGCTATCAACAGGGCTTCGAGCGGAATTTTGAGAAATTCAGGGAAGGCTATCGCGGCGCCTTGGGGGCCGCTCTGCGCTCGCCAGGAATCTTCTCGGCTTGCTTTCTGACCTTCTGCATTTTGTCGGTGACGCTCGTCGGCGTCCTCGGCCGCGATTTTTTTCCAAAGGTTGATGCGGGACAAATTCGCATGCACATGCGCGCTCGCACTGGTCTGCGCATCGAGGAAACGGCGCGTCTCGCCGACCAGGTAAATGGCATCATCCGTGAAACCATCCCGAAGGAAGAGCTGACCACGATTCTCGACAATATCGGCTTGCCTTACAGCGGCATCAACCTGACTTACAGTAATTCGGGCACCATTGGTAGTTCCGACGCGGAATTTCTCGTCCAGTTGAAGGAAGTCCGCGGCAAGCCCACCGGCATGTACATCAATGAATTGCGCGAGAAGCTTCCGCAACGCTTTCCCGGCGTGCAGTTTTTCTTTCAACCCGCGGATATCGTGACGCAAATCCTGAACTTTGGAACTCCCGCGCCGATCGACGTGGAAGTCACCGGCGCGAACCAGCGCGGAAATTATCTGATCGGGGAAAAATTGGCCAACGAGTTCCGGCACATTCCTGGCGCGGTGGATGTGCACGTCCAGCAGGCTTTTGACAATCCCACGCTGTACATGGAGATCGACCGGGCTCGTGCGCAATCCGTGGGCATGCAGTCGCGCGACGTGGCTCAAAACGTTCTTGTTTCGCTGAGCTCCAGCTTCCAGACCGCGCCGGCCTTCTGGCTGGATCCGAAAAATGGCGTGGAGTACTCCGTCGCCGTGCAGGAACCGCAGTATCGCGTGGACTCTTACCAGGCGCTTCAAAATACCCCCATTAGCGGCAGCATGCCGGGTGCGCGGCCGCAAATTTTGGGAAACTTAGTCACCACCTCGACGACCGCGCGCCCGGCCGAAGTGTCGCACTACACCACGCAACCCATGATCAACGTCTATGCGTCCGTGGACGGGCGCGACCTCGGCGGCGTCGCTGACGTGGTGGAACAGCGCGTGCACGCCATCGAGAAGGATTTGCCGAAGGGCAGCCACATTGTCATTCGTGGCCAGGTGCAGACTATGAAGAGTTCTTTCGCCGGCCTGGGCATCGGCTTGATTGGGGCCATCGTGCTCGCTTACCTCCTGATCGTTGTCAATTTCCAGTCCTGGCTCGATCCGTTCATCATCATTACGGCGTTGCCCGGAGCACTAGCGGGCATCTGCTGGACGCTGCTGCTGACGCACACCACCCTAAACGTCCCGTCGTTGACCGGCGCGATCATGTGCATGGGCGTGGCCACAGCGAACAGTATCTTGATGGTCTCCTTCGCGCGCGAACAGCTGGATGAGGGCAAGAATGCGCGGGATGCGGCCATCGAAGCCGGCTTCGTGCGAATCCGCCCCGTGCTGATGACCGCGCTGGCGATGATCATCGGCATGGTGCCCATGGCCGTGGGCCTCGGCGAAGGCGGCGAGCAAAATGCGCCGCTGGGCCGCGCCGTGATAGGCGGGCTGGTCTTTGCTACCTTTGCAACGCTTTTCTTTGTGCCGTGCGTTTTCTCGATGATTCACGGACGCCGCGCGCGCAGATCGGCGCAGCACGGATCGCCGTCGCCGGCAACGACCTGACATTTTTCTTTCTGGAACTGAAAGCGGGGATAGGTAATTATGGAACGCGGAGTTCAGATGGATCCTGCAGATCAAGAGCAACCGAGGCAAAGGGGCAACCGGGTTTTCACGATTCTCTTCCTTGTCGTGATTGTGCTGGTGGTTCTTGGCGCATTTACGCTCTTTCAGCGCCGCACTCAATATCAAGCGCTGGCTAAGGAAACGGAAACGCTGGCGATTCCCACTGTGGCCGTGATTCATGCCGGCGTGGAATCGGCGGAGGAGGACCTTGTCCTCCCTGGCGCCATGCAAGCCTATGTCGAGTCGCCCATCTATGCGCGCACCAACGGCTACCTGAAGAAGTGGTATCACGACATCGGGAGCCGCATACGGCAAGGCGATTTGCTTGCGGACATCGACACGCCGGAAGTGGATCAGCAATTGTCTCAGGCGCGCGCCGACCTGAATACCTCGCAGGCCAATGCGAATCTGTCCAAGATCACCGCGGCCCGGTTCCAGGAACTCATCAAAACCGACGGCGTCTCCAAGCAGGAAGTCGATAACGCGGTCGGTGACCTGGAAGCCAAAGTCGCCAACGTAAAATCCGCGGAAGCCAATGTGCGGCGGCTTGAGGAATTGGAATCCTTCAAGCACGTTTATGCTCCCTTTAGCGGGGTCATCACTCGGCGCAACGTCGATACCGGTACGTTGATCAACGCCGGCAACGGCGGCGCGTCGCAGCAACTCTTCGTTCTCGCGCAGACCGATCCCATTCGCGTGTACGTAAGCGTGCCGGAAGCTTATGCGCCCTCAATTCGCGCGGGGCTCGGCGCTTTTCTGGAGCTTACGCAATATCCCAGCCAGAAATTTACCGGCAAGGTGGTGCGCACCGCGGAGTCCATCGACCCCGGCACGCGAACCCTGCTCACCGAAGTGGACGTGCCGAATCACACTGGCGCGTTGCTTCCCGGCGGTTACTCGCAAGCTCACCTGCAGGTGAAGGTGACCGGTGCCCGCCTCGCCGTTCCCGTTAACGCGCTGCTGTTCCGGTCGGAAGGCCTGCGCGCGGTGGTGGTGGATGCCAATCATCGAGCGCACCTCCGCGCGATTACTGTGGGCCGCGACTATGGCACTACTCTCGAAGTCCTTCAGGGGCTCGACGTCAGCGACTGGATCGTGCTGAATCCCGCAGATTCCCTCGATGACGGGCAGGAAGTTCGCGTAAGGGAAATTGCAGTGAACCGCGCGCCGAGTCAGCCAGCTCCGCAGCAACCTCCCGCTCCGGCGGCCAAGAAACAATAATGAAACGCATCAAGCAATTTCTTGCTGTGTCGGGACTTGGTGTTTGCGCCCTCGCCGGTGGTTGCACCGTCGGGCCAAACTATAAGCGCGTCGCCGCGCCCGTGCCGGCCAAATGGGATGTCTCCGAGCCCTGGCGCGAAAGCGCCCCCAAGGACGGTGTAGCCAAAGGCGAGTGGTGGAGCGCTTTTCACGATGACGAATTGAGCGGGCTGGAAAAACAAGCGCTCGATGCAAACCAGACCATCAAGATTTCCACCGCGCGGCTGGAACAGGCACGGGCCTCCGCTGCGGTACAGGTCGCGACGCAATTTCCCAGTCTTGCGACCGCTCCCAGTGCCGAACGTCAGCGGCTTTCTGGAAACCGGCCCGCCAACAGCAACTTCCCCGTAGCTTCACCTGTGTCGCAATCCAATTTTGTCCTGCCTTTCACCGTCGGCTACGAAGTGGATTTGTTCGGGCGTCGCCGACGCAGCATTGAAGCGGCGCAGGCGTCCTATCAGGCAAGCGCCGCCGATCTAGAAAATGTGCGGCTGGTGATCACCGCGGAGCTCGCCGGCGATTATTTCACGCTGCGCCAGCTCGATACCGAGATCGGAATTCTGAACCGCACCGTGGAGACGCTGCGGAAGGGTTTGCAACTGGTGGATTCCCGCCACAAAGGCGGCGTAGCCTCGGGGCTCGACGTTGCCGAAGAAGAGACGCTCTTAAATACCACGCGAACGCAGGCCATTCTGCTGCAACAGCAAAGAAAACAGTTCGAAGACGCCATCGCCGTGCTGGTCGGAAGGCCTGCGCCGGACTTTCATCTTTCGCCAAAGGAACTTCAGGATGCGCCGCCTGCGCTGGATGCCGGGCTTCCTTCCGATCTGCTGGAGCGCCGGCCGGACATCGCGGAAGCCGAGCGGCAAATGGCCGTGGCCAACGCACAAATCGGCATCGCTCGCGCCGCCTACTATCCGTCGCTGAATCTTTTTGGAACTGGCGGGTGGCAAGCCGCTGACATCGCCAAGCTGATTAACGTGCAGAGCACCTTCTGGGCAGTCGGGGCCAACGTCGCGGAAAGCATATTCACAGGTGGGTCCCGGCGCGCGCAAGTGCAATTCGCCAAAGCGGGATACGACGCCAACGTGGCTGCTTATCGCGACAGCGTTCTGAATGCGTTTCGCGAAGTACAGGACGACGTTACCGGCTTGACGGTCTTGGATCAGGCGAATCAGGCGCAGCAGCAGGCCGTCGATTCGGCGCGGCGCACCCTGGACATTGCCAGCAGCCGCTACACGGGCGGCCTCGTGAATTACCTGGATGTCGTAAACGCGCAACAAAATCTTTTGAATAATGAACAGGAGCTTGCCGTGATTCACGGACAGCGCCTGGTAATGAGCGTGCTCCTCATCAAGGCCCTTGGCGGCGGATGGGATGCCTCCAGCCTTTCTGCCGTGCAAGTAAAGCCGAAATGGAAGGACGTTGTTGCTCCTTGAAATCGAATCGATCGTCTGAAGAAATCTGTACGGCTGATAGTTGCGGCTTCAGCTCAATTCCGGAATTAATTCACAAATTTCTTTAGTAACTACCGTTTTGACCTCAGTTGAAACGATTCGTCGTGAAACCGTAGGTGTTACCGCTAATCGCAAGCAATTGCGGAATCGCCGACAGCCTGTGCCATCTTCTGGAGTGCGCCATTTTCCAGCTGACCCAGTTCAGGCCGGTAGCCAGCGCGAAGCCGCTTGCGTAATAGGCGGGTGCGGGTAGCTTCACCAGCGGTCTTGCCAGCGGATCCGCTTCGTACCACCACGGATATTTTCTTTGTTTGAGCGTTTCATGCATGTCCGCAAAACTCGCCCCGTAGACTCCCGCGCTCAGAATTACAAATTGCATGCTGTGGGTGCGCACCGACGGCAGTGGTTTTGCTTCATTGCTCCCTTTCAATCGAATCGGTGCCGGCACTTCCGCTTTAAGATCGGCTCTATTGACGGCAGGTGCGAAGACGTTTGGCCGGATGACGGGTTCATCGGAAAGCATCTGGGCTTCGCCGCCGGTGGCAAAACAAACGATTGTGAGACCCGCTGCCCCGACGATATTTCGACATTTCATAAGGACTCGCTAACATTTCCTGAATACACACCGATCTACTTGGCAATCCGCTGCCCATCGAACATGGAGACACACATAGCCACGACCTCCGCTTGCTGCTATCACAGAAATTCACTGATTTGCCGTAGTTGCGGGTCTTTGCGGGAATACGCTTCTGGGCATCTTTGTCTTAGAAGGCGAAACACAATAGCAATTGGGCGTGTTTCAATCCAGCACGCTGTGCCGTGGCAAAGCAATTCACGTCAGATGAGAGTTTTCTTAGGGATTTCCCGTATCGTGTGCCGAAACCACCCGGCCATATTGCGAGGCTCGGCTGAGGCGGTCAAACATCTGGTACGCCGCTGTCGCGATTCTCACAATCGCGTCCCCGCCGTCTTTTTCGCGCCGTAAGTAAGTTGTCATCACACTGATGGCGAATGGCCGGTTGCCCGTGAAAACGATGCCGGAATCATTGCGCACGCCCTCCAGCTCCCCGGGCTTGTTGGCGATGCGCAAATCTTCCGGTAGTTCGCGCGGAATGTAACTCTCCTTGTGTACGCTAAGCAGTTCGAAAAAATCGTCGGTCATCTGTTTATTCAACACTTTCCCACGGTACAAATCTTCCAGTAGCATCGCCATCTCGCGCGGCGTGGCGATATTCTCACGGCCTTCCGACGCAGCTTTGACGTCCATCATTTTCCGCCGCAGCCGCGTGTGCGTCAGGCCCAGTGAATCGAGCAGCGCATTCACGTTCTCCATGCCGATGCGGTCGATGATGATATTGGTGGCGGAATTGTCGCTCACGGAAATCATCAGTGCGGCCACGTCGCGAATCGTTAACCTCGTCACGCCAGGAGTGAGCGCATTGGCAATTCCGCTCCCGGCAACAAGATCGGAAGCTTGCAGCGTGTAGAGATCTCCAAGCTTGATTTTGCCCTGCTGCGCTTGGCGGTAGAGTTCCGCAAGTATCGCGATCTTGATGGAACTGGCGGTGGGAAGCACTTCATCGGCATGGAGAAAATATTTTTGCCCGGTTGTGAGATCCAGAATCGCGACACCGAGAACACCGTCAAGACTGTGGTCCACCCCGCTGATAGTCGCTTCCAGCTTTTGCCAGAGGAATTGCTCTTTCTCTTGAGCCGCTTTGTCAGTTTTTTCTGTACCGGCTTGCTGCGCGCAAGACGGCGCTGGCGCCCAAATCAAGGCGGCGAGCAAAGCGGGAAAGCACAGTCGTTTCAGCACGGTGACCTCCGGGTCAGCCGGATTATAAGGCCGAATGGGCGTGACCGCGGAAAATCCGCCAAACTAAACTCACGGCAACAATCTCAGTGCAAACCCACCGGGGGCGCTAACCACGCATGGGACGTGCCTACTGTGAAACGCATGATTCTTGACTATGGAAGGAAGCGGCCGAAAAGGCGAGAATAACCACAGGCACCCACCCGCCTGCGGAATGCTGCACCGATCCACATGGGGAAACTGAGCTAGAAAAAATCGGCCGGCACCGCACTTCCAGGAGAGACGGAACTCATGCGCAAAATCCTAATGGGAATATGGTTCATGGCTTTGGCGGGAACGCTTTCCATCGCCGCGCCGCCCCAGGACCGCGACGACCACCGCGATCGGGACGATCGTCACGACAACGGGAAGCACAAAGGACAGGACAAGCACGACGATCGCGACCGCCATGACAATGGCAATCACAAGGGTTGGGATAATCCCCACAACCCCCATGCCAATTGGGATGCCGACCACGACCGCGTCCAGCCGGGGCGCGCTTATCCCCACGGCCGTTACGAGCATGTGCGAAGCGACTTCGTCGCCCGGCGCATGGATTTCCGCACCCGCCGTGTTGAGCTCTACGACAATTCGAGCTGGGTGGTCGCTTCCTACGACCTCGACCGCTGCCGCGATTGGCAGTGGGACCACGACCGCGTCTACGTCTACGACGACGATCATCACCCTGGCTGGTACTTGCTCTTCAACGCCCGCCTCGGCCGCTACGTCCACGTCGAATACTTCGGCGTGCACTGAAATTCACGGAGCCTGTGGCATTCGCCAGTGAAACGAAAACGCCGTGAGAAGCGGTTGCTCCGCGCGGCGTTTTTCTTCAATTGCTCTTCGCAAGCCGCTCCCTAGATCGGCACCCGATCGAGCGGTACGATGAACTGAATCCCCGGAATCTGCTTCGAATGCAACCGCGCATCGTTGGTGATGAACAAATCCACTCCGGTCGAAGCCGCACACGCCAGTTGAATCGTGTCCGGGGGACGCAGCGAGCGATCCGCCCGCAACCGCGCGTAAGCCAAAGCAGCCTTCTCCTCGAAAGGGATCACCACTGCCGTGGTAGCAATCAGTTTCTGGTAATAGGCGACTGCCTTTGCGTCATGATTTTGCATCGGCTTTACGAGAATCTCACCAAGCGTGATGGCGGAAGTCAAAAGCTGATCGTTGCGCGCCAGCATCTTATTCCGAAGTGCCACGACTTGAGTCGAGAATTTACCCGAGCCTTCGAAGAGATAGATGAAGATATTCGTGTCCCAAAAAATGCGACTCATTCCCAGCCGTCTCGCAGCCGATTGACATATTCGTCCGCATGCTCATCGGCCCAAATGTGCTTGCCCGATCCACGCGACTGCAGAAGCGGATCCGTTTCTGCAAGATCTTGCCTGGCCGCTGCATACCATTCGCGATACCACTTCAGGAGCTCCGCATATTCCGCGGGAACATCTTCAGGGTCGGGAGTAGTTTTTGAGCCTTCCCGGTCTGGATGATAGGGATCCCCAATTCGGTAAAGCCGTCGGCGGCCTTCAGTGGTTTCATAGAGAAGGCGGTAACGGCCCGGATTGGGCGAGCGGTTGGCAACGCAATGCAATACGGCATGGACATAAACGCCGGGACGAAGCGGCTCGTGGAGGCCTTCGCGACGAGCGCGGTCAACTATTTCTTCAATCAAGAAATCGAGAGCCTCGGGGTGTTCACGGTGAAGGAGTGCTGTGGCAATCCAAACTTCGTCAGCGACTTTGATCTTGGCTGGAATCTGGGTCTTCATAATCCCTCTTTGCGATGTATTACATCACGACCAAGTATTATAGCAAATTCCAAGTCAATGTCAAGAAATTTTGAGATTTGCTCCATATCACACTATCTCTGGCAGAATCTATAAGTTATCGATGAAGAATTGCGTCACGCGCTGCATCAGAACGCGGCGTGCGGGAGGGTCGCTCACTCCGTGCCCGCGGCCCGGGAAAGCCAGGACCTCCACGTACTTCCCCGCCTCGATGAGGTCGTTAATCACTGAGAGCGTGTTAGCGAAGT
>WNFQ01001256.1_pt1 | contig 17810 bp, 12 predicted proteins | sample 5400171 | NCBI WGS metagenome assembly WNFQ01 (sample SAMN13153356, study PRJNA577476) | soil metagenome | isolation source: 20 cm soil under Madrone tree | place: USA:California | collected 2016-06-14 | reverse complement strand
CCGAGATTGTTAATCGTGGGGAAAACCTTCAGGTTCTCCGCCGACTGTAGCGGGGCTTTCAGGCGTGGCTCGGAAAAACGATCCAGCCCGTGAGGCGTCCCGACCCAGACATTGCCTTCGCGACCGACCAGCAAGGCAAGCACAGTTCGCGAGGTCAGTCCGTCCGCGTCAGTGTAGGCATCCGCGATATCCTTAAGGTGGAGGGTGACCCCCATGGTCGGGTGTTCGGGATGGGCGATGCGGCGCAGACCGTCCAGCGAGTCCCACAACGTACCATCGTGATCGAAAACGGGCCCCGCAGATGACCTGCCAGGCTTCCCGGGCGGTGGGTTCTGGGCGACGGGCACCAAGTCGTAGCCCACGTCCAGCCAAACGGTCCCGGTGCTGGATTCCGCCATGGTGCCGCCGGCCCACGGCGTTGGCGCGGCGACCGGTTGATTGCGAAACTGGTGCTCGCCCGCACACAGGAAGAACAACAATGAGTTCTCGCCGCCGCCGGCCCAGATCGTGCCTTGACTATCGACGAACAGCATGGAGTTGTTGCTCGCCGGAAGACCCATCTGGGAGCCGACCGCCTTCCAATGAGCACCGTCGAAGCGGGCGAGGCCATTGTTGGTCGCGACCCATAGCGTGCCCTCCGGCGTCTCGGCAAACTGCCACGGTGATCCCGGCGGAACCCCATCAGCGCCGCTGAATACCTGCCAGTTCCCCTCCTTGAGGAGCGCTACGCCTCCAAACGTGAAGCCGACCCACAAGCCGCCGCCGCGCGGAGCAAAAAGCGAGTACAGCCTCAACGACGAGAGCTTCGGGTCGTGGGGCAGTTCGACGCGCTCGAACGCAATTCCGTCGAATCGAAACAACCCGCTCGGGCCCGCGATCCACAGATAGCCGTCGTTCGTCTGCGCGAGCGCTTCAACGCCGCCCAGAGGCGCGCCCTGCCTCGGGCCCCACGCCGTGTGGTGCAGCTCCTTGATGGTCAGATCAGGACTGAGCGCAGCGGCGCAGCCGCACCAGAGCAGCGCAGCGATCGCGAGCCACCATTTTTGCCGGAGAACGAGGAGTCTTTCATTCACGGCGCTCGTCTTAGCGCGTAGCCACCCACCGTTCACGGACCCCTCCAACGATTGTTGGTTGAGGTCCGAGTCATAGCAGGACAGGGTATGTTGGGAAGTCCCTCAATTGGGGGAGATTTTGTCCACTGCAATTCGCGATCCACATCCCTTTCAGGCACTGATACCGTTCCTCGGCAATGCAAACTCAAGTCTGCGAAACGCAAGTCAGTCCGAAGATCGGTCAGAGCCGATCGGGTGACTGGATGCACGATGTGGTAGCGCTGCTGGATGCGGCCATTGGTCACCTTCACCAGGAACACGCGGCGCACGGCGCGATACTCGAGGCAGCCTCGCTGTTGCGAAGGCGGGTTGATCCACAACCTGTGGAAGGGGCCGCGGACGACGGAAAAGAGCGTTTGCTGGCATGGCAGGCACGGAAGGTGCTCGACTACATCGACAGGCATATCACCAGTCGCGTGCTCGTCGCAGATCTATGCGCGCTGGTATGGCGTAGCGAAGCGCACTTTTCGCGCTCCTTTAGGGGCACATTCGGGTGCTCCCCCCACGCCTTTGTGGTCCGGCGTCGCGTCGAATTGGCTGCTAAGTACATGCTTCAGACCGTTATGTCTTTGAGCGACATTGCGCTTGGATGTGGATTTGTGGATCAGGCGCATCTGTGCAAGCACTTTCGGGTGGTCACTGGAGAAACGCCGGCCGCCTGGCGACGTGCGAAAAGGGCGCAAGGCGCGGACATGGAGCGAATAGATGGACCAGGCGAAGGTGTGCTAGGCGAAGGCGTACTGGCAGTGTGCCCGAGTGTCGCCGCGTTTCCGGTCTAAGTACCGCAAAGCTCTTGCTCCTGCCGCTACGCTGACCGGCAGACCGCGGTCCGACATCAGATCGGTTTGTTTGCTCAATGTCGGACTCTGGTGTTTGGATTAAATCCGCGGTGCCTCATCGACCAAACGCGAGCTGCGCTGGCCCGTGAAATAGCTCCAGAACCATTGGTTCTGCACGCGGCGCCGGTTTTGCAGCTGAGGCAGGAACATGATGTGAATGAACGCCCAGATGAACCAAGGAATAATTCCTGCGAGCCTGATTCGGCCTGACTCCAGGATGGCAAAATTCTTGCCGATCACCGCCATGTTGCCCTTATCGAAGTATCGGAAAGGACGAGGCGGTTTACCGCCGCCGAGCTCTCTGGCGATGAACCCTCCAACGTACCGGCCTTGCTGGATAGCGACCTGCGCCACTCCCGGCAGCGGTCGGCCGTCCTGCATCAAGGTCGCGGCGTCGCCGACAACGAATATCCCGCGAGAATCGGCGACGTTCAAAAATGGGCCGACGCATGCCCGGCCAGCTCGGTCGGTCGTCGCGCCGAGCATCTTTACGATCGGCGATGGCGAGACGCCTGCTGTCCACAATACCGTGCCGCTATCGATCCTCTTTCCGCCGACCGTCACGCCTTGATCATCGATGTGTTCGACCATCGCGCTGGTGATCACTTTCACTCCGAGCTTGGCCAGGCGTTGGGCCGCCTTTATCGATGAGGATTCCGCGAAGCTCGGAAGTACGCGCTTCGCGCCATCGAGCAGGAAAATCGACGTAGTGGCAGGATCGATCCGCCGAAAGTTAGCGCGCAAGGTTGTTGTGGCCATTTGCGCGATCGATGCCGCCAATTCCACGCCGGTTGGTCCCGCGCCCACCAGGACGAATGTCATCTGCCGCCGCCGCTCGTCGTCGTCGTCAGTAGACTCTGCCATTTCGTAGGCGCTGAGTATTTTCGATCGTATTGCTTGCGCGTCCGTAATGGTCTTCAGGCAAGGAGCATATTTCGCAAATTCGTTATGGCCGAAATAACTCGATTGCACCCCCGCGGCCACCACCAAATAGTCAAAGGCGATCTTCTTATCTCCAGTGCCCGAATATTTGACAGCAACGCATCGGGATTCCAGGTCGACACCGATGACTTCAGCCAGCAGCACGGACACGTTTTTTTGTCGCGCTGATAGCTGCCGAATCGGTGCGGCGACGTCGGCGGGGGCGAGCACTGCCGTTGCCACCTGATACAAGAGTGGTTGGAAGATGTGATGGTTGCGACGATCGATGATCGTGACATCGGCTTCGCAATGTCGCAACGCTTTGGCGGCTGCAATGCCGGCGAAGCCGCCACCGATGATCACGACATGCGGTTTTCTGAATTTGTCTGGCGGTTGTGAAGCGCCCATTGACTCGCTCATTTTTTGCTCTCGCTAGTTGTCATCGCACGAGGTGCCGGAAGCATCAGCCCGCTTTGGCATCCCTTCCGTCCATCTGAAACGCTTTCTCTGTTCGGGTACGAAGCTCGAGGAGCCCGAGCAGCATTTCGTCGCGTTCTGACGCAAGCGAGTCGATGGAGCGCGAGCCGACTTCGGCATGAACGCTGTCGATGAGCTTCCTTTGCACTTCCGGCGTCAACACCGGGTTCCCAAGAGACTTCCACCAAGCTGTCATGGGACGGGTGAATTGCTCTAGAAAGTGCTCGATGCCGCCTGCACCGCCGCCCAGGTGGTTGAGGAGCATGTTGCCCATGAGGCCCCAACGCAGGCCCGGTCCCCAGCACAATGCGGTATCCACATCGGCGGCGCTGACGACGCCTTCGGCAACAAGATAGTAAACTTCCCGAGCAAGGGCGGCCTGCAGACGATTGGCGACATGCCCGGGCATTTCCTTGCGCACTCGAACCGTCTGCCTTCCAATGCTCTTGTAGAATTCCGCGACGCGCTGAATGGTCTCTTCGGAGGTCTTGGCGCCACCCACGATTTCGACCAATGGGACGAGGTGTGGGGGATTGAACGGATGGGCGATTACACAACGCTCGGGATGAGCTCTGCAGCCCAATTGAATCTCGCTCATCGTGAGCCCGGACGAGCTCGACGCGATGATCACGTCCGCCGGCAACAGATCGTCCAGCTGCCCATAGAGCTTTTGCTTGAAGTCGAGGCGCTCGGGACCATTCTCTTGGACGAGATCCGCACCGCTTACCGCGACCTCGATTTTCGGCGTGAACGACAATTTGGATTGTGATGCGCCAGGTGCAAGGCCCAACCTCTTGAGAGCCGGCCACGCCGCCTCCACGAATCGTTTCAGGGCGGCCTCTGCATTCGGCGCGATATCTGTCGCCACGACTTCCAGGCCTTTGGCGAGGTACAGCCCCGCCCAGCTCGCGCCGATGACGCCAGTGCCGATGATCGTAACGCGGCGAATGGGCTTAGCGGTTGACATAGTCAGCTCTCCTTTTGATTAAATTCGAATCTGTTTGCCTAACTGTGCGAGTCGTTCGCCGAGACTCTCGGCGCTCCTATTTGGAGAGCCGCCTATCCGGCGGCCGCTCGCGCGGGCTCTTTTTTTGTCGGCACGGCACCGCTCGCGTGCAAGGCGGCGATTTCGCCCGCACTGAACCCTAGTTGTTTGAGTACCTCCTCATTGTGTTCTCCCAGTGCCGGGGCGCGCCTCGCCGGCACCTTGGTGATGCCGTGCACTTGAATGGGACTGCTGATTGTCGTGTCCAGCTTACCGCCTGCGCCGTCGAGCGGAACGACAATGTCGTTCAGTCGCAGCTGTGGATCCTCGATGACTTCCAGTGGTCCCCGCACGGCGCCGAACGTGACGTGAACGCCATTGAAAACCTGGTACCAATGCGTCATCGGCTGAGCAGCGAAGACTTGGTCGAGAATTTCCGCCAGCTGTGGCATGTTTTGCATCAGCTTGACCGGATCGGCAAATCGAGGATCGGTCAGGAGATCCGCCCGCCCAATGGCATTCGCCACCGCAGCCAATTTGTCAGGTGTGACGATGAGCACAAACCAGGTATCATCCGACGCGCGATACACGTTGAGTGCCGCGTTTGCGGGATGCATTCGGTCGTGCAGGCCGTAGAAGTTGGCTCCGCAGAGAGCCGCCTGAATCGAAACGCTTGCCGACCACACACCTTGCGCGAGCAGCGACGTGGTGACATAGGATCCTGTGCCGGTGCGCTCTCGACGATACAGGGCCGTCACGATCGCGGAGTACAGGCCGACTGCGGTGGCATTGTCACCACTGCCGGCGACCGGCCAAGTCGGCGGCGCCCCGGCATCGCGCGTCATGGACAACAAGCCGCTTCGTGCCCAGTAGGCGGTAATGTCGAATCCCGGAAGATCGGCATCGGGCCCCTTTTCGCCAAAGCCGGTGAGATCCGCATAAATCAGCCGCGGATTCCATTTCACAACGTCGTCATATTCAAGGTTCAGTCGCTTGCGCGCGGGATGCGGTGTGTTGACGATGAACACGTCCGCCCACTCAACCAGCCGCTCGAGAACCTGCCGAGCACTCGGGGACTTCAGATCGAGCGTGATTCCCCGTTTGTTGCGGTTAGCCAAGTGCCAGGGATAAGCATCGCTTGCTTGCGGCTGCGGCGGAATCTTGTGCCCCAATCTCCAAGTATCGCCGGAGGGCGGTTCCACTTTGATTACGTCGGCGCCGAAGTCCGACAGGATCACGGCGGCACTCGGGCCGGCGATGAAACTCGCCAGTTCCACCACCTTGAGTCCGGAGAAAATGTTGTCGCTTGCCATGGGTGTCTCCTGAGTCGTCATGAGCATTTCTTTAGCGGCCACTGAACTGGGGTGGACGCTTTTCGAGGAAGGCGGTCGTGCCCTCCTTCTTGTCTTCCGTTCCAGCGCAGAGGCCAAAATAGGACGCCTCGAGCAACAGGCCATCGTCTTGGCTCGTCTCCAGTCCCTTGTTCACGGCGGTGAGCGCGAACTTCACCGCCATAGGGGCGTTCGACGCGATTTTCCTTAAGAGTGCCTCGGCACGCGGGAGCAGATCCGCTGCCGGTACGACTTCGTTGACGAGTCCAATGCGGTAAGCCTCCTGCGCGCTTATCATCTCCGCGGAAAGGATGAGCTGCAGGGCGCGACCCTTTCCCACCAAGCGAGGCAATCGTTGCGTGCCGCCGCCGCCCGGGACGAGTCCGAGGGTGACTTCCGGCTGGCCGAACTTCGCCGTGTCCACTGCGATCCTGATCGTGCACGCCATCGCGGTCTCGCAGCCGCCGCCGAGCGCAAAGCCATTCACCGCCGCTATCACGGGCTTGCCGAGGTTCTCGATGAGATCGAGGACCTCTTGCCCGAAACGGCTGGCCCGCTCCGCATCGAGCGCAGTGGCATGGGAGAGCTCGCTGATGTCGGCGCCTGCTATGAATGCTTTGTTGCCGGCGCCCGTCAGGATGACGCCGTGCACCGCCGTGTCATCTCGCGCGTCCTCGAAGGCCGTTCGAATGTCTGTCCACGTCGGCGTGTTCAAGGCGTTGAGCACCTTGGGCCGATTGACGGTCACGTAGGCGATGCCGTTACGCTTTTCGTACAGAACGTTCTCGACCTTCAGCCCCGTCGCTGAAGAAGGTTCGAGTGTCGAGGCAGTTGGGGGTGAGGTCATTGTAAGGTCCTCAAGCTGTAGCTTTGAACTTTGTGAAGTCCTTCTCGAAGCGCTCGGTCACGATCTCAGGCATTTCCGCCTCTCCTTGTGATTTGCTGGTTGGTTGCCGCGGCGCGTCAAACAAAGGCGCTCAGGCCGGTGATGGCTTTGCCGAGGATCAGATTCTGGATCTGATACGTACCTTCGTAGGAGTAAAGCGCCTCGGCGTCCGCGAAAAAGCGCGCAGCCTTGTAGTCTGCGACGATGCCGTTGCCGCCCAGCAGCTCGCGGGCCCACGCAACGGTCTCGCGACACTTAGACGTGGCGAATGCTTTGGCGAGCGCGGCATGGGCGTCCGTCAGCTTGCCTTCGGCATGCAGCTGCGCCTGGCGCACGATCAGGCACTGTGAAGCCGTGATGTTCGAGATCATCCTGGCGAGCAGATCCTGCACCAGCTGGAACGAGCCGATCGGCTTGCCGAACTGCAGACGCTCTTGGGCGTACTTGAGTGCGGTCTCGTAGGCGCCCATCGCGCATCCGGTCGCCATCCATGCAACTGCATAGCGTGTCATCTTCAGCACCTTGGCGGTGTCGCGAAACGAGTTACCGCCCTGGAGACGGTTAGCCTCCGGTACCCGAACCTCCTTCATCGTGATGTGACCGTTCTGGACAACCTTGAGCGCGACCTTGTTTTGGATTTTCTCGACGCTGAAGCCGGGCGTCGTCTTGTTCTCGACGATGAATCCCTTGACCTGATTGTCGGTGAGATCGCGCGCCCAGATGACCGAGACATCGCACCATGGCGCATTGCCGATCCAGCGCTTCTCGCCATTGAGGACCCAGCTGTCGCCATCGCGCTTCGCCGTCGTAGTGAGGCCTCCGGAGGCGCCGGAACCCACGAGCGGCTCGGTGAGGCCGAAGCAGCCGATTTTCTCGAAGCGCGCCATCGGCGGCAACCACTTCTGCTTCTGCTCTTCCGATCCGTCGATGTAGATGGAGCCCATCGCCAGGCCGTCGTGCACGCCAAAAAACGTTGCGAACGACGGGTCAATGCGTGCAATCTCCATCAGCACAAACCCCAATAGCGCCACGCTTCCGCCCGCGCAGCCGTAGCCCTGCATTCCAAGCCCGCCAATACCGAGCTCCTTTACACCCGGCAGCAGCTCGAAGGGAAAGGCGTCATCCACCCAGTATTTCGTGATGACGGGTGCGACTTTGGCCTCCATGAACGCGCGCACCTTTTTCACGGTCGCGAGCTCCCCGGCGCTCAAGGTTTCATAAACCTCATAGAAGTCACTATTCGGCGCGGGCAACGGCTTCGGTTGCTTCGCTGGCTTTGCGGCTACGGTTGCGGTTGTCATCTCTATGCTCCTATCGTCGATTGGTTTAAGGCTTACGTCGTTACGGACTCGGTAGTGCAGCGAGGATGCGGCTGCAACACGCTCAGCTAGCTAACCGCTAGGTGGATCCGCTGCCTTGGGCTGGCGGTTGGGCCTGAATCTCTGCGAATGCGATACCGGTAAGGTTGCCCTGGGCAACGGCGCTGTCGCGCCTCGACAGGTCCGTTGGCTTTGAGAGATTGGCGCTCATCGAGTCCTCTCTCGGCGGTTCGGTCGAGGCGCCTGATCGGTCGCCAACAACCGGCGCGCGGGGCCGACCGCGCCGATCACTCCGATGAATCCGTGAAGCATGTCGGTGGACTCCATTTTGAAAGAACTGCTACAGCTGAATGAGCCGTCATCGTGTGCCTCCTGCGAAGAATTCTTAATCCCTCAATTGGGGGAGCGCCGGCTTACTGGCTTTGGCGCAAGGTTTTATCGAGCTTGCTGACATTGTTGTGCCAGAGACACCAGCGCAATCGGCCAAGGTCCACGGCGGGGAGATTCTTGGTTGAGCGCTCGGTTTCCGTGCGCGGACGCAGTCCTCGGGCAATCTGCTCCACGTGACCAATCTTCATCGAAATATGGAACCAATCGAGGATGGGTGTTGCTGGGAAGGGCACAGATTAGGCGACATGCTGCCCGCTCTCGCCCTCACCAAGATCGACATGGCATGATTCCTTGCCGCTACTCGCCGCCGACATCGTGCCTCTGCAGGGCGCAGCGCACGCAAGCGAGCAATTCGTCCGCAGCGAACGGTTTTATGAGATAGCAAACCACGTTGGCTTTGATTGCTTGCGCCCGCGCCCGCTCGTCCGGGTAGGCGGTCATGAGAATGGTGGGGATCGCGCGATTCGAGGCGACCAGATGCTGATGTAGCTCGAGTCCGGTCATCTTCGGCATGCGCATGTCCGCGATCAGGCAGGAGACCTGGCTCAGTCGCCTGGAATTCAGCAGCCTTGTGGCGCGCGCAAACACGGCCGCCGAAAAGCCGGCAGACTCGAGCAGATCCTTGGTAGTATCCCGGATCGACTCGTCATCGTCAACGATCGCAATCAGCGGCCCTTTGGGCACCTTGATCTCCCGATGGGCAGTGAAGAGCGACACTAGTGCGCGCGGACCGTGCGACACAATTGCACGAGCGGGGGGCGCGTCTGCACCTGCGGATATTTCAGGCGAGAAAGGTATGCAGGCGCTACGACTTTGGTATAGATCGCCTACGACGTTGCGATAGGCTCGCCCAGCCGATCCGCCATTCGCACGAGCTCGGGCAGCGATCCCGCGTGCATCTTCCGCATGACTTGCCCGCGGTGAACCTTCACCGTCATCTCGCTTAAGGAGAGCTCCGCCGCGATCTGCTTGTTGGGCCGCCCGATGACAACAAGCGTCATGATCTGCCGCTCGCGCTCGGTAAGAGTAGCGAAGCGTTCGCGCAGCTCGGCAAGGCGCACCGCCTCGCGCCGTCTTTTCCGGTCACGCTCGATCGCCGCGTGAATTGCATCGAGCAGATCCTGATCGTGAAACGGCTTGGTAAGGAACTCGACGGCGCCCGCCTTCATCGCCCGCACGCTCATCGGGATGTCCCCGTGGCCGGTGATGAAAATCACGGGCAGCGTCAGGCCCTCTTTCGCGAGCTCCTTCTGAAACGTCAATCCGCTCATCCCTGGCAATCGTACGTCGAGCACGAGACAGCCCGGCGCGTCCGGCGGCTTGCTCTGCAGAAACTCCTGCGGCGCGGCGAACGCGCGCACCTCAAGGCCCACCGTGCTCACGAGATCCTCGAGCGCCAAGCGCATCGATGGATCATCGTCGATGACGAAGACGACGGCTCGCTGCTCGACCATGATGAGGCTCCCCCGCGGATCGATCCGGGCCCGCGCACGCCCAGCCAATCCGTCATTATACCAAGCTACCGCGCGTATCTACGGGCGCCGGTTCGTTGACCGGCAACGAAAACAAGAACACTGTGCCATGGGGTGCGTTCGCTGCCGCCGACAGGCGACCGCCATGTGCTTCGACGATCGAGCGACTGATCGACAAGCCGATGCCAAGCCTGTTGCTGTCCCCAAGGCTGCGGCTTCGGCGGGCGAACGGCAAGCCAAGCCGCGGCTCACGGCAAGCTCGCGGGATGGACGCACGGAAAGCTCTGCGAGCACGTTCACACCAGCGGTAAGATCGCATCGATGATGTGACCATCCCAGAGTGGGCAGTTGCCTTCGCCGCCGCCGGCGCCGAACGCGACGGCGCGCAAGTTGAAGGCAGCGAGGAACTCTTGGAGCGCCTCGCGAATGCGATAATCGTCTTCTGCGATCATTACGACATGGTCTCCCGAGGGCATTGAGGCTCGGTCGACGTCGTGCGAAAGCGGTGTCCGCACTAGCGTGCCTACTGATGAAGGTTCATGCGCGTCGTGCTTCGCCGTACCAGCAATATTACCAATGCCGTCCCGTTCCATCATTGCAGCCCCCGAGATGTATTTTGTTTTGGCCGCCAAGCAATAATAAGTGGGGAAGACATTAACTCCCTGCGCTGCATATCTCTTGCAATGCCTCGGCACCGCTTGTTCTTGCTTGCTCATTTGATCCCGGCCGGTCGTGCAGTTTGCATAGGCAAAACAATGCGACTGCCTTCGCATGTCTAATCTTGCGGTGCTTCGCATGCTCTTGCGCCTAATTCGTTAGCGTGGGACCTCCTGCGGCAAGTGCGTAGAGACTTTCAATTACGATCCGTCAATCTAAGATCGGATTGGTAAGGTGCGATCACAATGCAACTCGCTGCTGCAACTATGGATGACTGGCGCGCATTGCTGCCGGCACGGTTGGCGCGTTCGACCTCGCCGTCTGCCGGAGACCGGTTGTGCGTTCGGCACTACAGCTTCGATAAAGATGCCATCGTCAAGTTGCCAGCCATTTCGGAGCACGCAATTTGCGTGGTGGTCGGCCGCACTTCGGAATTCGCGATTGACGACGGCCATCGCTGGAAACGACGCATCTACCAGCCGGGCGAGGGGAGCCTCATCCCCGCGGGAACCGCCGTGTCGTTCCGTGTGATCGGCTCGGCCGCGGTCGCACATTTGTACCTCAGCAGCGAGTGGTTCGACAAAGTCGTGACCGCAGGGTTGGGTTTTGAGCCGGGCTACATTCGGCTTTCCGGATCTACACTACTTCGCGATCCGTTTCTGTGGATATTCATATCAGCGCTCCTTCGTCGCCTGCGCGTAGGGCCGCGGCTGGACCGTGTGGTCCTTGACTCGGCAACACTGGGGCTAGCTTGCCACCTCCTTCGTGAGTATGCGCTGCAGGACAAGTTCTCCAAGGCGCTCACGTATGCGTGGGAGGATGCCGCGCGCGTGGGGGATTTTATTGACGAATTGATAGGGGTCGAATTGGGACTGCACGAGCTTGCCGAAAGCATCGGGCTGCCGGCGCAGAACCTGTTGAGGGGCTTTGCAAGTGCGGACGCGTGCTGCTTACGCCATTGGCTTCAGCATTCACGCATTCGGCGGGTGCACGCTCTTCTGACAAACTCAACCGCGCGACTAGAAGAGGTCGCCCTCGTTGCGGGAATCGCGACACCAGAAGCCCTAGATGTTATTTCCTACTTTGCTGCCGGCTATCCAGCGGCCGAACTTCGAGATCTGTGTGACGAGCGAGTGGCCCGGTAATCCGCAGACACTATCGGTGAGATCTACGGAACTCGCTTGGTGCTAGTCCCACAAGCCAGTGAAAGCTTCGCGAGAAATGACTCTGATCAGCGAACCCGAGCGACTGTGCAATGGCTGTTAGAGGCTGTTCGGTTTGCTTTAGTAGTTCCGCTGCCCTTTTAACTCGTTGTTGCAACAGATACCGATGCGGTGGCATGCCCACGCTTTGCTTGAAGGCTCGAGCAAAGTGGTACGTGGACAGTCCCGCATGAGCGGCGAGAGTCTCGAGCGCAAGATCTTCGCACAGATGGGAGTCGATATATTCCATGACGCGTCGAAGTGCTCCAGGAGCCAAACCCCCTCGCGGCGGTTGGATCGTAAAGCGCCGGCTCAGGTCTTCGAGCAAATCGATTCGTGGTTGCATGAGAAGTGTTGTTTCCAATTTGCCAACATGAAGTCGGGATGTCGTCACCGGACCTGAAACCAGAGCAAAGAAGCAGTCACCTCCACGCACTGTCGTCAGACGCGCCGGATAGTCAGTGGGTACGCCTTTTCGAAGGAGTAACCCTTTGCGTGAGAAGATCGCCCAGACGCTCACCCCGGCGTCTATAGATTGGGGGTCGACGCGGTACTGGGCTCGCGCATTGCGATCTGCACCCACCACGCGATGATCGCGGTCCACCGCCAACAATGATGCGGGTTGCTCGTCGTGCGGCGCGACGGCGATAATCCACTCCTTGCGGAATCGCTCTCGGAATAACCGCTCCTCGATCAGGCGAGCCGACGTCGTGACAAGGGGGAGTGTGAGTGCGTGGGCCTGCGCCGAAACATCAGGGTCAATTGACGACACGTCAAGAACCGCGATCAGGCGCGCGTCAGAATCAAAGATAGGTGCGCCGGAACAACTGAGCCCGATGTGCCTCGCCCGGTAGTGCTGGGTTTGATGGACCGTGATCGGACGACACTCGGCGATGCAGGTGCCGATGCCATTGGTGCCTTCAATGTCCTCGGACCACACTCCACCCAGCCACACTCCCCAATGCCGAAACTCATCTGAACGTTGATCATTGCCCCGGTAGTCGATCGCGATCCCATTCTGGTCACAGAGCAAGGTGACGTAGCCGGCTTGTCCCACCAGTCTGTGCAGGCGATCGAGTTCTGTTTGAGCGGCCAAAACGACATTTTCGATAGGTTCGATGGAGCTGCGTAGGGAACTCTCCGTGAGGATCCGTGGACTCTCGCGGCTCTCCGGATTGACATGGTGGGCTTGCGCACTGCGCCGCCAAGAGCTCGAAACCGCTTCTACTTCGATGCTCGAGGATTCGCTTTGAGAGGATTCGCCGTGCACTTCTGCGGCAACGGCTTCTACGTGATGCGCCGCAGACACGCTGCCGGCAACCTGCCAGTTCACTGATGCAGTCTGTCCAGACGGTGCTGCCATACGGCTGTCATTTTTTGGACAACACAACAAATCATATCATCGTCCTGAGAAGTATGCGCGGGCATGGCAGATGCTCGCGGTACGCGGCGATACCGCGCACCAGTCAATGGTTCTAATCCAGTGGAGTGGACCACACGCCTCTTGTAAGAGTTGCACACTTATTTCGCGCTGCAGCGACGCTGCTACCGCGCGTCTACGGGGCCGATTCGTTGACCGGCAACGAAAAAAGGTACACCGTTCCATGGGGTGCGTTCGCTGCCGCCGACAGGCGACCGCCATGTGCTTCGACGATCGAGCGACTGATCGACAAGCCGATGCCAAGCCCCTCTGCCTTGGTCGTATAAAACGCCTCAAACAGGTGGGGTGCATGCTCCGGGTCCAGTCCCGTCCCGGAGTCACGCACTTCAACGGATACAGTATCCGGCCCATCCGAAGCTGACACTATCGTCAACTCGCGGGGCCGCTCTTTGATCCCGCTCATCGCCTCGATCGCATTGATGATCAGATTGAGCAGCACCTGCTGCAGTTGCACCCTGTCGCAGCGAACGAGCGGTAGACTGTGGCCGAGCCGTGTTTCGACCAGGATGTCGCTTCGGCGCAGCTGGTATTGCGCAAGCGCTATCACTTCGAGAATCGTTTCATTGATATCCAGCCATTCCTTGCGCGGCGCCTGGCGCTTCATGAGTGAGCGAATGCGCCGGATGACTTCGCCCGCCCTCTTACCGTCCTCAGCGATGCGTTCCAGCGCCCGCCGGGCCTTGTCCATTTGGGGAGGCTTGGTCGCCAGCCAGCGTGCGCCGGCTGCTGCACTCGTGACAATGGCGCCGAGCGGCTGATTCACCTCATGCGCGATCGAGGCGGTGAGCTCCCCCATCGTCATCACACGCGTCATGTGCGCAAACTCGGTCTGCGTGTTGCGCAGGGCTTCCTGAGCTTGCCGCCAATCGTGCACGTCGGTTGAGGTGCCAACGAATCTGAGTATGTTCCCTTCTGCGTCCCGTACCGGGACTGCGCGATTCAGATGCCAGCGGTATGTCCCGTCGCGGGCGCGAAGAAACCGTGCTTCCATCGTAAAGCCCCGTCCGGAGCGTATGCCCTCCCAGTAGCTCTGGGATGCGCTCTCTCGATCCTCAGGGTGAAGAGTAGCCATCCACGCCTCGGGGCGTGAATTGACGTATTCGGGTGTCTGGCCGGTATATTCGTACCAAAGCTGATTCACGATATCGGGAGTCCCGTCCGGCATCACCGACCAGGCCGCAACAGGAATCTGTTGCAACATGCTAACCCGCAGTTGCAGCTCATCGACCGCTACGGCGCGCTTCGTAAATTGCCCGATCTGGCTGCCGATGTTGGCCAGTACGACGAGCAGATCCTGGTCAGGCTGCGAAACGTCGCGGCTGATGAAGCCGATGACGCCGAGGACGTCGCACCCCAGCAAGATCGGAAAGGCAATGGCCGCGCGCAACACTTGGCGTGCGGCGATGTCCACGCGGCGAAACGCCACGTCATGCGCTACATTCGGGATGTACGCGGGCGCACCGGTTTCCCAGACACGGCCGGGCAGTCCGCTTCCTGAACGGAATGTGCTCTTCCGGGTGACAATCTCGAATTGCGCGGCCTCGACGGAGCGTGTGCGCCACAACTCCGCGCAGCGCAGTACGCCCGCTTTCGGATCGATGCGCCACACCGCACCGAGGTCCCATCCGAGGCATTCACACATCGCCTGAAGGATCTTCGGAGTCGCTTCCGCAACCGTGGCGGCGTCCGACAGGATGCGCGTAACGCGGTATTGCACCAGCAGTCGTTGCTCCGCGCGCCTGCTCTCGGTTACATCGACGAGGGTTCCGACGTACTCGACCAGCGCCCCAGTCTTGTCGAGAACCGGATGCCCGATCGTATGCAGGTACGTGACCGTTCCATCGGCCGTCACATGCCTGTAATCCAGTACCATTTCCGCCTTGTCGCGAACTGCATTCCGAAAGGCTTCATTTATACGGTCGCTATCTTCGGGGTGTAGGAACCGAGCCACCTCGTCATAGGTTGGCAGACCCCGGCGAGGTTCCATTCGGTATATACGGAACATCTCTTCGGACCAGTAGACTACCTTCCCTGCGCTCGGGTCGAAGGCCCAACTGCCGGTGTGCGTCAGCCGCTGCGATTCAGCGAGATACGCTTCGCTTTGCCGCGAAGCCTGCTCCGCGCGCTTACGCTCCGTCAGGTCGAGCACGAAGGCAACACCTTGGTTCTCACCTTCAAAGCTCGCAGCACCAACCAGTACGGGCATGCGGCTGCCATCCCTGCGGATGCAGTCCCATTCAAACGGTTGCAAGCTCCCGGTGCGCTGGATCTCTGCGGTGATCTCTTGACGATCACGGCCGAGCCATTGGGCAGCCGACAAATCGGTCCAGCGCAGGCGGCCCGAGACAAGATCCTCACGCTCGTATCCTGACATGCGAAGAAGCGCGTCATTGGCCTCGAGAATGCTGCCATCGAGGTCCCAAATGAAGATCCCGACGATATTAGCGTCCACCAGCCGCCGGATCTTCGCCTCGCGTTTGGCAAGGTCGCGGTACAGGCGAGTATTCTCCAGCGAAATCGCGGCCTGCGATGCAAGCAGCTTCAACACCGGAATGCGAGCGGGCGCGAAAACGCGAGAGGCAAGGTTGTTCTCGAGGTAGAGAACCCCGACGAGCGCGCCGCGGTTCAAGAGGGGCAGACAGAGGACCGAGCGCGTCCGCTGTCGAGCAAAATACGGATCGGCTGAAAAGGGGTTTTGGGCCGAAGCATCCTCGAGAATCACGCTCTCGTGGGTGCGCACGACGCAGTGGAGAACCGACTCCGGCAAGACAGCCGCGTTCGCACTCTCGTCGCGCGCCTGGACAATCACCGTATCGCCGCTGATCATTGCCTCCGCCGCAGTGCGCTGCTCAGTGCCTCGCGCCAGAATCAAAAGACCTCGCTCGGCGCCCGCCTGCTCGAGCGCCGTGCGCATGAATGTTTCGATCAGCTTCTCGATGACCATCTCACTCGAAACGGCCTGCGAAACCTTGATGACGGTCCCGAGGTCGAGGTGCTCCACCGGCGCCCCGATAGCGCTTGTCGGAACGGACGATGGTTCTTGCCCGACGAGCTCGGGATGCAACTTCTGGAGTTGCCGCTCCTTGCCGACGGCGCCCCAACGTCGATAGCCATCCAGCGCGTGCCGCAGATAGACACGTGCAAACTCTTCGAAACCGCGCAGCCCATAGAAGCGGGCTGCGAGCTCGTAGGCGAGCGCCTCGTTTTGGACCAAGCCGTTTGCACGGGCCGCGCAGATAGCTCGCTCGTACAAGTCCATGGCATCGGCAACGCGACCCTCAATGCGTGCAATCTCCGCGCCGACGAGCGCCGCACGATCCTCGAAGTTTTCGGGGCAATTCACCGCCCACGCCCGCAGTTGCGCGTGATGAGCGGCGAGAGCTTCTCGATGCGTCGCACACGCATCGGGGTCCGAGGGCTCGCAGCGTGCAGCACGTGAGAGAGCGGCATACAGGTGATATTCCGCTCTCTCCAACAGCTTGATCCGCAACGACGCCGATGTCGAAACCCACCTTTCTGCTTTGTCGCCGGCGTCAATAGCCGACACATAGTCACCGGCGAAATAGCGCGCCTGCAGCTTTCGGATCCAGTAGGAACCTTCCGGCACGGCGAAGGCAGGGTGACCGGTCAGACGCTCCTCGAACGAGCGCTCAGTGAACCGGTCATGGTCGAGCGAGCCGAATTTCGCGGTCTCGCCACGGAGCGTCCGGATGAGCGCGAGTGGGGCGGAGATCATGTCGACAGCGAATCCGAACCGTACCTGGCGTGCGAAGTCCAATCCGTGCTCGGCTTGGTGCGCGAGCTGATCGAGTGGCTCGCCCGAGGCGAGAAGAATGGAGGTGAGCGTAGGGCAAGCGTATGCGGCAAATGTCGGGTCGCCTTGCTCGTTCGCCAACTGAAAGGCGCGATTCGCCGGATCGATGCCCTCCCGCGCTGGTCGCCTCCACGGGACCAGGAGCGCGAAGAGCGCATAGACCTTTGCTCCAAAGCGCGTCAAGCCGCGGCGTTCGATCAAATCACAGGCGGTTTTTCCGAGTCGGTAACCCGCGTCGCAGTCGCCGAAGCGGTAACAGCTGATGAGCCCGACCGACGCATAATGCGCAGCCGCTGCGCCGCTGTTGCCGCGCTCCAAGCTGAGATTGACCGCTCTGCAGGACGTAAGCGCCCACAAGTTCTCGTCAGTGTATGACGCTGGCGGTCCCAGTGTCGTGAGCACGTCCAGCGTCGCAAGAGACTCTTGATCTTCCATGAGCGGCAGGTCGATGAGATCTTCAATTTGCCGGCTTCCCAGGCGGGACCAGATCTGCTCGTACTCGCGACGCGCTTCCGGCTCGGTGGGATGAGCTGTCCAGTCGATGTTCTCATGCCGGAGGTATTCCAGGCCCACCGCGACTGCGCCGTCGCTCGCCCCGAGCATCGTGTGCAGATCCACGCGGCGGCTGGCGACGGCCGCTCGTTCAGTGGTGTCGACAGCGCGCGTTGCAAGCGCCGCTAGACACTTCTCCGCGGAGCGCAGCGCACCCGTCCAGAGCTCACAGTCGGCACGATGCAGCTGCAGCGCGAAGGCAAGCTCGTGCCGGCGCTCCCATGCGCCATCGGGCAACAGGTCAGCGCCGCGAGTGCAATACCTCAGCGCGGAGCCGTAGGCGGACGAGGCCTTCGCACGCTTGCCGGCGATCAGGTTCAGCTCTGCCAGTTGCACGCGTTCATGATCCGAGGTGATCAAGGGGGCGCCGCGGTTGAGCTGATTGACGATCTCGTAGATCGCCTCCTCTCGC
>WNFQ01004683.1_pt1 | contig 17814 bp, 16 predicted proteins | sample 5400171 | NCBI WGS metagenome assembly WNFQ01 (sample SAMN13153356, study PRJNA577476) | soil metagenome | isolation source: 20 cm soil under Madrone tree | place: USA:California | collected 2016-06-14 | reverse complement strand
CAACTTCCCACTGGGCCAATCTCCGAAAAGTTTCGGAGGTGAAGGCGGGAAGAAGGTGCGATGCCGCACAGGCATCAGAAGCCAGGAGCCAGAATATTTGTCCGGTCCACCTCATTCGTGAGGTCACAAGGAGCGACGGCTTGGGCAGCCGTCGGTCTACTGCATGACGGCTGGGAAGCCGTCACTCCTTGAAAGCCCCGCGAAAAAACTTCTTCGCAAAAAGAAGAATGAGAGCTGGGCGATGCGCCCAGCTACTTCGATTAATGCGCGGCATTTGGGATGAATCGCGAGGTTTGGAAGTAGCTGGGCATACAAGTCCGACTCTCGGAGTTGGAGGAAACTTGTTATGCAGAATCGTCCAGTTTGGTTTGCTCGGGGTAGCGCGCGCGTCTCACGTGTTCTGGGGAGCACAGGCCGCTGGCCTGTAGTTCGCGGCAGCTTGCCGCGAACCGTGTGGCAGTCTCAACTTGTGTGGCAATCATGCATTCGGCTGGCAGCCGAATGCTGCAGGCTGGCAGCCTGCGCTCCCCACCATCTAAGACGGATGCGCTACCCGATCCGATTCGTTGCGCTCCTCGGCTTCGCGCCGGTCGTTTGCTTTGGACAGGAAGCCTCGCCGACTCCTTCACCGGGTGAAGCGGAAGCTGAGCAAGTGGTTGTCTCGGCAACGCGTTTTGATATTCCGCTCGATCAATCGCCAGCGAGCGTGAGCGTAATTAGCTCGGAAGACCTCGAGCAAAAGCAAATCGAGCGCGTAAGCGATGCACTCCGCGAAGTGCCGGGTTTGTCTGTCGTGCAGACCGGAACAGCGGGGCAGTTAACGTCGGTTTTCATCCGTGGATTGCGCAGCGAGCATACACAGGTTTTGCTCGACGGAATTCCAATCAATCAAGGGTTGCAGGGCGCATTTAACTTTGCCGACCTCACCACGGAAGATATCGACAGAATCGAGGTCGTGCGCGGGCCCCAGAGTACTTTGTATGGCCCGCGAGCTCTCGCAGGCGTCATTCAAATTTTCACGAAGCAGGGCACGGGGACTCCTGGCGTCCTGCTAGCGGCCGAGGGCGGATCGTACGACACCTTTCGCGAATGGACCCAGAGCGATGGCAAAATCGACGGCTTCGATTATTCAATGGGCGCGAGTCGCCTCGACACCGACAACGCGCGCCCGAATAACAACTACCGCAACACCGCTGCGATTACCGACGTCGGCTGGTCGCCCGACGAACAATTGCGCGTCGGGAGTCTGTTTACTTACTCCGTGAGCGACACCGGAAATCCGAACACAATTTTCGATCCGCGTCCCATCGATCATTTTCTCACGGAACGCTGGTTGATTGGTCCGCACATCGATTGGAAGCCGACTGACTGGTGGGACCACAAATTCATTTTTAGTTACGACCACGAGCGGCAAATCAACGATCCAAACGAGGACGGATTTGTGGGGCCAACACGAGCTCTGTTCGAGCGCACGCAAATTGATTATCAAAACGATTTGCGCCCAACTTCGTGGCTGATATTGACTTCAGGATTCTTCTATAGCCGTCTCAACGCAGGGCAGGAGCGCCCGTTCGTCCTACAAACTTTCGGTCCCCAGCCAACCTTTGTGAGCGATCATACCCAAGAGGTTGCCGGATTCGTGCAGACGACGCTGACCCCAGTCGAAAATTTGATCCTCGTCGCCGGCGGGCGCTTCGATCACTTCAATCAGTTCGGCGGCGTTTGGACTTATCGGTTTGCGGGCAGTTACAAGATCGACAAGACAAACACGACGCTGCATTCGAGCGTCGCAACGGGATTTAGCCCGCCAAGTAGTCAGGATAAGATTTTCGGGAACAATTTCGAATTGAAACCCGAACGCGATCTTGGTTGGGACATCGGGATCGAGCAGCGGTTTTGGTCCGGCAGTGCCCGGAGCGCCACCGTTGGCCTGACTTATTTTCACAACGACCTCTCAAACGTGATCGGATTTAATGGACTCTTCCAAACGCTGAACCTTGGCGCGGCCGAAACGCAGGGGCTCGAAACCGAATTACGCGTGCAACCGATTACCGATTTTTTGCTCACCGCGAGCTACACGTATTTGGATGCGGAGAACACTTCCTCCAAAGACATTTCGCAATTGCAAGGCGCGCGTCTCCCGCGCAGGCCGCGGAATGAGATCTATGTTTCAGCTTCCTATCTTTGGTGGAAAAGGCTGCGCACAACGGTTGAAGCAAAGTTCGTAAACGCGCGCGAAGAATTGAATTTCGGCGGACCAAATTTTGATATCGAAGATTACTCGTTCGCAAACATCGCAGCCGAATACGAAGTAAACCCGCACCTGTCGGTCTTTGGCCGAATCGACAATTTAACGAACGAACACTACTCGGAAGTTTTCGGTTTCCCCGCGCTCGGCCGCGCTGCGTACGGCGGAGTGAAGTTGCGGTTTTAGTCGCTCTTGTCATTCCGAGCCCTTCGGCTTCGCTCAGGACAGGCTCCGTCGAGGAATGGAGCGAGTGGGACGAGCGACATAGACGGTTGCGCCGCGAGGGTAGCGGAGAGAGAGTTGGGAGACGAACGAGTCAATCTCTCGTTGTTCGGCAACGCGTAGAACATGTCCCGCGAACTTTTCGACAAGAAATTAGCCGTCCTCGGCGCCGGGAAACTTGGCGGTATACTGCTGCGCGCGTACCTGAAGCAAGGACTGTTCGACGTCAGCCGCACGACCGCGACAGTGAAACATGCCGAGAGGGCAGCCGCGCTTGCGAAACAGCTGAGCGGCGTCTCAGTGATCACTGACAATCGCGAAGCGGTTAGAGGTGCTGACATTATTCTTCTCACCGTAAAACCCCAAACGGTGGCGGAAGTGTTGCAGGAGATCGCTACCGAAATTGGCCCGCAGACGCTGCTTGTTTCCGTTGCGGCTTCTGTGCCGACAGGTTTCGTTGAGCAGCAACTCGCTGCGGCCACTGGTGGCAAGCGCGACGAGGTGGCAGTGGTCCGAGCGATGCCAAACACCCCTGCTGCTGTCGGCTGCGGCATGACTGCAATCTGTGGCGGGACTCATGCGAGCCCCGAGCATCTCGAAATCGCTCGAAGCATGTTCGACGCCGTCGGCCGGACGATTGTGCTTGATGAAAAGCACATGGACGCGGTGACCGGTCTTTCCGCAAGCGGACCGGCGTTCGCATACATCATTCTCGAATCGCTTGCCGAAGGCGGCGTGAAAGTTGGTTTGCCGCGCGATGTAGCCACTCTGCTCGCGGCCCAGACGATGAAGGGCTCGGCTAGTGTCGTTCTGGAAACCGGCGACCATCCCGCGCTTCTAAAGGACGCTGTCACCACCCCGGCCGGCTGCACTATTGATGGCATCCTTGAACTCGAAGAAGGGAAACTGCGCGTTACTCTGATCAAGGCGGTTGTCAAAGCGACCAGACGTGCTGGCGAATTGCTATTTGAAAAGTAAACGCGGGCTTCAACGCCGGACAGGAGCGCCCGGAAGAGATTGCCGGTTTGTTCAGGCAACTGTGACGCCGATCGTGAATTTGATCTTCGTCGCTGGCGGCTGAAGCTGCGGTTTTGAGTAGCCGCTCTCTAGAAGCTGATCTTCAGAATACGACCGTTCGTTCCGACCAGCCAGCCGGCTTTGGGAGTGGCAAAGGCTACCGCCCAGAAGCCGCTCACACCGGGCAACGTGAACCAGGTGTTTCCCTCGTCCGGAGTCCAGGCCGCGCCTCCGTCATTGGCGGTGATCACCACTGCGCGACCGAGGTTATCTCCCGCGCCGCGACCAGTGCGACCCACATAACCTAGTCCGAAAATAGCTCCCGTGACAGGAGGAGGCGTTGTAAGAGTCCACGTTTGACCGCCATCACTCGACGTTGCAGTTCGTGCGTTATTCGGATCGCCGGGATCTAAATCACCGCCGCCTACGATGCCGTTGAACGGATCACGGAAAGCGAGAGTGAAGGCACCCGCGCTGGGCGAGCTAAACAGCGGCGTGTCATACGCATTCCACGTGTCGCCTTGGTCTCTGGTGGTCAGGACTCTGGCAATCGCCGAGCCGCCCGTCGCTATCCATGCGTTCCTTCCACCTTGGGTTGTGACGCAAGTACCACTCGATGCAAAGGAGACCTCACCCGGCAGCGCCGGCGGCATATTGCTACTGATATCCTGCCAAGTCATTCCGTCGGTCGTGCGCAGGTCCGGAAAAACTCCATTCACCGAGTCGCTGTGCGCAATGCCGCGATTCGGCGTCCAAAATGCAAAGCCGTCGTAGAACGCATTCGGATTCTGGTTCTCAAACTGCACCATCCACGTGGCCCCGCCGTCCGTCGTCTTATAGATGCGAAAATCTGTTGGATTCGCTCCAATAGACATCAGATAAGCAACACTGGCGCTGAACGCCTGCACATCGCGGAACTGCAGCGTTTCGGCGCCCGGCACTACACTAGCGTTCCAAGTCTGTCCGCCGTCGGTCGTGACGGTGAACGTACCGTTGCGGCCGCACGCCCAGACCACCTGTGGGTTCACCGGCCAAACCGAGATTAGACCGTTGGTAGTGCCGCTGTCTTGCGGAGTCAGTGTAGGTTGATGAATTAGGGACGCTTCTTGCGCGCTCACGATGGCGCAGGCAAAAACTGGAATCAGCAGAGCAAGCAATGATCGTTTCGACATATAAATCTCCTCCAGAATATAATCGAAGTTTCCGGTCTCATTGCGCTTAACTGCAGCCGCGTGGCGCCGTGATTCGGCGCTCGCAGAGCGCCGCCACAGTGCTTGAATTCGACGCGGCATTGCTTAATGACCAGTATGAGTCCGCTGTTTTATCTCGTGATAGGGTTGATCGGTTGCGGATTTGTCGTTGTTGTTATCGTTCTGGTAGCACGCCGTGCAAGCAGCGGAGGCAAGGAGGCGGAGTTCGTGAAACGATTGGAAATCATCGATAGGGGGTTACGCGACGAATTCTCTCGCAACCGTGAGGAAGCGGGCGCGGCCGCGAAGAATCAGCGGGAAGAATTGAGCAAGTCTCTCGAAAACGTGCGGTCCGCTGTCGATCTACGGCTGAAGCAATTGCAGGAAGACAACGCAAATCAAATCGACAAGATGCGGGCGACGGTCGATGAAAAATTGCAAGGCACACTGGAGAAGCGCCTGGGCGAATCATTCAAGCTGGTGAGCGAGCGGCTTGAGCAGGTGCACCAAGGGCTTGGCGCGATGCAGCAACTGGCAAGTGACGTTGGCGGGTTGCAACGCGTACTTACGAACGTGAAGACTCGTGGCGGCTGGAGCGAATGGCAACTAGGCGTCCTTTTGGAGGAAATGCTGACGCCGGACCAGTTCGCCAAGAACATGAAGACGCGCGACGACAGCGATGAGCGCGTCGAATTTGCGATCAAGTTGCCCGGCGACAAGAACGGCGCGCCGGTGTGGTTGCCGATTGACGCCAAATTTCCAATGGAACACTACGAGCGGCTCGCTGCGGCGCAGGAAAAAGGCGAACCCACTGCAGTCGACGCCGCGATAAAAACTTTGGAGACGCAGTTGAAGCGGTGCGCGAAAGATATTTGCGAGAAATACATTAACCCGCCAAAAACAACCGATTTTGCGCTGATGTTTCTGCCAAGCGAAGGACTCTACGCGGAAGCGATTCGTCGCGTGGGCTTGGTGCAAAACGTACAGCGCGATTGCCGAGTTACCTTTGTCGGACCGACTACGCTGGCCGCGTTACTCAATAGTTTGCAGATGGGTTTTCGCACGCTGGCGATCCAAAAGCGATCCAGCGAGGTTTGGAACCTGCTTGCAGCGGTGAAAACTGAATTCGGAAAATTCGGGGAGGCGTTGTCAGCAGTGAAGGAGAAAATCGATCAAGCCTCACGGAAGATAGAAGATGTCGATGTTCGCTCGCGCGCGATCACCAAAAAGTTGCGCGATGTCGAGGAGTTGCCATCGAATCCGCAGCCGTTGTTGAGAGATCTGTTGCCGAACGAGGACGATGAAGGCAGCTACGAATAACGGGAACGGCAGTTCGGTCGATGGGGTAATGCGACTCTCGAAATCAGCTACAAGCTATTTCGAACGTTTTTGGAGTGCGGCGATCCCGCGGCTGCGGGACCGCTTTCAAAAGCGCGGACATGTCCGCGCAGTCCAAATTCATAGCACCGCATCCCATTTGCTCTGGTCTTTCAACATGATTTCTCGCAGGAGACGAATGGGCGGCATTCCGTGGTTGAGCAGTTCGTTATGGAATTTTTGTAATGAGAAGGTGTCGCCTTCTTGCGCCTTGTAATCGTCGCGCAGTTTCAGGATCTGCAATTTGCCAAGCGTATAATTGAGATAACCAGGGTCAAAAGTGCCGCGCATGGCTTCGCTGCGCGCCGGTTTTTCCTCATAGTAACAATTGTCCTGGAAAAATTTTGTCGCTTCGTCGAGCGACATGTTTTGCGTGTGCATTTTGATAGATACACACAAACGGGAGAGACGAAGCAGCGCTTCGTCGGCCTGAGCCATGCGATATTTTGCCGCGCGTTTGACGTCCTCTTCGCTGGGGTCTGAGTTGGTCGGACCGCCGAATCCTTCATCGAGCATCATTTTCTCGCAGTAGTGAGCCCATCCTTCGATGAACGCGTAGCTGCCGAAGATTTTCTCGACCTTGCTGGCGGGCGACGCGTTCAAGTGCAGGAACTGCACATAGTGTCCGGGATAAGCTTCATGAATCGAGACGACGTCGGAGGTGTAGTAGTTGAAAGCGGTGAGCCATTCTTGTTTTTGTTTCTCCGGCCAATCGTGCTCTGTCGGCGTAATGTAGTAAAAGGCCTCGGTGGCCCGCTTCTCGAATGGACCCGGCGTATCCATCGATGCAAAGGACGTGGCGCGCAGATATTGCGGCGTCTCTTTGACCTTTGCGCGAACGTCTGAGGGGATGCTGACCAAATGACGGTTCAAAACGTACTTGCGAATTTTGTCCAGGTCTTTGCCAACATCGGAAATGAGTTTGTCCGGCGTTGGATGTTCGCTCTGGATTTGCTTGAACACTTCGATTGGCGACTTGTTCGAGTCGATTTTTTTGGCAGCGTCAGCAAATGCTTGCTGTTCTGCTTTTAATTGCGCCATTCCTATCTCGAGGACTTTTTGCGGCGAAAGATCGACCAGTTCGGTTTGGGCCAGGAAGCGGCCGAATTTCTCTTCGCCCAACGCAAAATCGAGCGAGGCTTTCGGCAGTTTCTCCCGCTCCAGCCACGCTGCGTAATCGTTGAGAGCATTAGCAGCCTTGCGATTGGCTTCTTGAAACCCCACCCGGAGCTGTTCGTCCTTCAGCCCGCTCACTGCGGCAATGAGATCTTTCTTCAAAAAATCGGCGGAACCTTTTGCGATCTGGATCGCGAGCTCTACAAACGGTTTGGGAAGCTGTTCATTGAGATTTGTTCTCGCTGCGATCAGGATGTTTGGGATTTGAGATTCAATTGCAATCAAACTGCGGACACGGTCCTCAAGCGGCGCAAAATTTCTTTTGATATAAACATTCACATCGGCGGCGCGCGCATAGACCATCGGATTTCGCTCGAAAATGGACATGTCCTGCATCTCAAAGAGATCCTTCTTCACCGCAGCCTGAAGAATCCGCAGGTCGATCGATTGGCGTGCACTCAGTTTGGACGGATCGAATTTCGCCAATCGATCATCGAAGCGTCGCAGGCGGGAAAGTTCGGCGTCGAGGGCGAGCCTGCTGTAATCACTGATTTTGCCGTCGTACTCGTGAAGACCCAAGGCAGTTCCCTCTAGCGGATGAGCCGCCAGATAGGTTTTGATGTATTCTTCAGCCACCGCTTCATACTCGGCGTCCTCCGCCTGCGCGGCCAGGGCCGCGGTGGAAAAGCACAGCGTCAGCAGGAAAATCAACAAGAACAGTTTGCCTGACGCACTCTCATTAACGCCGGGCTTCAGCCCGGTGTTACGGTACGAACAAGCCCCAAACCGGCTCAACGGTTTGGATGCGGCGAGAAAGCCGTCAAAACGGCTCGCGCTTGACTGAGCTTCGGCACCCGGCTGAAGCTGGAGGTTAATGAGATCAGGGAAAGGGTTGGTCATCCTTATGAGTCTCAACTAAGACAGCCCTCCGCCTTCGCCGTTGCCAAAAACTCCTCATGAGCGATGATGGGGTTTCTCGAATCTTGGGTTGAAGGTTGAAATATGAGGCGTGTGATGATCATCCCATTGCTGGTTTGTCTGCTGCTTTGCGCCTTCCCGGGCGCATTCGCGCAAGAAGCGCAACCGGGAAAGAGCGAAGAGGATAACGGCTACGCGCAGATTTCCATTTTCGCAAAGGCTCTCGAATTGATTCGACAGGATTATGTGGATGACAACAAGACGAGCTATCACGATCTCGTCACCGCCGCAATGAAGGGGATGCTTTCTTCGTTGGATCCACATAGCCAGTTCATGGACCCGAATGACTTTCGAGACATGCAGGACGATACGCGCAGCCGCTTCAATGGCCTCGGGATTGAGGTTTCGATGAAAAACGGCCTGCCTACGGTGATTACAGCGATGGAGGACACGCCTGCCGCCAAGGCAGGCATTCTGTCCGGCGATCAGATCTTGCGAATCAACGGTATTTCGACGGAAAAAATGGACCTCCAGGATGCGATCAATGTTTTGCGAGGACCCGCCGGCGCGAAAGTGACCCTTACGCTGCTGCGACCTGCAACCAAGGAGATCAAGGAGTACGCGTTGCAAAGGGCAGAGATCAAAATCCAAAGTGTGAAGGGAGCGATGTTGCTCGACGCAGAGCTAACCGGGCCATTCAAGATTGGTTATGTCCGGCTGATTCAGTTTAACGAACCGACGGCCGATGAACTATCAAAGGCGCTGGACGATTTGCAGAAGCAAGGCATGCAAGCGCTCATCCTCGATCTTCGGAACAATCCGGGCGGTCTGTTGAATAGCGCGGTGGACGTGTGTGCTCAATTCTTGCCGCCGAACACAAAGGTTGTCTCAACGCAGGGACGTGTCGCTTCTCAGCAGCATGATTACTCGACTTCCGGCGCGAAAAAGGAGCGTCCGAGCTTTCCGATGGTACTGCTCGTGAACGAAGGCAGCGCAAGCGGCGCGGAGATTGTTGCAGGAGCGCTCAAGGATTTGCATCGCGCCGTTCTTGTCGGCGAAACTACTTTCGGGAAGGGCTCCGTACAAAATGTGATGCAGTTGCCGGACGGCTCTGCGGTGCGTTTGACGACTGCAAAATACTATACGCCGAGTAAACAGGTTATTCAGAGCAATGGCGTTACTCCCAATATTCGGGTTGCCATGACTGCCGAGCAGGAGCGTTCTCTCTTTGCGATGCGCAATACCGGAAATATCAAACCCGAGGACGAGAAAAATATTATCAAGACGAAAGATCCGCAGATGTTGCGCGCAATCGACGCGCTGAAGGGCGTGATGATTTATGCGCAACAGAGCGCCCCGAAAGCGGAAGCGGTAAAGAAGTAGGCGCTTTCGCTCGTTTGTCATTCCGAGCGCAGTCGAGGAATCTCTTTTCATCAATGACGAATGACAAATGTCGAATGACGAAGTCCCAAACGCGCGCGCATCTGATCTTTTCATCATTCTGCATTCGCGCTTCGTTCGTCATTCGGAATTCGTCATTTGAGATTATGTCTCGACTTCGCTCGACATGACAGTATTAGCCCTCGAAACATCGTGCGATGAGACTGCCGTGGCGATCTTGCGCGGGCGCGACGATCGCTCCGGTCCGGAGTTGCTTGCCAGCGAAGTGGCATCGCAGATCGCCGAACACGAGAAATACGGTGGGATCGTGCCTGAGATTGCGTCGCGCAACCATCTGGTATACGCGCCGCGGCTGCTCAATCGCACCGCAAAGGCGTCCAAGATCGATCTGTCAGACGTTGATGCATTTGCGGCGACCAGCGGACCCGGGCTGGCGAGTTGGCTTGGCGATTGGCTTTGCCAAGCCTTATCTCGCAATCAACCATCTCGAAGGCCATTTGCTATCGCCATTTTTCAGTGGCGCAGATGGCGAGGCGGGAATCAGATCGAATGTTTCGCTTGTTGTGAGCGGAGGGCACACCATGCTGGTTCGAGTGCACGCACTGTGCGATTATCAGGTGATCGGCCGCACTGTCGACGACGCTGCCGGCGAGGCGTTTGATAAAGTTGCCAAGATGCTGGGGCTGGCTTATCCGGGCGGCCCGGAAATTGAAAAGCTCGCCCGAGGCGGTGATCCAAACCGTTTTGATCTGCCTCGCAGTATGCTCGGCTCGGAGAATTTTAGCTTCAGCGGGTTAAAAACCGCGGTGCGATATTTGCTGCCGAAAATCGATGTCATTCCGAGCGAAGCGAAGCGAAGTCGAGGAATCCCGGTGAACGGCCTTTCTAGTAACACCACGGGATCCCTCGACTTCGCTCGGGATGACGTCCTTGCGGATCTCTGCGCGTCGTTCCAACAGGCAATTATCGACGTGCTGGTGACAAAGACGATTGCGGCAGCGCAGAAATACGACGTCGATCTCGTGACAGTTAGCGGCGGCGTGAGTTGCAACCAGGAATTGAGAAGGCAGTTGCACGAGGCATGCAGTCGCAACGGATTCGAATTCAAGAACGCCGAGGCGTCATTGTGTACCGATAACGCGGCCATGATTGCATTTGCTGCGTTATTGCGATTGCAGGCGGGATTTGAATCGCAAGTGACCGAAGAGATCGACCCGAATCTCGTGCTCGCGTAATCTTTTCGCCGTGCTGATTCTGGGGAGCGCAGGCTGCCAGCCTGCAGTCGTCGGCAGCTTGCCAACGACATTTTTCGCGAAGCGAACTTTGAATTGGAACACGAGCTTTTCGGCAGGTTGCCGAAAAACGACAGGCTGGCAGCCTGTGCTCCCCAGAATCAATACTCGCGTTCGAGCAAATAATTCGCCAACACGTGTAGCGGTTCGGCATCGCTGCTACTGAACACCGACAGAGCATTGTGCGCCTGACGGGTGAGCTGTCTGGCTTCGGCGCGGGATTTCTCCAAGCCGATCACCGCGGGGTAAGTCGCTTTTTTTGCGGCCACATCTTTGCCGGCACTCTTGCCCAATATCTCGGAGGTCTGCGTTACATCGAGAATGTCATCGATGATTTGGAACGCGAGACCCAGTCGCTGCCCGAACCTTGTGATGGCAGAAAGTTTTCGGGCGTTTGCGTTGGCGCTCATCGCACCGAGCCGCACCGAGCTTTTCAAGATGGCTGCGGTTTTGTTCTTGTGGATGAATTGCAACTGGTCGCGTTTGACGTCCTTGCCTTCGGCTTCGAGATCAGCAACCTGACCGGCAATAAGTTTTTGGCTTCCCGCTGCAACTGAAATCTCGCGCAACAAGGCTGAAGTGTTGTAGCGGCGCGCCGGCTTCGTTCTGGAGACAATTTCGAACGCGATCGTCAACAACGCGTCTCCAGCCAGGATCGCAATGCCGTCGCCGAAGACTTTGTGGCAGGTGGGCCGACCGCGCCGGAAATCATCGTTGTCCATACTGGGAAGATCATCGTGCACGAGGGAGTAGGTGTGAATGCATTCGAGCGCGCAGGCAAGAGGGAGCGCATCATCAATGTTGCCGCGGCAAGCTTCGGTTGCCGCAAGGCAAAGAATAGGTCGCAATCGTTTCCCGCCAGCGAAAAGACTATAACGCATCGCCTTGTGAAGTGTCGCGGGTTTCGTATTCGCCCTGGGCAAATAGCGGTCCAGGGCGCGGTCGATCTTTCTTTGGCGGCTGCGAAGGTATGCTTTCAGATCCATGACGCTAGTGGATCTCGATTGTAGCCGCGCTCCGTAATGCTCGCAGTATTTTTCGACGCAAAGTTCGCAATGTTCCTCCAACTTGCGCATTGGTGGCCTCGAACGCTCTCCAAAGTAGGGTGCGCTCAAATATTCTCGGCCGCTTCACTCGTGGCGACCGGTTTCACTCGCATGGCGAGGAACGCACCCAGGAGCAGAACAGCCGCGCTCCAAAGCTGCGCGTGAGTGAGCCGTTCGTGAAAGATCCAAGCGGAGAGCGCCATCGCAGCGGCGGGACAAAGAAGCTGAAGAGCCTGAGAGAGCGCGACTCCGATCTGGTGGATTGCTACATAATACAAAACGTGGGCGAGCGTGATACAGGTAACAGCTGAAATGATTAGAACCAAGTTCGCGTGGAAGCCGGCGTGGATCGGCGTGTCAATCCTGCCGAAAGTGAGCGTCAGAGGGAAAAGTAATGCCGAAGTGATGAAGCTGATCAATCCAAAGCTGCGGATTGGCCCGAGCTCAGCCGACGGACGTTTAATCAGAACACCGTAAAGCGCCCAGCAAAACGTTGCCGTAAAAGCGATGAACAATCCGGGCAATGCAATATGCCCCGAAGGCGTTCGGGGTTGCGCGTTGGCCTGAAACCAGATCACTCCGAACGCTCCGGCCAACCCCAGCAAGGTGCCAATTTGAAATTGCCATTGCCGAATGATGACGCGTTCCTCTGGGAAAAATGCCAGCGCCAACAGCGCTGTGAAAATAACAGACGCCCGAGTGAATATCGAATACACACCAGGACCCATGTAGAAAAGGGCCATCACCTGAGTGACTTGATGGACGACATTGGGCAGGCACGGAAGAAGGCAAAGCCTAATTGCACGCATATTGATCGGTGGCCCGCCACCACGCATCCGATAAAGCACCAGTGGCGCGATCGCGATGCAGGCTACTGAATACCGATAAAAATTTTGCGCCCAAGGATCATAAAACCGATTCAAATAGTACATGAAAAGCGACGGCAACGACCAGATGACGACTGTGGCGAAGACTGCGGCGTAACCTTTCGAGAGATCAGCTCTCCGGAGCATATCTGCAGATTCCCTGGAATTTGGTTGTTTCATCAGTTTGCCGTTTCGGCGTATTTAATTTGCTCGCCTACAAACGATAAATCGCTCAAAAAGTAGGCCGGAAGGAGAAATGAATATGTTGAACAAGCAAACACTCACTATCGCGACAGCGTTATTTCTGTGGCTTACGGCTGTTCATATCGGGCTCGCGAAGAAACCAGCTACGGGGGGCGGCGGGAACCATATGCAGCGCGGGATCGAACTCGCCCAACAAAAGCATTTCGATGCCGCGGCGGAGGAATTCACAAAAGCAATTGAAGCAAATCCGAAGGATCCTCGCGGCTATGCAAACCGCGGGACCGCCTATCGCCAGGCGGCGCGCGCGGCTGTGGCGGCGGGAGATCAGGAAGGGGCCTCAACCAGGTATCAGTCTGCGATGGCGGATTTTTCAAAATACGTTGAACTCGCTCCGAAGGATGCGTCCGCCTATCTGGAACGCGGTGAGACCGAGGTTGAACTTAAACAGTACGACGCGGCCCTGGCTGATCTGAGCAAAGCGCTCGAACTAAAGCCAGACAACCTCACGGCAAACAAATTCCGGGGCTTCGCCGAGCTCGGCCTAAGCCAATGGGATAAGGCGGTCGCAGATTTCACCGCCTTTATCCAAAAAAAACCGGACGATCTGCAGAGTTATGATCGGCGCGCATTAGCATATCGAGGGATGAAGAACTACGACGCAGCCATTGCCGATTACACATTTCTGCTCAGCAAAAACCCAAACGATATGGAGGCGATGACAAAGCGCGGCTACACCTACAGTCTGGCGTTGCAGTACGAAAAAGCTATTCCCGATTACGAGGCCGCTCTGAAAGTAAACCCGCAAGACAACGATACTTTCCAGCGCTTGCAATATGCGCAGTCGATGCTTGCGAAAAGAAATGCATCGCCTCCACCGGCCGCTTCACCATCTCCTACGCCGACGCCAGAAAAACCAAGCCTGATCGCTTCGATCAAACCGCTTTACGTCGGAATTGGCATCGTCGCGCTGATCATAATTGCTGTAATCGTGCGATTACTCACGCGAGGGAAACCCGAAGGAACTAGCAGCATGATCCGCTGATGCTGTAGCGTCCGCTGTCCTCAGCGGATCACACTTAGCGGGTTCGGCGGACGAAGGCTGATGCGCTGAGGACAGCGCACTCTACAGTTCCTTGGGTGCCGATTAAGGTGTCGGCGCAGCGCCAAAATTTCTTTGACACGACCATGGGCGCGGTTAGTTTGCGGGCGCTTTTTGCTGGAACGAGGCGGTCCCATGGTCGTTCAAATTGCAAATTTGACGCGGCTTTGGGACTTTTGAATCTCTGGCATGGAGCGAAACCGGTTTGCCGCTCGGATTGCCGCGGAGGCGCTGGGTTGGCGAAGAAAGAGCAGGCCCATGTAGCTCAGTTGGTAGAGCACGTCCTTGGTAAGGACGAGGTCACCGGTTCAATCCCGGTCATGGGCTCGTTGAAGAACTCACGACCGGCAGTGGAGGAAATTAGAAGAAAAGACGAAGTTTAGTTAACCAGGAGAATTGAAATGGCTAAGGAAGCTTTTAAACGCGACAAGCCGCACGTGAATGTCGGCACGATCGGGCACGTGGATCACGGCAAGACCACCCTGACAGCGGCCATCACGATGGTGTTGAACAAAAAGGGCATGGCCGAAGTGCGAGCATATGAATCGATCCATCAACACGGCGCACGTGGAATATTCGAGCGACAAACGCCACTACGCACACGTTGATTGCCCCGGGCACGCGGACTACGTCAAGAACATGATCACTGGCGCGGCACAAATGGATGGTGCCATTCTGGTAGTCTCCGCTGCGGACGGGCCAATGCCGCAGACACGTGAACATATTTTGTTGGCGCGACAAGTTGGAGTCCCTTCCATCGTCGTTTTCCTGAACAAAGTCGACATGGTCGATGATCCGGAACTTCTCGATCTCGTGGAAATGGAAGTGCGCGATCTATTGACGCAGTATGAATTTCCAGGCGACAAAATCCCGATTGTCAAAGGTAGCGCGCTCAAGGCGCTGAATGGCGACGCGGACGCGGAAAAGCAAGTCCTCGCGCTGGTGGAGGCGATTGACGATTACATCCCTGTCCCCGAGCGGCCTGTTGATCAAAATGTTCCGCAAACTTCTCGATGAAGCGCGCGCGGGCGATAACGTCGGCGTTCTTTTGCGCGGATTAAAGAAGGAGGAGGTAGAGCGCGGCCAGGTGATCGCGAAGCCGGGCTCCATCACGCCGCACAAGAAGTTTAAGGCGGAAGTTTACGTGCTGAGCAAAGAGGAAGGCGGACGTCACACGCCGTTCTTCAGCAATTACCGTCCACAATTTTATTTCCGCACCACGGATGTTACAGGCACGGTTAAGCTTCCTGAAGGCGTAGAAATGGTCATGCCAGGAGATAACATCTCCATTGAAGTAGAGTTGATCACGCCCATTGCGATGGAAAAGACGATCCGGTTCGCCATTCGTGAGGGTGGCAAAACGGTGGGTGCGGGTCGCGTGGGCGATATTCTGGATTAAATTGTTGTCATGTCGAGCGAAGTCGAGACATCTTTGCTTTGGTGATTCGAGAGATTCTTCGGCTCCGCTGCGCTTCGCTCAGAATGACAACTAAAAATACGCCAGTAACTCAATTGGTAGAGTAGCGGTCTCCAAAACCGCCTGTTGGGGGTTCGAGTCCCTCCTGGCGTGTGGCTACCGCCGTGTTAAAGGGTTGAATTGTTGAAGCGTTAAACCGGACGAAATGAACTTGCTGCGTGATCGGCCGCTTTAACACTTCAACGAGTCACGATTGCATTTTAAATGATCACCAGGATTAAGAACTTCTTCGGCGAAGTGAAAGTCGAGCTGCAGAAATGTTCGTGGCCCTGGGACCCGAAAGAGAAAGGTTTTCGCCGTTACAAGGAGCTCATGGACTCAACGCTGGTGGTCGTTATCGCGATGCTGTTACTGGGCGGCTACGTCGCGCTGTTTGACTTCGTTCTGGTGAACGTTGTGCACTTTTTCACTCGAATACACTGATTATGGGACAGACACTCGCAGGGAAAGATCAATGGTACGTCGTGCACGTGCTTTCAGGGCAGGAGAACAAGGTGCGCGAGAACATCCTGAAGCGCGTTAAGACGGAGGAAATGGGCGACTTGATTTACGATGTGCTCGTTCCGACAGAGCGAGTCTCGGAAATCAAGAAGGGGAAAAAGAGCGAGACGACTCGGAAATTTTTCCCCGGCTATCTGATCGTTAACATGCATTTGCTCGACGAAAACAATCAGCTCGTCGGACGCACCTGGTATTTCATCAGGGACACACCCGGCGTGATCGGATTCGCCGGGACGAAGGACAAACCGATCCCGATGCGACAGGCGGAAGTGGACAGCATGTTGGCGCAAATGAAGGAGCGCGAAGAAAAAGTGAAGCCGAAAGTCAGCTTCGAGGTTGGCGAATCGGTGAAAGTGGCTGACGGCCCCTTCCAAAATCAGACCGGTATCGTCGAAGAAATCGATCCCGAACGCGGCAAGCTGCGTGTTTCCGTCACGATTTTCGGTCGCGCTACTCCGGTGGAACTGGAATATTGGCAGGTCGAACGCGGTTAATTTCCCGCTTTAACGTTTCAACACTTCAACGCTTACCGAACCACAATGGCTAAAGAAAAAGTAGCAGAGATCAAACTCCAAATTCCCGCGGGACAAGCTAACCCTGCACCGCCCGTTGGAACGGCGCTGGGCCCACGGGGCGTTAACATTATGGCGTTCTGCAAAGAATTTAACGCCGCTACGCAGAAACAAGCCGGCGACATTCTGCCGGTTGTCATCACCGTTTACAAAGACAAGTCTTTCACGTTTATCACGAAGAGTCCCCCCGCCGCGGTCCTCTTGAAAAAAGCGGCCAACATCGCCGCTGGTTCGAAAGAGCCCAACAAAACCAAAGTCGGGAAAGTCACGCGCAAACAAGTCATGGAAATCGTGAACACCAAGCGCAAAGACCTCAACGCCCGTGATGACGAAGCCGCCTTCCGCATCATCGCCGGCACCGCCCGCCAAATGGGTCTCGAAATCGCAGATTGATTGGAAGTCAGGCATCTTGCCTGACTCGGCCGGCAGGCTTCCAGCCGGCCGGTTACGCCCAACTCGACAAGCAAGATGCTTGTCGGCCGAGATAAGCTGGCAGCTTATCTTCCGAACCGCGGCACACCGTGATTTTCTGCTAAGAACTCCCACTGCTGCAGCGCGATCGGCACGTTACCATTTTTCCAGACGAAATCGTGGAATGCCCGGAGATTGAACACTTCGCCCTGCTGCATGCGCGCGTCGGCGAGGAATTTGATGATCTGTAATTTGCCGATCTGATACGTAATGGCCTGGCCAGGGCCGGTGGCAAACGCGATCGCTTCCTGGCGCGCGGTCTGTTCGTCCATCGGGACTTTGTCCTGTAAGTATTTGGCGGCTTGTTCCAGCGTGAATTCGCCGAGCGCAAGTTTCACGTCCACTTCCACTCGCAGCGCGCGCAGCCGCATGAAGTTGTAAATGATCTCGCGAGTGTGTGGGCTGTCGTCGAACAGGCCGGCCTGTAGCATCATTTCTTCGGCGTAAAAGCCAATCCCTTCGTTTGCGCCCGAGTCGTAGTAATGTCGTCGGATCGGGTCTTCGTGTTTCCACGAGAGACAAAGCTGAAAATAATGGCCGGGAATTCCTTCATGAACGGTGATGGGCCGTGGATCCATCGCTGTCGCGCGCCAGAAGTAGCCAAGTTTTTCTGACGGCTCAGGTACGTAGCGGATGCAATTCTCATTCAATCGCGACGGGCCGGTGAAATCATCGGCTTCGGTAAATCCGAGCACGCGCAAATATTCCGGTGTTGGTCGCAGTGTGTAATGCTGAACCCAATCCGGCACTGTTAGAATGCCACGCTCCTGGAGAAATTTTCGGATCGACAATTCCTT
>WNFQ01007109.1_pt1 | contig 17819 bp, 22 predicted proteins | sample 5400171 | NCBI WGS metagenome assembly WNFQ01 (sample SAMN13153356, study PRJNA577476) | soil metagenome | isolation source: 20 cm soil under Madrone tree | place: USA:California | collected 2016-06-14 | reverse complement strand
CGCAGACCGGGTACCGCCTGGCTGGATCGATCGGCAAAGTCGCTTCAATCCGGATGTCGTGAATCCAGCTGTCGCCGAAATCGTATTCGTAGGTAAACCGCTCCATCCGGCGCAGCTTCAGATCGCCGATTCGTACCTTTCGGGCGTCCGTTTCGAAAAACATGCCACCCTCACGGCTCACTCCGTATTCACGGCCGCGGATCTCGAAACGGTGCAGGTGCATATCTTCCCAGCTGAAAGCGACCTGCAATACCGAGTGAAGTCGCGCGATACTGGTGTCACTCGGCACCAGCAGCCGTCGCCAAATCAGCGGACTGATGCCGCGGAGCACGGCTCGCAGTTGAAGAATCACTCGCGCTGATGCCTCGTCCTTTGCCATTGGCCAAGGCTACGCTTGTGCAATGCACACCCCCAAGAAATGGATGCTCTCCGTGTATCGCCGCCGTTGATGCGGCTTGTGCCAGCTCGAGGCCTTCCAGGCGGCGGCACCGGCGCGACAGCCAGACGCAATTGAGTAGACGCCGAGCGTCTCACAAGGGCTAAGCGGTGAGGGTCGGCGGCATGGCTAAATTATTTGTTGGTCTTGAGTCAGGAAGAACAGTGTGCGCGACATATCTGAGAATCGTGATTCATCGGGTTTGACCTGGCTGAGATAGTCCGGGTCGCTGAAAAAGCGCTCCTTGTCCGCCACCGATTCGAACCACAGCTCTGCGGTTCCGTCGAAAGCAGGTTCGCCCGCCAAATATTCTTCATCCAGTGTGTGACACTGAACATACTTACGAATATAGCGCCGTGAGGCCGGACAAGATTTTACCAGGGTCGCATGTTGCGTTCCCCAGTGATCATGGAAGTCCTTTGGACTCATTCCCTGCTTACGTTTGATGGCAACAATGAGTTTGACCACGGTTCCACTCCACTAAATCTGGAAGACATTCGCCTGCTTTCACGGGCCCTCGGTCGGTTTGAGATTCGCGACTCGCAACAGATCCCGTTCATTCGCCGAAACCTCTCCGGGTCCTGTCAGGGAGACCCCGCGAGCGTACCCCCGTCCACGGATATCGACGCACCCATAACGAAGGAAGCCGAATCGGACAACAGCCATGCGACCGCCTCGCCAACCTCCGAAGGCCGGCCGAAGCGTCCCGCGGGGTTTCGCGTGCGCAAGGACTCAAGATAGACCGCCACGCCAGGATCGGCCGCAGCGCGCGCCAACATGGGCGTCTCGATAACCCCAGGCAGCACCGCATTGACTCGAATGCCGCGCGCGCCATATTCGACAGCCGCGGCCCGGGTGAGTCCTACCACGCCGTGCTTGGAAGAAACGTATTCGCTCGCATTGGGGATGGCGACGGCACCGAGTGCGGATGCCGTATTCACGATCGCGCCGCCGCCTGACTTCAACATGGCACGGATCTCGTGCTTCAGACAAAAGAACACGCCGGTCAGATCGATACGCACGGCGCGCTCCCACTGCGCGCCCGTCAGTTCGTGCAGCGGCGTCGCACACTGCTCGACACCCGCATTGTTGAATGCGCCATCGAGTCGCCCAAACTTTCGCACGGTTTGAGCCACCAGTTCCTCCACGTCCAACTCAACGCCGACATCTGCCTTGAAAAATGTGGCGTCATTGTTGGAATTGCGGATGGCCGCAATCGTCGCGTCACAATCTACAATGTCGGTTAAGACGAGCTTCGCGCCTGCATTCGCAAGAGTCACCGCGCAGGACTGGCCAATACCACCCGCTGCACCGGTAATAATGATTACCTTGTCCTGGAGTGGCTTGGCCATGCCGGGGCTAGCCCTTGCGGTACTGATATCGGACGCCAAGATCTGCGCGATATTCGGCGGCCGTAGCCACTTTCCGCCCATGCAGTTCTGCGATTGTCTTCGCTTTTTGGAACATCTCGACATTGGACGAGAATTGTTGGTCACTATTGGGGTAGCGCCACATCGTGTCCTCCAACCCGACGCGAATATTGACGCCGAGCATCGTTGCGAGCGTGGTCAGATACAGGGTGGCCCTGCCGGCCGCGCATACCGTAATCACCGACGTCGGATCGACGTCCCGGATTTGTCCGATCATCAATACAAAATGGGTAATCAGATCGCGCGCGTTGGGCACCCAGGTTCCAGAAAGCAGAGTTCTGCCGGAATTGAAGGGTAAACCAAAGAGAATGATCCAGTTGAGCGGCCGCGATAAGAGGCCGGCGTCGATCAGTTTTCGTTTTGCCAGTTCGACTTCTCCAGAGCTATGCACGACGATCTCCGGTTTTACGCCGCACTCCTCGAGAGCCTGCATCGCCGGGAGCATAAAGGCGTCCGGGTGACCCGACGCACAAGGGGCCACGTCGGCAAGCCCCGCGCGGGCGGGAGCCACACAGGCCTCGAATGTCTTGCCACTGAGCACATTCAGATTCGATATGAAGGCATCGCCAAACCGAGCGCGCAGAGGGCCGAGCACCATTTTATAAACGTCCACCATGGGGATTTCACCCGAATCGAGGGGACGCCCCTGCCGATCGGTCACGAGTGTAAAGTCGAGATGAATGCCCGTGGCGCCCGCCTTCTATGACACCGGCCGCCGCCTCGATGTAGTCGTCCACGCTTTGCGGCGACGCCTCGCCGGCATCGACGCCGGAGGCTCCTCCGGACGCACGGCCCGACACCGCCACGTTGATCGCGATGCGCGATGGAATATCCCATTTTGGCTGCACCTGCAGATCTGCGAGGAAATGGTAATGCTCCATCTCCTGCTTGGCGGCCTCGGTGAAAGACAAAGGTGTTTTACTAGTCATCGTAACCTCTAATAGGCATACCAATATGTTGTGCGCGAAGCTCTACCAAGCCGTCATCCCACCGTCGACAAGCAAATCGGCGCCGGTCGCGTAAGAACTCTCATCTGAGGCGAAGAAAAGCGCAGCATTCGCGATTTCCTCCGGTCGACCCGCCCGTCCGAGCATGATTTTCCCGAGCATCGATTCCGAGTAATTCGCATCGTCTAGGAGGGGCCGCGTCTGGTTGGTTTCAATAAGCCCGGGAGAAATGCTGTTCGCTCGAATGCCGACTGCGCGCCCTTCCATTGCCAGATGCCGCGTCATCGACACGATGGCGCCCTTCGCCGCGGCGTGGGCGAGACCCGGCAGAACCTTGAATCCCAACCGCGCGGATACCGATGCCGTATTGATGATGGATCCGCCGCGCCTGGCGAGTTGGGGCCAGGCCGCCTTCGTAAGTAAGAAGACCAGATGCAGTTCCTGAGTGATTGTTTTGTACCAATCCTCATCGGGCATCTGATCGATCCAGCCGAAATACGCCATGGCCGCGTTGTTGAACAAGACATCTATTTGCCCGTAGGTACTGACGGCGAACTCCACGAGCGCCTGACATTGCTTTGCATCGGTTAAATCACAGGGCTGGAGAGAAGCCATGTCCCCCCGGGCCGCCTCCACGAGCCTCATCGTCTCGATCGCACTTTCGACGTTGACGTCGCAACCGATGACGCGCGCCCCTTCGGACGCGAACAGTATGGCGGCGGCCCGCCCCATGCTTCCACCACTCCCCGTGATGATGCAGACCTTTCCTGAAAGACGACCAGCCATTTTTCTATTCCTCTCGGGAAACGCGCTGAGCCCAGGTTATTTGGGCGGCTGAAACATCTCGCTGTTGTCAATGAATATCTTGTAGACACTCATACGATCGCCGCGAAGCTCCATCAAGTTGCACGCGGGGTACGAGAACGATCGGCCGTACCGGTCCACATAGTGGGCGATGGTTTCGACCGCCCACACGTCGCCACAGTTGTGCACACCTACAACGGTGTGTCGCAGTTTCTTCACAGTCTCGAACAGGGTCGTAAGACCTTGCGTAACCTGCGCATGGCCATGCAAAGTGGGGGCGTTGGCGAAACGGAACGCGACATCGTCAGTCAGGTAGCGCAGCATCTTCGGGATGTCCATCGTGTCCGCGGCTGCAAACATATCGACCATAAATTGCTTGTTCACGATTCCCCTCCAATCTGTCGATCAGTAATTCCAGGTAACGCGCATGCCGTAGGTTCGAGGTGCTTCCAAGTTTGCAGTCGCGCCCTCCGCCAGCGGCGGAATGGCGCTCCCACCGGCGGTTGCCGCGATGACTGCCACGTTCTCGAGATTCTTAGCCCACAGTCCGAGGCTCCAGTTACCGCGGTCCGAGTAATAGGTCAGGGAGGCGTCGGTCTTGTGGTAAGACTGCTGACGACCGCCCGGTGTGTGGACATAGTCGGCATAGAACGAATCTTCATACCTGGTCGAAGCGCTGGCTCGCACGTAGCCGCTGTCGAAGTGGAAATCGTGCGCGTAGCCTGCAGTGACGGTCCAATTCGGGGCGTATTGCAATTGGAAGCCGTTAAAATTCGCCGAGCCGTCCGGCAGCTGGAATCGAATGTTGCGCGCATTGAGGTAGCCGACCGACACATTCAGCCGGTCCGAGTTTGTAAGCTTGTAGATTACATCGAGTTGATTGCCGAGAATCTCGGTTTTCTGAACGTTGAATGTCTGCTGCTGGTTGGTAATGGTGTTATAGGCCGAGGCAAACAAACCGCGATAATCGTAGTAGAACACTTCGTCGTTGACTTGAAGCCGATCGCCAAAGAGTCGGCTCTTGATGCCCGTGCTGTAGGCTCTCAGGTTGGCAGAATCGACTGCGTTGCTGTAGGTCGGCGTGCTCGCGTACCCATTGAAGGTTCCTGGCTGATAGGCTGTCTGAATCGCACCATAGAGTAAAACCCCCGGCGCAATGTCGTAGTCGAGGCCTACTTTGTAGTCAACATGGCTGAATGTTTGGTCGTACGAGAACGGAGTGAGCGCCGGGCCGCCATCCAAATTGCCGTTGCCGATGCGGTGATCATGGCTGTACCTGCCGCCGAGCGTCAGGCGCAGGTCCTTAACGAGATCCAGCGTTACCTGGCCGAATCCCGCTTGCCCGGTGATGCGATTCAAATCGATGTCGAACGGAAGCACGATTGCCGTGTCCGGCGTGAAGCCGCCGAAGGAAAAGATTCCGCTGCTTTGCAGCCGGTACGCGTAGAAGCCCGCGAGCCACGAGCCCCAGGATTCAGTACCGGACGCCCGCAATTCATTGGTCCATTGACTGTAGTGAACCGTCAAATTGGCGGGAAATGCGGCGAGCCAGTAACTGGGGGATACCGTCACGTCTAGGTATGAGGGAATGTCGGTAAGCTTTATATCGGGGCCGACTTTAAAATTGATTTCGCCCCCCACCATGTTGTTGCTATAGCCCTGGTGTTCGGCCGCCGGCTGACCAAAGGGCAGCGCGGCCGAATATGGCGCAGGCAGCTCATCGTTCCATGGGTCTGATGTCAGATACGAATTGGGTGAGAGCTTGCCAGTCGTCGGATCGACGCCCTTGACCACGGAATTCTGCGGATGACCTTGCAGTGCCGCTATTTGATCCCACAAATAAATGCTGAATTGGTCGTTCGGCTCATACAAGACGCCAAGGCGCGCGCTGAAATCTCTCTGCGAATCAGAGCCGGAGGTCATGTAGCCCCGGTGCTGCAGATCATCGACCGCCAGACGCACCGCGAAGGAATCGCCAATGGGCACATTTTCCACCGCGCTCACGTGGATCAGACCGTAGTTACCGGCTTCGAGCTCGGCTCGAGTCTGGAATTCCTTGGTTGGACGATTGAAGTTGACATTCACGGCTCCGCCCAGCGAACTGCGGCCATACAGTGTGCCTTGTGGTCCGGGCAGGACCTCGATCTGTGCGACGTCGTAGAGGGGTACGCTGGTTGCCTCGCGGGGGACGTAAATGCCATTGAAGTTGAAAGATGTCGGTGGTTCTACTTGCGGATCATCCAACGTTCCGCCGACTCCCCGAATATAAATCTCTGTCGACGTACCTTCCGCTTGAAATCGAACGGATGGCACGAAGTCCTGCGCCGCCCGAATATCCGTTATCCCGGCGCTGATGAGGGAATCCCCACTTAACACCGTAACTGCCGCCGGTGTCTTCTGAAGGTTTGAGGTTTGCTTCGTCGCGGTAACCACTACTTCTTCGAGCACGCCTGCGCCAGCGGTGCTGGCAGCCGCTTCGTCGGGGGCGACCTGAGCAGGGACGTCGGCCGCTGTGGAAGTGGTATCGCCGAAGGCCGCTACAGGGCTCCCCACTATCACGGCAATCAAGGCCGAAATCTTACCGCATGTATTTGTAGATCTGCGTATGTTCATCTTCTCCCCCTCGCAGCGCTCGTTTAGACGTTCTGTTCTGATCGCGCGTTCGTCACGGCTCTAGCCACCGGCATCTCGATGCGCCAGTCGCTTCGCCGCTCAGACAGGAAGGCGCTCAGCAGTGGTTGCGGCCAGACGAGCAGACAGCGCCGCGGCGTCTCGCCCCATCCCACAGGGATGGCTTCCGACAGAAGTCGTGATTCCGCTGAAATGCCCACCACTCCGCACCTCTTGCCAGTCCAGCAATTTGGCTTTCTTAAATTGATACGAGATCGTATGATACGAGTTCGATTTATTCTGTCAACATTTTTCGATATGGACCGCCGCGCGACCCCCGCAGGCGGCTTCCAGTGGAGCGCTTTCATGACAAAGTTGAGACTCAACCTTGCGTGCTGGAATTACGACAGGACACGCGCACTGGCCGATCGGTCCGTGCAACCCGAAGGCATCGACCTCAACTACCTTGAACTACCTGTCGAGGAAACCTTCTTCCGGATGCTGCGCTACCGTGAGTTCGACATAGCGGAGCTTTCGCTCTCGTCATACACCATGTCGCTCTTCACCGAGCAACAACCCTTCATCGCCATACCTGTCTTCCCGTCACGTTTCTTTCGTCACTCGTGTATCTACGTTAACGCCGCTTCCAACATCCGAACCCCGAAGGACCTGATCGGAAAACGCATCGGTATGCCTGAATATCAGATGACCGCGCCGGTATGGATCCGCGGCATCTTGTCCGAGCACTACGATGTTCCCATCGACGCCGTCACTTATCACACCGGCGGTGAGGAGGAGCCCGGGCGATTGGAGAAGATGCAGCTCGACCTTCCGCCTCATATCAAGGTGCAGCCGATCGGAGCGACGCAAACACTCTCCAGGATGCTCGCGGATGGCGAGATCGACGCTCTCCATACCGCCCGCATGCCCTCCACATTTTCACTACAGGGAGGCGCTGTGCGACGGCTCTTCCCGAATTATCGGGACGTCGAGCAAGAGTACTTCCGAAAGACGCGAATTTTCCCCATCATGCACACGGTCGCGATCCGCCGCGACGTCTATGAGCAGAATCGCTGGATTGCGCGATCACTGTACAAGGCATTCGTCGAGGCGCAGCGCCGTACGTACGAAGACCTTAACGAAACTGCCGCGCTCAAAGCCATGCTGCCGTGGCTCACGTCTCACGTTGAGGAAACGCGCGAGCTCATGGGCGAGGATTTCTGGGCGTATGGGATCGACTCCAATCGCGCGACCCTTGCGACATTTCTCCACTACCACCATGAACAGGGACTGTCGAAGCGTCTACTTAAGCCCGAAGAGCTGTTCGCGCCAGAGACGATGCTCTCGTTCAAGATCTGAATCCAGGAAGTGCGCTGCGCGTAGGTGAGCGCTCAACGTAACAACAACATTCTTCGGGAGGGGCGATGCTGACGGTCTATGTCACAGGCGGGCCAAATCCGCGCAAAATTACCATTTTCTTGGAAGAAGTCGGGCTGCCGTATAACTGTAAGGTGGTAGACGTCTATAGCGGCGAACAGCTTTCCCCCGAGTTTCTTAACGTCAATCCTAATGGCCGTTTGCCCGCATTGCAGGATACCGAGGGGCCCGAGGGGAACCTCGTCATATGGGAGTCGGGAGCCATCCTGCAATATCTGGCTGAAAAAACAGGGCAGCTGCTTCCTCAGACGGGGGATCTACAGGGTTATGTACCGCGATGCGCTCCCGGAAGTGATTAAGCGCTTCACCATTGAATCGACGCGCATCTACGGTGTTCTTAACGATCAGCTCGCCCACTGCAAATTTGTCGCCGGCGATCAGTTTTCAATTGCGGATATTGCCTGGTACCCCTGGATCGAATACCACGAGTGGCAGGGGCAAGCGTTAACCAGGTTTCCCCACGTCGAAAGATGGTATCAAGCCCTTCGCGAGCGCCCTGGTCGGGCTTGACCGTTGAGGACCCCTGCGCGCAGCGTCTCGTAGGTGGCGAGCGCGGCGGGCGGCACGCTCATCGCGGCGACGGGGTCTGCGGTTTTTTTTTCCGCGCCAGGGCGCGTTCGATGCTGCGCGGATGCACCGACAGTTTTAGCTCCGCCTTGATCTGCCGGGCAAGACCTCGGGCATGGACCTGCGGATCCTCCGACTGTCGCCGTTCGATGAAGCTCATGATCTCGGCGGTGAGCTTGTGCCCGCCCTTCGGTCCGCGCTGACGCGGCAACAATCCCGCGAGGCCCTCCCGGGCAAGCGCGGCTTGGGCCTGATAGAACGTGGGACGGGACACCCCGAAGAGTGCGGCGGTATCGGTCTTGGAGGCGCCCTCGTGCAGCACTTGGCGCAGCATCTCGTACTTGACCTGCACCAGGTCTTGAGCGTCGAAGAAGGCGCCGCTCTGAAACCAGGCGGCCCGCACCCGCTCCGGGTGGCGGTTCAAGCTGCCGAGTCCCTCGAGGCGCTCGGCTTTGGCAGTGCGCTTGGCCATGAAGCCCGATCCAACACTGAACACGTAATGTGATATACGCCGCTATACGATAAATGTCAATCACACAATACGACAATATAGCAATTATATAGCTACTATTACGGTGTATATCTCGATCCATCGCAATTAGCAACCACATAGCGGCGTAATTACAGTTACATATGCGGCGAAATTTACCTGACGCACTCATCGTCGCTTCCGTCCCTTCAGTTCCGCGATCTGCGGGCACAATCGCAGCAAATCATCGACCCGAAACCACGTGCGGCCGGCCGCCGCCTGTGCAAATAGATCCGGCTCCGCCACGCTGGTCCAAGAGGCTCGCATCGAGCGCAATTTGCCTTGCGCGTCGAAATACAGAGTCGTGCGCGCTAGGTCCATTCTCAGTGGGTTACACCATGAGTATTTCTGGGCACCTGCGGGCGCTCACTGAGTTTTTGCGGACGACAGCGGGAAAGCGTCGGTGCAAGTACACAGTCTGCACGAAATCGACCGCTGCGCCGGTGATTGAGGTGAAGAAAAAGCCGCTTGAGTCTGGCAGCCACTGGACACCGCCCGTCCAATCGTCCATCAGCGTGTGCGGCGGTGGATCGGCAAGCTTTCGCCCGGTAGCCACATCGATGAGCCGAATTGTGTTGTTCTCACTGCCATCCGCGCAGACTCCCACCGCGAGCGTTCGCCCGTCGGGCGAGGGGCAGATCCACGATAGCAAGGGCGGCCGCTCAGGATTCTCGGTAATCGGATCGAACAGCACTCGACCGTCACCCATTGGTTCGTCCGCCACTCGCGCTTGTGCCTGGGTCGCGCCCTCGACAACCCGCATTCGGAACCACTGGCCAGCTACATATCGCGGCAGCACTACGTACCGTTCGATGTTGAATTTCGCTACGAGTTGCCGCAATCGATCAAAGTGCGACCACTCGCGTACGTGGGAGCTGGCTAGCTCCGCCTGTTTTCGCTGCCACTGCCGCACCTCATCACTCTCCTCCTCGAGCCATCGGTATGGGTCCGGAAATGACACGCCGGTCAGAGTGTCTGTCACATCGTCGATCCTGCGTGTTGGCCGGGCAGGCAGTAGGTCAACTACTCCATGTCGACGATGGCTTCGGCATCGTGATCTTCAGTTGCTTCATCGTGATCGTGACGCTTTTAGGGTATCGATTCATTCACCTTCTCGGGCGAGTTGCGAGCATCGTCGGCATAGCCGCATTCATCTACATGTTCAGCAGACTGTTTGCGTCCCATGATATCGCGGCCTTGCTTGCCCGGCGTCATTTCTCGTTGGGCAAGTTTCTCCTGGCGATGTCCTTGTCGGCGTCGTGGCAGATCGCCTACGGTCCATACGTTGCTGATTATTCCCGCTACTTGCCGAGAGACACGTCGGTAGCGGGGGTTTTCACCGCCGTGGGCGTCGGATCAGTCATCGGCTCGCAGATATCAATGACTTTCGGGGTTCTCGCCGCGGCGCTCGCGGGTAAGCAATTCGAGCATCATGAGGTGGCTTATATCGTGAGTCTCGGATCCACGGGCGCTGTCGCGGGCCTGCTTTACTTCAGCATCGCATTCGGCAAGGTCACGGTGACGTCGTTGAACGCTTACGGCAGCTTCATGTCGATGGCGACGATAGTAAGCGGTTTTCGGCGCGGCCTTCGAATCTCACTACGGCACCGGCTCTTCTACATTGTCTCGATGGTCGGCGTCTCGGCGCTGCTCGCGCTGACCGGGCGTCACTCCTTTCTGAAGGCGTTTGAGGCGTTTATCCTGTGTCTGCTGGCGGTATCCACGCCGTGGAGTGCGATCAATCTGATCGACTACTACTGCTTCACTCGGTCGCGTTACGATGTGCCGGCGTTGTCCGATCCCGATGCTCGCTATGGCCGATGGAATATGACCGGCATCGTAATCTACGCGATCGGGATCCTGGTTCAGATTCCTTTTCTTTCCACGGCGTTCTACACGGGCCCACTGGTCGAGCCGCTCGGCGGTGTGGATATCTCTTGGATTGTGGGTTTGCTCGTGCCGGGCGTGCTCTACTACGCATTTGCGCGCGCGTCGCGGCGTCGCGCGCCGCCGCAGCTTATCCTGCCCACCTGACCCCTCGGGCACGGTTCAGGTCCGTCGCGTGGCAGATCCTGCCTGCTCTGACCCTCGCCGCTGCACCGAGCACGAGCGGGCGCGCTGTCCTGGTACTTGGGGGGCGCTGGGCGAATTGCGCGCCACCCAAAGCGGTCAGTCGAATCCACCGCTCTCAGTCACCCGCATTGTTAGTGAATGCCCTGCGAAATGGGCTTTCTCGATGTTCCCGACGCAGTTCTGGTCCGCAGAATTTCGTCGTGGCCCGCGTAAGCGGCTTCGGCGCTGCGAGTATGGCATGATCGGTACGTGCCGAGCGCCGTCGCTATTGTCGTGCGAGTGTTATCCGACCTGATCGGCGGGATCGGGCAGACTACGCCGCGGAGCGCATGCGCCGGGCGCTGGCCGATACGACGTCGTGGGCTGTAAGATACCGACACTTCGCCCTCGACGGCGAATAGGAAAGCACTAAGTGAACAATAGCATTGCCGACTGTGAAGCCCCCCAACCGTCGGACGGCACTGCATACCCAGTTTCCGGCAGCGGCGGGCTTCCCTGTCAGCGGCTGCCGGCGACCACGGATTCGTCGAGTGATGCGCTCCTGAGCCGACGCAGCCGGCTACAAGCAGCAGGCTATAACATTGACCAGATCAGTGGCCGCGGCCCGGAAATAGAACCGGCGCAGTTGGCCGGAACCATCGAAGGATTCATAGGCTTTTCGCGCGTGCCGTTGGGTATTGCCGGCCCGTTCCGTATCTCCGGGAAGGCGGCGCGCGGAGAATTTTTCGTGCCGTTCGCAACCAGCGAAGGGACGTTGGTCGCCTCTTTTCAGCATGCTTTCAACGCGATGAATCGTTGCGGCGGGGTCACTGCCCTGTGCAGCGATGAGCAGGTCGGCCGTGCCCCCTGCTTCGAGTTTGCGAACCTTCCCGAAGCGGGCGTCTTTGCCCGCTGGCTGCCATCCCGCCTCGCCAGTCTGCAGGAAGTCACCGAGGGCACATCGCGATACTGCCGCCTGCGCACGGTGAACGCGTGGATTGTTGGCAATACGGTGTACGTACTGCTGGAGTTCTCGACCGGCGACGCGGCGGGTCAGAACATGGTCACGCTGGCCACCCAGGCAATATGTCAAAGACTGCTGGGCGACATGCCGGCTGCACCGCGCTCGTGGCTGGTCGAGTCCATGCTGTCGGGCGACAAGCGCGCGACGCCGATGGCGTTTCGTTCAACCCGCGGACGCAACGTCAGTGCCGAGATCCTGATGCCGCCGAAACAGGTTGAACGCTACTGGCGCACCAGCGCGACGTCGCTGGAACGGGCTTGGCGACAAGCCGTGAACAGCGCGGCACAGACCGGCACGGTCGGCTTGCAAGGAAACGTGGCCAATGCGCTCGCGGCCCTGTTTATTGCCTGCGGCCAAGATGTCGCCTGCGTGGTCGAAGCGACCAGCGCCCTGACGCGCGTCGAGCGTACCCAAGCTGGCGAGCTTTATATCAGTATCACCATGCCGAACCTGCTCGTGGGCACGGTGGGCGGTGGCACCTATCTGCCGACTGCGCACGAGTGCCTGGCGATGCTGGGGTGCGCGGGGACCGGCCATGCGCAGAAGTTTGCGGAGATCTGCGGCAGCGTGGCGCTGGCCGGCGAACTCGCCATCATCGGCGCGATGGCGAGCGGGCAGTTTGCCGCTGCCCATGGGTCGGGGGGCCGCAAGGCGCTGGCTGCGGCCAACGGTTCCGTAAGCAACGGTGCCGCGCCCAACGGGGGAAAGATACCGTGACCATTCCCGGCACCGGTGCCGCAGCGCAATCCGGTGGCGACATGCCCAAACGCAGGAAACCTGTGCGTGCATTCCTGATACGCCGGATCCTGCCGCCCATTGTGCGCTCCGGCTACAACGGCTTGGCTAGCACCTGGCGTTACACCACGGAAAACGAAAGCGTATTGACCGACCTCCTTCATTCAACACGGCCGGTGGTCGGTGCTTTTTTGCATTCCCGCACGTTCCAACTTTTACCCTACTTCAGCCGCTCGCAGCGCGGGCGCTGGATGCTGATGTGTTCGCGCAGCCGCGATGGCGATTTGATGGCGAGCGTGGAGCGAGGACTCGGCTACCGCGTCGCGCGCGGCTCTTCGGGAAGCGGTGGCGCCCGTGCATTGGCTGAAATAATCCGGGCGCAGCGCGAAGACCGTCAGCTCCACTCCTGCCTCGCTGTGGACGGCTCGCGCGGTCCTCGCGGCATAGCACAACTCGGCATTCTGACGCTCGCGCGCAAGACGGATGGGCCGCTGCTTCCGGTTGCGGCCTCCACCTCGACGTGCCGTATACTGAATTCCTGGGATCGTACGGTCATCCCAAAGCTGGGCGCAAAGATCCGCATTCTGATTGGCGAGCCGATGGAGATTCCGGCGATTACTGCGACTAGAATTGCAACAGCGACTCATCGCAATGCACCTCGAACTTGACGCTCGCACCGGATTCACGGACACGCAGCCACTGCAGGTCGCCATCGCCCACCCGTGAAATAGATTGCGCGACGATTCTCGTGACATGCCAGCTGCGGAGCCTGCCTCTCATTGGCGCATCCCACCGCGTCCGGTACGGCCATGCAGCGTCGTGCTTTTGTCGCGATTGATTTAACCCAACTTGAGCAGAATTGACCGGATTTTCGGCGTTTTTGATGAATGGCCCCATTGAATCGGTCGCCTTTTCCGATTTGAAATCCGACCCCGGCAAGGCGAGCCTTGAGAGCCTGCTTTCCACCATCGCGAAACTCCAATGCATTGATCGGCTTGCTCTGTCGGCGGAGGTGTTCGCAACCGTTCCCGCCAAGTTTATCGAGCAGTTTCGGGCACGCTGTGCGACCGAATCGATCCGTGAACTGCGGCGCCATCCACCGGTCATTCGCTACAGTATGGTGGCGATGTTCTGCTGGCGCCGCCGCCAGCAACTCACCGATTTACTGCTCGATCTGCTGCTGCAGGTGACGCATCACTTGGGCGCCCGCGCCGAGAAGAAGATCGACCAACGCCATTTCGCGCAATTCAAGAAGGTTCGCGGCAAGGCGCAGTTGTTGTTCAAATTGGCCGAGACCACGGTGGATCAACCGGACGGCATCATCAAAGACGTGGTCTATCCGGTGGTGAGCCAGAAGACGCTGCAGGACATCGTCGCCGAGTTCAAAGCCATGGGCTTCAACTTCGATCGCGAGGTCCAGGAGCGCATGCGTTCCTCCTACGGTCATCACTACCGCCGCATGCTGATGCCGGTCTTGGATACGGTGCGATTCCAGTCCAACAACACCCGGTATCGGCCGGTGGTCGAGGCGCTCGAGGTGCTCAAGGCGAACCGGGATGCCAATCACCGATACTACGAGGCGGCCGAGGTCCCGCTCGAGGGGGTGATTCCGCGCAAGTGGCGTCCCCTGATCGTCGAGAAAGGCCCGCAGGGCACGGAGCGGGTCAATCGCGTGAGTTACGAGCTCTGTGTGCTGCGCGCCGTGCGCAAGCGCCTGCGGACCAAGGAGCTGTGGGCCGAGGGCGCCGATCGCTATCGCAATCCCGACGAGGACTTGCCCACCGATTTCGATGCCAAGCGCGAGACCTATTACGATCTGTTGCAGGCACCGAAGAGCGCTGGTGAATTCATCGAGAAAATCCGGATCGCCATGCGCCACTGGTTGGAAAAACTCAATGCCGGCATGCCGACGAACCCCAAGGTGCACCTGCGCGAGAAGGGCAAACGGCGCATCGCGGTGACCCCGCTCGATAAGCAACCCGAGCCCCCGAATACCGCGGCGCTGAAGCGCGAGATTGGCCGCCGCTGGGCCGATGTCGATCTCATCAATATCATCAAGGAAGTCGATTTGCGGCTGCACTACACCGCCGCGTTTCGCACGGCCGGGAGCCGCGAGACGCTCGATCCCGCGCAATTGCAGCAGCGCTTATTGCTGTGCCTCTTTGGCCTCGGCACCAACATCGGGTTGAAACGGGTGGCGAGCCAGCAGCCGAGCGTGAACGTCGAGGAGCTGCGCTATGTGAAGCGGCGCTTCGTGCAGAAGGACGCGCTGCGCGCGGCGATCGCCACCATCGTTAACGGCACTTTCCAGATCCGCCAGTCGGCGATTTGGAGCGATGTCACAACCGCCTGTGCCGCCGACTCGAAGCAATTCGGTGCGTACGATCAGAACCTGATGACCGAATGGCACGCGCGCTACGGCGGGCGCGGCGTCATGATCTACTGGCATGTCGAGAAGCACTCAACCTGCATTTACTCGCAGTTGCGACGCTGCTCGTCCTCCGAGGGGGCGGCGATGGTCGAAGGGGTGCTGCGCCATTGCACGGACATGGCCGTCCAGCAGCAGTACGTGGACAGTCACGGCCAAAGCGAGGTTGCCTTCGCGTTCAGTTATTTGCTGGGCTTCGACCTGTTGCCGCGCCTGAAGGCGATCGCCCGCCAGCGGCTCTATCTGGCAACCGCTGCGGATGCCGAACAGTACTCGGCGCTCGCGCCGGTGCTCACGCGCGCGATCAACTGGGACCTCATCGCTCAGCAGTACGATGAGATGGTGAAGTTCGCGGTGGCGCTTCGCATCGGGACCGCGGAGTCGGAATCGATCCTGCGCCGCTTTACTCGCGCCAATGCGACGCATCCGACCTATCTGGCGCTCGCCGAATTGGGCAAAGCGATCAAGACGATTTTTCTGTGCCGCTATCTGCATGAGGAGGCGCTGCGGCGTGAGATCCACAACGGCTTGCAGGTCGTAGAAAACTGGAATAGCGCCAACGGGTTCATCTTCTACGGCGAGCGCGGCGAGTTCACGACCAACCAGGTGGAGGACCAAGAGCTCGGGATGCTCGCACTGCACCTCTTGCAAATCTGCTTGGTGTACATCAACACGCTCTTCATCCAGGAAGTGCTGGCCGATCCCGCCTGGCGCGATCGCATGACGGCAGAGGACTGGCGCGGCCTCACACCCTTGATCTACCACAACGTCAACCCGTATGGCCGCTTCGAGCTCGATATGGCGACCCGGTTGGCGCTCGCCGCGTGATCCCCCGAAAACCACCGTTTAGAGGAGAGGCCGGAAAGACTAATCGAAAAAGGGCTCGATGGCCAATAAACTCTCCCAAAACTGTCTCTTGATTTCGATTCTCAATACAGGCACCATCCAGACGAGTTTCAGGAGACTTCTGTGAGCATTGTGATCGATGATCCGCGCTTAGAGCAGCTGGCCCAGCAACTAGCGGCGGCCGAAGGCACCACGGTGGAACGCGTGGTGCGCGAGAGCTTGTTGTCCCGCGCCGGCCGGCGGGGCCTCACCGTGCATGAGCGGCCGCTGCGCGAGCGCTTGACGGATTTGGCCCGCGAGGTCGACGCCCTGCCGTCGAGAGTGCCGGCGGATCGGCGCACTGCAGAGGAGATCTTGGGCTACGATGACCGCGGACAATGGTGATCGACACCTCGGCGATCCTCGCGTGGCTCAAAGAAGAACCGGAACGCGCGCGAATTGTCGCGGCGCTGGAGGCGCATAGTGCTAGGCGCCTCTCCGCGGTGAGCCTGCTCGAAGCTCAGATTGTGGTTCGCGGCCGGGAGCATCCGGCGTTGCTCGAAAAGCTCGAGCGCTTCCTCGATGAGATCGAGGTCCTCGTGACGCCATTCGACGAAACCCAGGCGCGCCTGGCCGCCGATGCATTCCAGCGCTATGGCAAAGGTCAGGGGCATCCGGCGCAGCTCAATATGGGCGACTGTGCGGTCTACGCCCTCGCCAAATCGATGAATGAACCGCTGCTCTTTGTCGGCAACGACTTCGCTCAGACGGATGTCGAGCCATGCTGATCGGTTACGCCCGGGTGTCCACCCGCGACCAAAAAGCGCATCTGCAACTGGACGCTCTGCGGGAAGCGGGATGCGAAAAAGTCTTCGAGGAAACGGCGAGTGGCGCCCGGCGCGACCGCCCGGAATTAAACGCCGCGCTCGAATTCATGCGCGCCGGCGACACCTTGGTGGTGTGGAAGCTCGACCGGCTGGCTCGATCGACCCGCCAACTGCTCGAGACCGTCGAGCTCTTGAGCCAACGGCAAATGGGCTTCAAAACCGTCACCCAAGATATCGACACCACCAGCGCCGGCGGCCGCCTAATTTTCACCGTGTTCGGCGCCATCGCGGAATTCGAGCGAGAGATCATTCGGGAGCGCACTCGAGCGGGATTGGACGCGGCGCGCTCGCGCGGCCGCAAAGGCGGCCGTCCGCGCTCGCTATCAGATAAGGATTTGAAACAGGCGCGTGCGTTGTTGACCGACCCAGAGATTACGGTCGAGGACATCGCGCGCCGCTTCGGTGTCGGCCCCTCAACGCTCTACCGCTACCTGCCCGCGGCGCGGCAAGTCGCCCAGGACGAGGGCACATGAGTAGCGTCACTCGCCTGCTGCCGACGCTCGCCGTCAACGGCCAGTTGATGCGCGACTTTCTCGCCGCGCCGGCGCCGTGTTTCACGCTTGGCCTCGTCGAAGAGCGGCGCCGGCAGTGGGGTTTCTTGGCGCTGCGGCCCGAGGAGCCCATCCCCGCCGAGGTAACCGCCGGTGGATTTAATTTGGGGCACGCGTTGCTCGGAACCTCGCGATATGAAGTGGTTCAGTTTGCCTTCGAGTTTTACGGCTTCGAGACCTATCACGTCCTCGTCAACCCCAGCAATCCATTGGTTCAGACCGTGCTCACGAGCATGGTCGAGAGCGGCGAATACTTCTTTTTCGCCTTCGCGCCTAACCAGCGAATGACGGCGTTTCGTGCAGAAATAGGTGATGCGCCGCTGTCCGGACTGACCGCCAACATGGCGCGTATTCAAGGCTCGACGACAACGGAGCTTCAGTACGACCAAGCGCTGGCGCAATTTCGTCGCCATCCGAGCCCGCCAGGGCAGGTGTTGGAATGGGTCTGCCACGACAACCCGGACTACTTGGACCTGACTCAAGACCGCCTCGAAATGAATCCGAGGCACTGACGGCGACCAAATGGCCTCAAATTGTAGCTTCGCTCCCACTGGGCC
>WNFQ01008827.1_pt1 | contig 17823 bp, 17 predicted proteins | sample 5400171 | NCBI WGS metagenome assembly WNFQ01 (sample SAMN13153356, study PRJNA577476) | soil metagenome | isolation source: 20 cm soil under Madrone tree | place: USA:California | collected 2016-06-14 | reverse complement strand
GTCAACGTCGGCGAGATCGCCGGCGGCACCGCGGTCAACATCATCGCGCGCGCCTGCAAGGTGGCCTGGGAGTTTCGCCCCATTCCGGCAGTGAATCCGAAAACGGTGATCGCCGAGGTCGAGCGCTACCTGAGCCAGGATCTGCTGCCCCGCATGCGGGCCCGCGCGCCGGAGGCGGCGGCGGTCTTGAGCGAAAACTGTGTCGTGCCGCCGCTCGTCGCCCGGCCGGGTTCGCCCGCCGAAGCGCTTGCCCGCCGCCTGACCGGTGCCAACGACACGATCGGGCTGGCTTTCGGCACCGAGGCCGGCCAATTCCAGGAGATCGGCATCGATGCCATCGTCTGCGGGCCCGGCAGCATCGAGCAGGCCCACCAGCCCGACGAATTCATCGAGCTATCCCAATTGCGCCGCCTGATCGATTGGGCGACGGCGGGCTGACGGCCCAACCCACCATCGAAGGGGCCGCCGATGTCCCCATCTCACCGATGGGAAAACCACCATGCACTCCAAGTCTTCCGGCTTGCTCCAAAGGAGGCGTGGATACTCGGGCTCGGCCTACGGCCGCCCAGGGCATGACAGCAGAGAAAACCAGCAACCTGAGCGGTGACTCGGCGATTCGCTAATGTAGATAGGCACCCATGTAGAGGGGGATGCTTTTTTCCAGCGAGGCGTTGAGATCGTTCATCGCCTGCTCGTTCATGTCGAACCAGACGCGTTCGCGGTCGTTGAGCGTCGCATCAGCGGCCACGGTGCGGCTGCGCGTGGCATTGGCTCTGACGGTCGCCGTCACCTGGCCCGCCGGATCGATGATCTGCAGGCGCAAGGCGATGTTCAAGTCATAGCGCTCCGACTGCGGTATGGTGAAGTCGCCGAAGAGGCCGCTGCCCTGATCGCCCGCAAGGTGAACCTCCACCGCATCGGCGCGCAGCACCGTATAGACGGCGCGCCCCGTACCGCCGAGGGCCTGCAACCGGTCGTGGCCCCATTGTTCGGCCGTGGCGGCGGGGGATACCGGAAAATTCTGTTCGACGTTGGGCGGGGCCAGCGGCGGGCGATATTCATCGACAACATCGACGCGGGCAACTGCGAGCCGGAAGGGCGGCAGGTGGCCGTAGGTCAGCTTGGGGAAGGGTTCGCGCGAGGGCGGCGTGTCGCAGGCGCTGAGGCCGCAAAGCGCGAACAGCAGCAGCAATGTCACGGATTTGCGAATCATCGGTGCTACCTCGTCGAGCCTGGCGGCGAATTCAAGCAACGCTAAAAGTGGTGCCGCGCGATGCCTCGGTCAAGCGGCGAAGCTTGCCAGACTCTCGCGATCGAAGCGGTATCTGCGGTTGCAGAATTCGCAGGTGATTACCGCTTCGCCCTCCGCCTGAAGCGCAGTCAGCTCATCGACCGGCATGGACCGCAGCACCAATTCGACCCGTTCGCGCGAACAGCGGCAACCCGCCTTCAACGCCTGATCGCGGAAGACCCGCACGCCGTCCTCATGGAACAGGCGATAGAGCAGGGCATCGGGGGCGAGCGCGGCATCGGTCAACTCGGCACTGCGCACGCTGGCCATGAAGGCCAGCGCCCGGCGCCAACCGTCATCGGCCGCCTCGGCTTCCATACTGTCCTCGGGCGGCGGCAGGCGCTGCAGCATCAGGGCGCCGGCGCGCCAATGCCCGCCGGTTTCGCTGACGGCCAAGCGCAGCGCACATTGGAGCTGCTCCGACTGGCGGAAGTAGTGATGGACGCAATCGGCCAATGTGGCGCCGGCCAGATCGACGATGCCCTGATAGCGATCGGTGAAATCGCCCTGGTCGACGGTAAAGGCCAGATGTCCGGCGCCCAGCAGGCGGGGCACGGAAGCCTCGGTCTCGGCCGGCAACCGCTCGGCATCGAACTGGGCATAGGCGCGCATGGCGCCGGCGCTGGTGACATCGGCCACCATCAGGCGGATCGGTCCGTCGCCGGAAGTCTGCAGGGTGAAGACGCCCTCGTATTTAAGGGCCCCGGCCAGAAGCGCGGCCAGCGTCAGCATTTCGGCCAGCATGCGGGCGACGGGTGCGGGGTAATCGTGGCGATGCAGGATCTCGTCGGCCAGCGATCCCAGGCGGACCAGCCGCCCGCGCAGGCCCTGCGCCTCGATCTGGAAGGGCAGTATCAGGTCGTCGGCGATCATGGAATCGATCAGTGGCCGGCCACGCACCAATAGAGGATGCCCTTCTGCGCATGCAGGCGGTTTTCCGCCTCGTCCCAGACGACGGATTGCGGTCCGTCGATGACGCTCGCCGTCACCTCCTCGCCCCGATGGGCCGGCAGGCAATGCATGAAAATGGCGTCGCGCTTGGCGAGCGACATCACCCGCTCATCCACCTGATAGGATTTCAACAGATTGTGCCGGCCGCCGCTGTCCTTGTCGCCCATCGAGATCCAGGTGTCGGTGACCACGCAATCGGCATCGGATACCGCGGCATCGACATCGCTGGTCACTTGTATTGTGGCGCCGCGCGAGCGCGCCCAATCGACCACGCCCCTGGGAGGGCTCAGTTCCGCCGGACAGGCAAGGTGAAGAGCGAAGCCGAAGCGTTCGGCGGCATGAATCCAGGATGTGGCCATGTTGTTGCCGTCGCCGCTCCAGGTCACCTTGCGTCCCAGGATGGGGCCGCGATGCTCCTCGAAGGTCATCACATCGGCCATCAACTGGCAGGGATGGGTGCGATCGGTGAGCCCGTTGATGACCGGCACGGTTGCATGCTCGGTCAGCTCGCGCAGCTTCTCCTCGTTGGTGGTGCGCAGCATGATGACGTCGACATAGCGGGAGAGCACGCGGGCCGTATCGGCCACGGTTTCGCCGCGCCCGAGTTGCGAGCTCTCGCGCTCCAGCACGATGACCTCGCCGCCCAGCTGGCGCATGCCGACCTCGAAGGAGACGCGGGTGCGGGTCGAGGGCTTCTCGAAGATCATGGCCAGCGCCTTGCCGGCGAGCGGCTTGGCGTCGCCGGCCGGCGGGCGGTGTGCCTTGAAGGCGACGCCGAGATCGAGGATCTTGCGTAACTCTTCGTTGGGCAGCCGATCCAGGTCGAGGAAGTGGCGCGGCGCCATTCACGCCACCTGCCAGGCCGCCACGGTGTGCTCGAGAATGCCAAGGCCTTCCTCGATATGGCTGTCGTCGATGATGAGCGGCGGCAGCAGGCGCACCACATTGTCCCCGGCGCCGGCGGTCAGCATCCGGTTGGCGCGCAGTCGCGCGACGACATCGGTATTGGGCACGCGGCATTTGAGGCCGATCATCAGGCCCTCGCCGCGCACCTCCTCGATCAGATCGGGATGGCGTCGGGCAAATTCCTCCAGCTTGGCGCGCAGTCTGCCCGCCACGCGCTGAACCTGTTCCAGGAACCCGTCGGCCAGCAGTACGTCCAGCACCGCATTGCCTACCGCCACGGCCAGCGGATTGCCGCCGAAGGTGCTGCCATGGCTTCCCGCGGTCAGCGCGCGGGCCGCCTTCTCCTTGGCCAGACAAGCGCCTATGGGAAACCCGCCGCCCAGCCCCTTGGCCGTGGCCACGATGTCGGGTTCGACCTCTGCCCATTGATGGGCGAAGAGTTTGCCCGTGCGCCCCATGCCGCATTGCACTTCGTCGAAGAACAGCAACAGCCCGAATTCGTCGGCCACCGCGCGTAGGGCCCGCAGATAATCGATGGAGGCCTTCTTCACGCCGCCCTCGCCCTGAACCGGCTCGATCAGGATCGCCGCCGTCTCGGCGGTGATGGCGTTGCGCAGCTCGTTCATATTGCCATAAGCCACATGGTCGAAGCCGTCGACCGCGGGACCGAATCCCGCCAGATGTTTTTCCTGCCCGCCGGCGGCGATCGTGGCGAGCGTCCGGCCATGGAAGGCGCCATGGCAGCAGATGACGCGATAGCGCCTGGGATCGCCGAAGTCGTCCTGGTATTTGCGCAGCATCTTGAGGCCGCATTCGATGGCCTCGGCGCCGGAGTTGGTGAAGAAGACGCTGTCGGCGAAACTGTTGGCAATCAGGCGTTCGGCCAGGCGGGTCTGGCCCGGAATCTGGAACAGGTTGGATGTGTGCCAGAGCTTGCCGGCCTGTTCGGTCAATGCCGCCACCAGATGGGGATGGGCATGGCCCAGGGCCGTCACCGCGATGCCCGAGGCGAAGTCGAGATAGCGGCCGCCGTCGCTGGCAAAGAGATAGGCGCCCTCGCCGCGCTCGAAGGCGATGTCGGCGCGGGCATATGTGGGCATCACCGCCGGGATCATGGGCGCATCTCCGCCAAAAAAGGCCGAGACTATCGGTATTTAGAGCCCGGCTGTCAACGAGTGGGCATCAAGACTTGATTCGCCAGCCGCGGCGGAAGAGCCGGTAGAGCAGGACCCCCAGCAACAGGTCCAGGACTAGGATGAGCAGAGCCCCAGGCCAGACTTCCGTCTCGGCCACGCCGGTGAGGCCGAAGCGCAGGCCGTCAATGATGTAATAGAGCGGATTGGCGGCGATGAGCCAGTGGCCCAGCGCCGGCAAGCCATCGGTCGAATAAAACATTCCCGAGAGATAGGAAAAGGGGATGAGGAAATAGGCGAGCAGTGCTGCGTAATGGTCCCATCGCTGGGACCAGAGTCCCGCCAGAATGCCCAGCAGCGCCAGCAGAAGCGTCCCGGCTATGAAGAAATATGCAAGCGCGGCCGGCGCGGCGAAGGCGAGATGGGCGAAGGGCCACAGCACCGCCGCTGTGGCAAGGGCGCTGACTAGCCCGGCGGAGACGGCTGCCGCGGCGAATGCTGCCAGACGCTCTCCCGCGTTGAGCGGCGCCATGATGATGTCGCTGATGATCCCTTCGAGCTTGTCGAAGATGAGGGAGCTGCAAGCCCCGGAGAATGCCCGCTCGCCGGCTGCATACATGAGCAGGCCCGGGGCGACGAAATCGGCCAACGGCAAGCCGCCGGCGCGCGCATCCTGGCCGCCGGCAGCGAGCTTGAAGATCAGCATGAATAGAAGGTTGGTCAGCGCCGGGCCCAGCAGGCTGTCGATATAATCCTTCTGCAGGCGCCGCATCTCGCGCCGATAGAGCGTCGCCATGCCGAGCCAATTGACCCGGCCGAAGCGGCGCGGCCCCAGGCTGAAGACCTGAATTCTCAGGGCCTGAGCTTGTAGCCGCGGGCTATCAAACGCCATGTGGCGAACCCCAACAGCAAATCGGCGGCGGCAAGCACGGCTGACCCTGCAGCCAGCGAACCGTCCGCATGGCCGATGAAGCCATAGCGAAAGCCGTCGATCATGTAGAAAAAAGGATTGAGATGGGCGACCTGACGCCAGACATCGGGGAGCCGATCCGTGGAATAGAACGCGCCGGACAGAAACGACAGCGGCGTGATGATGAAATTCGTCACCGCCGCCATCTGGTCGAACTTATCCGCCCAGAGCCCCGCCAGAATGCCGATAAAGGAGAGCATCAGGGAGGCGGCGACGGCGTTGAACAGGACAAAGAACCAGTCATGGATGCCGAAGGGCAGGAAGATCCGCAAGATCACGCTGGAGGTAAAACCCACCGCGAGCCCCCTGGTCAAGCCGCCGGCGGCCAACCCCAGCGTCAGCTCCGCCGCGCTCAAGGGCGGCATGAGCAGATCGACGATATTGCCCTGGACCTTGGAGATGACGAGGGAGGAGGAAGTGTTGGCGAAGGAATTCTGCACCATGGCCATCATGATCAAGCCCGGCATCAGGAACTGGGCATAGGTCACCCCGCCCAGCTGCGGCAGGCTGCGCCCCAGCGCCAGGCTGAAGATCACCAGATAGAGTAGCGTGGTGACCAGGGGGGAGATGATGGTCTGGGTCGCCACCTTGGAAAAGCGGCGGACTTCCTTGAGATAGAGGGTGCCAAGGCCGAGCCAGTTGACGGCGCCGAGTTGGCGCGGGACGGGACAGAGGGCGGATTGCATGAGCCGGGCAAGGTAGTGCCACGGGCCGCGCCTGGCAAGCGCCCGGCCCGTTGCCTCGACCCCCTGATAACCCTGTCCTATCGTCGGCTCCAGCGGTATAAACCGCCGGTTTCCGCGGGCCATCCTGTCCGCTTACGCCGCGTCCTGCGCCATGGCCGATGGGAATGGTCGATCCTTAATGCGTTTCAATGAGCCGCGTTTTCTTTGGGCGATCGCCATTTTACTGGCGGCGGTTGCGCTATCGGTACTGTTCATCGATCGGCCGCTGGCGGGGGCGCTTGCCGGCGTCGATCCGCGGATCGATGCGATCGCCCAGCGGGTGACCTGGTTCGGTCGTTCGACTAGTTACCTTGTGACCTTGGGGATCGCGGTCGTAGCGCTTGCTCTCGCCGGCCGGTTTGCACCCGTCCGCCGCGCGCGCCTGCTCGCCCAGGCCTGGTCCTGGGCCGCCTTGTATCTTTTTCTCGCGGTCGCGCTCTCGGGTCTCGCCAACGATCTGATCAAGCTTCTCGTCGGCCGAGCGCGTCCGTTGGTCGAGGCGCGGGGCCTGCATCCCTTCAGTTTCAGTTACGACAACCAATCCTTTCCCTCGGGCCACGCGGCGGTCGCCTTCGCGCTCGCTTTCGCTGGTATGGCGCTCTGGCCCCGCTGGCGCTGGCCGCTTTTGGCTCTTGCGGTCGCCGTGGCCGCCTCGCGGGTTGTTCTCGACGTGCATCACCTGGGCGATGTGACGGCCAGTGTGCTGGTTGCCTTGTTGACGGTTCGCGGCCTGACCGCCCACTTCGCGCGGCGCCGCCTGGTCTTCAGGCTGGACGCCGACGGCAAGCCCCGCCGGCGCCTGGGCCCGTTGCGTCGCCTTCGCCGGATCGCGCCTGCATGAGGGATCCTTTCGCCCGGACCGATTGTTCAACCGTCAAAGATCGGGCAGTTCAAGTCGTAACACCGACCTCGATCTAAGCCGCCGGCCGTGGCGATGCCTGAGGGGCTTCGCCGCGGCCCCTCTTTTGCGCCGGCCCTTCGGCGATGTTCGGCAGATCGGCGCCCCGCTTCACGACGATCACCGTCAATGGCTGATCGCGCCCGCGCAACATGACCTCGTGGCGTTCATAGGCGTCGATGGCGAGGCCCGCGTGATCGGCGGCCGCCTGGGACAGCACCAGTTCGGCGCCATAGTCCTTGGTCAGCGTCTCGAGCCGGCTGGCGGTATTCACCGCATCGCCGATGGCGGTCAGCATCGTCGCCCGGGCATAACCCATTTCGCCGACGATGGCCGGGCCCGCATGAATGCCGATGCCGATGCGCAAAGGCTCGCTCAATTCCGGCGCCAGCGAGCGGTTGAGTTCCACCAGGTTCAGCGACATCTGGCGTGCGGCGGCGAGTGCCCGCCGGCTGCCCTGGGCCGGCGTCTCGCCAATGCCGAACAACGCCATGACGCCATCGCCGATGAATTTGTCCAGATGGCCACCGCAGGCATCCACCGCCATGCCCATGGCGCGGAAATACCGATTGAGCAGGAACACCGTATCGTAAGGCAGTTTCTTTTGCGTCAGCTGGGTGAAGGCCCTGAGATCGGCAAACAGGATCGCGATCTCCTGCTCGTGGCCCTGCAGATAGCCGGGTCGGGCCGCGGCATCGCGCGGCGTGGCATTGGCGGGCAGCAGCAGGACGATCTCCACCGGTTTGGTCGGCCGGGTCTGGCAGGCAAGCCGCACGCTGGGCGGAGCGCCGCTGGCCGGCGGCAAGTCTTCGAGCCCGGCAGTGATGCGCACCCGGCAGGTGGAACAGCGCCCGCGTCCGCCGCAGACCGAGGCATGGGGAATGCCGGCCTGGCGGCTTGCCTCCAGGATGGTGGATCCCCGATGCAGCTCGACGACCCGGCCATCGGAATATGTGACGCTGACCGATTGGCGCCGGATCATCTCATTGCGAATGAAGCGCGCCGAGATCGCCGCCATCAGAATGACGGCATAGGCGGCCAGCAGGATTCGCCGCGCCTCATAGAGGCTCGCCAATTGGGGAGCATCGGCGAAGTGAATGATCGCCGCGGCCCGGTCGTACCAGCCGGGCTGAAGATAAAGCGCCGCCACCTCACGCCCGGCGGACACGGTGCCGAGAATGGCCAAAGTGGGCACCAGCAGGACGCCGCCGAAAAGATAAGGCTGTGCCGTCGGGTACCAAGGCTTCAACCGCAGCCAGCCGCGCAACCCGATGCAGCCATGCATCCAGGCTACCACCAGGGCGGTCAATTGCAGCAGGCCCTCCATGGGCTGGAAGACCCAGATGACCAGCAGGACGTAATCGTAGTTGTCCTCGGTACCGAAGAACTGATGGGCTCCCCGCGTGCCCAGCAGATGCAGCAGGATGAGCGGCGGGATCGCCAGGCCCAACACCAGCTGGGCCCAATCGGCGTGCGACAGCCCGCGCAGGCTGCGGCGCTGATAGAAGGACCAGAGCGCCAGCGACAGATGAAGGATGACGGCGCCGTATAGGACGGATGTCCCGACCGGGTTGCGCCAGATCAGAAGGAAGATCGCGCGGCCGTCGGCCAGCGTCTGATGCGAGATCAGGCCGAGGGCATGATTGAGAAAATGCGTCGTTACATAGGCGAACAGGACCAGTCCGCTGGCCAGCCTTATCCGCCGCAGATACGCCGTGTTTTGCATGGCTGCCCGTTGTCGAAAGCGCGGCGGGCGAAGCTGTCGGTTCGCCGCTTCTGTGATAATAGACCCGGCCATGACCGGTTGGAAACTGGAGCGCTTTGGATTGCGCCATCTCGCCAACCCGCGGATGCGACCCGCGGCCGCGGGTTATCCGACGGAACTGCGCGCCATCCTCTCCCGGGACGAAGGCTTGGCGGCGTTGGCTGAGATCGAGAGCTGGCCGGGCTATCGTCCGACGGCTCTCCACGAACTGCCCGGATTGGCCCACCGTCTCGGCATCGGCCGGCTCTGGTACAAGGATGAAAGCGGGCGCTTCGGGCTCGGCAGTTTCAAGGCCTTGGGCGGCGCCTACGCCGTCTATCGGTATCTGGCCGAGGCGGTGCACGCCCAACGGGGCAGCCTGCCGAGTGCCGCGGCCCTGATCGCCGGCGAACATCGCGACATCACCGGAAATCTCACCGTCGCCACCGCGACCGACGGCAATCACGGCCGCTCCGTTGCGTGGGGCGCCTCGCTGTTCGGTGCGCGAGCCATCATCTATATCCATGCCACGGTGAGCGAGGGCCGGCGCGCGGCCATCGCTGCCTATGGTGCCGAGGTTCGCCGCATTGCCGGCAATTACGACGAGTCGGTCCACCGCTGTGCCGCCGATGCGAAGGCGTCGGGCTGGCAGGTTATTTCCGATACCTCCTATGGCGATTACGTCGACGTGCCGCGCCGGGTGATGCAGGGCTATTGCGTGATGGCGGAAGAGGCGGCGCGCCAGTTGGCTGGCGAGCCGCCGACCCATGTCTTTGTTCAGGCAGGCTGCGGCGGGCTCGCTGCATCCGTCATCGCTTATTTTTGGGAAACCTGGGGACCGTCGCGCCCGCGCCTGATCGTCGTGGAGCCCGAGCGCGCCGACTGCGTCTATCGCAGCATCGAGGCCGATACCCGGGTCCAGGTAGCGGGCGATCTGGACACGATCATGGCCGGGCTTGCCTGCGGCGAGGTGTCGACCATCGCCTGGGAGATCCTGCGCGGCGCGACCAGCGATGCCTTGGCCGTCCCCGATAGTGCGGCCATTTCGGCGATGCAGGCACTGGCCGAGGGAATCGGCGGCGACGTCCCCATCGTGGGCGGCGAATCCGGCGTGGGCGGTCTTGCCGGATTGCTGGCGGCATCGGCCGACCCGCACGTAGGCAGCTGGCTTGGCCTCGATGAATCGGCCCGCGTGCTCCTGTTCGGCAGCGAGGGGGATACGGACCCAGTGCTCTATCGACAGATCGTCGGCCGCGCCGCCGGCGAGGTGCGGGCGGCATGAACGAGGCGATCGATCCCGACATCCGCCGCCGGCACCGCGAACAGCGCCGTGCCGAGCGGCTGAGGCTATTGGCCAGCGGGCACGAGCGCCAGCGTGTGCTGGACGCCTTGCTGGGGCGACGTTAGCCCGGGAAAGCGACCGACAGATGCCCGAGATTTCACCAGGCGCGGCGCCCGCGCGCCCATCGCGGGCCGGGTTGGTCCTGCTGGCTTCCATCACGCTGCTTTGGGGCTGCAATTGGCCGGTATTGAAAATCGCCCTGGGCGAGATCCCGGTCTTCACCTTTCGCAGCATCTGCCTTGTTATCGGCCTCGTCGGCATGTTTTTCGTCTGCTGGCTGGAAGGCAAGCCCTGGCGCCTGCCGCGACGCGATCTGATGCCGTGTTTTTATGTCGCAATGTTCAACATCACGGGATGGAATGTGGCCTCCACATACGGGCTGCAGCATATGGCGCCTGGTCGCGCGTCCATCCTGGCCTTCACCATGCCGCTTTGGGCGGCCTTGCTGGCGGTGCCGTTCCTGAAGGAGCGGATGACGCTGACCCGCATCGTCGGCCTTATGCTCGGGCTGGCCGGAATGGCGATGTTGATATTGCCCGATATGGCCCATCTCGCGGTCGATCCTCTAGGGCCGATCTATATGCTGGCTGCTGCGATTGTCTGGTCGCTGGGCACGGTGGGATTCAAGCTTCATCGCTGGTCGGCGCCGATCACGACGGTGACGGCCTGGCAATTCGTGTTCGGCGTCGTGCCGGTGATCCTGGGCGCCCTCGTCGTCGATCACGATGCCTCGCTGGCGGGCGTGAGTTGGCATGCCTGGGCCGCCACACTCTATTCCTCGGTGGTCTGCACCGTGTTTTGCTACTGGGCCTGGTTTCGCATCGTCGAGATCTATCCGGCCACGGTCGCGGCGATCGGGACCCTGGGCATCCCAGTCGTGGGTGTGTGGAGCAGCGCCGCCATGTTGGGAGAGCCCATCGGCCTGACCGAGATCGCCGCATTGGCGCTGGTATTGGCCTCGTTGGTCACGGTCCTCATTCTGCCGGGCCTGCAACGCAAGCCTCTGCCGCTGGTCGGCAGCTAGAAAGCGCCGGCTCCGGGCGGAGGCAAGCGACAGGGAGGCTGGCCGCCTCCCTCCGTCCGGGCCGACGATATTCTCACGCGCGTGATACAGGACTCCTGCGCTGATTTAATGAATCTGCGCGCCGGCCTCAGAACGGCTGAGGACCGGCCGCAGCCTCGGCATCCAACTTCTGCTTCTGACGCCCGCTCGAATCGAAATTCGCCGGGTCCAACCAGGCTTCGAAGGCGGCTTTGATGGCCGGCCAGTCGCGATCGGTCATGGCGTACCAGGCGGTGTCGCGGTTGCGGCCTTTGATGACCATGTGCTGGCGAAAGATGCCCTCGAAGGTGAAGCCGAAGCGCTGGGCGGCACGGCGCGAGGGCGCGTTGCGGGCGTTGCACTTCCACTCGAAGCGCCGATTGCCCAGCGTGTCGAAGGCATATTTGGCCATGAGGAAGATGGCTTCGGTTGCCTGGCGGGTCCCGCCGCCCGTCCCGTGGCAGAGTCGATCACCGCATAGAACAGAGGATCCTTCGAGGCGGCGCGTTCGACGAGCCAGGTTTCAAAGGACGCGAAATCGGCAAAGGGCCCATAGCCCATATAGGTCCAGATCGCCGGGTCGCCCTGGCCTCCGTGGGAGAGTTCGAACAGGTTGCCAGCATGACGCGCCGGGTCGACCGGCTCCAGACGGACATAGCGGCCGACGATCGCCTCGCGACTAGGCGGCTTGGCGGGGGACCAGGCAATTTTGGGGCCCAGACCCGCTTCTTCGATATCCATGTCGTTAACTCCTGCTAAACGGCGGGCGATCATATCGGCCGGCCCGGCAGGGGGACAGGGCCGGCGGCGTCGTCCGATGTGGCCATCGCCCCCAGAGAATCCGCCAAGTATCGCGACGGGCGTCATATTAATTTCACATATCTGCAACATCGTTGCCGTCCTCTCTCCCTACAGTCCCGCCAGGGCCGGAGGCGGGCTCGCCGGGCCATATCGGGAACTCATTGGTATCGCGGTTTAATCACGGAGCAATAAGAGGGACATGGAAATGAAACGCATACTCGCGATGGCATTGTTTGCCGCACTCGCCTGGACGAGCGCGCAAGCGGCCGATATCTCGGGCGCCGGGGCAACTTTCCCCTACCCGATCTACGCCAAATGGGCGGACGCCTATAAGAAGGTAACGGGGGTCGGCTTGAACTATCAGTCGATCGGCTCCGGCGGCGGCATCAAGCAGATCAAGGCCAAGACGGTCACCTTCGGCGCTTCCGACAAGCCCCTTAAGCTCGACGAACTCGAAGCCTCCGGCCTCATCCAATTCCCCATGATCATGGGCGGCATCGTGCCGGTCGTGAATCTGCCGGGCATCCAGCCGGGGCAGCTCACCCTCGACGGGCAGACCTTGGCCGATATCTTCCAAGGCACCGTCACCAGCTGGGACGATCCCAAGATCAAGGCCCTCAATCCCGGCGTCGATCTGCCCAGCAAGGCGATCGCCGTGGTCCATCGCTCGGACGGCTCCGGCACGACATTCCTTTTCACCACTTACCTGTCGCAGGCGAGCTCGGATTGGTCCGGCAAGATCGGCGCCAACAGCGCGGTCGAGTGGCCGGTCGGCATCGGCGCCAAGGGCAATGAGGGCGTGGCCAATATGGGCAAACAGACCGACGGCTCCATCGGCTATGTCGAATATGCCTATGCCAAGCAGAACAACCTGACCTACACCAAGATGATCAACAAGGACGGCAAGGTGGTGGAGCCGAGCATCAAGGCCTTCCAGGCCGCCGCCGCCGGGGCGGATTGGGCCGGCGCGCCGGGCTTTTACCTGATCCTGACGAACCAGCCGGGTGCAGATTCCTGGCCGATCTCAGGCGCCAGCTTCATTCTGGTCTACAAGCACCCCATCGATCCGCCGGCCACGCTCACCGCCCTCAAGTTCTTCGACTGGGCCTACAAGAACGGCGGCGACATGGCGCAGGAACTGGCCTATGTGCCGATGCCAGCCAACGTGGTGGACCTGGTCCGCCAGACCTGGGCGAGCTCGATCAAGGATTCGATCGGCAAGCAGCTTTGGCAAGCCGATCAATAGGCGACCGCCAATCGACAGCGCGTAACCCGAGGGGGTGGGCCGCCGTAAGCGGTCCATCCCCGCTAAATTTGCGATCCGATCATGGCCAACATCACCCTCGACGATCCGTTGCCGGTGAACGCCCAGGATCAGGGCCGCCGCCAGCGCCTGCAGGACAGCTTCTTCCGCTCCAGCACGCTGTTCTTCGCGCTGATGGTGTTGCTGCTGTTGGGCGGCGTCATTATCGCGCTGATCTTCGGGGCCTGGCCGGCGCTTCGCACCTTCGGCTTCGGTTTCCTTACAACCGAAGTTTGGAATCCCGTGACGGACAAGTTCGGCGCACTGGCGCCGGTGTACGGCACCATCGTCACCTCGCTCCTCGCCATGATCATCGGGGTTCCCGTCAGTTTCGGCATCGCGGTCTTCATAACCGAGCTATGCCCCGCCGTGCTGAAGCGGCCGTTGGGCATCGCCATCGAGCTTCTGGCCGGCATTCCCAGCATCATTTACGGCATCTGGGGCCTGTTCGTGCTGGCGCCGTTCCTGCAGCTGACGGTGCAACCCTTTCTGATTGCCACCATCGGCCATGCGCCGGTGATCGGTCGCCTCTTCGCCGGCCCGCCTTACGGCATCGGCGTGCTGACCGCCTCGATCATCCTGGCAATCATGGTGCTGCCCTTCATCACCTCCATCACCCGCGACGTCTTCGAGACCGTGCCGCCGATGTTGAAAGAGTCAGCCTATGGCTTGGGGGCCACGACGACCGAAGTGGTGTGGAACGTGGTGCTGCCCTATACCCGCGTCGGGGTGATCGGCGCCGTCATGCTGGGCCTGGGCCGCGCGCTTGGCGAGACCATGGCGGTCACCTTCGTCATCGGCAATGCCCACCGAATCGCCGCTTCGATTCTGGCGCCGGGCACGACGATTTCGGCCACCATCGCCAACGAATTCACCGAGGCGGTGGGCGACCTCTACACCTCCTCGCTGATCGCCCTTGGCCTTATTCTTTTCGTCATAACCTTCATCGTGCTCGCTTTCGCCAAGCTGCTGCTCATGCGGCTCGAGCGGCAGGTCAAGAAATAAGCCATGGAAATCTATGCCCGTCGCCGCCTCGTCAATGCCGTTTCGCTCACGGTGGCCATGGCGGCCGCCGTTTTCGGCCTGTTCTGGCTGATCGCTATCCTGTGGACCCTGTTCTACAACGGCTTCAGCGCGATCAATCTTTCGATCTTCACCGAAATGACGCCGCCACCGGGCAATACCGGCGGGCTGCTGAATGCCATTTTCGGCAGCGTGGTGCTGACCATCGGCGCCACCCTGCTCAGCACCCCCATCGGCATGCTGGCCGGGACATATCTGGCCGAATACGGCAAGAAGGGCGCCTTCGCCGAGACCGTGCGTTTCATCAACGACATCCTGTTGAGCGCGCCCTCGATCGTCGTCGGCCTGTTCATTTATGAAGTGGTGGTGGTGCCCATGGGCCACTTCTCCGCCTGGGCCGGCGTCATCGTGCTGGCCGTGATCGGCATTCCGGTGATCGTGCGGACCACCGAAGACATGCTGAACCTGGTGCCCAACGGCCTGCGCGAGGCCGCTTCGGCGCTGGGCACGCCCATGTGGAAGGTGGTCACCATGATCGCCTATCGCGCGGCCCGCAATGGCATCATTACCGGCATCCTGCTGGCCATTGCGCGCGTGAGCGGCGAGACCGCGCCCCTGCTGTTCACGGCGCTCAACAACCAGTTCTGGAGCACCGACATGAACGCCCCCATGGCGAGCCTGCCGGTGACCATCTTCCAGTTCGCGCTCAGCCCCTATGACGATTGGCAGCATCTCGCCTGGGGCGGGGCGCTGCTGATCACCATCACGATCCTGATCCTGAACATCGTCGCCCGCGCGCTTGCCGCGCTTGGTTCGTCGAGAGGATGACCATGACCACCGCCATGTCGGAAAAAGCCCAGCGCCAGCCTGTCGAAATGCCCGCCCAGGCCATGCCCGCATCATCCGAGCAGGTGGCGCTGATGGAAAAGGTCGCGATTCGCCACCTGTCCTTCTTTTACGATCAGAACAGGGCGCTGAAGGACATCAGCCTGCCGCTCTACGACAAGCAGGTCACCGCCTTCATCGGGCCCTCGGGCTGCGGCAAATCCACCCTGCTACGGGTGTTGAATCGCATCTACGACCTCTATCCCAAGCAGCGGGCGACGGGCGAGGTGCTGCTGGACGGCCATAACATTCTCTCGCCCAAGCAGGATCTGAACCTGCTGCGTGCGCGCATCGGCATGGTGTTCCAGAAGCCCACGCCCTTTCCCATGTCAATCTACGACAATGTCGCCTTCGGGGTACGGCTCTATGAGAAGCTGTCGCAATCGGAGATGGACGCGCGCGTCGAAGCGGCGCTGCGCCGGGCGGCGCTATGGACCGAGGTCAAGGACAAGTTGAAGCAGAGCGGCCTCAGCCTCTCGGGCGGCCAGCAGCAGCGGTTGTGCATCGCGCGTGGGGTTGCCGTGAAGCCGGCGGTGCTGTTGCTCGACGAGCCCTGTTCGGCGCTGGACCCGATCTCGACTTCCAAGGTCGAGGAGTTGATCGACGAGTTGAAGAGCGACTACTGCATCGTCATCGTCACCCACAACATGCAGCAGGCAGCCCGCGCCGCGGATTTCACCGCCTTCATGTATCTGGGCGAGCTCATTGAATATGGCGTGACGGAGCAGATTTTCACAAACCCCGCTAACGAGAAGACTCAGCAATACATCACCGGCCGTTTCGGCTGAGCGATCGATCCAGCGCGAGGCAAGCCCCATGGCCCAGGAGACCACGCTTCACCATACGGTCCGCTCCTACGACGACGAGTTGAAAGCGCTCGACCAGACCATTACCCGCATGGGCGATCTGGCCGAGGCCCAGTTGCAGAGCGCGATCCAGGCGCTGGTGCGCCGCGATGGCGAAATCGGCCATCAGGTGGTTCAGGCCGATGCCCGCATCGACGATCTGGAGCATCAGGTGAGCGCGCTGGCGGTCCGCCTGCTGGCGTTGCGCCAGCCTGTCGCCCAGGATCTGCGCGAGGTCGTGGCAGCCTTGAAAATTTCCAGCGATCTGGAACGTATCGGCGACTATGCCGCCAATATCGGCAAGCGAGTGATCGCCTTGGCCCAGACGGCCCCTTTCAAACTGCCGGCCGGCATCCCGCGCATGGGCTGGCTGGCGCAGAAGATCATCAAGGACGTGCTCGGCGCCTATAACGATCGCGACGCCGAGAAGGCCCTTGCCGCCTGGCAGAGCGACGAGGAGGTCGACGAGACCTACAGCGGCCTGTTCCGCGAGCTGCTGACCCATATGATGGAAGATCCACGCAATATCGGCGCCTGCACCCATATGCTGTTCATCGCCAAGAACATCGAGCGCATCGGCGATCACGCCACGAACATCGCCGAGACCGTCTATTACATGGTGGTGGGCGAGCCCCTCGATGCCGTTCGTCCCAAGGGCGACAGCACCAGTTCGATGACGCTGCCGCCGCCCGAGCGGGTGTGATAGTCCCTCGACCGATCGGGACGGCGAGCAAATCCGCTCAAGGCGTCGCGGATTTGAATCCGAAACCTCGCACGATCCAGATTTCGATGACGGGCTGGCCGGCACGCGTCAGGCTCACGGGCGCCAATAATTCAACGCGCTGGAACCGGCCGGCCAGGAAGCCCAGGGGATCGTAGAGCGAACCGGTCGTTCCGATGACCAGGCCGTCGCGGCCTTCGAACAGGCGCGGGTCGTGCTCGATGGCGAAATGATGCGGTTCGGCGCAAAGGCAGAGGACAGGAATATCCCGGCCGAGCGCATAGTCCAAGCGGGCGGCGTGAATCCAATTGAGACCCGCGAGGAAGCCGACATCTTTCAGGTCGCCACGGTTGGCGAGTTCCGCCCGCAGCTCTCGCCAATCGACGAGGGATATCGTGGGATCGCGCCTGCCGGCGAGACCGGGCTCGAGCCGCGTTATCCAGCCGGTGGCCGCTTGGCTGGCGACGACGGTCAGCCCGCCGACGAGCACGAGAACGGCCGCGAGGCTGGAATGCCAAACCAGGCGGGGGTGACGTTGGCTGAGGCCGACCATCCTGACGCCGAGGAGCGGGAAGACGAAAAGCCAACCCGCCAGGGGCCAATGGGGCAGGACATGGGACCAGAAAGCGGCAAGCGTGAATATGACGATCGGTCCGCTTGCAAGGCAGGCCAGCAGCCACGAAGCCCTGTCCTTTGGCCCCCGGCGGAGCGCGCCGAGCCAGGCCACGATCAGGGGGACGAGGATCCAGGGCAGGAGGTAGAGAATCTCGCCGCCCAGATATTGCAGCAGCCAATTTAAGTTGAATTCCGCCGGCGCGCCGCGCCCGGCCTGGAATGCAAACGAGATCCAGCGATGGGTCATGTTCCAGTAAACGACGGGCAAAAAGACCGCCACCGCGGCCAGCAGTCCCAGCCAGGGGCCAGGCGTCTTGAACCAGTGCCGCGAGCGTGCATCGCTGACCAGAAACACGAAAGCGCCGGCAATGAAAAAGATCGCCGTGTATTTCGACAGCAAAGCGAGTCCGGCCAGGAGGCCAACGCCGAGCCAGCGAAGAACGGGCCTCGTCGGGCTTTCCGTGGCGATGAGCAAGTCTGCAAGGGCGCGACCGGCCGCGAGCAAGAAGAAGACGAGCGGCCCGTCGGGCAATACCCAACTGCCAGTGGAGAGCGTGAACAGCGGGGCGAGATTGAAGGCCAGGGTGGCCCAAAACCCCGCGCGCTCCCCGAACAAGGCGGCGGTCAA
>WNFQ01001586.1_pt1 | contig 17831 bp, 19 predicted proteins | sample 5400171 | NCBI WGS metagenome assembly WNFQ01 (sample SAMN13153356, study PRJNA577476) | soil metagenome | isolation source: 20 cm soil under Madrone tree | place: USA:California | collected 2016-06-14 | reverse complement strand
ATCCCTGGCCCAGGCCACGACCTCTGCCGCGCCCCCGTATCCAGGGCACGACGCTTCCGAGCCGTCTATTGATGCACTGGATCTTGCCGATTATGCACGCACCCTGAATCGCCACCCATTCCCCGGTGTTCCCGCATACGATGATTATCTATTGCCGCTGCCTCCGAGATCCGTTTCCGCCGCTAGTTATGCCTCACTGAACCCACCACCATCTCTTGTCCCCTCTCGCGGTACCCCATTGTCACAGTCCTACAACACGTCATCGTTGCGACATACCACCCATGGGACATTCCTTCCCCATATACCCGAATCTTCTCTCCCACAGCCATCCGTTTACAGTCCTCCTGACAATGCATCCTACTCACCTAACATTTTGTATCCACCCCTTGATACTGCTTCCTCGCGGGCAGGCGTTCCAAACTCGGAGATTGACATCTCTCAATTTCCTGCCTGGTCGCGCGGGTGGTACGCGAAAGACAGTAGATCCCTTAAGACTGGTCCACAATCCGAAGTCTCTCATGCATCTTTTTTCGATCCCTCGTACCACCCTACTGGTTTAGCCGGGAACTACGACCCCTATGCTGCGACCAATAGCTCGTCTTCGCGAGATCTCGTTCCCTGGTCGAGCACTGATGCCCCTAATCACGTCTTGCCCCTAGACCCAGAGCTGAAGGAAGAGCGTATCCGCATGCTGGAACATGAGTTTCGCTCGGGCGCAGTGGCCCCGGCTAAGGAGCCAGTTGGCAGTGTGGATGAGAAAGGTCGTCTTGTCACAGATGGTCCAAAGAAGAGGGTGGCGGTCAGAGTCATCGAAACTGTTTTAGCTCTTGGAATTGCCGTTTCTGTGGTTTATGCCGCTTTGGTGCGTTGTTATCCCCCATCTCGTTCGGCACTCATAACAGTATTACAGTGGATTAAGACCCCTCAACCTCCACCGCCTCAATCTAAACCCCATACGTTTGCTTTATATGCGTTGTCTGTCCTGACCTCACTGTTCTTTCTCTACCGCTTCCTTTTTCGCCCTTGCTGCTGTGGACGCCGCCGAAAGAAGCGAACCCCTACGGGCTTTGGCCCCGGCGGCCTGGCAGTATTGCCCGTTCAGGGGCTACCAAGTGAGAAGGCGAAGAAGAAAAAGGGGAAGAAGGGAAAACAAGGACAGGGGGATGTCCAGGTAAACTTGATTGTGGACCCGACAATGTTCGGGACCCTGCGTCCGGATGATGAGGAAAACGCAAACCTCGATGAGCTTTCGTCCTCGTTCAGCCAGAGTGGGACGAGTGGACGGCCAAAGCGACGAAGCATTTTTGAGGGACTTGCTATCGAGGAGGAATGGAAAGCAGCTAGGAAGGAACTCAAACAAATGCTCTTTCTGGACACCGTTTGCTTCTTCCTATGGTCCGCGGAGTTTATTTGGATTTTGATGCGGGAGAGATGCCCGCCGGGAAGTTTCAATGGATGGTGCGTTGGTGGACGTTACCGGTCGCGACTCAGAACTGACAACTGACATTCTATTGGCGGCAGGTGCAATGCTTACAATGTAGCATTGGCAGGAGCATGCTTTTTGGGGCTTGTTTTCGGAGTCAACGTATTCTTTGATGTAAAGGACCTGCACCAGAGTCGGGAATCGCCTCGAACTCGGCCATGACGATGATTTTATTGATGCCCATATGACGACAATGAAATCATCGTCATGGCCTGTAACGACTTTCTCAGAATCATAATTTTTGTTTTCGTGTGCGAGAACGGCCCGAGAATCCGCTCACTCTGCTCTCGAGACTCCTATGACCATAACAAAAATGTCCGACAACAACCTTCCCCCGACTCCAGCTTTCTCTCCGGCAACGGAGGATCATGTCAACATGCACCTCCCCAATGCCACTGCTTCCCATGCACTCCTCCTTGCCACTCTCAACGACTTGAGCACCCCCAGCTTTCTCGCCCCGGCCGTAGCAGGGGCGGCCCGATGTGTCCGCGACCGCCTCGTCGTCATTCTCTTTTCGCGCCTCTTCAACACTGGCCGCAGACCGCGTTCTCCCCTCTCTGGTCACCGTGAGAATGCGAGGCGAAGGCCCAGCGTTGATTCTTCCCGCAGCAATGGCTCGGCTGGGGTATCGCACACCGGCTGCTGGGACGATGTCCAAAGGCTTTTAACTTACGTCTACGTGCAGGCCACCGCGATTGCCCATGAATTTGACAAAGTCTTACTCCAAGTGGACGTTCTGCTGCGTGGCTTTGACGAAGACCTCTGCGAGGACTTCGGAAAGGACTTTGAGGTAGTCATCAGAATCGAAGGCGGTGCGTCCGTTGCTCTGGAATGCACATCAATCGCAGGTGGTTGACTTCTCGCTAGACTGCATACCAGTCCCCCTTCCACAGTCCGTCACCTCACTGCGGACAGCATGGACCAAGCCTGGAGATCACGTCATGGACTGTGAAATTGATCCCGATTCTCCGACAGCGCCAGGATCCGACCCGCCGATCTACCCCGTTGTGGCAGTGGGGGGAACCTTTGATCACTTACATGCGGGTCACAAAATATTGCTCAGCATGGCCGCATGGATTGCGGATGAAAAGGTCATCGTCGGCGTGACAGGTAGTATCGGCTGATAACGATGGGTATTGTTGCTTACAAAGCCAACTTGCAGATGACGCGCTGCTAACGAAAAAGGATAATCGGGATGTGTTGGAGAGTTTGCCGGAGCGGATGCAAGGTGTCCAGCGATTTATGGAACTCTTCAAGCCCAACCTTGTCTACGACATCGTGCCGATTCATGACGTTTATGGGCCTACTGCGACAGATCCAAACATACAAGCAATCGTGGTGAGCAAGGAGACAGCATCTGGTGGAAAGGCTGGTAAGTGTTTGATGGCAGTCCTTGCATTGCTCGGAGGTGTGTTCATGTTTATTCGTGCCCAAGTGGACAAATGCCGGGAGGAGAAGGGCCTGCCACGACTAAGAACGTTTGCGATAGACGTGATTTCGCATACTTCGCATCGGTTGGAAGCCGAAGACATCGAGGCACTGAAACAGGCCAAAATGAGCAGTACGTATATTCGGCAGTGGATTGTTTCACGGCAAAAAAGAGAGGGATGAGATGTAGACACGGGTATCCGACGTGGGTGTATTCCGAGTCCGACGAGTGACGAGGCCGGTGTTAGCCGGCTCGGAGGCCACCTAGTTTTATCCTTCTTTCTTGGACCTGTCGTATTTTTTCAATGACCCATGGCGTCTCAGCGTTCTTTACCCTTCTCTCCTTCTACGCCCACTGTCCCCGTGTCTCAGCGTCCCTCCCAACTTCCCTCGTCGCTATCCACTGTTGGACTCTCGACCAAATTTGAAAGTGTCACCACCCCCCGTGGTAACGCGTCCACCTCCGGGGTAAAGCATGCCCGCACTGGGTCCGCTGTCTCTTCTGCTTCCCGTCCCCGTCCCTCCCCGTCAATATCTGAAGACCCGAGTTCCCCGACGCGCCGAACATTCCAGAGTTCAAGTCGTCCAGGCCCAATTCCTCTCGGCGGTTCACACGCCCACGGAATCCTACCCCCTCCCCCATTTTTCCACCCTTCCCATCCCAGTCAGCAGCTCCTGCCCACTTCCGATGCATCTCGTCGTTCGTCTATGGCTTCTTCGCATGTCCCGTCACATCTACACGACCGCGAGGCTGTTCACTCCGCATTTCCGCTCCAGCCTCTGCCGCATGACGTGACATACGATTCGGACGGACACTCCGACTCATTCCGTGTCGCCGGTGACCGTACTTCACGCTATTCCATGCAAGACGGCCCGAGTGAACTACCCATGAGAAACCAGAAACAGAGTCGCGAGCCATTACTCCCCATTAGTGGACACGCCCGCTCCGGCTCGGGTTCTCAGACGACTCATAGGTCAAAGCCTTCTCTGGCTAGGAATGTGGTCGAAAAGAACGCCGCAAATGCAAGCGCTGCCGCCCGTGTACGTGATAGCATCGAGCGGTTTCGGAAGGGCCTGAGTCTAGAGTCGATGCGCAGGTCTTTATCTGGCTCGGGCAGCACCAGTCAGTCACGGATGACTGTTGACCTTCCATCTGCTCGGAGTACGAGCAACGCAGCGACACCTTTTGAAGTCAAAGAAAGCTCCGATGAGGATTACAAGACCTCAGACGTTGTCCCTCTTTACTTGCGACACCGTTCCTCTAACTTTATACCTTACCCTCCCACACCCACGACTAAAGCTGAATACCCTCTTTCCTCTGTCCCTGTGAAACACGAGATGCCTTCTGGCTACGTCCGAAATTATGAACGGATATTGTCCTCGAATCGATGGTTTCTGCGCGGCCATTTGCTTATGGGTGGCGCTAAACCCTGGGCGTTTTTAGGATCCCTTACTCTGGTCTTTGGCATCGCAGGTGTTTGGCTCGGGACAACATGTGTCTGGTGGTGGTATAACAAAAGCCCCGCTGTCGCTGTCGTTGGCGCATATCTGAGTCTCCTGACTATCTCGTTGATGTTATCGACGGTCGGTCATACTCTATAATTGATTTGGAAGTCAGGGTTCCCGAGCTAACTGTGTCTTGATAGGCCTTCAAGGACCCTGGAATTCTTCCACGAAATTTGGACCCTGATCCGCCCTACCCATCTTTGGCGCCCTCTGATGGCGGCGACTATGTTCCATTGACTCGGGATTTGAAAGTTCGTTCAGCAGTGTGAGTTTCCTACACATAATCAGTTGCCACTGATTCACGAGTCACATGAAACTACTACCAGTGTGACTGTGAAATATTGTCCCACGTGTCGTACATACCGTCCGCCGCGGTCGAATCACTGCAGGGTGGTATGCACTGTTTCTATTTGGCACACCCAATGAGGGCTAACACTTCTGCGCAGTGCGATAATTGTGTCGATGGATGCGACCATCACTGTCAATGGGTAAACAACTGCGTAGGGCGTCGTAATTACGCAAATTTCTTCGCTCTCATCCTGACAGCTGTGTGTTCTGGTTTTGCTGTGCCAATGCCTAGAGTATCCGATTGATTGACCTTTTCTGACTCTCCAGACCATTACACTCTTTCTTGTGATCATTACATCAGCTCTCCATCTCTGGTTGTTAACGAGGGAAACGCACGTCAAAAACTTTAGTCATGCTCTTGGCAAAAGCGCAGGAAGTGCTGTTGCCTTCTGCCTCGCAATTACCGTCGTCTGGCCCGTGGGTGCCCTCTTGGCGTATCATATGCGAGTGAGCAATCTTTTTTCTATAGTTCGGTAGGAAAAACTCACCAGGTTGGGATTAGCTTCTCTGTCTTAATGTGACGACAATAGAACAGGTATGGTGCTATTCACTACGTTGTCACCTGGCCGTCGACGCGTCATGGCTGTCAAATCCCCATCACACCACTTTGCGCCCATGTGCACATGCATATTTATAGCTTTATTGACATCTCTTGGTTGTTACGTAGATTCGAAATTCAGCACACAAGTCGATTGTGCCAGGGACGGCGCCCCCGAACCCATTTGGACATTCCAGCTGGAGAGGAAATGTGGCTGATGTGCTATGTCGGCCTAGTGGATTTACATGGGTGCAAGCGCATGCCGTCGCGACGGAAGACAAGCGGTTAGTAAACCCTGGCTTCGAAAATCAAGTTGATTTCGTCGTGCACGATGACGCAAAAGAGGGTCGAGATAGTGATACCCATCAGCGCACATAAGAGATTGTATATCGTAGTTTTTGATTATTTGTAGGTACCTGGGACCGATAGAAATTTGGCGGGAATTTAAATTGTTGGAACGGTGGGCGGTTCTCGGTTCTAATTGATTGCCGCGGCAAAAAGGCCCGGCGGCCGTAGAATGAATTACAAATAGGGACGCAGCACTGCACGACAGGGGCTCAGGTAAAAAGTAAACCCAGGTTGGCTGCCATGACGTCAGCGTGTTCTCGCGCGTGGGGGACCGAACTTGAAACGGCGCCCGAATGTGTGCGATGCCCGCCAGTGAGCGATGTCATTTCCCCCCTGCCGTGTCTCGCCGCGGGTCGCATAGAGCTGGTCGGTTTGCACTGCGGTAGCTGTAGTTGTAGCTGTGCCCTTGGGCATCGTCGTGTTCTCAAAAGTCGCGTCTACTGGGGCGGATCCACTCTGTTCCGGGCATATTATCACCCACTTACATAACATTTTTGCTGAGACAACACTGGGACTTGTTGCCTGTACCTTGGACACAGCCTGCTTAGTCTGCCTGGGCGTCCGTCGGTGTCTGGACTATGGGACCAGGATATGGAACCGACCCTGAAGGAGACAAACAAGCGACCTCCCGGTCAGCTGCCAGTGGTAAGCCCAGCAAACGCCCTTCCAAGTCGGCACATCTGCCTTCTCCGGACATCCGTACGTTCTCACTCCCTTCCAATCCACCATCTTTCTTCCTTTGTGCGATCTTACCTTTTTCTCCCCATATTCCAGCCTCCCGCCCTTCTCTCGTCTCGCACGCACGTGAAGAACCACAGAGATCTCCTTCCAAGAGGGGTCCCCCTGATTCTCATCCGTCGGCCCTCGTCCGTTCGTTTCCATCGGCACAGTATCCAGTCATGAATCCATCCTACCCGTCAAATGGCTCCCCGTTTCCTCAACCTCACCCTGCCTACCACCACGCCTCTATTCCAGGGCACTCGGGCAACGGCGTGGGTTCCGCTCCAATGGCAGGACAGAGTCATCCTTCTCCATATGCATATCCCGTGCATCACGCTCCGTATCCATCTCACGCACCCTTCCCCCACTACACTCCTTACCCACAACAAATCATGATGTATGCACCTCCGCGTCCGAATGCCGCGCATGAAGCCGTGTCTCGGCCTTCCCCAACCGCGAGTCATTCACCTGTTCCACTTGCCCAACTCCCAACGGGGAAGCGCAAGCGCAAGCCCACGGGTGAGGGTCAAGGGGTCGATGCGGAGGGTTCAGAGGAAATTGCAGGGGCTCCGGGTTCAGTTCTCAATGTTATGGCATCAGGACCAAGTACTAATGTGCAACACCCATTGCCCCCAGACACTAGGAAGCGCACTAAGACGCAAAGGGCATGCGATAGTTGTCGCAGCCGCAAAATTCGGTCCGTCCTTTTCTGTTTGACTGCGCTTTTACACCATCTCGCGTTCCCATGGCCCCTTTTGACGCTGTCGTCTTTTCGGATCTTGGTCTCCGACTACTTGCTGACCCATCCCTCCATCAAATAGATGCGACGTTTTGCCGGATTCCGAACCTCCTTTATGCCAACACTGCAAACAGTACGGGTTCGATTGCACTTTCTTTCTTCCTATTGCGGAGACTCGATTTAAGAAGAAAAAACAAGAGGAAGAGGCCGCCGCTGCCGCAGAGAAAACGCGTTTGGAAAGCACAGAGCGACTTAACTCTTCTACACCAGGAGAATCCTCTCGCGCCCCTGATGCACGGGTGTATGGTATGAGGTTGAGGTTTCAGGCAGATTTGCTTCGTTTGACATATGGTCGTTTACTAGGTCCAACGTCCGAAGCACATCTTCTTCATTCGAGTGCCACGATACCCTCCCGATTATATGAAAATTACGATGCGCGGCACCATCATACATGGGAAGTATCACAAAGCGGTGACGGGCTCGTTCAAGTGTTGGAGCCGACTGCTGGCGATGTCGCGCCAGCATTACAGAAGCCCGTCGACATGCGCATCGAACGGGATGTAGTCGAGAAGCTGGTTAATGCGTACTTCTCAGAGATCGCTCCCGTCCTACCAGTCATCACGCAAGCCGAATTTCTTTCCACCCCCTCGCCTCCTCCTATACTATTATATTCTATTTGTCTCGTAGCGGGTGCACGGCGGGAAGTACCACAGAATGTGTTTGACGCAATACGCTATGCCGTCAACATAGTCATCAAAGCGGAAGATGTCCTTTCGACGGCTTCAATCGTCAATGTACAGAGCCTGTTAATTCTTTGCATGGTAGGGGATTGTCATTCACAGTTTGTGCCAAATGCTTTGTCCGCTCTGTGGATCCGATTGGGGACTGCGATCAGGATGGTACGTGGAAGGGGAGGATCTTCTTCCCCCCAAGCAATGTTCACTGACGCCGAATCGCAGGCTCAAGATTTGGGTCTTCATCGCGCAGAAGCGGTAAAGCAGAATATTGAAATGCGGCGCAGGCTGTGGGGAGCGTGTCTCATCAGTGACCGATGGTACTTTTCAAATTATCTTGTGACTCACGGGCTTCTGCTACCTCATACTCACTATGCTCATCCCAGGGTGAGCCTGTCATATGGGCACCCATGCATGATCGATGTCAATGACTGCGATGCCCGATTACCTTCCTCTGGCTCTCCTCATGATCTCTACGTGGACGAACTCGCCAGACTCAGCATTATCCTTGGACGAGTACTGAAAACTATATACAGGTTTGGTTTATCTTATCCCTCTTCCGAAGACGCTTATCTGATGAATTTAGCCCGGCCGGGCTGATGAACACAACCGACGAGGCTCTTGCCACGTTACTGGCGGATATCGAGAGCTGGAAAAAGAATCTGCCGCCGAGTTTGCAGTTCCGAGGGCCTGATACGCCCATCAACGCAGGTTCGTATCATTACGTCCTATGTTGGGCTTTCCCTGAACACTGGCTACGCAGGAGTGCTCTTCCTATTATACACTTGCGTTTTGATGATCTTTTGGCGCGTCTTTATGCGGATCTCATACTTGTGTCCGGAACATCTCAAGTTTGCCCTCACCATTGAAAGTTGGACAAACCTAGTTGAATTGACTGCCGAAGCTATCGATTGGCTGGACCGAAATGACAAAGTTTATGATGTGTGGATGCTAGTGGCGTACGCGGCGACTTCATGTGCGCTGGTCCAGGTGAACATGTTGCATGCGGTTGTGAGTCAGAGAGCGCCCATCTGACGATAACGGTTTTTGACAGTATCACACGTGGGCACGTCGCCAAGATCAGGATGCGGCGATGAAACTTAAGAAATTACGCGATTGCATCCGAAGATGGGAAAGGTCACTTTCACCAGATCATATGTCGGCCCGCCGAAAGGTTGGTCCTTTGGCATTCCGATGAACGGTCCCTTGATGTGTGATTTTAGACAGCAGAAATCATCGCGTTACTATACGAGGCAACGCAAGGCCCGCCACTTCAGGAAGAGCTTCCTCCATTGAACCCTGCGAATAATGTGACGAGCAGGAAACCGCCTCCCTTAGGGGGACTAGCGTATAAGAAGGACTCGACCTGGCCAGGTGGAGGCGTGTTCGTCGCACACGGCAAGGCCAAGGGAACATTCACAGGAGTCGGACCTGGCGTAGTCATCGAGAGTTATAGCGACGATGACGACGAGGGTGAGGTCATGTCTTTAATATTCAAAGAGGACGGGCTCACGGAGGGCGCAGATGGCGTGCCACCTGCAGGAGCGCGTGATGATGAGAGCGGAGGTCAATCATCATCAGGGCAGGACGGAAACGTCATCGCTAACGTCAACGTTAATCCTGTGCTAAACGAGGGTGGGATGCCAGAGTGTGAGAATGTTCACGTGATGAATGTTCTCGACTCGGCGCCAGCGTCGACGAGAGCATTGGAGCAGCTCGCGTTGGCGGACAACAATTGGCTGGATGGAATTCCCGGGGGCATGTTTGACTGGGGTGCGTGGCTTGAGCCTATTTATACGATGAATGATCCGCCGAAGCGGATGAATACACAGGTCGCTGGGACGAGTTTTTCTCCAGGCTCAACCCCCCGGGAAATACTCAAGCACTGGCCGCGGCTGTACTTTCAACTGGACTCCCGCAGCCGAGCACCGCGGTGGTGGCCACGCAAGTCGGTGAGGGTGCGATGACGGAACAAGGACGCGAATCAACGGAAAATTGTTCGTTGCCTGTGCCAACGAGTAGTTAGCGACACTCGCTTCAGGTTTTGATTAATACGGTGCAGTGGATTGGTATAGAGGATTGTGCTATGGCTATGACATTGTAATCGTGGTTGTGGGAGTTGAGTGTGATATGGAGATTGTAGCATTGCATTGCATTGGTAGGGTAGCTGCATAGACACTAATCGAGCATCTTGCATCACACCACGCTGGTCGTCGACGACTCCCCACATCCCATCCTCACACTCCTTTCATTTATCATCTATCATGGCTCAGCTCGCTCCTAATCCCCCAACTGAACGCATATCCCAACTTCTCCCAACAGTCAAGTGTTCATCCTGCGCACAGCCAGTCCCTCTTGATCAACTTGGCAACCACGTCTGCCCACCTGCCTCTCTCCCTTTAAACATTGCTAGCAATACCAAACCCGTTCTACCACCACTCAAGGCGCCTACCCCCCAACCTTCTTTGAACGCGTCTATACGACGCAGTCCGATGGACATGTTTTTCCCCCGGAGACGCCCATCTGCTCCACAAGATATCACCGTTCAGGATCATGCCCGCCTCAGGGGTAGTCCCAGTCCAGGGCCATCATTGCTATCCAGGAGTGCTCCAAGTCGTGCACCTTCAAGAAATGGTGTTCGTAGCCCAGCACCATCGCTCAACAGCACGACAACGGCAGTGCCTCTTCGTCCTCCTTCGCGTACGCAAACGCAACGACCGGAGCTAGCTCCAAACGTCGTTATTCCTTCTATTCGTCGACGCGATGGGAGTATCAATACTCGGTCACCTATTCCGGCTCCATCTCCCCTCGATTCGCGTTCTCCCGTCCTGCGTCGTCCTTCTAACCCACAGTCCCCCCCAGACGCTTCCTCGTCAATCCTGCGTCGCCCTTCCAACCCTCAGTCTTCTCTCGACGCTCGTTCGCCCATCCAACGTCGTCCATCTATTCCCCAGCCTCCTCTTGCCACTCGTTCTCCCATTCAGCGTCGTCCTTCAGGCCCACAGTCTCCTCCTGGCACACCTTCTCCCATCCTACGTCCTTCCATCCCACAGTCTTCTCTCGACACTCGTTCTCCTATCCAGCGTCGTCCATCAGCCCCACAGCCGCCTCCCGATGCTCCCTCTCCCATCCTTCGTCGCCCTTCTGACCCGCGGTCTCAGGTCGCACAGGCCTCTAATAATGGTACTTCTGGTGATCCGCGCTCAGTGCCGATGCCGCAGCCCAATCACCACCCCGTTCGTGCCAGTCCTTCTCCTGCTCCATCGAGCTATTCTGGAAATTCCTTCGTATCGCCGGAGGTCGACACCAAGTCGGGAGGTGTGGCTGGAATGGCTGGCGTAGGGCGCAGAGGCTTTGAGGCAGCAGCCCGTGCCGCCATGTTCGCTTCTTCACCCACGTCTCGCATGCAACGGCCGACAGCAGATATGCCTGCTCCGTGGGTTCCGTCGTCTTCCCCACGAAGTATGGACGATTATCGAATCAATACACTTCCTTTGGCCCTACTAGATCCTCCTGCTGGTATGTCGTCATTAGTTCATTTACACATATTACATGTTAGGCGCTGCTACCGCCGCTGTCCTTAGCGCCCCTCGTTACTACTTCTCTCATTATGCTTTAATTAATGACCTCTACCCCGCAGCGCCACCAATGCCGTATTCGCACCGCTCAACTACCCCTCCGAGCTTGGTTTCTTTGCCTCCTCGTAATTCCCGGTCCTCTTCGAACATTTCACTATCCCGATCCCCGACCCCATCCACAACGCTCCCACCACGCCAGTACAGTAAACCATCATCGATACCTTTCCCCGTCAACACGTCCGACACTTCCAAGTCATCTAATGCATCCGGACCCTTGACACCGACTTCTCCCTTTGGGGTACGCTTCTCGTCTGAGAAGCTCTCACAGAAAAAGGCTATATTGCCTGGAGATTCTATCAAGGTCGTGACCCAGGATGACATGAACCCATCTGTTCTCGGTCGTCCATCAGAAGACGAAGAATCTGAGTTCGGTGGACTTGCGTATGCTGAGGGCGACGACGTGTCAGACGATGATGAGCTCCTTGCGCGTGGAATGGTGTCTGCACGTGTGCACCACAGCCCGTCTGTCTCATCGACACATTCAGATCACCCGCGAATGGAGCGAGCTTCAACTGATACAGGCCTTGACAAAGCCCTGGCTGCACTCTTGAAGTCACCAACCTCTACGAACACACGACTTTCATCAACCTCGTCCACCACACACACACGTGCGTCGAAACCACCGATTCGTTCCTTGACATCGCACGTGCAACGCGATCCGCCCGCACAGGGAGCAGCTATCGTTCGACGAGGAGTCACGATCTCTGGTGCTTATAGTGGCTCGTCTGACAAGTCGAGGAATGATAGATCGTCCCAAGAGTCTACTGCAAGTGGGCTGGCTAGGCACCGTGAGAAGGCGTTGTTGACGTGCATACGGTGTTCCAAGGATATCGAGGATAAGAGATGGATCAGCGTGGAGAATGGTAGAGGCGTGTTGTGTGACAAATGCTGGAAGCACATGTACTTGCCGAAGGTATGAGAGATTGTATGGTTTTTGGCCTTCGTGGCTCATGATCATACCATAGTGCCGTCGCTGTAACTTGCCTATCGAGAAGCAGGCAGTATCATCCTCAGATGGGCAGCTCAAGGGCAAATACCATCGAGATTGCTTCAACTGTCACACCTGCCATGTGAGGTTTCACCGTCCATTTCCTTGAGCATGCGTTTACCGTGTAACTCTTGATGTAGAAACCGTTCCCTGACAAGACATTCTACGTCTTTGACGGAAAGCCATTCTGTGACTACCATTACCACGAGGCGAATCACTCCCTATGTGCTGCGCCCGATTGCGGACGGCCAATTGAAGGCCCCTGCGCAGTGTCACACACAGGTGACCGCTATCACGTCGAGCATCTCACCTGCGAATACGAAGACGACGAAGACGGGATGAGATGTGACGAACGTCTCGTTGATTACTGGGAAGTTGAAGGGCGCATGCTTTGCGAGCGACACACGAGGCGGGTGGTCGAATGGGACATGATGGGTGTCGGATTGGACAAGATCGGGACGAGCTCAGACTCGAGAGCGATGAAGCGCAAGACACGGTTCATTGATCTTGCCGGACTGCGTTAGCCTGTGGGTATTACTTTTGGTTCTGTTTCTGTGTTTTCGTGGCTGATGGTGACGTTTGCTCAGGGGACGTGATGTTAGTGCAACTGGCCATAACCCTTTTCGAACCCCACCCCGAATGCTTCTCCATCACGACCCAAAGTTTTATTTATGGACCATTCATTGAATATATATATATATATTTCCTTTGGTCTGTCCACAACTTTTGGCATCTAATCCACTTCCATGTTATCTATATACCGGAGGGACTACACGTTTCAACGCAAAGGACCCGGATTTGCCATAAATACCCACCCACACATACCTGTTTATCAATACCCATTTTACCCTTCTCTGCTCTATTTATTGATTTCGACATCACCTTTATTTTCATGTCGGCCGTACCCGCCGTAGCTAATCCCAACCGGCGAATGGCTAACAAATGTCGATACCTTTACACTTCTTTGATTCGTGATAGGGATGTGTTTCATTCGATCAAATAATGTATATGGTCTCACTACTTTAGCGGTGGTAAGGCCATCCTATCCTGTTTCTCGGTCAACCACCTAGCCAAAGTAACCTCTTGACACCATATTCCATCTTTGCGTACATACTCGTCATCTTTCTTGCCTCGGCCAAGCTTGAAATTGTTCACCAAAGCAATGAAAGAAAAGAGCTGGGTCAGCAGAATGAAACGTGAAAAAAGAACGAAATTGAGACAGACCTTACTATGACATCATTGCGGACCAACGGCACATCTTCCTGACCCTTGTCCAATCCAGACATGGCGCCGTCGTGTGCGTGTGCAGGTGCATGCGCATGCGCATGAGCGTCCCTACATGCACTGACGATGGAGTCCACCATGAGATCGACAGCCTCTTGGCACGTGCTCACGCCAGCTAGGTCGTCCGGTGCAGACGGCTCGATAAAGGCACTGCCGCTTACTTCACGTCGCGCGCGATCCATCGGCAGTGCCTTGAACGCGGCAAAGTTCGTCGTGTTCAAGTCTGCCGCGTCGCCAGCTGCGTTACTCGTCTCTGCAGTTGGCGCCGGAGTCGGCAGTGCCGCGCTAGAGAGCAGGCGCGATAGGCGCGCGGTGGCAGTTACGGTGGGCGTACGCAAGAGCGATGGTGGTCCGTACTCCGTTGCGGATACCGTCGACATCGATGTCGATGACGGCGGGGGTGGTGACATTATGTTTGGTGTGACAACGATTGTCGATCTAGTATATATTGTTTGTCTCTGAGACACACTGGAAAGGGGAAGAGGGGGAAAGAGGGACAGACCTCGTTGGTGACATACTGGACCTACCCCGCGACGTGAACTTGTTCGCATTGTTCGGGGAAACACTGGGCCCGCTGGGTGAGGGCGAGGAGGGTAGGTCGACGCTGTTACGCAAAGAGTAACTTGTCACCCGTGTGCGATGGCGTGTGTTCCGCCACTCGACGACGAATCCTGCATTTTGAACGGGATCACGAGACGCCTCCTCCAGCGGAGAGATGATATATGCGCCTATGTAACTGTGAATGGGTACAGAAAGGCGGCCCAGAAATGTTGGGAGTACCTTTGGTAATGGACACGATGTCTTGAAGGGGTACCCGAGTTGAAACCTTTACTTTTGCTAGGTTGTAGTCAAAGCTCTGGGAAACTTTGAGCGACGAGATGGAACTCGAACATGTTCTCCTCACGATGATATATAACGCGACCCGAGACTAGGGAAAAGAGGTAAACCGAGAAAGTCCGAAGATTAACCGAATTCTACGAACCAAGAGTAACACCTTCTCTTCGAACTTCTCTCCCAGTTTCGTGTTCAGCGCGACTGGAGAAAACAAAGTCCACCCGGAAAACAGCGTTTCCCCCTCTTCTAGGACGCGCGAGACACATGTCGCGATGGCTTCTGCTCGGATGTTCGACAATCGTATGAGCTCGCGCGGATCGGTTGACTGTAACTTCAACAAGAACTCTGAAAAAACTGAAAGTGTCCGGTAACCGAGCATGTAGTCAATGACGACCTGACAAAACCAATCGAGAAATGTCGAAGTATACATCCTTAAAGTCTAAATAAGCAAGGGGAAGGCATAAAGGGACCGGAACTAGGAACCTTGCCAGAGAGTTTATCCCGTCATTTAGCAACCCCCCGAGATCACGCTTCCCGGTTCTGTGGAAACCATGAGGGATGAAAAGTCAAGTACTGGGTTAGGGACCCTACCGCGTGAAGTCGCCCTAATAATGCACTGTTGGTATATCACGAAGAGTGTGATTATCTGTCACTGACCTTAAGGGCTGAGGATCCTGCGCTGTATCTTGGATGAGCACAAGCGGATCGCAGGAACACAGCACGTACTAGCATCGGCTAATAGCATCACCATTATTTGCCCAAACTAAAATACGGTCAACATCCAGATAGCCGAATGGGTGCTGCCTTACCGTCATTGAAAACAACATCCATTTCTTTATGACCAGATTCGGAAGGATTCAATAGAGCCAAGGTGAGCAATTGCCGATTTAGAACGTGTCGAGCGAAAGCGGACTGTATCATTTGTGGGTCCCACAAGGACTGATAAGAGGATGACATTACTGACCTGCACAACATTCGTCCGGTCTAAACAATCAATGCAATTCACCCGGTACACGCCCTTTTGTTGGGACAATATGACCCGGTCGCATATCCACAGGAACCTAGTAAAATGAGGGGTTCTATTAAGATTGAAATTACCATTCTGCCTTTTGCTCACCCTTGAGACTCGAATGACCGTTCGAGCTGAGTGACAAGCCTCGAGATGTTCTCGTATCTGCCTGTTGTAAGACTCACTCAAAACATTTTGAAACATATAACCTACTTCATACCCTTGGTCTCCGCATGGAAATCGTATTGGCAGTATCTTCCTTATCGTCAGCGCGCTCGGGGATGCAGTTCGCTGAATACGTACTTGACATCTGACAGCTTCGCTTCTTCGACGTATTCACGATACGCATTAGTGATTACCCCTTCTTTTCCATGTTGTTCCGCTAGGTTCACGATGGTCTACAGTCCCAGGTGACTCTTAGAAATGCTAGCTGCTATTAGGATACCTACCTGAGGACCATAAGTTTGCAACGTCCGTTTGAAGTGACGAATAAGTGCCCTCAAGTTTTGTTCGTGTGTTGCTTCGGGGGATAACTGAGGTGGGGGCTTCAGACCAGCACCGGTCTGCGTCCAAAACAATGGTACTACAGACGATGGATGTACTGGGAAAAAAGGAAGCTACGTTGACTTACTAGACCCCCTAGTCTGAATGTAGCTGAAAATATTGGTGACATTCTCTCGCTAGGGATAGGTAAGCCATACGTCAACGAAGATAGTGGCATTACGTACGTCCACTCGGGTGATAGTTTCCGTCTCAACGAAATTAGCAACATGAGCAGTATCGTCTATACCTCGACGCTGATACCGAAGGCCAGCACGGTCCCGAGAACGCCGAGACATTATGATATAATCTACGTGAGTGGTATCTTTGGGCTCCACGGGCCCAGGATCCTGCGGAATTGAAAAAGAGGTAGCCTGGAAGAACCCTTGCACGAGTGGCAATATGTACGTATGTAGCTAGAGAAATAGCAATGAGTCATGGTCGCACCCAGGGACAAAAAAGGTGGTTACTCCTGCATCAATGAACAGCTTCGACAGATGTTCATTCCACCAAAATTGCCGATCCACCCGACGCCATAGTGGAAGGGTTGGTAAAGGCTCTGCCAGAACGTCAATGTCTTCGCCACTGGCTACAGACTGGGCCGATGGATCCAAAGCATCGAGTTCGGCAAGCAAAACATTCTGCTTCTGAGTCTTAGCAATCTGTTCTTGTTTGTGTTGTAAGGAATGCGTTATGTCTGGGTCCAGTTTAATGAGCGGACTCAGAATTACCGCGGTAGTTATGTATCACCTTACCGAAATTGTATGCGAAATACATCTCTCCTTTGGCGAATTCCTTGATAGTCTGTCGAAGAATCTTCGTTTCGAGCTCGGTGTACTTTTCCCTAATGGTGGTGGGCGGAGGAGCCGCAGTGTCGATTATTCTATTCAGCACTTCCTGAGGCTCAGACATATCCTCGTGGATCAAAGAGTCTAAGGGTCGATCTTCGTCAACGACAGACTCGTCAGTGGGAGTCCTTGCATCGCTCGTTTTGGAAGGCCTGTTCCAAAATGACAAGCGGGTCGCCAACACTTTTGTAACAGCAGCTCCAGAGACCCCAGACGATACGGAAGAAGCAACGGAAACCATTGAAGCAGGGGACGATGGCCTTTCCTTATCAGGTGCAGAGAACTCGTCCACGGAGACAGGCGTCATCACCTTGACTTCGCATTCTTCTGAAAACTTGACCCGGTTTCCCGTACCATCGATAGACCCAGCATTGCCACCGGAGTGATCTCGAGACGGGTTCACTGGCACGAGAAGGGACGGGCGAGCCTTTGCGGCATTGGCACGCGCGACGGTGCTGGTCACGGATGTAGCTTGCTGAAACCCGCCCAGGGGTATAGCTGTGACGTCTTTGACGCCATAGACTTTGCGACTTTCGTGAAGTACTAAACGAACGTGAGCTTAGCGTCAAGAAGCAAGAACGAAAGAGCTCACCGTGTCCGACTTCCGACCGGGATGTAATAACGAGTAGATATGAATCTACACAGAGGGTTACATCATTGAGGGAATTTTCAAGGAAATGTGATCATGGTGAAAAGCTACCAGTGAACAGCTCGAGAATGCCGATGATGCCGTAGACAATCATGGCCGGAGCCCAGTTGACGTTCGCTCCTTGCATGGCTCCTTGCAATTCTTCAATCTCTGGTATTTTACCCCAAGTGATGCGAACATAGCGATCTGATTCGCCT
>WNFQ01014443.1_pt1 | contig 17832 bp, 14 predicted proteins | sample 5400171 | NCBI WGS metagenome assembly WNFQ01 (sample SAMN13153356, study PRJNA577476) | soil metagenome | isolation source: 20 cm soil under Madrone tree | place: USA:California | collected 2016-06-14 | reverse complement strand
TCGTATTCGGCGCCATGGCAGGCTATTACTATTGGTTCCCGAAGGCGTTCGGGTTCACGCTCGACCGGCGCTTAGGGGTCATCAGCTTCTGGTGTTGGTTGATCGGCTTCTATCTTGCGTTCATGCCGCTCTACGCGGTTGGGTTGCTCGGCATGACGCGGCGGATGCAGCACTACGCCGACGTGAGCTGGCAGCCTTACTTGATCGTGGCGGAAGTGGGCGCGGTCGTCATTCTCTGCGGCATCATCGCCACCATCGTGCAGCTCGTGGTCAGCATCCGCACGCGCGAGAGCCGGCGCGACCGCACCGGCGATCCGTGGAATGCCAGGACCCTTGAATGGTCCACCTCCTCGCCGCCGCCGGCCTACAACTTCGCGGTGTTGCCGCATGTCGATTCATTGGATGCCTTCTGGGCCATGAAGCAACGTGGGCCGATGAGGCCGGCGGAGCGGTACGCGTCGATCGAGGTGCCTAGGAACAGCGCCAACGGGTTCGTGACCGCCTTTTTTGCCGTCGTCACCGGCTTTGCCATGATTTGGCATATCGGGTGGCTGGCGGTCCTCGGACTGGTATGCGCCGCGCTGACGTTGCTCGCCTTTGGGTGGGTTGAGCGGGTCGAGCAAGAAGTGTCGGGCGAGCAATTGGCCCATGATGAGCGGATACGTCTTCGACCGATGGATTCGGCATGAGCGCGCAGGCGGGTGCGGCCGGCCTCGCCGGGGCGGAGGCGGCAACAACGGGAGGCCTTGAGCGTGCCGGGCCGGCGCCGGTTCGAATCGTCGTCGCTTACGGGTTTTGGCTCTTCCTGCTCTCTGACATCATCATGTTCTCGGCGCTGTTCGCCTCCTACGCAGTGCTGTCCGGACAAACCGCCGGGGGACCTTCCGGCCGCGAGTTGTTCGAGTTGCGCCATGTCGGCATCGAGACGCTCTGCCTGCTGTTCTCGAGCTACACCTGCGGCCTTGGCCTCTTGGCCGTCGAGCGGCGCCAGATGCGCGGTTTCTTTGTTTATTTTGCTGTCACGTTCGTGCTCGGCGCCACGTTTCTAGGGTTAGAATTGAGCGAATTCGTCGGCATGGTCGCGCAGGGTGCCGGCCCCTCGCGCAGCGCCTTCCTCTCGTCCTTTTTCAGCCTCGTCGGTCTGCACGGCGCGCACGTTACCGCCGGTCTCATATGGCTCGTCTTCCTGGTGGCGCAAACCGCGGTGCGGGGCTCGCGCGACTTCGTGCGTCGCCGGCTGCTTTGCTTCAGCCTGTTCTGGCACGCACTCGACATCATTTGGGTGGCGTTGCTGACCTTGGTGTATCTCATAGGAGCGCATTGATGGACGAACACGCAGGATATTCTTCGGGGTCGGCCAGCCACGCACCCAGCGTTGACGAGCACGAGCCCTCCGGCAGCCTTGCCACCTACACCGTGGGGCTCGCCTTCGCGCTGCTGCTCACCGCCGCATCCTTCATCGTTTCGCAAACCAACCTGCTATGGGAGCCGGGCGTACCGGCCGGGCTTGCCGTGCTCGCCATCGCGCAGATGGGGGTTCACTTGGTATTCTTCCTGCACATCAGTACCGGGCCGGACAATACCAACAACGTGCTCGCGCTTGCCTTCGGCGTTCTGATCGTCACCCTGGTCGTCACGAATATGCTGCCCGCATCCGCCATCATGGAGATGCAGCGATAGACACCGCGTGCCATGAATTGGGCAATTCACCTCCGGTGCTTCGCGGACCCTGTCGAAGTCGACCTGCAGGCGCGGCACAGCGACGTCGATCTGGGCATGCGCAGGGCCTGAAGTTGTTCGAGGGCGCGTGCGCGAGTTGCCATCAGTGGAACGGCAAGAAGCAGCAGACTCTCTATGCACCCGCCCTCGACACGCGCGGAGTGTACGACTCCGCATTCAGGGTTAATACTTGTCGCTGTCGAAAGAGCGGCGTCGATTGAGGAACGACACAATCATGCGCATTATCGTCATCACTCTCTTTCTGGAATATGGCCTCTGCAAAGCTGTCGATGCTCCCTGGGATGTTCTCGATCAAGCTACTTCAACGGCTATGCTCTTTGGACATACCCGACGACGCCGACGGTCCCGCGCCCCATACGAGGCCCGGTTCCATGCTGACTGAATTCAGTCGCTACCCCGCCATGGAAGCCTGTCAGTCGGACGACAGGATAGAGTTCGGCCGTGGCGCAGGCCAGCCGACGCTCGGCGTGTCGCACTCGACAAATTTTGCATTTGAGGGGCCTTGGGAAGCCGCGGGTTCTTTATCTAGGTCGCTAGCGCTTCCGCCGCATGCAACAGCAGCGCCTTTAACGGGCCCAACATGTTCGCGGGTTATTGTCCTGTTTCGTGGCGCATCTTGGCGATCTCGGCGGCAGTCAGGTTTGAGGCCTTCGATACGAACCGTGTCGTGACATAGTTCGCGACGGCTGCTACGTCCGCATCCGAATACGCAGATCCAAAGCCCGGCATTTCGGTAACTCCGGCCGGACTTGAGCGCTTCATGCCGGCGAGCACAATTTGGGCCACGTTGGTGCCATGCGGATCATTAACTGCACGTGCCCCCGTCAAAGTGGCGTACTCACTGATATCACTGGTGCCGCTCCACCCGTGGCAACTGACACAGGCGCCCTCGTACACCTGCTTGCCACGTGACTCGGCTGCCGCGAGGCCTTCTTTGTGCGAGTCCGGCGCGGCAGGAGCGAGTGCAGCGGGCAAATCGGAGGACCCGCTGCCCGGGACGCTGCGCAAATACACCACGATTGCGTGCACATCTTCCGGCGCCAGTTGGCTGAAGCTTTCATCGACCGCTTCGCCCATCGGACCCGCCGCAGAACCGTGGCCCGCGGCGTGGCCGTTCATGATATACGCAATGAGTTCCTCATCATGCCAGGCGCCGACGCCGCTCTGCTTATCGCTGCTGATGTTGTAAGCGCGCCAGCCGGCAGTGAGCGCGCCGCTGAACTTCTTTCGATTATCGAGCGCGAACGCAAGATTGCGCGGTGTGTGGCACTCACCGCAGTGAGCGAGGGCCTCAGCGACATAGGCGCCGCGGTTCCACTCTGCGCTTTGCTCAGCATCTGGCTTGAAGCGCTCGTTGGCATTGAACAGCGCCGACCATACGCCCATTGCCCAGCGCTGATTGAACGGAAATGCAAGCGCATTTGGCTTGTTGGGCGAGCGGATGGGCGCGAGACTGAAGAGGTACGCCTTGATGGCCAAAGCATCCGCGTCGGTCATGTAGGTATATGAGGTATAGGGCATGGCGGGATACAGGTTGGCGCCATCCTGGCGGACGCCGCGATGCACGGCGGCCAAAAATTGCGAATCGGTGTAATTGCCGATACCGGTCGCCTTGTCCGGCGTGATATTGGTGGAATACAGCGCGCCAAAGGGAAGGACGAAGGCGAATCCGCCCGCGTAAGCCTCGCCGCCTTTCGCAGTGTGGCATACCAAGCAATCCGCTGCTTTGGCGAGATACTCGCCCTTCTTGATCAAGGATGCTTGCGCAAGGGTCACAGGCACGCCGCTGGGATTCGCTGCGTGATAATCCGCGAGATCGAGCTTGCGACCCTTGGAGAACGCCATCGGTCCGGGACCCGTCACAAGGAAAAACGCGACGACGACGATGAGCGGCAGCACGCCAAGCGCGATCACCATCGGACGTCGTTCGGCGCTGCGCGGGGGAGGATCTGGGTTCATGTCTTCCTACTCCTGGTCAACAGGAATCCATATCTCAAGCAAATCTTTAATTGCCCTATTCTCGCGGCATTCAGCAAGATGCTCTGATGCTCGTGCATTAGCCCACCCACCTCGCAACTCGGATTTTGTAAAAGGACGGAATTCATTTATTCAACATCCGCTATTGGTCAGAACGGCTGCTGCTCCTCGCGAAACGTCTTGAATCTGTGATTGTTCGCTACGACCCGCGCAGCGTTTACCCGCTCGAGCGCGGCGCCACATTCCCGGACTTTCGCCGACGAACCGGCGAAACAACTTATTGAAGTGAGCCTGGTCGGCTAGCCCGCACTCTGCGGCGATTTGTCCCAGCGATACGTCGGTGGTCAACATTAGACCCTGCGCTCGTTCTACGCGTCGCCGCATCACGTAGCCGTGCGGTGAATCACCGAAACTGTCGCGGAATGCCCGACAGAAGTGGAAGGAACTGAGCCTAACGAGTTCCGCAAGCTCCTTGACTCGGATAGTAGCGTCGAGATTCGCCTCGATATGGGTCTTGACACGCCTTATTTGACAAGGTGCCAGCCCTCCCCGAATAGACTTGGGCCGTTGATGATCCAATATTGCATACTCACCGTCGGCACGCGCCGAGAGTTCCGATCGCAGGAAAAGATCTGCACGCTCGATGTGCTGCCGCGCTGACTCGCGTTCACCTTCAAGCGCGCTGCTCACCGCCTTGTACAACTCCATAACCACGGCCCGTAGCTGCGCGAGAGTTGCCCCTTCCGTGTCAATCGGCGCTGCCGAGCGGGATGAGGACTCGGCTTGAAGCGCGAGGTCATCATCGCGGGGAGGCTGCGATGACCGGCCCAATAGCGGTCCGGGGCTAATGAAGGAGGCCGACCGGTCGTCTCTTGATACATTCTCTTGCATGTCCGCCACCTACAAGCTGTGTTCGGAGCATAGAACGACCCTCTTCCATGCGACAGTTAATGGTTGTAAATGCCGTATTTGCGAGCTCATGCCGATTTTTCTCAGAGGCCTCGCGTAACAGACCTACAGCAACAAGACTTGAGGCAAAAGTAACAGGGCTACGCGACGAGCCCCGCCTCGGCGTTTGTCAGTGTAGGGACTTACCGCCCGACCTCACCCGCCTCGCTATTAATGAAGCGATCGATCGCTTCACCGGGCCGCTGAAGAAACACTCCGCCGAGAAGCCATGACCTTTCCTGAAGCGCAGCACTCAACGTGCGATGCGGCCAACGGCAAGCGCTCATTTGGCCTAAGTCGTTGGCAATCGTGTCCATAATGTCACTCCCTCCCGAGCGACCTACTGCGTGAAACGGTCTCCAAACATTGGAAGGCCGCTTTTCGACTCGGCGCGTGTGGCTTCGTCCTGGAGTACATCCCAATGCTCGGCGAGAACGCCATCGGCGATTCGCAGCGTGTCAGCGGCCATCCAGGCCATGGGTCGGCCATTGCCAGAGAATCGGCCGTGTACGATCACAAAATCGCCTTCGAGCAAGATTACGCACGATTGTACTTGAGCGTCGGCGGGGCGCTTTTGACCACATTGAAGAGTCCTTCGCGACACGGTGCGCTATGCGCACTGTGCTGCACGTAGTTCGGTGACCAATAGCGTTCAACTGTCGGATTGTCGCGCTTGTTGAACAACGCATCGAACGCCTCAAGTACAAGCGCCTTGTGCTTCGCTTCCTTCGTCTGGTTCGTTTCATTACTCCTGATTTATGACGGCTACCTCACCGCCCACGGAACCCCCCTCATGACCCTCGGCCGCAGTGCACCGGAGCCGAACCCGTCAAGCACAAAGCGCTGGAAGCTGTCGTTACGACAGGACCTGGCGCGCTCAGCGGGCTAAGACCGCGCCTTATCCAGGAGCGCTTCAGCGGCGGCCCCGCTCCGCATGCTGGAAGTTAAATCAGGCCATTGGAGGTAGCGAGTTAATTGTTGTAAATTCTGTACTTACAGGAATAATGCATAGCGGCCCACCGCCCGATCCGCTCGTCGAAGGTGTAGTCTTCCCGGCGTTTCCTCTTTCTTGTCGAGTAGATCGCGTGTTTGGTTCGAGTCCCATATGCCTGACACTATATCTTTCGGGCCTTTTCGATTGATTCCCTCTCTGGGGCTGCTGCTCGAGGGCAATACTCCGTTGCACGTCGGGAATCGAGCTCTGACAATTCTGCAAATCCTCGTCGAGCGGGCCGGCAAAGTTGTCGACAAGCGAGAACTGGTCCAGCTGGTCTGGCCCGACACGTTAGTCGAAGAGGCCAATATTCGGGTCCACGTCGCAGCGCTGCGTCGCGCGCTCGGCGATGGGCAAAATGGCGCGCGATATATCGTCAACATACCTGGGCGCGGTTATAGTTTTACTGCCGCGGTCTCTATTCTTTCTGAACCGGCGAAGCCCGATCGCACGATCGCGCGTGAACCCCAGACAGCCCCCACTCTACCGACTTCGATTACCCGTCTCGTCGGGCGTGCCGAAGCTGTCACCAAACTAAGGGCGGAACTGACGCGAGAGCGAATGGTCACGGTAGTTGGGCCCGCAGGCATTGGTAAGACGAGCTTGGCATTAGCTGCCACTCAGTCCTGGTCGAGCGACTCGAGCTACACAGCGTACTTCGTCGACCTGCCTGCAGTGAGCGATCCGGGTGGTGTCCCCGCGGCGGTCGCCTCGGCGATTTCCGCATCAACGATCTACGAGGACATCGTTGGGGCAATGCTGCGTGAACTTCAGGACCGCCGACTCCTGATCATCCTCGACAACTGCGAACATGTAATCGACGCTGCGGCCCGTCTTAGCGTGGTCCTACTGACCGGGACCAAGCACGTCCGCCTTCTCGCGACCAGCCGCGAGCCCTTGCGTATTGCCGGTGAGTGGATCCACCGCGTCGCTCCCCTGGGCCTGCCGCCGGCCGCTCGAGAGCTAACCGCTTCCGAGGCGATGACTTTCCCCTCGGTTCAACTCTTCGTCGAACGCGCAATGGCGAACGTAGACACGTACGAATTGCGCGACCAAGACGCAGCGGCCGTCGCCAACATCTGCCGGCGACTAGACGGGATACCGCTCGCAGTTGAATTCGCGGCAGCGCGCGTCGACCTTTTCGACGTCCACACTATCGACCGGCGTTTGGATGATCGTTTCTCCCTGCTTACAAGGGGTCAGCGTAATGCGTTGCCTCGGCAGCAAACGCTTCGCGCCGCTCTTGACTGGAGTTATGGTCTGCTGTCCTCCGATGAACAGATCGCCCTGCGGCGGCTCAGCGCTTTTTCGGCTCACTTCGGCGTCGATGACGCCATTGAAGTGGTCAGTGATGACAAATTGCCCAAACACGTGGTTTTGGACACCCTCTCCGATCTCGTTGCCAAGTCGATGGTCGCCGCCGATGTAGGTGGCCATGCTGTTACCTATCGGTTGCTGGAGACTATCCAGGTCTACGCACACGAAAAACTTAGCGAAGCTGGCGAGCTCGACGCCCTTAGCAGGCGGCATGCGCAGAGATTTCTCGACCTGTGCCGCGCGCCCGCCGGCATTGACGATGACCAAGGGAGGTGGCGTCAGGCTATGGCGGACGTCCGTGAATCTCCCTTCGCCTTTCTCTGCTCAGAGAGCATCGCAAGTATCTTGAACTCGCTCTAGCGCACATCTTCGCAGACCCCAATTCCGGCACCGAAACGGCGCTTCGCCCAGAGATGGCGCTTCGCAGCGCCGCGGCGCTCGCGCTTTACTTCACCGAGGGGCCGCAGCCGGCCGTGGACGGTCACCTTCAGAAGGCGCGTCGGATAGCTCAGGACATTGGAGACAAGGGTCACGAGCTTCGAGTCCTTTGGATGCTTTATGGCATCGCCGGCAATACCGGAAACTATCGCCAGGAACTCGCCTATAGCCAGATATTCGCCACCGCTGCTGATGATTCGGCGGATCCGATGGCGAAACTTTGCTCTCATCGCTTGATGAGCCGCGCGCTCAGCGACCTTGGGCAGCAAGACCTCGCGCAGCAGCAAGTGGAGTTAGCGCTGCGGCCAGCCCGCGAGGAGGTCCCGCACGCCCACTTGAATGCTTATGAGATTGATCACTGGATTGCATCGCGAGCCGGGTACGCCCGAATCTTGTGGCTACGAGGCTATCCGGATGATGCCAAGAAGGAGGCGGAAAAGTGTGTTTCGCAAGCCCTGCGGCTAGGCCATGAACAATCAACATGTTGGGCCATCGCGTTCAACGTGTGTCCCATCGCGATCTGGCGGGGGGAACTTGGCGAGGCAAGCCATTTTGCACGCCTTCTTCTGGAGCATTCCCAAAATGTCTTTCAACACTGGAATGAATGGGGCCTGCTTTATGAGAAGTTCCTAAAGGAGGCTACTTCGGGGTCAGATGAGCGCAATGAGCCCTGGTTTACGGACCTTAAGCCCACCCTCCCGGCTCAAGCCGATCTGCTGGCAACGTTCGATATGAGGCTGGCGGGATCGAACACCTTGGCCCGGGTGCAGGCCGACGAAGACATTTGGTGTGCCGCTGAAATTCTGCGGGCCTGGACCAATCGTCACGTGACTGTGGACACGACGGGCCGGTCTGGCTCGGAAGCCCCGCTCGCACATTCACTTGAGATTGCCCGACGCCAGGGCGCAAAAGCCTGGGAGCTCCGTGCCGCTACGAGTCTCGCTTCTCTTCTTCGTGGATCAGCCCGCGTCACCCAAGCACGTGACACGCTGCAGTCTGTACTAAGTCATTTCACGCAAGGGCGGGGTACGAGGGACGTTCAGGCGGCCGCCGACCTGCTGTCGCAACTTTAGGACTACCCTCCTTCCCGCCTTTCTCATTTCGTGCTCATTGACTTGCCCGCGCAGGTGTAGAACCGAGTGCCTCGAACTCCGCATCGGAAAGCCCGGCGTCGCGCGGCCCCGCCGCTTGCGATGGTGTCGAGGGGCGTGCCGATCGAAACGGCAAGCGCTCGAGAGCGCTCGCCCGGGGGCTTGGTCCGCGCCGTACAGCCCCCGAGGATGCTGTTCCGTCGCCGGGTCCGGATTCAATATCCAGCACGCAAGTCCAATACAAAGATGGGACCCATATTGCATCGTCCTCTTTTGGCGGAGACCCGACTCGATTTGGAGAGGAGCGCGCCGTATGAGGTCGCTACCGGGCATGACGGCGCAGGACATCGAAAGGCGACGTAAGGACATGTGGGTCCCGTGACAACGCCAAACGGTCGCGCGCAAATCATCGCTGCAGGACTGCGGACCATTCTTAAGAAGGGCTATAACGCAAGCGACATTCAGGAAATCACCGCCTCGGCCGGCCTCCCGCGAGGTTCATTCTATAAGCATTTCGAAAGCAAGGAGGCACTCGGCGCAGAGCTCGTTCGGCAGTACGGGGAGACCGGCCCACGGCGCCTTGGTTTGGCCGACAAGTCAATCCCGCCGCTGGAACGTCTGCGACGCCATTTCGAGGCGATGAGCGATCTTTACATCGGAATGAAATACGAGCGGGGTTGCCTGCTCGGCAATTTCAGCGTCGAGCTTGCCAATCAGTGCCCGTTGATCCGCGCACGGCTGGCCGCGCTCTTTTCCGACTGGACGCAGGACATCGAGTCGGCTATCAGCGAGGCGCAACGAACGGCAGCGATCTCGACAAACGCCCACGCAGGTCGTCTGGCGATTTTCCTTCTGGATTCCTTTGAGGGCGCGATCCTTCGCGCCAGAGTCGCGAAGAGCCGGCACGCATTCGATGCGTTCATGCGTGTCGTGTTCACGCAAATACTGGTGTGAGACTCGGTGACATCTGCCCCACCGGTAGGAATTTCACCACCTTATCTGTTGGCCGGCCCTCGGAACGTTGGCCATCTGCTGGGATCGCCTTTTGAGCCCTGCCTCGTTCTCGACAAACAATCCGGCCATCCGATCGCGCTGCTCTATGCCGCTCATAGGCTTTCAATCGTCTCCACTTGAGGACAAGACACGAAACGGAATTTAAAGCACGCTAAGGGCCGGCATGAAACGGCCCGATGCGGCACGCTCGTTCAATCTGTCAGCGGACCAGACCAGCATATTTACCCCATCGCAGCCGACCTGTGCTCTCTCACCAGACAGTCCTGCTCGACGTGATCCGCGGAGCCGCAAAAAAAGAGTGTCATAGTTGCACTTGGGATGGCTGGGCTATATCGCCGACCACTCTGCTTAGGTTTCCTCAGGCGAACTTCGGGAGCGACGCGATGCAAGCCGATGCTGTTGTTAGTCAGGAGCCCAAGTCAATGGGATCGATGCCATTGCTGCGATACGATCCGAGTTTCCCCATGCGCGCATCGTAGTTCTGACGACGGCGGCCGGCGATATTCAAGCCCTTCGCGCCTTCAAGGCCGGAGCAGCGGGCTATCTGCTCAAGAATCTGTTGCGCAAAGAGCTGATTGACACGATACGAATGGTGCATGCGGGACAGCGCCGCATACCTAATGAAATCGCCCAACAGCTAGCCGAGCATGCGGCTGACGACGTCCTCACACCGCGAGAACTGGACGTTCTACGAGGGATTGCCAACGGGCAATCTAACAAGGCCATCGCCTTGAGTCTCAAGATCGTCGAGCACACAGTCAAAAATCACGTTAAGAGCATTCTCTCAAAGCTTGGGGCCAACGATCGAACAGACGCCGCATTGATTGCGATTCGGAGGGGTTACATTGAGCTTTGATCGTCCCCAGGGCCCAGTTCGCTGTCGCCGCCTAACGGGCGCCTTGTTTGATCCTTTCTTGCGCAGGCGCTCGAATACGGCGGCTGGATAGTATTTCGGTCGGCCTGGCCTCTGCAGGGGACTGCTCAGAGCTGCCCCGCTGGCGCTGATCGCCCCAGAACCTCATGAGGCCGCTCCCCGCTCGCTGCCAAAGTCCAGAAGGACCACTCCGTTGCGACGTGGCCGGCCGACGTGCGCGATCGCATCGGCTATCCGCAACGGCGAATAACTCGCGGCGACCTCGAACAGCGGCTGGGGCTCGAGCGCAAGCCGCTTGGCGAGCTCGGTGTCAGCCTGACGCACCTCGGCTGGCTGCTGCAGCCACTGCCCGAGGAACACGCCCCTTAACGTCAGGGCGCGGGGTGCGAACAGCCGGATATCGCTCGCCTCACCGTCGAGCGAGCCGAAATTGACTATCGTCCCTGTTCCTTCGGCCAAGAGGTCAGCGACATCACCGAGCAGAGCGCCACCGACGCTGTCGATCGCCACGTGAATTTGAGCTCCCTTTGCGGCGGATCTTGCGTGCTCCTTCCAGCCGCTTGCGTTCGTCGCAAAGACGGGCGAGTCAGGAAGAAGTTCAGACAGCTTCTCCGCGCCCGATTCGCTTCGCACGAGCCGAATGACTTTCACGCCTCGGTCGGCAAGCAGCTTACCTACAAGTCTCCCGACAGCAGATCCCGCGGCGGTCAAGAGCACGACAACGCCCGTGCGCGACGCTACGGGCACGGATTCATGCGCGGTTCGGACCACGGTGAGCGCTGTGGCAGTGTTGATGAGCAGTTGGGCACCAATTCTGTCGGGGATCGAATCGGGCAGCGGCGTCACAGATCCGGCAGGAACAACGACTTCGTCACGCCACGAGCCAGGCGCGGGAAAGAACGCGACCCTGAGTCCTTGATTTAATCCCAGGCTTGCGTCCACGAGCGCCCCGACTTCGCTGACAACGCCAGCGCCTTCGAATCCGGGGACCCGGCCGCCCGGCCCTATTGAGGGAGGCGTGCCGAACGCGGGCGACGCCATAACACCCAACAAATCGCCGGGATGGACCGGCGCGTAGGAAACCCGGATCCTAACCTGGTTTGGCTCGAGTGGCTCGGACGGCCCCTCTTCAACCCGAAGCATTTCTGACGGTTGTCCGTGCTTGCGCTGGACCACTCTTCTCATATGAACCTCCGTCAGTTATAACCCCTGACCACCGCGCATCCGGGTGGGCTTCGACAGAACACGTGCGTAACTCGAATTGCCGTCGTAGGGCACGTCCCCTCGCTACCTTATTGCTTAGCCGCGTTTGCTGCGGCCAATGCCTTTTGAATCTCGGCGAGTTGAACTAGCGCCGCAGCGTCCTCCGCTCCGACCGGGCCCTGATGCTTACATCGCGGGTCTGTCCGTTGCAGCGCACCGCTCATGGCGAGGGTGACTGGAATAGGATCGCATCCATGCGTTGTACTACACACTAGATCCCACTCTGGACGCGCTCTGACGTGACAGGTAAAGCAATTTCCTCCGAACCGATTGACGACCGATACGAAACCGCGCGTGCGAATCGTCGAACCTGCCGGGGACACGTCAAGCTCAAAGAATTCCCAGTCGTGCGTCGCTGCGTTGAAGCCCTTTTCCCGCTTGACCATGACCTCCGTGGGTACCAGCTGAAGCACTGAGCCCACGGGGTATACGCCGCCCGTCGTCGACTCCGCCACTTGCACAGTGCTCTTGAGGTCGCCGAGCAAATTGTCGACATAGAAGTGGCCAATGTGGGTCATGTCCGTGATGCAGCGAAAGGAATTTTCGGTGATGGCGACCGGGTGGGGGGCGTCCGCCGGCGCCGCCGCGCCGGGGCCTACCATCAGCAGGGCCGCCCAAAGATGCCAAGGGCGAACCGGGCTATCGCCACGGCTGCGACGGGTGCCAGCTCTTTGCGACGCGACCTTTCTGCAACTGACCATGGCTCAAGCACACCTGATAAATCGCCTCATCGTCTTTTATCGCCGTGCGATGTTTGGGATGAACTTGCGGAAAAAGCGATTCCTTCTAAGTTCTGAAGTGGCCGTCGAGGTCTTCCCCTCTACCGCCCCGCTGATCACGCACATACTCACAAATCGCCGAGTGCGGATAGGGCTTCAGAGAGCCCATTTTCGCTAGCAGTTACGCTGTTCCTTATTTCTCACAGACCCGGCTGCCCTTCACAAGGAGCGCGACGCCGAGAAGGCTTTTTCCCCTCGCCGTTTGACACTATATCTAAGTTACAGTAACGTGGTTACGGTCACACCACCGCAATCGAGGTAAAAATCGACCGCAAGGTGCTTTCTACGATGCGCCGCCGGAACTAGCCAAGCCCTAAATCTTTTACGGCAGCCTCACCGATTTTCACTTCCTGGCGTCGTCAGCGGCCAGCCGGCTGCGAGCTGTCTGCAGATTTCCAGTAACCGCGGAGCACGGGTCGCGAGATCAGCGCAAGAAATTCTCGATGTGGGTGCTGCGATGCTGACCACGCCAACGCATCGCCTGACTTCTCGTAGGTGCGTAAATAGCGGCGCCGCAATCGCACCGACGCCAACCTCCGCCTCTTCGCAACTCAGCGCAAATCCCTGTTTCCGAGTCTCGGCAATGTCTTCCAAGTATCTCTTCAGACTGGTAATGGAATGAGGTGTGTGTTTCACGAACGGTTCGGTACCGAGACGCGCGGCAATCTCCTCATCGCTGAGAGTCGACAGAAAGGCCTTGCCAGCCGCGTGAATGTGATATACGAGCTCCGTCGACCAAGTCGGATCAATGCGCAGAAGACGCGCCGAACCGACAGCGGCGTGGATCCATACCGGCTTGTCATTCTCGACAACGGCAAGCCTCACCAACTCGCCGGTTTCCTCAGCCAAGCCTCTCAGTATCGGGTAACACAGATCGGTTAGCCGGCTCGCTGTCTGTTGCCGCAATCCTATGTTGCTGATGCGAAACGTCAGCTTGAAACTTTCCGTATCCTGGTCCTGAAACAGATACCCCATACCACGCAAGGTATGGAGGATTCGGAAAGCGATTGACCGATTTACACCGAGCGTACGGGCGATCGCCGAAAGCGATAGGCCCTCGACTTTATCTCCGAGCATTTCGATCACTTCCATGGTTCGACTGACCGTTACCAGCGCCTCTGGCTCGGGAACCGCGATCGAACGACTCGCGGGCTGCGGTCGGCGCGTGCGTTCCGGCTTTTGTGTCCTCGTGCTCCGCATATTCGCGCTCCCTGCTCTCAGCCTGGGCATTGGAGCCCCCCCAAGTTGGCGTACCGGTAACGACCGTAACCTCGTTTCAAAACACTGTCAAACGGGTTGTTTACGCCCCCTTAAAATCGGCAATTGACTCGCCGGGATTAAACTAGTAATGTAACGCTGTTACCTATAACGCACTTCTTATGAAACTCGCACTGCTAAGGCATAAAAACAAGGTCCGTATTGCACTGCAGGAGAGCGACGGATTCTACTCCCCGGCTGACTCGGAACTCTTCCGAATCGCGCCCGATGTTGTGGGTATTCTGCGGGACGAAAACATCAAGACGCTGCTGCGTGACGCCCGAGACGCTGGGCGGATGGAGAAATTACCCGAGGATGCAGTAACCTTTCTTCCTCCTATACCCTCGCCGGCCAAAATCCTTTGCGTCGGGCTTAATTATTCGAGCCACGCGGCCGAAGCATCATTCACGCTCCCCCAATTCCCGGTCTTCTTTGCTCGCTTCGCATCCGGCCTGGTTGGTCACGACAGTCCCCTGATCAGACCTCAGTGCTCCTCGCAGTTGGACTACGAAGGAGAACTGGTCGCGGTCATCGGCAGAAGAATCCGTAACGCAACGGTTGCCGACGCCCTCGATGCTGTTGTGGGCTATTCGATTTTCAACGATGGGACCATTCGAGACTATCAGCTCGAGCGGGGCCCGCAGTGGACCTTGGGCAAGAATTTTGATGGCACCGGGGGTTTCGGCCCGGTTGTTGTCAGCGCGGACGAACTACCAAAGGGTGGAGCAGGCCTGGCGATCACCACCAGGCTGAACGGCGAAATCGTCCAGAAGGCGTCCACCGCGGAAATGATCTTTTCAGTTCCACATCTTATTGCGGCCGCAACTGAGGCCTTCGTACTAGAGCCAGGCGACCTGGTGGTCACTGGGACCCCCGCTGGCGTTGGCGCAATGCGCAAACCGCCCCTCTATATGAAGGCGGGGGACACGGTGGAAGTGAGCATACAGGGAATCGGAGTGCTTAAGAATCACGTCGTCGATGCGGCAAGTGCGAGGGCTTCATGACTGACGTGTCCGGAGAAAGCCATCGGGCCCGGCTTCGAATCGCTGCGGATGTCGGAGGTACTTTCACGGACGTCGCCACCTTTGACGTCGCAACGGGCGTGCTCGGCCTCGGTAAAGTATTGACTACGCCCGCGCGCCTGGTCGACGGCATCAGTCACGGCGTCGATAAGGCGGGAGGCGCCTTCGCCGATTCCGGCCTATTCCTGCATGGGACGACGGTCGCTATCAATGCGCTGCTTGAACGAAAGGGTGCCCGCACCGCGCTCCTGACCACCAAGGGTTTTCGCGATATCTACGAGATCGGTAGGATCAACCGTCCCGACTCCTACAATCTTTTCTTCAAAAAGCATCGCCCGCTCGTCGAACGCTCGCTGCGCATCGAAGTCGACGAGCGGATCTACTCTTCGGGCGAGGTGCTGAAGCCGCTCAACAGCGAGGAACTCGAAGGTATCGCTGCGAGACTGGAGGAGGAGAAGATCGAAGCCGTGGCGATCCTGTTCATGAATTCCTATCGTAATCCGTCTCACGAGATTGCGGCGAAGGAGTTCTTCGTCCGGCGCCTGCCCGGCGCGTTTGTTTCAGCTTCCCACGAACTCTCTCAGGAATATCGGGAGTTTGAGCGCACGTCCACTGCCGTGGCCAACGCCTACGTCGGACCGCGCGTAGCGTCCTACCTCCAAGAAACAGTCGCCTCTCTTGAGAAAGCTAGATTTACCGGCCAGTTCTTGATCGTCCAGTCAACCGGAGGCCTCTATGACGTGACCCAGGCGCGTCGCGAATGCATTCGCATGCTGGAGTCCGGACCCGCGGCTGGTGTTATCGCCACACGGGGGCTATGCGATGCACTCGGCATCAAGAATGCGATCGCCTTTGACATGGGCGGCACGACGGCGAAGGCGGGCGTCATTCTCGACGGCGCGGAATTGATGGCCAATGCCGCCATGATTGGCGGCTACAACGAAGGGCTTCCCGTTCAGATCCCGATGATAGACATTCAAGAAGTGGGAACGGGCGGCGGCTCCATTGCGCAAGTGGTAGCCAATGGCGCAATCCGTGTCGGTCCCGAGAGCGCCGGGTCCAAGCCGGGCCCGGTCTGTTACGGGCTTGGAGGTACGCGGCCCACCGTGACGGATGCCAATCTCGTGCTCGGGCGATTGTCACCAGAGCGATTCCTTGGCGGGGAGATGAAACTTGACCTTGCACGGACTCGTCGCGCGATCGAAGACGAAATCGCAACGCCGCTCGGACTGCGGATCGAGCAGGCCGCAGACGGCATAATCCGCATTGCAAGTGCCGCGATGGCTAACGTTGTCAAACGTGTCACGACAGAACGCGGACTCGACGCGCGCGAGTTCGACATGGTCGCCTACGGCGGTGCCGGACCACTCAGCGCGACCCTGGTGGCGCGCGAATTGCGCATCCGCCGCGTAATCATCCCCAAAGCACCGGGCCATTTCTCCGCGTTTGGCATGCTACTCGCGGACCTTCGCCGGGACTACGTTCGGACACTGTTTCACCGGCTCGATGCGGCTTCAATCGAGATCCTGCGCTCGGCCTTCGAGCAGATGGCAAGCCAAGGGCGCGCTGAAGTGTCGGCGGCGGCCGGCGGGGAGATTTCGGTCACCGTGGGCTACGCGGTCGACATGCGTTATGTGGGTCAGGAGCATTCCGTTACGGTTACTTTCTCGCCCGATCTCGCACGCGACATCACCCGCGATGGCATCAAAGCCGCCTTCGACGCCACCCATGTACAGCGCTACGGCTATTGTTCGTCAGACGAATCCTCCGAAATTGTAAGCGTGCGGTGCGTTGTGACCGGCAGCATGCCGAAGCCGACCGCGGTGAGGATCGCTACCGGAACCGCGAACGTGCCGCCAGAGGCAAGACGGGAAGTCCGGAACGTCTATTTCAGTGAGATTGCCGGCGCCGTCCCGACACCCGTATACATCCGCGCACAGCTTCTCGCGGGCAACAGTTTCGCGGGGCCCGCGCTCGTCGAGGAGTATGCATCGACGACCGTGGTCTGTCCTGGCGATATGCTCACCGTCGATGCGTTTGGCAACCTTGTTATCGAGGTCGGCACCTAATGAATACTGCTCAATCCTCCGCACCATGCGCGACCGGCGCGCCGGCCGTCGAACACAACATTGATCCGATCGTTACTGAAATTATCCGCAACGGATTCATCGCCGCGACTGAGGAGATGAAGACGAACCTGATGCGCACTGCCTACAATATGATCATATATGAAGCGCTAGACTTCACGGTCGGTCTCTTCGACGCGCAAGGCAATACCATCTCGATCGGCCTCGGGCTCCCCATGTTCATTCGCGGCATGAGCGATACCATCAAGGCAAAGATCAGGCATTTCGGCGCTGAGGCGATCCATCCGGGTGATGTGCTCGTTACGAACGACGCCTATGTCACGGGCAGCCATCTCAATCACATGACATTCTCGGCACCAATCTTTCATGGTGGTGAACTCGTTGCCTTTGCCGCGTGCATGGCGCACTGGGCAGACATTGGAGGAACGCTCGACGGTATCACCACAGATATTTATTCCGAAGGGCTGCAGGTCCCTTTCTTAAAAGCTTGGAAAGCCGGCGTCCCGAATGAGGATTTGCTCGCGATTATTCGCATGAATGTGCGCATTCCGGAACGTGCCATGGGAGATCTCAAGGCGCAGATCGCAACCGTGCGCACGGGAGAGAAGCGCTTCCTCGACCTGATTGAGAAATACGGGCGCAAGGCGGTTCTGGACGCGGTCGAGAGCATATTCGATCAAAGTGAACAGGTGGCGCGCAAGGCCGTGCGCGAAATACCAAACGGCACCTATGTGGCCGAATCCTATATGGATGACGACGGCGTCAAACTTGGAGTTCCGGTCGCCATCAAAGTGAGCGTGATTGTCGAGGATGAGGAGATTACGGTTGATCTCAGCGAGGTGGGCAATCAGGTAAAAGGGTTCTACAATTCTGGCGAGACTGCCGGGCTCTCCTGCGCCGGCGTCGCCTTCAAGTGTCTGACGTCGCCGACTAGTTACCCCATCAACGCCGGAAGCTTCCGGCCGCTAAAGGTCATCCTGCCGCCGGGAAAGGTCGTCAGTGCACAGAAGCCTGCGGCAATGCGATGGTGG
>WNFQ01007763.1_pt1 | contig 17836 bp, 16 predicted proteins | sample 5400171 | NCBI WGS metagenome assembly WNFQ01 (sample SAMN13153356, study PRJNA577476) | soil metagenome | isolation source: 20 cm soil under Madrone tree | place: USA:California | collected 2016-06-14 | reverse complement strand
TTGACACTCGCTACGCGCGCGTCGGCGTGCAAATCTGCTGGGACCAGTGGTATCCCGAAGGCTCGCGCCTCACCGCACTCGGCGGCGCGAATGTGATTTTCTATCCCACCAGCATCGGCTGGCATCCGCACGAAAAAGCCCAATTCGGCGCCGCCCAGCTCGACGCCTGGAAAACGATTCAGCGCGGCCACGCCATCGCCAACGGCGTCTACGCCGCCGTCGTCAATCGTGTTGGATTCGAAGGCAAACCTCAGAACGGCGATCCTGGCCTCGAATTCTGGGGCAACTCTTTCGTCGCCGATCCCTTTGGCCAAGTCGTTGCTGAAGCTTCGAACGACAAAGAAGAAATCCTGGTCGTCGAATGCGACCCCGCAAAGACCGAAGAAACCCGCCGCAACTGGCCCTTTCTCCGCGACCGCCGCATCGACGCCTACCAGCCAATCCTCAACCGCTGGCTTGGTGACAAATAGAGTGCCTTTCTCCGTGAGTTCCGTGCTCTTGCTGTTCTTTCTCTTCTCTGTGCGCTCTGTGTCCTCCGTGAGCTCTGTGTTAAATTCTTTTTCCTAATGAAGCCATCCACACAAGGCAAAATGGCGCGGGCGCTCAGCTTTCGCATGCCACCAGTGGGGCAGGCTTCAGCCTGTCCACTCCGCCACCGTCGAGGTCCAGCCAGTGATTAAAGCTCGACCTTCGTCGACTCCTCTTTCACTCGGCTTTCACATGCCCGCCGAGTGGGAACCTCACGAAGCCACCTGGCTCGGCTGGCCTCATGAGGTAACCGATTGGCCCGGGAAATTTGCGGTCATTCCGTGGGCTTTCGCCGAAATTGTCCGGCACTTGTCCCAGGTCGAGCGCGTCTATCTCCTTGTCGAAAATCGTGCGGCCAAGTCCCGCGTCCGAACCATCCTGAAAAACTCTGGAGCAAATCTCGATGCCCTGCAATTTTTCCGCGTGCCCACCAATCGCGGCTGGATGCGCGACTCCGGTCCTATCTGCGTCCGGAATGAATCCGGCGAAGTCGCCTACAACAATTTCCTTTTTAATGGCTGGACCAAGTATTCGAATTACAAGAAAGACGCCGCCGTCGTCACCAAAGCAAACCAAAAGTTGAAGCGCCGCGTTTGGCAGCCGTTCCACAAAGGCCGGCGCGTGGTCCTTGAAGGCGGAAGCATCGACGTGAACGGCCGCGGAACGCTGCTAACCACGGAAGAATGTTTGCTCAGCAAAGTGCAGGCGAGAAATCCGGGATTCACCAAACAAGATTACGCCGAAGTCTTCCGCGAATATTTCGGCGCGACAAATATTCTTTGGCTGAAAAACGGAATCGCTGGCGACGACACTCACGGCCACGTGGACGACTTGGCGCGCTTCGTAAATCCGTCAACGGTCGTGACCATCGTGGAAGATAGTCCGAACGACGCAAACTACGGCGCGCTGCAAGAAAATCTCGCGCTGCTAAAAACGATGAAAGACCAGGATGGCCGGGCGCTGCGCGTGGAAACGCTTCCGATGCCCGCGCCTGTGTATTTCGAAGGATTCCGGCTTCCGGCGAGCTACGCGAACTTTTACATCGCCAACAAAATCGTGCTGGTTCCAACCTTCAACGATTCGAACGACCGCGCCGCGCTAAATACTCTTGCCGGCCTATTCCCCGATCGCGAAGTCGTCGGCATCGCCTGCCGCGATCTGGTGCTGGGCTTGGGGACAATTCATTGCATGGCCCAGCAGCAACCAGGCTCTTCATAAAACAGGATTCCGTTCGAGCATTCGTTTGCTGGCCTGAACCGCAAACTCATATACAATCCTTGTTCTTGAAGGAGGTCTTATGCTCGCCGAACAGGTGGTTACGCAAAAGACAGTTAGAGTCTGGTTCGAGTCGCACAGTATCGTCTCGTGGCTCCTCCTTGGGCTGATTGCCGGATGGCTTGCGGGAAAAATCGCGCGCGGCCGCGGCTTCGGCTGCGTCACGGACATCATCCTGGGACTGATAGGCTCTTACCTCGGTGGCTGGATTTTCACCAAGCTGGGAATTTTCGGCGGCGGTTTCTTGTACTCACTGGCAGCCGCCACGCTGGGCGCTGTTATTCTCGTCGCCATCGCGCACGCCTTTAGCCGTGGAGACTGATGGTCCACGCCACTGTGATACGATTCTCGTTTGCGTCCCGGAGTTGACGCGTCATTGAGCAAGTCTTCGCAATCCCTCACGGCAATTCCCCTCGGTGGTCTCGGCGAATTCGGCATGAACATGATGGTCTTGCGTCTGGGCGATGACATCATCGTCATTGACGCGGGCATGATGTTTCCGGAATCCGAATTGCTCGGCGTCGACTTGGTCATTCCCGACATCACGTATTTGAAACAGAATCGCGTGCACGTTCGCGCGATCGTGCTGACCCACGGGCATGAAGATCACATCGGCGCGCTGCCATATATCCTGCGCGAATTGAATGTTCCGGTGTACGGGACGCGCTTCACGCTGGCGCTGGTGAAAAAACGGCTGGATGAAGCGGGGCTGCTGGATTCGACCACGCTTCGCGAAGTGATTCCCGGACGCCTGGTCGAAATCGGGCCGTATGAAATTGAATTCATTTCCGTGACGCACAGCACGGTGGATTGCGTGGCACTGGCGATTCGCACGCCGCTCGGCGTGGTGATTCACACGGGAGATTTCAAGATCGATCAGACTCCGGTGGGCGGCGCACCGTTTGATCTGCACGCGTTCGCGAAGTATGGAAGCGAGGGTGTGCTGGCGCTGTTTAGCGATTCGACGAACGTGGAGCGTCCCGGGTTTACGCCGTCGGAGCGGGCGATCGTTCCTAGAATTGAAGAACTGTGCCGGTCGGCGCCGAAGCGGGTGATTTTGTCGTGCTTCGCATCATCCATTCACCGCATTCAGCAGGTGATTGACATAGCTTCGCGCGTTGGCCGCAAAGTGGCGTTCGTCGGGCGCAGCATGGTGGACAACGTGGAGATTGCGCATTCGCTGGAACTTTTGCGCATCCCCGATGGAATGGTGGTGCGGCCGCAGGATATTCGCGGATTCGATCCGAAGCGCATCATTATTTTGGCGAGCGGCAGCCAGGCCGAGCCGATGTCGTCGCTTTCGCGGATCGCGGTGGACAATCACCGGTTTGTTTCCGTGGACGAAAATGACAGCGTGATTCTTTCCGCGCGCATCATTCCGGGAAATGAAAAATCCATTTTCCGGATGCTCGACCACATGTTCCGGCGGCGCGCGCTGGTTTATTACGACAATTCGGCGGGCACCATCCACGTTTCCGGGCACGGCAGCCAGGAAGAGCAAAAACTTCTGCTGCAACTGGTAAAGCCTAAGTATTTCATTCCGGTGCATGGCGAATACCGGCATTTGTTCCGGCACGCGGCACTGGCGCATCAGCTGGGTTCTGTTTCGCAGGAGATTTTGCTGGTCGAAGACGGGCGGCCGGTGGAGTTCACGGAAGATGGGGCACGGCGGCTTGATCCGGTGACGGCAGGGCGCGTTTGCGTGGATTCCGGCTCGCTCGAAGAGATTGAAGAGGTGGTGATTCGCGACCGCAAACATCTCTCCGAAGACGGCATCGTCGTGCCGATCATCGCGATCGACAAGCACACCGGGAAGATGGAGTCGCATCCGGAAATCGTGACGCGTGGATTGATGAGCGACAACGGCCAGGAACTGATCGTCGGGGCGCGACAGGTGATTATGAAGACGGTTGAGGAATCCAACGCCGAGGAAAAATCGGACTGGGGCGTCATCAAGGAAAAAATTCGCGTAGACCTCAAGCGCTATATCAACAAACAGACCTCCAAGCGGCCCCTGATCCTCCCCGTGATTCTCGAAGTCTAACAGGCTGCGGTGCTGATGGCTGAACCCACCACTACTCCCACGCCGGCCGTTGGAAGGGCCGCTTTTGTCTTCATTCTGGTTATGGTGGCGTTTGATATGGTGGCGTTTGGGATTATCGCGCCGGTCCTTCCGGACCTCATCCGGCAATTCGAGGGCGGAGACTTTGCCCGTGCTTCGAGCGTCACCGGCTATTTCGGATTTGCATGGGCCACGATGCAGTTCATTTTTTCGCCCATTCTGGGCGCGTGGTCGGATCGCTTTGGCCGGCGTCCGGTCATGTTGATTTCTTGTTTCGGATTGAGCATCGACTACGTTTTCATGGCGGTGGCTCCGTCGCTGCGATGGCTGCTGATGGGCCGCATCATTTCCGGCGTCACCACTTCCAACATCTCAACGGCGTTCGCTTACGTCACTGATGTGACCAAGCCGGAGGAGCGCGCCAAGCCCTTCGGCCTAGTCAGCGCGGCTTTTGGATTGGGGTTCGTGATTGGGCCTGCGGTGGGCGGCTGGCCAGCGTTGAGTTTTGGCAACGCCCTCTACGGTTATTTCGTGCTACCGGAATCGCTGCCGCCGGAACGCCGCGCCAAATCCGCGTGGCACATGGCGAATCCGCTGGGATCGCTCAGGCTGCTGAGCTCGCATACGGAACTGGCAGGACTTTCCGTGGTCACTACGCTCTACTACCTCGCGCATAACTCGCTTCCGTCGATGTGGGCGCTCTATACCGAATATCGTTACGTGTGGAGCCGGCGCGACGTTGGGCTTTCCCTTGCCGTGGTCGGTGTATGCGCCGCAGTTGTTTCGGGCGCACTCGTTGGCCCGTTCGTGAAGCGATTCGGGGAACGCCGCAGCCTCCTTTCCGGATTGCTTTTCGGCACGATGGGTTTCGCGGGCTTTGCTCTCGCGTCGCGTGGATGGATGATCCTAGCCGTGATTCCCTTCATTGCGTTGTGGGGCATCGCGGCGCCCGCCATGCAGTCGCTGATGGCGCGGCACGTTGATCCATCTTCACAAGGCAAGCTGCAAGGAGCTATTAATTCCCTTCGCGCGATTACGGGGATGGCGGGCCCGGTCCTCTTCACGCAGGTTTTCGCGATTGCCATTTCGCCGCGGTACGGGCTCCATTTGCCGGGAGCGCCGTACTATCTGGCGGCGCTGCTTCTGGGAGCCAGCTTGCTGCTGGCTGTTTATGTGACCCGGCCAGGAGAAGCGGTGCAATCCGCTTCATCAGCAGAGCACAAGGTCACCTTGTCGGAGTGAGGGAACGCCAGATTCTGCCCCCTCGCCCATCCCCCTGTTTTTCATCAAGTGTTGATTCTAAAGGGAATTCAAGTTGTTTGTTTTGATACATTTTTGTAAGTGTTGATCCTGCAGAGGTTACCAGTGCCAATTTGGAGGAAGAAAAATAACCCTACATCTACTAGTGCATGTCGAAAAGCGTGTCCGAACGAACTTATTCCGACAGAACACCCGGCTCCAAACCCATGGATCACTTACGCATGCGCCGTTTCCTTTCCCTAGCTGGCAATCCGTTTAAATTCATTCATGTAACCAACCGTTTTACTTCCGGCATCAAACTGGTTCACGGCAGGGTCACGAGGAGGGATGTTCATGAATTCCAAGCAAGTGGTTCTTATCACCGGCTCCAGCACCGGCTTCGGCAGACTGTTCACCGAAACCGTGGCTCGTAAAGGGCACACCGTTTTCGCGACGATGCGGGACCCTGGAGGCCGCAATGCCAAGAATGCCTCCGAAATCCGCGCGCTTGCGCAAGAGGAGTCACTGCCAATCCACGTCCTTGAACTGGACGTGACAGACGACGCCTCGGTGGGGCGGGCTGTGGATACCGCGGTAGCCAAAGCCGGCCGCATCGACGTGGCCATCAACAACGCCGGTTACTATCTCTCGGGGCTGGAGGAAGCGGTCACCACGGAACAAGCGCAGCGTCTCATGGACACGAATTTCCTTGGCCCGGTTCGTGTGAATCGCGCCGTGCTTCCGCACATGCGGCGCCAGCGCAGCGGCGTGCTGATGCACATCAGCAGCGGCGCGGGCCGCGTGGTTCTTCCTTCGGCGGGTTTTTATTGCGCCAGCAAATTTGCGCTCGAGGCGCTGGCCGAGGCCTACAGCTACGAACTTGCCGGGCAAGGAATTGAATCCGTGATTGTCCAACCCGGCCAATATGAGACTCCTGTTTTCGGCAATACAGTGAGGGCTGCCGACGAGGCTCGCACCGATACCTATGGCGCGGTCAAGGAGATCCCTGCGAGGGTCAACGCGGCACTTTCGTCCACCGCCGGCGATGCTCAGGAAGTCGCGGACACGGTTCTGCAGATTATCGAGACACCTGCGGGAGAGAAGCAGCTGAGGTATTTCGTCAGCCCTCAAGACTTCGGTCTCAACGAGATCAACGCCCTCTCAAAACGAGTGCAAGCCAACGTGATAGAAGCGTTCGGCCTCACTGCCGACACCAAATTCCTGAAAGGTAAGGCAGCCGGCACCGTCTAGCCCCGACCGGAATCGGGGTGAACGCCAGACGCGAAAGGCTGCCGCTACGGAAATGGAAAGGGCTGACGATGTCGCCAGCCCCCTTGCAACTTCGTGTTCGGTACGGGTCTCTTTTAGCGAGCGCCTGGGGCGGCCGCCAGAGTTCTTGGTTGAGGTGCGCTTTGACTCACGGCTGGTGTTCCCACATTGACCTTGATCTGCTTCGGCTTTGCTTCCTCGGTCTTCGGGATGCTTAGCGTCAGCACGCCATCGTGATAATCGGCCTTGATGGCGTCGGAGTTTACGGAGTTGGCCAGCGAGAAGCTGCGGCTGAAGGAGCCATAGGCGCGTTCGATGCGCAGGTAGTTGTCGTCCTGCACCTCCTTGTCAAACTTGCGTTCGCCGCGAATGGTGAGGATGTTGTTCTCCACGCGGATGTCCAGGTCCTGGGGATTCACGTCCGGCAGGTCGGCCTTAACCACCAGTTCATTCTCGGTCTCGTAGATGTCGACGGCCGGGGCCCAAGGGGTCAAGTTCGACTCCTCGCCGGTGCGTCCCACCATCTCGCCAAACACGCGATTGATCTGTTCCTGCAAGGTCGAAGCCCCGCGGAACGGTTGTTCCAAACGATTCATAGTTCTCATATAAGCCTCCATTGAAGGTTAGGGCTGTCTGAAGGCAATTTCAGATAACTCAGGTCAACTCAGATTGCGGTTCTGCCTCTGAGGGTATGCAGGTAGCCTGCGCCACTTAACCAGTCGCTGTCAAGTATAATCCTTCGTATTCTTCATGACTTAATTTTTCATGGTTAATCCACGTGCCTGGTGAACGCGGCAATCGGAGGCTGGAGGTTCTGAGACGGGACTTGCCCGGTATGGTTAATTCCCCGAGAGACTAGCGTCTTCCCCTCTTGAGGACGTACAACCAGCCTGCGCCGTCGCAATGGCCGCAACGAGTCGTTTCTATGCTCCCAGTGCCGGCGCACGCAGCACATTGCTTCCAATCGTCAGCGTTGGGAGCGCTTCCATTGACTCCGATGCATCTCTTCCCTGCGACTGTCTGTCCACACTGACTGTTGATGAGGTTTACAGCGTAGGAAACGGCGCCGCACCGCGTGCACACGGCCACAGGCCTAGGCTTCGTGCTCTCCGTGGTTTCCACTTTTTGTTCTTCGAGGACTGGCTTCGGGTCAGGCCGGTCCTCGCTCGGACATGAGTGGGCCGGGGGAGCCGGCAAATCGCTTTCTTTCACCGGGGTTCTCGGCCAGTCGAACGGACAGGAATCACAGACGTATCGAAACAGGTCCGGGAAAACCTCCTTCTTTTCAAGTGACATAGGCCCTCATCGACTATGTTGGGCAACCGGCCCAAAGCTTCGCCTGTCCATTTTACGATAATGTATAGCCCATTCAGCCATCACTGATGATGATCCAACCGAGTCGCCGTTACCCCTCCCGAGCGTGCCCCCGAGATGTTCGGGGCAGGATATACTCTTCAGCATGTGCGTCATCACGATTTTGCAAGGGCTCCTCACTCCCCTTATAGCCATCATCACCACCTACATCGCTTGGCAGCAATGGAAAGGCAACCAACTAAAACTAAAGATGGAAAAGGTATGAGCGCCGCCTTCGCGTCTATCAAGAAGTGGTTAAGATGCTGAAAGAATGTGCAAACGGCGAACTGCGTGAATTCAGGATCATTGTTGATTTTGGCGCTTCCACTGCGGAGGCAGATTTTCTTTTCGGCTCGGAAATCCGGCAGTACCTAGACGAGATATCAACCCGTGCAGGAAAGCTGAGGTCGGCCAACGTTCAATACCGGGACCGTACACAGACTGTTCCCCCTGGATACGACCACGAAAAAATCGTAAACGAAATGGGCACACAAACTACTTGGTTCGTAGACCAGCTTGTCGGGTTCATTGCGAAGAACAAATTCGGGAAGTATCTGAATATTAGCTAAGGGAAGGCTTATGAATGTCCAAAACCTAGGAAAAGTCACAAAATGTATGAACCCGGAAAAGAATTGTCCAAACGACCCGGACCCGGCTTCTGCATACGTTGTTGTTTATCAGGGCAAGCCTTTGGGGCTGTGTAATTCGTGCGGCCCGGAATTCCAGCTCAAAGCGTTGCAAGGAAAGATCTCACCGTAATCCTTCCTTCAAAATCTTTTCGAACAGTTCATCCGAAAGCCAATCCCTTATGCGAAGCGCAGATCACGATTCGTCCTCAAGTTCCTATTGACGGAGAGAATTGTGCGGAGCATTGTGACAGTAACTTGAGCCTCAGTTCTAATATCGGGTTGGTTAAGAAAGGTCCCTCACTGCCAATGCGATTTGGAAGATTCTGCATTCTCCTGGTCTTCTCGCTTGCCTTCGGTCTAGTTTGCAGCGAAATTCCTGAATCGCTCGGCCTCTACGACGATACTTCCAACGATTTTCTCGTATCCAGTCCTGCGCCCAAGATTGGAAGAGTGCAGACGGCCCGCCGAGAGGTAAATCCTCGGCAAGATGCGGCCCCGACAGCCACGCTCCCAAGCCTTCCGCTCATTCATTGTACCCAGCCCGCACTCCCTTCCGGGCCGAATCTCCTGCGGTTGCTCTCCATTCAGCGGAAATAGTCACTCCTCACATTTTGCGCCGTTCACCTGAAAAGGTGGGGGCTGTGCATGCCTTGGGGACTGTCACATGAGCAGTTCTCCAACGCAGTGACGCCGATACCACCGAGTTCGGACTCCTTCGGCCCAGCCGTGCTTCACCTCGAATTGGCCGAGTAACAAAAACCTTTTGGAAAGTTTGAGTTCCCGTCAGAAATAGGAATACCTGTAGGTAAGTAGCTCTGTTCTGCCGCAGTTCAAATAAGGAGAAAAAAATGAATTTCAAGAAACAAACATTAGTCCTCGCATTGGCAGTGATTACGGCTCTGAGCATCACAGTTTCTATCGTTTCCAGTCACAACATTCCAGGTAAAGAGTCGCCGGCGTTGTCAGACGAGCACGAAAAGACAATCATAGGCGTGTGGCGAATGGCACTAACGACGGTTAACTGTCAAACGGGCGACGTGATCCGCACTGTTCGAGGCCTATGGACTTTTCACGAAGGCGGGACAATGTCGGAATATGCTAGTGCTCCCGGTGTGAGTCCGTCTCTGCGTGGCTCCGGACACGGAGTTTGGCAGCGCGAACCTGGCTGGCAACATTACTCGCTCACTTTCATCTTCTACCGCTATGACGCAAGCGGCGTTTTCACCGGATCACAGAGAGCTAGGGTTGCCTTGACACTCGGAGCAAGCGGCGATGAGTTTACAGCGAACTCAACAATCGAGATTCGCGATGCCAACGAGAACGTAACCATCACCGCCTGTGGCACCCCCGGCGGTACGCGGTTCGGTGGTGAGCAAACCGAAAACTGAATCCATTAAACGCATCCTACGACAGTCAGTCCCTTCGCTACTAGTGATAAAGCGCTAAGGAGAAGTGAAGTTTTACTTCACATCTTCGGTAACGCGACTCGGGCACTAGGCAGCCGGGGACGATAAGGCTGCGGCGGCTGGGGCTGGCGGCTTGGCGCCCTTGATCACGAGCCACAGCATGAGGGCTACCTCGGCGAAGAGGGCGGGCTGGGAGAGGGCAAACACCTTGTCCTGGTATTGCGGTAACAGCTCGCCCGTAAGACTGAGAATCACATAGGCGAAGCCGTTGATGACGAGCCAGACGCCCAGGAAGCGCCAAGGGGAAAAGCCATAACCCCCAGAGGATCTCCGCGGCGGTGTTTTGATGATCACGCAGACGGAGGAACAGCATGGCCAAGGCGTCGCGCTGAGGCTTGTCGAATGCGGACAGGAAATCGGCTCCGCGCACGAGCATCAGGGCAGCGGCGTCGTGCACCACACCGACGAAGTCGATGAGGGCCGGCATCACGCCCCCCAAGATCACCACCAGCACAGCGAGGTTCTGGTCCACTCCCTTAAACAAGCGATAAAAGGCCAGGGCGAGGAAAATCAAGATAACTGCGCAGAACAGGTCGGTGACGATGCCGAAACGGAAGAGCCACTCGTGAGCGGCGATGTTGCTGGCCGTGGCGGCCGCGTTGCCATGGACGAACAGCTTGTTGGGAATGTAGATGAGGCGGATGGGACCGCCGAGGACAAGAAGCAAGTACCAGAGTCCGGCGACTCTCCCGGGATTGCGGGTCGAGCTCATGTGTCCCTCCTGGTGCAAAGGGCCTGGTTGTAAGGTGCCTAGTGTAAGGGTCTATGGGAGATAACGCGAAGGCGGTAAAAATGTTTCGCCACACGAGCAAACGCGGCTCGTGTGGTACGCCGGCGCAAGAATCGAAGGAAAGGTCAAAACCCTCACCTGCCCCGACCCAGTTCCGACAGGGTCGGGGTCTTTGATCGGGGCAGGCGCCGCGCACAGACTGAAGTCTGTGCCACAGGGCCGGCTAAAGATTAAATGGAATGTAGATGCATGGTTAAGGGCGGGTCGCCTGCGCTCCAGGACAAATGGAGTTGGGGTAGTAGGGTAGGGGCCCTGGACACGGAGGCGACCCGTCGTCCGAATGTGAATGCATCGTGCACTAGGAGTCTGGCCGGGGGAATCTAGTGTTTACTCTATTTTGAGTCAGGTGTTTCCCCTAGCAAGGGCTGTTGAAAAACCCGCTTTAACGAAACTGCTCCCATAGAAATCTGGTATATACGATCCGCACGGGTTGTTTTGAGGTCGGGATGCGACAGCTCGCTTACTTTGTCGCCGGGGCTGCGCTGTTGGGAGCCGGTTTCGGACTTGGCTATCTATGGGCGCATAGGCAAGCTAGGCCCGTTCCCCCGACAAAAGTCGCTTCCGACAGTACAGCGCCGTGTATTGAGGTACTTGATGCCAAGCTAGACCAGCCCGATCCGAATGGGGCTGGGGCCTGCACGCTCTATCCGTGCGTTACCGGGACGATCCGCAATAATTGCGACCAGCGGTTTGTGTCCGTCTTGCTGGTCTACAACCTCTACGATGAATCCGGCGTTCAGGTGGCCAGTACTCAAGACAGTGTCTCTAATTTGGAACCCCAGGGGAAGGCACGCTTCGGCGCGCAATTCCTAGCCTCTCCGAAAATCAAACAGTTCAAGCTCGTTCGGGTGCTGGCCGCGCCTGCGCACTGAAACGATGCTAGCGCGGGCCGGAAGAGGGCACGATGTATCGTGCCCCTACGAAAGAGCGAGGGCAGAGGGCCGGCAAGATGCCGGCGCTACGCAAGCCTACCTCCTTGCGTCGCTCTTCTCTCGAGTATACCCTTCTTCCCCGGCAGCACGTTTGCGTCACGCCGGGCTTGAGGGGTCTTGCCCTGCACCTACCTAGCAACTGCGCAAACACATAAGAGGAGGAAACCATGGCTACGGCAACAGCGGCGATGCAACCGGAAATCAAGATTGGACCGACAAAATTACTGATCAACGGGAAGTGGGTGGATAGCGTTTCGGGAAAGACGTTTCCAACAATCAACCCGTCTACCGGCGAGGCGATTACGCAAGTGGCGGAAGCGGACGCTGCGGACGTGGACAAGGCAGTGGCGGCAGCGCGCGCAGCGTTTGACAAAGGCCCGTGGCGAAAGATGAGCGCTTCGCAGCGCGGCGTATTGATGAACCGACTGGCGGACCTTATCGAAAAGCACGCCGATGAGCTGGCGCAACTGGAGGCGCTGGACAATGGGAAACCAGCGCACGTGGCAAGGGCGGCAGACCTGCCGTTGACGATCGCGTGTTATCACTATTACGCGGGCTGGGCGGACAAGAATCATGGGAAGACGATTCCCGTCAGCGGGAATTATTTCTGCTACACCAAGCACGAGCCCGTCGGAGTGGTCGGGCAGATTATTCCGTGGAATTTTCCGCTGCTGATGCAAGCTTGGAAATTGGGGCCGGCACTGGCAACGGGTTGCACGGTAGTGATGAAGCCCGCGGAGCAGACGCCGTTGACGGCGCTGCGCGTGGGCGAACTGATGCTGGAGGCGGGGTTCCCCGAAGGCGTGGTGAACTTGCTGCCCGGATATGGGCCAACGGCCGGAGCAGCGATTGCGCGGCATATGGACGTGGACAAAGTGGCGTTTACAGGATCAACGGAAGTGGGGCACTTGATTATGCGTGCTGCCGCCGACACCAACCTGAAACGCGTGACGCTGGAGCTGGGCGGCAAGAGCCCGAACATCGTGTTCGCCGACGCGGACATGGATGAGGCCATCGAAGGCGCGCACTTTGCGCTGTTCTTCAACCAGGGACAGTGCTGCTGCGCGGGGTCGCGGTTGTACGTCGAGGAAAAGGCGTATGACGAGTTCGTGGAGCGTAGCGTGGCGCGGGCGAAGAAGCGGACTGTAGGCAGCCCGTTCGACAAGAAGACGGAACAGGGACCGCAGGTCGATCAAGACCAGTTCAACAAAGTGATGAGCTACATCGATGCCGGAAAGCGGGAGAAGGCGACGCTGGCTACCGGCGGGAACCGCGTGGGCGACAAGGGTTATTTCATCGAGCCAACTATTTTCACCGACGTGCAGGACAACATGAAGATCGCGCAGGAGGAAATCTTCGGGCCGGTGATGTCCATCCTGAAGTTCAAGGACCTGAACGAGGTCGTCGAACGGGCAAACAAGTCGCAATATGGCTTGGCCGCTGCGGTCTGGACCAAGGACATCACGAAGGCGCATGCCATCGCGGATAGCGTGCGCGCGGGAACGGTGTGGGTAAATTGCTATGACGTATTCGACGCGGGCGCGCCGTTTGGCGGGTTCAAGCAGAGCGGAATCGGACGCGAACTCGGCGAATATGGATTGGCGAATTACACGGAAGTAAAGACCGTGACCGTCAAGCTCTAAACAGAACAATTCGAATCGGAACAGCAAGAGGGGCACGATTTATCGTGCCCCTACTTTTTTCGGCGAATGGGCGAAAGGGCAGGCCGCGCTGTTCAGCAGGGAGCCTTCGGCCTACAATCTCGGCCATGCCGGCCACGCTGCGTGCGCATGAACCGCGAGACTTTGCTGCCCTGCTGCGGCTGGACCAAGCGTGCTTCCCTCCGGGGATAGCCTACTCAAAGACGATGCTGAGATATTTTCTGAAGCTGCCGTCGGCGGACGGATTGGTGGCGGAGGACGCCGGGCGGATCGTGGGATTTATTTTGACGGAGGAAAATCCGCCGTTGGCGCACGTGATTACGTTGGACGTGGCGGAGTCGCATCGGCGGCAAGGAGTGGGATCGGCGCTGCTGGCGGAAAGCGAAAAGAACCTGGCACTGCGGGGCGTGCGAACGATTTTGCTGGAAACGGCAATCGACAATGAAGCGGGCGTTGCGTTCTGGCACCGGCATGGTTATCGTATCGAAGCGACGCTGAAACGTTACTATTTGCAGAAAATCGACGCGTACGAAATGCGGAAAATTCTGCCGGGCGCAAGAAAAACGGCGAAGCATCCAGGAGAAATGATTTGAGTGACTACCTGCTGTCTGTGCTGCTGGGAATTGTGGAGGGATTGACGGAATTTTTGCCGGTGAGCTCGACGGCGCATTTGCGCATCAGCGAAGCACTGTTTCACATCGACCTGGCGAATGGCTATTGGAAGATGTACACGATTGTGATTCAACTGGGGGCGATTCTTTGCTTGCCGGTGTATTTTCGAGAGCGCATCAAGAAGTTCTTGTCGACTTTTCCGAAAGGCGAGCGCGGCGACCGGACGATTTTGACGCATCCGCTGGGGCTCGTGTGCGTGGCGTTTGTGGTTACGGCGGTGCCGGCATTTTTACTAACGAAAATAATTGGCAAGCATCTTGAGAGTCTCTACATCATGGGAGCCTCGCTGCTGATCGGCGGACTCGTCATGTGGATTGTGGATGAGTTTAATTCGGAGTCGGAAGGAGCAGGACTGGGCGCAACGGGAACGCGGATTCGCACCTGGCACATGGAGGATATGAACCTGGGCCAGGCAATTTGGATCGGAGCTTGCCAGATCCTTTCGGCGCTGTTTCCTGGGACTTCGCGTTCGATGTCCACGATCGCGGCGGGGCAACTTGCGGGGATGTCGCGGGCGTCGGCGCTGGAGTTTTCGTTTTTCCTTTCGATCCCGACGATGGTGGCGGCGACGGGGTACGACCTGTTGAAATCGCTGCGAGGCAAAGGCGAGAATGCGATTGGAGTAACCCACATTGATGCGCATGGATGGGTGGTGCTGCTGATCGGGTTCGTGGTGTCGTTCATCGTGGCGTACGGGGCGGTGGCGTGGTTCCTGGCGTGGGTGAGGAAGCACGGGTTTGCGCCGTTTGCGGTGTACCGAATCGTTGTAGGCGCGGTGGTGCTGGCGTGGGCTACGGGGCTGTTGCACTAGGAGTTTTGGAAACACGAGCACATAAAGTTTTTGGTTTTCGCGGGCGGTAGTTTGCTATATTTAGTGTGTTTAGGAAGTTCCTCCAGGCGGGGGTGCGATAGCGCCAGCATCCCGCCGCGACACTCAGCCTTCCCCACAATGCTGAGGAGATCTTCTTGCGCTTACTGACTCCGACTGGAAACAAGCGGTTCAACGAATTGATTGGATTTTTGTGCATCACGCTGGCGATCCTCGTCGCGCTGGCTTTGCTCTCCTATTCTCCAAAGGATGCGGCGTTTAACGTTTCCACGCCCGAGAACGCGTCAACGCAGAATTGGATTGGACCGGTTGGCGCGTATGGTTCGGACGGTCTTTTCCAGATCTTCGGATTTGCGGCGTTTCTGTTGCCGGCGGCGATCCTCGTTTTGGGATGGCGGTGGCTGCGGAGCCGGGCGATTGATTCGCAAGTTGCCACGGTCGTGGGCTTCGGGCTGCTGTTGCTTTCGCTGCCGACGCTGCTTTCCCTGTGGCATGTCTGGGACGTGCGCGGCGCCGTTCCTCCCGGCGGATTGCTGGGCGAGCTTTTTTCCAGCGGGCTGCGCAGCGGGTTCAACTTGTGGGGCGCGAACCTGGTGACCGTGGCGCTGCTGGTGACCGCTCTGTTCATGACCACGCGCTTTTCTTTTTCCGGCGCGCATGCGTGGGCCAGCGGACCGAACGGACCGATTGGGAAAGTGGAAAGGCTGGGCATTTTACAGAAGGCCCAGGCACGCTGGCATACCTGGCGCGAAGAACGCGAACAACAGCGCATGCGGCGCCGCGTGGAAGAGTCCCGCCTATCAGGCAGGAAGCCGGTTCCGCCGCAATTGATTGGCAAGGCTGAGCTCCTGAATGAGGCGGGGAAGACAATTCGCCTCGCTGACGAAAGCAATATTTTCAAGAGCAAGACTGAAATCGAAGAAGAAGAAGACGAGAAAGAGACAAAGGACGCGTCGCGCAAGGCGCCGATTTTCGTGCTCAATCGGGATACGGAGAAGGCTGGGGGCAAAAAGGCCGGCGAACCGAAAATAGCGAAGGGCAACCAGAATTATAAATTGCCTTCGCCTTCCCTGCTCCGCGAGGGCGAGCGCGGTCAGAAGCTCGATGAAGAGGAGCTGAAACAGCGGGCGCGCGCGATTGAAGCGAAGTGCCTCGAATTCGACATTCAGGGACGCGTGACACAAATCAATCCCGGGCCGGTGGTTACGACGTTCGAATTCAAACCGGAAGCGGGCATCAAGTACAGCCGGATTATCGGGCTGACCGAAGATCTGTGTCTCGCGCTGCAAGCCGAATCCATTTTGATCGAGCGCATCCCCGGCAAATCGACGATTGGCATCGAAGTCCCGAACGACAAGCGGCAGACGATTGCGCTGCGGGAAATCATCGAGGCGCCGGAGTTTATGAATTCTCCGAGCAAGCTGACGCTGGCCATGGGGCGGGATTTACACGGGCGGATTCGCGTGACGGAACTTGCGGCCATGCCGCACTTGCTGATCGCCGGCTCCACGGGCACTGGAAAGAGTGTGTTCATCAATTCGCTGATGATGTCCATTCTCTACAAGGCCAGCCCGGACGAAGTGAAAATGGTGCTGGTGGACCCGAAACGGCTGGAGCTCAATCTTTACGAGAACATTCCCCACTTGATCGCGCCGGTAGTGACCGATCCGAAGATCGCCTCAAACGTGCTGCGGAACGCAACGCGTGAAATGGAAAACCGGTTGAAGCTGCTGGCACAGCGGGGCGTTCGAAACATCGACCAGTACAACCGCACGTTCAAGAAGGAACAATCGCTTTCGCTCTTCGACAACCTCGAAGAGACCGAGCACAAGCCGCTTCCCTACCTGATCATCGTGATCGACGAGCTGGCCGACCTGATGATGGTGGATACCAACAATGTGGAAGAGTCCATCACGCGGCTGGCACAGATGGCGCGTGCCGTGGGCATCCACTTGATTCTCGCAACGCAGCGGCCATCAGTCGACGTCATCACGGGCTTGATCAAGGCCAACTTCCCTGCCCGCATTTCTTTCCGCGTAGCCAGCAAGGTGGACTCGCGCACGATTCTCGATTCGAATGGTTCAGAATCCCTGCTGGGAAGGGGCGACATGCTCTATTTGCCCGCCGGTTCAGCGCGACTCCATCGTATTCACGGGCCGCTGGTGACGGAAGACGAGATTACGTCGGTGTGCGACTTCTGGCGCGAACAGGCACAGGCAAAATACCAGGAAGAATTGCTGGAAGCTCCGAAAGATGAAAACGGCAAAGCCGAAGGCGGCGAGGATAACGAGGCCGAGGGCGGCGAAGACGTGGACGACGATCTCTACCAGGATGCGATTCGCGTGGTCTGCGACGCAGGCCGCGCTTCCACTTCCACGCTGCAGCGCCGCTTGCGAATTGGCTATGGCCGAGCCGCTCGCTTGATCGACCTTATGGAGAAGGACGGCATCGTTGGTCCGCCCGATGGAACCAAGCCGCGCGAGGTCCTGAAAAACCGCAATTGGATGAAAGAGTTCGACGATTCCGCGCGTTAGGAGAATGTTGTTAGCTGTCAGTGTTCAGTACTTGGCATCGAATTACGGCGGTCTTGGTGACGGTGCCTGATTTGCAGTCTTGGGTCTGGTAATATTCCCCCACCTAGAATCTACTGAATTGGCATGAGGCGCGTTCATCTCACTGTGGGACTGCTTGGAGTAATCGCATTTCTGATTACCGGGCAGGTCATGGGACACCATATCCCGAAGATGCAGCTTCTGACACCCGATGTCCGCATGATGTACGTTTCCCGGCACATCTATCTGCTGGGGGCAGCGCTTGTAAACCTGACCCTGGGGCTGTATCTCCAACTGCAGTCGCCGGGATGGCGGCGCGTGCTGCAACAGATCGGTTCCCCGCTGATTCTTTTCTCCGCGGTATCCCTGCTCCCGGCCTTTATTGCGGAACCGACGCTTGGCATTGCAGGACGGAGTTGGAGAAGTTCCTTCGGGCTGATTGCGCTATTTGCCGGCGTGATGACTCACACTGTGGCAAGCCTTGTCCACAAGCCGAATTGACAGCACTGCCTGTCGTCTCTAAAATTGAAAAGTTCGAATATGCCGGGGTAGCTCATTGGTAGAGCGCCGCCCTGAAAA
>WNFQ01005277.1_pt1 | contig 17840 bp, 14 predicted proteins | sample 5400171 | NCBI WGS metagenome assembly WNFQ01 (sample SAMN13153356, study PRJNA577476) | soil metagenome | isolation source: 20 cm soil under Madrone tree | place: USA:California | collected 2016-06-14 | reverse complement strand
CGACAAGCACGGCGAAGAATCGCCAACCAGCTACTTTGCTCTTACGAGCTTTGCGCGTCTTCATTAGTGATCTACCCCTGTTTCATCGGTCTTCGGCCTCAATGCGCCATGCCGCAGAGCCCGCTCCTTCATCAACACGAAGAACACCGGAACCAGAATCAACACGTGAATCGTCGATGTAATCATTCCGCCAACCATTGGCGCGGCAATCGGTTTCATTACATCGGAGCCGATACCGCTGGCCCACAGGATCGGAATCAAACTGGCGAGAACCGCAAAGACGGTCATCAGCTTTGGCCGGAGCCGCTGCACAGCACCCTCGATTGCCGCTTCCTCAATGTCAGCCTCTGTAAGTGCACGCCCGGAGTTCACGCGCTTATCGAGCGATTCGTGCAAATACACAACCATCACGACTCCTGTCTCGACCGCGATGCCAAATAGCGCGATATATCCGACCCACACGGCCACGCTGAAGTTGTAGCCAAGCAGCCATTGCAAGATCAGCCCGCCAGTCATGGCATAGAACGTCGGGAAGAGCAGGACCATCGCCTCAGTCAGAGAGTGGAAAACCATGTAGAGAAGCATGAAAATCACGAAAAACACTACGGGTAAAATCAGTTTCAGGCGCTCCTTCGCCCGAAGCTGAAATTCGTATTCGCCCGACCACTGATAGGTGTATCCCGCGGGCAATTTCAGCTTCTGCCGAAGCATGTTGCTGGCTTGGTCCACGAAACCACCGTAGTCGGTGGTGTTGAGATCAATGTAGATGTAGCCCGTGAGCTGGCCATCTTCATCGCGGATCATCGCCGGACCTCGCGAGAAAGAAACGTTGGCCACTTCTGAAATAGGAATCTGCGCGCCAGAAGGTGTCGTGATCAAAACCCGGCTAAGCTCTTCGACGTTATCGCGAAAATCGCGCTGATAGCGGACGTTGATCGGATAACGCCGCCGTCCCTCGATGTTCTCGGCAACATTCATACCTCCAATGCCAGACTCCACAGCTTGTTGCACGTCAGCGATGGTTAAGCCGTATTTCGCCGCCTCTGGCCGATTGACCTCCACATTGATGTAAAAGCCCTGGGAAACCCGCTCAGCAAAAACCGAACGGACCTGCGGCAAGCCCGACAAGATCTGCTGGATCTGTGCTCCGAGTTGCTGGATCTGTTCTAGGTTCGTGCCCTGGAGTTTCATTCCCACGGGCGTCTTGATCCCGGTCAGTGCCATGTCAAGCCGGTTTTGCACCGGCATGGTCCAGGTGTTGGTCAGTCCGGGAAACTGTAGCTTCTCGTCCATCTCGTGAATGAGCTTTTCGTAAGTCATCCCCGCCCGCCACTCCTCACGCGGCTTGAGCATCACGGTTGTGTCATACATGTCGAGCGGAGCGTTGTCGGTAGCACTGTCTGATCGTCCGACCGCGCCGAAGACGGTCTCAACCTCTGGAAAAGACCGGAGAATCCGGTCTTGCTCCTGCAAGAGCTGCGAGGCTTGCGTGATCGAAATACCGGGGAGGGCCGTGGGCATGTACAGCGACGAGCCTTCAAATAGGGACGGCATGAATTGACTGCCCAGCTTAAACATCAAGGGAAACGTCACCACCAGAAATGCCAAATTGAGCAGCAACGTCGTCTTGCGGAATCTCAAGCAGAGACGTAAAACAGGCAAATAAAGCGCCTGGGTAACTCTCGAAATCGGATTTTCCGATTCGGGCCGCAACTTTCCGCGGATGAAAATGACCATGAGGATGGGGACCAGCGTGATCGCCAACAGCGATGAGAAGCCCACCGCCAGGGTCTTCGTCCATGCCAGTGGACGGAACATGCGTCCCTCCTGTGCTTCGAGCAGGAACACCGGAAGGAAAGAAACCACAATAATAAGGAGAGAAAAGAACAGCGCGGGTCCGACCTGTTTCGCGGCGTCGATCAGCATGCGCACACGCTCTCGTTCGGCGGTCTGCTTCGTCGTTTTTTGTGCGCGCTCTATCTCTTCGTGGACGACCGGTCCATTCGCGGAATCCATTTTCCCGATTGCCTCTTGCCCCGATGCGGGCCGCTCGGAAACATGCCGATAGCCGTTTTCCACCATCACAATGGCGGCGTCCACCAAGACGCCAATCGCCAACGCCAGTCCTCCCAGCGACATAATGTTCGAGCTGACATTTAGGTAATACATGGGGATGAAGGAGATCGCGAGAGCGATCGGCAAAGTGAGAATCGGGATCAGTGCCGAGCGGAAGTGAAACAAAAACACAATAATGACCAGGGAAACGATGATGGCTTCCTCGATCAGACTATGTTTCAAAGTGTTGATCGATTCACTGATCAGTCCGCCGCGGTCGTAGCCGGAGACGAGCTCGACTCCCGGTGGCAATGAGCGTTTGATCTCAGCCAGCTTCTTCTTAACCCCGTCAATCACGTTAAGAGCATTCAGCCCATACCGCATGACGACAATGCCGCCTACGGTCTCGCCTTCACCATTCCACTCCGCCACACCCTCGCGTATGTCCGGGCCGAATGAGACGGTTCCCAGATCCTTGATGAGTACGGGCGTCCCGTTCTTTGCCATCACCGGCACGTTCGCAAGATCGTCCAGCGATTTCAGGTAGCCGAGGCCGCGAACCATATAGCGTGTGCCGCTCAACTCCAAGACGCGGCCCCCGACTTCATTCGTGCTGGATTTGACCCGATCAATCACGGTGGACAGCGGAATACCATAGGCAAGCAGCTTGTTGGGATCGACATTGACCTGATACTGGCGCACGAAACCGCCGATGCTGGCGACTTCGGCAACGCCCGGAACGGTTGCGAGTTGATAGCGTAGGTGCCAGTCCTGGATGCTTCGCAGATCGGCGAGGCTCTGCTTGTGACTGTGATCCACCAGCACATACTCGTAGACCCACCCAGCGCCCGTAGCGTCCGGACCAATGGCGGGATGTACGGTCGCAGGAAGCCGTCCGGCGATCGTTTGCAGATACTCCACAACCCGAGAGCGGGCCCAATAGATATCGGTCCCGTCTTCGAAGACCACGAAGACATAGGAATCGTTAAACATGGTTTGGGCGCGCACCGCTTTTACTTTCGGTGCGGCCAGCAAGGCAGTGACGATTGGGTAGGTAACTTGATCTTCGATGATGTTCGGCGGCTCACCCTCCCAGTTGGTATGGATAATCACCTGCACGTCCGAAATGTCAGGCAGCGCGTCCAGCGGAATATGGCCCATGGACCAGATTCCGGTGAGCGTCAGAAGAAGAACCCCGGTAAAGACCAGGAAGCGATTGTGTGCGCACCACTCAATGATTCGAGAGATCACGATTACATACCTCCCGTGGCATTGACCGTGAGCTGCTTCTTGGCAATCGTCTGCCCGTTTTGCTGGGCGCGGATGGTGACCTGCCAGGTGCCGCCAGAACCAAGATCGCCCTTGCCTTCATACCTGCCTCCGCCTTTGTCGCTGGCATTGATCACGGTCTTCATCGCCGCCATTCCCATCGCCGGCATCGCAGCCATGTAGAACGTCACGCTCACATTGGCGCCTGCGATGGGCTGTCCATCTTGGCCTGTGAGCTTGACGCGGACGGTGTTGCTGCCTTTGTGCGGAGGCTCGGGCTCGGTCGTCAGTTCGACGCTCGCTTGCTGTTGCGTTGGAGCGTTCATGGAAGCGGCCTGCCCAGCACCTGGGGGCGGCGGAACAAACGCGCCCGCGGCCGCCTGCAACTGCGCTTCAGAATCAATCAGGAAGTTTGCCGACGTGACGATTTGCTCTTGAGCCTTGATGCCTTTCGTGACCACCCCATAGACGAAAACGAGGTTCTTCGTTCCGGAATGAAAGGCTGCGCTGGCAGGGACTACCAGCTGCCGTCCCATCGGAAGCTTCGCTCGAACATTGACGTACATGCCCGGTCGTAGCTTCAGACCAGGATTCGGGAATACCAGTCGCACGGGCAGAGTGCGCGTGTTCATGTCCAGCTGTGGGAGGATGTAGTCCACGCGTCCGTTGAATACGCGTCCGGGATAAGCATCCACTGTGACCTCTGCGGGATCGCCCGGCTTGATCTTTCCTGCATCGCTTTGGAACACCTGGGCGAGCACCCAAACGTCAGAAAGGTCGGCGATCGTGTACAGCATTGTTTCGGGCTGGACGTACATATTGGGCAGCGCATTTTTCTGTGTGATGTAGCCCGAGACCGGAGAATTGAACCTAAGCTCGTTGATCACCTTGCCCGTCGAATCAAGCTTCTCAATTTCGCTTTTGGGCACTTCCCACTGCTCCAGGCGTTGACGCGCCGCCGCAAACAGTGCGTCGGCGCCACCCGAGACACCGGAAATTGAGCTACTTTGCAGGGTTTGTTGGTTCTTCTTCGCCAACAAGTATTCCTGCTCGGTCGTCACCAGGTCAGGACTGTAGATCGTGAATAGTGGCTGGCCTTTGCCGATAAAGTTGCCGGTTGCGTCGGCGTAGACCTGGCGAATCCATCCGGAAAAGCGCGTTTGCACATAGGCCTGCCGCCGCTCGTTGACTTGCACATTGCCATAGAAACGCAGCTCTGAATTGACCGACTTGGATTCAACCTTCCCCAGCACAATGCCGATGCTCTGCATCCGTTGCGGGGTGAGCTGAATCGGCGCGAGCGGCATCTCCTGCATGTTGCCGGTCTGTGCCTCCGCTGCCGATCCCGGCCCGGAATCGGAGGTGTTGGGGGATGGCGTTTGTACCGTGGTATCCATAGACTGGCTTGCAGACCCGCTGCCAGGCTGCGACGCAGTTCCGGCACGGCTCAAACGCCACCACAGGATTGCCGCCACAATCGCGAGTACAACGGTTGCGGTCACTGCCACCCAAAACGCCCGGCGATAACTGTCATGTTCTGTACGGAGCATGTTTAATCCCTCGTCAGAATTGGTTCGGAAGTTGCGCTCGTTCATCGCAGATCCACCCCCGTCAGTGATTCCAGCCGGGCAAGCGCGGTTTCGTGATCAGCGAGTTCCCGTTGATATTCGATTTGCAGGCCGAGCACATCGAGAAAGGAGTTGAGGAAGGTTTCAAAATCCTGTTTGCCCGACTGATAGGCTGCTTGAGCAGAGCGCAACGTTGCCTCGGATTGCGGAATCAAGCCTTCTTGGTAAATCTTGAGCTGCTCAGCGGAGGTCTGCGCCACCACATACTGGTCCTGCACCTCCGCGAGCCGACGCTGCTGTTCGGCTTCGAGCATCCGCTTCGCCTGCTCGCGATTCGCTTCGACTTGCGCAAGTTCGGCCTTGCGCCGTCCCCGGTTCGGGAGGTTGATACCAAAGGTCGCCATGTAGTAGTCACGCGTATCTCCAGTCGTGTGCTGCCACATGTACTGCACATTGAAGTCAGGACGGAATTCCTTGCGGGACAACTCGACCTGCGAATCACTTTTCTTCACCATTTGCTGCTGCGCCTGGATGTCAGGATTCTCCTGCTTGGCGAGTTCCATCAATTGCGAAGCCTTGTATGGAATCGGCCGGAGGGCCAGTGGCATGGTCTGTATGTCCGGGCTCTCCTGAGCTCGGTTCAGGAGCTGTTTCAGCTGCGCTTGCATCTGCCCGACTTCGCGATGATGCCTGGTGATCTCTTGTAGGATTTTCGTGTGCTGCAATTGAGCCTTCAGCACCTCCTGCTGATTGCCCTGACCCACGCTGTAACGTGACTCCGTGATCTTCTGGACATCTCGAAGCACTTGGTCATTGCGCTCAAGTATTCCCAGCGTTTCCTGCAAGTACGCAAGGTGGAAATAGGCCGCCTTGAGCTGGTCAACGACGCCTCGACGTGCTGAGTCTGCTTGGAAACGCCGCGCTTCAGCTTCCTGGCTTGCGACTTGGCCGCGGAGCCCCCGCTTGCCCGGATAGGGGATCTCCTGTGAAGCGCCCAGACCGATATAAGCGAACTCACTATTGCTATAGCCCGCGAACGGCCGCGGACTACCAACACCGAAATGCTGCACCATGACCTGCGTGTCCGGGAATGCAGACACCTGTGCAGCTACATGGGTCGCAGCCTGATGGCCCAGCTGGGCTGCGGCGATGTCCGCGTTGCGCTGTTCGACTTCCCTGATCAATTCGTGCAAGGTCACTGGCAAACCGGCCGGTGGCCGCATAGCAGTGGCCGATTGCTGCGGCATCCCTTCCGGGACCAGCTGCGTCTGCCCCGCAGCGACACCGACAACCACTGAGAGGACGCAGATCACCTGAAATGAAGGTGCGAATATGCGCGCAAATGCGCGTAGAGCTTTCATGTTTCCTCCGTGCGAGATAGACTTCGGCGCACACGTACGCGTGCGCTACGCGGAAAACGAAAGGTCGTTTAGATTCTTAGAACGTTAGGGGATGCAGGAGGATTCTCAGGCGGGGAGTGGCCAGGGACAGATGAGCGAATAACTCTCTGGTGCATCATGTCCCCAGAAGCAACGGTGGGGTGCATCAAATAAACAAAATCGACTTGAGGCGTCTGGCTGAATGACGATCTTGCGACCGCTACCTGCTCGGGCGAACCGACCGTCTTGCAACAGGAGTGCGAAGACGGCATAGTGTGATCTCCGCATCGGTGCGCCATGCGCCGGCAGCAAGCTTTTTCCTGTGCTGTCATCACGTTCCATGGCAGCATACAAGCCATCAAAGGCGCTCCCCCGAGAACAATTACGAGCGTAAGTATCCCGATTTTGGCGACAGCCTTCATACGCTTCGACCAGCTTGAGTGTACCCACTCGCATCCATGAGACGCAAGTTACCGAAAAAAGTTTCGTTCACCAGCCCATCCCACACCGGGTTGGACTGGCAATTTGGTTTTCTGCTTCACGAATCAATAAAGGCTACGACTGATTCGCAGGAACGAGTTTCTGAGCCGTGGTCCCCTGCTCGACTATCAGCGTCCCGTCACTAACGTTTCCGGTGATCGTGGCACGTCCACCGGCAAATTTGTCGAGTTCAACCCGCCGACCGTTTAGAACATAGACGTCATTGCCCACGACGAGTACGTAGTCGCGGCCCTCTTCGTGAACGCACTTGAGCGTGCATGAAAACTGTGTTTGCCCCTTCCGCAACTGTTGTCCCTTGCAATACGAATCACTGACGATTCCGGTCAACGTTCTTTCTGATCCAAATTTCTGAGCCGGAACCGGACTTCCGGAAAATTGAGCCGAAGCCGGGGCTAGTGTTGTTGCGAGCGAAAGTACAACCGTGACCAATGACCTTGCAACCTTGTTGGTACTCATATTTCCTCCTTAACTTCAACAACGTCGAATTGCCCGAGGTCGGCCATCGCCTCTCAGCAACTGCCGCCCTCTATCTATGAATTCGCAAGTGGGGCGCAGTCGGTTACATTCCAGGCAAGAAAAAATGCCGGATCGAAATCGGCTAGAATGACCCAGGTTTGGCGACGCCGCAGACCTGAGAAACTTATGGATGCGTCACTCAGACTGGTGAACCAGTTCGCGTTCAGACATTCGTCGCGCAGTCGGCCATTGAAGCTTTCGATGTAGGCATTCTGCACGGGCTTGCCTGGCTGAATGAATTCCAGTCGCACTCCCCGTTCTTCGCTCCAGGCCGCCAGTGCCCGTCCGCGAAACTCCGGTCCGTTGGCACAGTCGGCGGGCTTATGGCTCAACCCTGGATGGACGTGAACGGTCTCATCTCTGACTGGCTAAACGCGATCTTCGCGCTTTTGGCCTTCATCGCGATTTCACGCCTGCACCGCACAAAGCAGGAATCGTCCGACAAGGTTTACTTAGGGCATGAATTATGCAGGGGGCCTTGGTCGTGAACGAACCGACGCCACCTGGACTAACCCATGAGCTGGTCACTACTTAGCGTAACTAATAGGGGATTGGGGCACATTTGTGGCAATCCGCTAAGTGGCGATACCATCTGTGCACAACTTTTACTTGACAAGCTAACGCCTCGGAGATACAGTCGCGCCGTTTCTGAGGGGGAAACGCATCCACACTGGAGGTGGGCTTATGGCTCGCGCTCGGTGGGTTTCTCGCTCGACCCTCGCTACGCACCCACCTTACAACCAGTTGTTGACATACCTGTCGCCGTTAGTGGCGACTGGTCATTCGGCGTTGCGGCCCTGCAGCGCCTGACAGGTAGGAGGAGTCCCTCATGCGTCGAACCATCCTTCTCACTCTCCTATTGTTGCTGGGAACCGCGTTAACGGTTTTTCGCGTTGGTCGCGCCCAGAACCCGCCCGTTCTTCCGACCATTACGTTCTACGCCACCTATCCGTTCCATACGCTCAACCACCCCACTGGGATCTCAGCCACAATGGTAACTGGGATTCTCTACTTGTTCATCTCGGACTCGGACAACAACGTGGTCCGCCTGTTTAACGACTTCGGCAATGGGCATGTCACATTCTCGACCTTTAGTAAGCGGACCTAGGCTAAAGTGGCAACTTCGGCTTAAGCCCCTTACACACGAACCGTTCGAACCCTCGTGAAAGGAGAACCGATTCACATGCTACGCAAAATTCTATCAGGGGTACTCTTGGTAGTCTGCTTATTTCCGACCATTAGTGCGGCGGATGTCACGTTTGTATGGATAAGCGGATCATGTAGTCCGGGTGGCTTAGGCGGGGCGACCCTCTATGGTACGTGAGATACCTCCCCGCACGGCTCTTGCCAGCCTCTTAGCCAACAGAACAGCATATCTAGCGGACACAGCGCGATGTGTCGCGGGCCGCAAGCCATCAGATACGATCCATTCTGTGTTGACGGTTGTTGCTGTTACAACTATATGGCTGTAGCCCCGCAATTTACGGAGCCGGGTTGCAGCGTTTCCTATGGCGACCTCTGGCTATTCTGGAATGATTGTGTCTGAAGGAAAGGAAAACAGAACGATGAAAATACTTTTATGCATCGCGCTTCTCTCAATCGCGCTCCACGCTGCAACCGATCAAGTTGTGGCAGTCGAGGACGTGAGCGGTGGCCCGATCTCTTTTAGCGGGAGTGTCCACTTCCAAGAAAGCGCTGACGGTCAAACTCGCAGCCGAGATGGAGAAGTGAAAGGGACGAACACGTCCTCGCGGGAAATCATCGCAATTTCCGCGACAGTGAATGCTACCGGGGGCGTGATTTATCACACCCATGATTTCTTTACTAAAAAGCATGGGCTGATGCCGGGAGACTCGTTCTTTATTCCCGTCGTTGGTATGGCACACAGCGATTCGCCCATTTCTGAAGAGGTACCACCATCTGCGAAGGCTACGCTCGTTTTTGTACAATTTGCCGACGGTACGTTCTGGGGAGATCAAAAGGCTATCGACAAGATAACTGCTAACCGTCAGCAGTCAGAAGCCATGCTTCGTAATCTCCTCGATATTTACCACACACAGGGAGAGAAGGCGTTTGTGAATGCGCTGAAAGCTCACGAATCAGGTATCGCACACGCAATGCAGGAGCATACCCCAGCGCATCCGGACTCCTTTGCTGTTCACTTACTGGATCACTACAACCAATTCGGTGCAACCGCAACGATCGAAAACATCCAAGAAAGATTGAATGCGGCGGCTGTGCGTAGGGCCACCGGTAAATTCTGAATTGTGCGGCGAATCTCGCAGGGCTGAGGGCCTTATGACCTGAGACATACGGCCATCACTGCGATCCTGGAGAACCCAGAGGTAAGCGAGCAAACAGTGGAAGCGATAGCGGGCCACATTCGGCCCGAAATGAAGAAACTCGCTGGGCAACGTTCCGTGTACATCTCGCGACTGGTGCCAGTTTGCCGAAGTCTTCGAGCATTGACTGGTCATTAGCGTTTGATCGCGCTGGCGATCCTTACGGTAATGTTCCTTCAATTCAAGATGGGGTCTGTGGGGGTAAAGGCAGCCACGCCGATTGTCTTGTTAAATTGGGCCGTCAACTCGCCCCTCTACTGGCTGTTGGTACTGTTGTTGGGAGCCGGTTTGTTTTGGCTCTTCCGGAACTGGGTGTTCGCCCCGCATCGGTAAGTTGTCCAACCAGTGGAATAGCGCTTCATGATGATTGCGATCAGGGGCGAGTGCAACCGGAATGCTCGGCGGTCTGGCGGCGAGTTTTTGGCTGCGATGAAATAGAATCGACGCCTGCTTATGAAAAGACATTTGTTTATGGCAGCTTCACTTGTGGTTTGCGCGACCCTTGCGAACGCGAAGTCAACAGCGACGATCAAAGGCGTGGTCATCGACCAGAGCGGCAGCCCGGTCAGCCACGCTCAAGTCCTTGCCCGCGACACTGATCTTCCAAAGGGTACAGTGGAAATCCAGCTGGGCGTTGTGCCTTGGGTTGAGGCGGACGAAAAGGGCCAGTTCGTAATTAAGGAACTGACGGTCGGCCACCACTACAAGATGTACACCAAGTTGGAGGAAGAAGGGTACCCCGACACCACATTGGGACTCTACAACCCGAAGGACGAAGCACCTTTCGCGGTGGCGCAGGATTCCCCGCGTCCCTCGCCGGATATTACTCTACAGATTGGTCCCAAAGCTTCTGTTCTTCAATATGACGTGAGAGATAGCGTGACGGGAAAGGCTATTGCTGACCCAACAATAACCGTTACCCGATTGGACACTGGTGGCGGCTTCGGCGGAGCGCTCGAGGGCCTGGCTGCACGGCTGACCGCTGAGCGCAAGCCTGAACTGGGGCCGCTCGAAGCCGCACTGCAGGAAATGCGAACCACAACAAAGAAAAGAGACATTCGCAAGGTGATCGAAGCCGACCTTAAATTTCACCTGTGCCTCGGCGAGCTTTGCGGAAATCGCTTTTTGTATTCGCAAATACGCACGATGTTCGTTCCTCTTTTCGCCTTTGTCTCCATGCGCGTCATCCAGAGTCACCAAACCGCGCAGGCGTGGGAATCGGATCTGGAGCGTCACAAACGCATGATCGAATTGGTCCGTGAAGGAGATCCTTATGCAGCAGAATTCGGTGTCCGGGCGACGGTGCAACAGTTCGGAGCGCGCGCTTATGCAATCTGGCAGAGAAAGCAAGACCAAAACACACGTTGACTCGTGCCCCTCCCCTGACTCCGCTAACCCCACAGCCGGAGTGGCGCCGCAGAAGGATCCTCCCTGTTATGGCACTGGCAGCTCTAACACTGCGCCAGCCGGAACTGGTGTCACGAAATTCAAACTCTCCACACCGGTGTGAATGCAACTGTGCAAAATTAGCCTGACGCTGAAGAAGATTGATGCACCAAGAATCCTCCCGAACCGAACCCCGATGTAGGGCAGAGAATATGAAGCGTGTCGTTGTCTTAGGCCCCGGAGCGTCTGGCAAGTCAACACTCGCCATACGGTTGGGCGAAATCACAGGTCTGCCCGTTATCCAGTTAGACAAAATCTTCTGGCGACCAGGCCTTGTGGCGACGCCTCGCGATGAGTGGACAGAACTTCAAGAAAAACTCATCAAGGAAGACCGATGGATTGTCGATGGCGAGTTGGGACCCTATGACGCTCCCGAAGTGCGGCTTCGTGCAGCGGACACTATTATCCTCCTGGATTTCTCGATTGCTCGATGCGCATGGCGTGCGCTCCGAAGATCGAGGGAGCGAGCAGATTTCTGGCTCTGGCTCTTGCGCTATCGTCGCCAGAGCCGGCCAATTCTCATGGAGGCGATTGGTAAGCACGCAGCGCGAGCAGACCTCCACGTGCTGCGCAATCCGCAGGAACTCAGACGGTTTCTGGAGCACATAGCCCGCATGGACTAGGCCACATAGGAATTGTGAAGCATCTAAATCGCCGCGATCCGAACAGCAAGGCCAATCAGGAGAATGCCGCCGACTGCGGCTGTCAAGACGCCGAATCTAGGCGAACGGCGATGAGCGTCGGGCAGAAGATCGCCCGTTGCCCTGAAGAGGAAGAACCCAGATGTCACGCCGAGAATGAGCACAAAGCTGGTGCATTGACATGGCTGAGGCAAGAACAAGCGTTCCGCCCAGGATGGGCGCAATTGCGTCTGCAGCCAAGAAAGCGAAATCCTTCTTTTTGCGGCGAGCCCCCACGTGTCACCAGCAGAATTGTGTTCAGCCCATCGGTGATGTCGTGAACGATTATGCCAACTGCGACCACCAAGCCCATCCGCCAGGAGATCAGTGCGGCGGCTGCGATTGAGGCTCCATCAAATCGTGCTGTGCACGATAAGCCCCAGTGCACTCATGCGGCCTACGTGACGGCTAGCTTCGCAGTCGCCACTCGGACACGCTTGCAGCGAGAGAAATCGCTGGCCCAGATAGAAGATCAGGAAACCACAGACGGTCAACGCGAGGACTCCACGACCGGTCCAGCCGCGTTGGCCTGCAGCGTCAATGGCTTCAGGTAGGAGGTCGAAAAATGTTGCACCCAACAGAACGCCTGCTCCGAAACCGAGCAGCAAGTGAATATGGCGATGAACACGAAGGGAAAGCCAGCCGCCAATCAGAGTAGAACTAGCCGCAAAGAAGGGGAGCAGTATTTATCTTCACAGAGTTTTGAAGGAGCATAGTAGAAACGAGGAAGATGATCCGGCCAGGACGCAACTGGATATGATCTTCGATCCACCTCATGATTACAGGCAAGAACAGAAGGATCATGATTGCGACGGCGATGCCGACGACTACGACGAATGACCTCGGATGCCGTAAACGAGATTTGTCCAGTATGTACAAAACGGCACGTTAAGGCTCTCCAGAGATTCTTTCATCGCCTTCTTCCCGGTAGAAGCCTGGCAGAATTCAAGATGAATGTAAGCTCGGACGCCACATGAATGAAGGCGGCGAATAGAGGATTGAGCATACCGAAGGCTGCCAATCCCACGCCGACACTGTCCACTGCCAAAGTTCCGCCAAAGTTTTGCATGATGATGCGATGGCAACGCCGGGAGATCTTGATCGTATCCACCAATCGCAGAAGGTTGTTGCCGATCAGCATGATCTTTGCGCTTTCGCGTGCAACCTCGGTGCCCGATCCCATTGCAATACCGACCGTTGCCCACATGAGTGCTGGCGAATCATTGATTCCATCGCCGACCATTGCGACTTTTCTGCCACTGCTCACCAGTTGCTGGACGACTTCGCTCTTCTGATTGGGGGGGACTTCGGCGTGAATGACATCAACACTCCGTCGCGGACGACCAATATCTCTGACGAGGGACCTGTACTAGACCCCGCACCGTTGAGAACAATATTGTTGTCCCGAAGGAATGCTCTGTTTCCTACCAGAATCCTCCGGTGATCCGCGCGACATTCAATGCCTTTGCCCGGTACATATTTGAATTCTTGGGGTGCAGGTACTTCCGGTTGCGATTCCGTTGCCTTCTTGACGATGGCCTTACCCAAGGGATGCTCTGATCTCTGCTCCGCAACCGTGGCGGTTTGAAGGACCTCTTGCTCGGAGTGCCCATCGGCAGCCATGATGGAAATGACTTCAGGATTTCCGAAGGTCCGTACTGCCCGGCGGATATTCCACAGTGACCATCAGACCTTCTTTGCCGGGAAGGTTTGTCAGGTCTTTCGACATGAGCTCTGTTACCTTAGCCTCCTGTGCCAGCAGCGTGCCGGACATGAGACATGCCAGCGCCAAAATTACCTTTGTGAACGTCATAAATTAGCCTTTCGCTGACCGACATAATTTCTATTGCGACGTGTGTGTTGATTGATACTTGCCCTCACGCCGCCTTCGGAACTTGTGCTGCGGGCTGAGTGAGCCAGGTTTCGAAACGGGTCTCGCCGAGTCGTGCGTTATTGCCCGGAACCAGTGTTTTCTCGCTGAGTTTCGCTCCAGCGTAACGCGCGTTTGGATCCGCGATGACTTCGCGGGGATCTTTGAGCGAGTCCAAGCGCCGCCGGACTAGTTCATCCAGGCGAAACTGTTCCGGGCCTCCAATTTCGACGATGCCGTTTACCGGCTGACCAACTGCAACCCTGGCCACGCCACTCGCGACATCGTCGGCGGCCATCGGCTGGAAAAGCACAGGAGGCAAATGCACCTTGTCGCCGGCCATGGAAATGTCGGCAAGGCCCTTGAGGAACTCGAAGAACTGGGTGGCATGCACGATGGAGTAAGGAATTGAAGATTCTTTGATTAGTTTTTCCTGAGCGATCTTCGCCCGGAAATAACCGCTTTCGGACAGCCGGTCGGTTCCTACCACTGATAACGCAGCGTGATGTCCGACCCCTGCGGCCGCTTCATAGGTGAGGAGGTTGCGCGTTGATGTTTCGAAGAACTTCAGCACTACTGCGTCATCCCAAGAGGGCGAGTTTGATACGTCAACGACTACTGAGGCACCTTTCAGCACTTCGGCCAGTCCCTCGCCCGTGAGGGTGTTGACACCTGTGTTGGGTGCTGCCGCTACCGGTTCGTGTCCCTGCTCACGAAGCTTGTTAACAAGCTTTGATCCAATGAGTCCGGTACCACCGATCACTACGATTTTCATAATTGTCTCCTTCATTTTGACCCAGGCAGTTCCAGGCCATTGGTCCTTATACTCGCTAAAAAGAAGAAATCGCCCGACGCGTAAGCGCGTGGTTCCTCCGCAATCAATACCGATTTCGCTATGGTGAAGCCCCCATAGCTAACGGCCTCAATAGGGACGATGTGGTCGTTTATGTTGGCGGGTGGTGGAGACCCGCATGTCAGCGTAATGGGAAATGGAAACGCGGAAGGCGGGTAAAGGCGCAACAGGCAAGTAGCGATCTATCTCGCGAGTTCCGCGCCCTCATATAGCCGACGCCGAATCCTAATCTGAATCAATCAGGTAAAACATGTAGACAGACTAATGCAGCAGCTTTCCAAAAAAGTCAGGCTGCTGGATCGATCAAGTTCGGCACCGATGGAGGTTCCTCTGACAAGACTCGTACTCGACGACGCCTTGTCAGGAAATCAAGCCCCCACTGCAACAGCACAAACAGGCGATTGGCAAATCCAATGAGAAAGTAAATATGCACGACTGCCCAGACTACCCACGCTGCGAAACCCGCAAACCGGCTGAAGCGTAAGTCAGCGACCGCGTATGTTCGGCCGACGATCGCGAGATCACCCTTATCCCAATACCAGAAAGGTTCGGGTTGTGAACGCCCCTCCACACGGCGCCGAATGACGTCCGCAACGTACTTACCTTCCTGTATAGCGGGTTGAGCCACTCCGGGCATGAGCATCGGCGTTCGTGATTTGATGCCAAATAAGTTTCGAACTGGAGCAACGACATGAGCGGTGTCGCCAATTACAAAAACTTCCTGATGATCACATACGGACAAGTCCGGTTCCACCATGATCTTCCCGAACTTGTCGGTTTCCGCACCTAACCACCGCCCCGCCGGAGACGCAACGACACCAGCTCCCCAGAGTACAGTGCCGGCCGGAACTTTCTGTCCGCCGACGACAATTCCATCCGAATCCACACTCGTGACACGAGCGTTGGTAAAAACCTCGACGCCTAGGCTCTCCAAATGCCGTTCCGCTTTCAGGGAAAGAACCTCGGGATATGTGGGCAGAATGCGAGGCGCAGCCTCGTACAAAAGAATCCGAGCGGTTGTGGGATCTATATGCCGAAAGTCATGCGCCAACGCCATCCGCGACATTTCGGCGAGCGTGCTGGCCATCTCGACGCCCACCGTCCCGGCGCCCACGAACGCAAATGTTAGGAGGCGACGAATTTCCTCAGTCGGGACCTCTTCCGGCGCTTGGGATATCGATGCCATTGCTTCAGCCCGCTCGAAAGCAAGCAGGATTCTGCTTCGAATCACGTCGGCATCATCGAGTGATTCGAGGCCCGGTGCGAACGCACGCCATTCGTCGTGCCCAAAATAGTTGTACTGGATGCCAGTCGCCAGAATGAGGAAGTCGTAAGCTAGGTCTCTGTGTTTGAGATGAACGATGCGCTGCTTCGGGCTAATGCCCGTGACTTCATCTAGCAACACATCGATATTTTCTTGATGACTGAGGATTGACCGCAACGGCCCTGAAATCTCATCGGCCGAAAGCAGTCCCGTCGCAACTTGGTACAGCATGGGGCGAAAGAGATGATAGTTCCGTTTATCAATCAGCGTAACGCGAACCGCAGCACCGCGTAAGGCACGAGCCGCAGAGAGGCCACCGAAGCCACCGCCAACGATAATTACACAAGGGATCACTGGTTCTTCCGAGACAAACATGCTGCTATAGGGATGAAATCCTCCAGCGGTTCGATGCCTTAAAGCAGCGATCCTAGGCTAAGCGTTGGATCGGGTGCCCAAGTGGGAGGCTATCGAAATCGATGGGAGCCTCAATGCGCGCGATTCTGTCCTGACCCCAGCCTAAGGGCAAGGCAGCCCAGACTTTCATCTTATGCAGCAGCCCGCCGAATTGGCCCCGCTTGTGCGACCTCAGCGCATGTAGCCGCGCATTGACGGCACGCTTGAGCACACTTCCTCATGGTTTCGCCTTCGTATTTCCCGCACTCTGCCGCGCAGACTGTGCATAGCTCGGAACAGATACTGCACACCCGGTGAGCGAATCCAGAGCTGCCCGTAAGTAGGGCTTCGCAGGTTCGGCACAATTCAAGACATTCGTTACAAAGCCGGATACAGTCGCTCATCATGATTGGATCTTGGTCCAGGGACTCAGCGCGGCATTGAGCGCACCAGCGTGAGCACTGCAAACACTCCTCTATACAACGCTCAACTGTTTGATTTGAAATCGTCATCTGATCCTCCATTCTTTATCGAACTCTTGTGTATTCTTGGCGTCTCGACCACTCATCTTGCTTCGGTACAATCTCAGGCGTCGCTGCTCGCAGCGCGAAAGAACGCGAGCAGTTCCACATTGATTTGCTCCTTCAGAGTTGAACATGTGTACCGTCTGCCCGCATGGAATCATCCAAGCACTTTCGCTACAAGCCTCGCCTGCTCGGCCAACGAAAGCGATGCCGCAACCCCACTCCGCACATTACCAGTAAATCTGTTCTGCTATGCGCTGCGGGGCATTCGGAGAGGGGGTAACCAAACCCGACGCTACCAACGAAGAGTACACAGCTCGTTCCGCTGCGAACCAGTCAACCTCAGGCGAACCGAACGGGCGACCCCTCCCTTCCCAAAGCTGGTAAGCCAGTTTTGCCACGAACTCGTGCCGATCCTCTCCTAGAAAATCGGTGGTGAGCTCCATCGGTTGTTGCTTATCCGGTGACTTAAGTTTATCGGGCATGGTATTGCTTCCTCGAATTCTGACTCAGCGGGACTGCTTCCAGCCCGCTCTCGTTATCCGATCTCTTGTACGACCGTTGCCAAAGTGGAGACTTTAGAGATCGCGCTCAAGCTTCTCCACTCACACGTTCGATGATCAAAACCAATTCTTCTTTCGTGTTCAGATCTTTGAGCACAGCTCCAATTCACCGCCAAGTGGGCGCTTCGTGCCATAGAATGAAAGGAGCCTCAAGCGGCACGAACGCTCCTACGTGCCGCGGAACGAGGCGCGGCGTGTAGTCAACAACCGGGCGACTCGTCGGAACAGAGGCACTGTAGGTGAAGGCACTTGTCGCTCCGACCAGGCGTTCGCCACGATTCATAGCGTGCGTGATTGGGTCCTCGTCTTTCTGCGGCTCCGCGTACAGTTCGACCCCCACGGCATCGGGATCGATATCATCAAGAAAAACCTGAACGTGAAATAGGTATCGCTCGCCCCGTTGCTCGACGGTCGTGGGGCCGAATCGCAGCGCTGACCAATGTTTCGCCAGTTCGGCCTGCCAGGCGACGAGATCGGCTCCTACTGAACCTCGATTCTCGGCGCGCTGGCGAAAAGCTGCTGCCGCCAAGAGATAGTGTTCTTCCGTGTATTGCCGGACTGCGCGATTGGTCGAAAAGGTCGGAGTTAAGCGGGCCATACTTTCGCGCATGCGGGCA
>WNFQ01001251.1_pt1 | contig 17843 bp, 16 predicted proteins | sample 5400171 | NCBI WGS metagenome assembly WNFQ01 (sample SAMN13153356, study PRJNA577476) | soil metagenome | isolation source: 20 cm soil under Madrone tree | place: USA:California | collected 2016-06-14 | reverse complement strand
TCTTCTCAGATTAATCTGTCGTGGACGGCTTCGACGGACAACGTGGGTGTGACGGGGTACAACATTTACCGAGCGGGAGTGAAGATCGGAACGGCGCCAAGCACGGCCTATCAGGATGCCGGACTCAACGCGTCGACCAGCTACAGCTACAACGTGTCGGCGTTCGATGCGGCGGGCAATACTTCCGCGCAATCGGCGGGCGCTTCGGCGACAACTCAGGCGGCATCGAGCGGCGGAATTCCATCGGGGCTGGGGTGGTACCAGATTCCCAACACGCAGATGATCAACGTTTGCCCGTCGGGCTTAAACTGCGCCAACGTCATTATGCCCTGGAGCGGGGGAATTGCCGACACCTCCAGGAACCGCCTGATTGTCTGGGGAGGTGGACACAGCGACTACAGTGGAAACGAGGTGTACGCGCTGGACCTCAATGCGCTTACCATAAACCGGCTGAACAATCCCAGCCCCAGCGCTAGTTCCTGCGTGGAAGTTTTATCGGATGGCACACCCCCTTCCCGCCACACTTACGATGGCTTGGCCTATATCACCCATGCCGATCGGATGTCTTCCTACACCGGCTCGATGGCTCCCACGGGATGCGCGTCTCAGGATACCTGGACGCTCAACATGAGCAACCTGCAGTGGCAGAATATGAACCCCGCCGGTGCGAATCCCACCCCCAACGGTGGACTGGCGGCGTCCGATTACGATCCCAATACGAAGAATGTGTTCATCCACACAGAGAGTTGGGGAGAGTTCGCATCCTACAACTACGACACAAATACGATGAAGGTGTTGGCCCGCAACGAGATCATCAACTACTATGTGACCGCGGTAGTCGACCCCAAGCGGCAGAAGTTTTTTATGTTTGGTCAAGGCCAAGCGTTTAGCATCGACATCTCGGGGAACGACACCGCCTACAGTCTCAAGACTCTCGCCGCGAGCGGGTGCAGCTTCATTAGCCCGAGCGCGCCTGGGGCCGCCTATGACCCCGTGCAAGATCGCATCGTCGGCTGGCAGGGCGGAAACACCGTATACGTCTATAACCCCGATACCGACTCCTGCACCACGGTCACCTATCCGAATGGGCCTGGGGCACAACAGAGCCTCGGCACTTATGGCCGATTCCGTTATTTCCCGGGCCTAGGAGTGTTCGCGTTGGTGAATGACGCGTCCCAGAACGCTTACACCCTGCGCCTGACGTCGGGGAGCGGGACCCCCGCGGGCCCCGTGGTTTCAGCGGTGGCGGCAAGCTCGATCACCACGAACTTGGCGACCATCAATTGGACGACCGATGTGGGCGCCACATCGCAGGTGGAGTACGGCACTACGACTGCATATGGAACGCTGACCGCTCTCAACGCCACTTTGGTTACGGCACATAGCGTTGCTTTGAGCGGACTGTCGACGGGCACGCTCTATCACTATCGCGTACGTTCGAAGAACGCGAGCGGAGTGGAGACAGTGAGCGGCGACTTCGCCGTCCAAACCAACAGTACGATCGACACCACGCCGCCAACTGTATCGATTACCGCGCCGGCATCCGGGGCAACAGTTTCCAGCATGGTCACCGTATCCGCGAATGCGACCGACAACGTAGCCGTGGCGAGTGTTCAGTTTGCGCTCGACGGGGCCAATCTTGGGGGGGCAGTTACCTCGAGCCCCTATCAGGTCACGTGGAACACGACCACGGCTGCGAACGGTTCTCACGTGCTAGGGGCAGCAGCACGCGACTCAGCGGGAAACGTCGGCAACGCCGTCCCGGTGACGGTCAATGTGTCCAACACCGGCACGACCGGCGTACCCTTTGCTACCCGGTGCACTGCATCGGGTGTCGTAAAGTGCGTGATGTGGGACAACGCCTCTGATTTCACGCCCGCGAGTGGTGGTGGTGGTTATGCTAGCGGCCTGTACCCGTCCGAAGACGGCTCCTACCAAGGGGTGCGAGACACGACCAACACAGTTGACGGTGCTGGTTCGCTGAAGTTTGTAATCCGCGCGGGATCCGTCCATCCTCACGGTTCGAGTCCAGCCGGTTATTGGTTGCAACAATTTGGACCTGACGGCAACGGCACAAAATTCGGCGAGGGCTCAACATTCTATATGCAGTTCCGGCTGATGCTCTCACCCGAGATGCTCAATTATAATTGGCCGTCGGCGGGCGGCCAGGGCTGGAAGGTGTTTATTGTGTACGGTCCGATTCCGGGTCCCAGTTGCACGGGCGACCAGTTCGTACAAGAGAACACCTATCAGACCAACATCGCGACGGGGTACACGTCCTGCAGTTCGCCATCGCTGGACACCAATAACGGTGTTCCGCCTATGTTGGTGGAGCAGGGCGACTACAACTGTCAGTACAACAGCGGATATAGCACGAATCCGAATTGCTTTACATATCCGGCGAGCACGTGGATCACGGAGTATTGGGTCGTACACATCGGCACCTACGGACAACCCAACACCAGCTTTCAAGCCTGGATTGCGCCGGATGGTCAACCATTGAAACAGTTCATTAATCTTCCCAACTTCACCTTCGGCGATTCCTCTGACCACACCGCAGGTCTTCAAGGGATCATCCTCCAGCCCTATTTCAGCCAAGCGAATGGATCCACGAGTACTCCGGCAGCGGCCATGTGGTTCGACGACCTGATCATTTCAACGCAACCGATCGCTGCGCCCAACAACTAAGGTGTCTTTGAGACAAGCCATGTTGTTGATTCGTCTAGCTTTTAGCTGCGTCATACATCACGATTTTGAGGGGTATTTGGGGGGTTCTGTTCTCAATTGTTCTCGATTTCTGAATCTGTAAACGAACCTTAATTTAGCCTCCAAAAACTCAATTTTCAACAGACAGTTTTGGAGCGTTTTAAGAGGCTTTTTTCCTCGGATTGTTCTCGACTTTGGACGTGTAAACGAACCCCCAATTTCCCGAGACCGTCTTGGGGAGGATTTGGGGGAGTTCTGTTCTCGAATGGTTCTCGAGTTTGCGAAGCGGGCCAGATGTTCGCAAGTCCTCTACGGAAAATTCTACCGTTCCGTTGGCGATCCAAGAAAGGATAGTCCGGCCGCCGAAGCTTGAGCTCGCTGGTTAAAATGATTGATAATCAAGGCTCTCTTATATGGAGATAGTAAATACCTGCTTATGCAACGTCACAACCGAGCTAAAAAGGAAAGCGCCGGCAAGAAACTCTAATGATACAATCCTTTCGCATGCGGCGTCCTTATTTAACTCTTCTTCTCTGCCATCTCCTCGTTTCAGTGGTCAAATTGCCGGCTCAGAATTTTACTTCGGCTAGAGCTGGAACCATTCTGAAAAACCCAACGCCCGCGCAAATCAAAACGCCGCCAGGCATCACAACTGCACGCTATGCGAACGGCACGATTCAAGCGGCGATCAATTCCGCTCCAAGCGGGCCTGTCGATATCTTCTTGTCATGCGGCATCTACCTGGAAAACACTGTCATCACGACCTCTGATGTGAGAATTCACGGTCAGGAACGTGGATGCGTCATTCTTCAACCTGCCGATCCGACTCTGCCTGTGATCACCATCGATTCCACGAACACTAGCGGAATAGCTTTCGACGAGGTCAGCGATCTGACAATTTCATGCCCTTTCGGCACTACTTGCGCGGATGGATTAAAGATCATGGGACGCACTGACATTTCACAGAGGAATGACTTTCATAAGTTTTCTCGGCTCGGTGTTTACGGCCCGTTTCAAAATGGTATCGATCTTGCTGGGAGAACGATCTGGACGCAATTCGAGAATTTGGAAGTGGAGTGGGCGCGGCAGAATGGGATTAACATCGCGAGCGCGGGCACAACCAACGAGCTTACGTTTCGAAACTCACGTTCCGCCTGGAACAACGGATACGGCATCTACGTCAACAACACGCAGGTTGATCTAGCAAATGGAATACTCTTTGACACAGTCAATGTCGAGTACAACGGGCAAAACGCCGGCCTGCATAATTGCGCAGGAATCTATTTGACCGGCGTAGCGCAGGCAAATATTCAGAATTCCTACTTCGAGGGTAATTGCCAGGGAAATACTGCCGATAACACCGCAGCGGAAGTGCGCCTGACGGGCACTTTCGCCCAGTCAGTAAATATTACAAACTCTAACTTCAATCTTCAATACGGCGAAGGCGGGATTTATAACGACGCGTTCCTGACTACCGGAAGCTATTCGGGTAACAAGTTCGACACCAGCTCCAACAACTTCACAATCTATATAGCCACCTCCCATGCGCAGAGCGGAGTCTTGGTTGGGGAGAATTTCAATTCCAATCCTATCGTCATTGCGGATGGAAATGGCGCGACCCACGTCAGGATGCTCGCTCCCTTTGCGTTCGACTACGAGCCAATCACTTCGGTGAATGGCAATTCTGTGGATGTAACAACGTTCAACGGAATAGCTTTGTACTACGGTCCCTATACCATCAACTCCTTCGTGGGCGGGCACGTTGGCCAACTGCTGAACGTCACGGCCGCGAAGGTAAGCGGCCACGTCCTCGCCAATAGTGCAGGAGGCAACGGCCAGATCGTCTTTCCCGACGGGCAAAACAGGACGCTGAACGCCGGTGAAAGTCTGTTGCTTATCTTCGACGGCGCCTATTGGCGGCCGATTGAGAGCGCAATAACGGGACAGGCCCGGTATGTCGCGACAATTACAACCACTGCCGCGCCGGCGGACCAGGTAAACGTCCAAGGTATCACCGACACCTCGCATTGCTTGTTCTCAGCGAGAAATGCCGTCGGCGCGACTTTCACTGGAGCATACCTGACGACAGGGAACGGAACGATCACGCTGAATCACCGGGTAATCGCTGGTGCTATTTTCGACGTGTTTTGTAGCTCAAATTAGAACTGCCTACTGCGTCCGAAGGCAGTCTTCTGGGCTTGAAAACTGCGTCTCTGACATTTGTTCTCAATCCACTCGCTGCGTGTAGCGCCAATTGTCAGGGTAAGCGTCCGATCCCCCCTTTTATAGAACCCCGGAATTGACGGCTTTCAGCCGCCCAAAGTTCTTCGGGGTCGCTCCCGCCCGGCCCGAGCGGCTCGGGGCCGTGTTTTGCCCGCGCGCATACAGAGATGTAAGCATGGCTGAACGCAGAAAGAAATGATTCTGAATACAGAAGGAGAAAACTCTAATGGCACTTCTGAAAGCACCAACTGGAACCTGGTGCACCTCCGTGGGTACTGGGATCAGGCAATGGGGGGAATTATGGTGGGAAAAACACAACAGGGTGCTAAGAGGGCAGCACCTTAGGAGCCAGGCGTCGAGGCGCTTCTAAGCAGCGCGCCATCAATCTTCTCTGTTGCAAGGCAGCATTGTAATTGCGTGGTCCAGTTTGGCAATTCGATGTGGAAGATCTCTGATAGGCGCGAATTGGAGAGGACTGAATAGATTGGTCGGCGCGTGGGAGATCGGAATTCATCGCTAGAAATTGGGAGGATGCGCTTCGCGATGAGCGGGCGACCTTGCGTGGCAGCGGCAAACCACGGAACTTCCGGCGAAACGCTCTGCGCTTTGCCGAGAATCGCTGTTGCGAAGTTGTGCCAGCTCGTTTCACCAGCCGCAGTCATGTGGTACGTGCCGCTGATAGAGGACATGTATGTCCGGCTCTTATCCTGGGTATACATCTCTGTCAGGATTTTAGTTGTTGCCGCAGCGATATCGTTGGCGCACGTCGGAGCGCCGATTTGATCGCGGACAATTCTCAACTCCTCACGTTCTGTGGCAAGGCGCAAAATTGTCAGTAGAAAATTTCGACCACGGTTGGCATAGACCCAACCCGTACGAATTATTAGATGCGACGCGCCTGAGGCGCGAATGGCCTGCTCCCCAGCAAGTTTACTCTTGCCGTAAACGTTGAGTGGATTTGTTTCATCTGTCTCGTTGTAGGGCGATCGCTTCGTGCCGTCAAAAACGTAATCCGTCGAGTAATGCACCACCAGTGCGTCGAGGCGCTTTGCTTCGTCAGCGAGGAGAGCTAGGGCTTCCGCGTTGACGGCGTAAGCTTTAGATTCATCATTTTCCGCTGCATCCACGGCCGTGTATGCGGCGGCGTTGACGATGAGTTGCGGGCGGATGTCGCGAATTGCGCGGCGGACGCTGCCCTGATTCAGAAGATCCAAGTCGCGGTGGTCGGGGGCAAAGATCTTGCCGAGTTGTGAGAGCGAACGGTTAAGTTCGAAGCCAACCTGGCCCGTTTTCCCCGTCAGTAGAATCGTGGGCTTCATGTTGACTGATACCGCGGCAGGAATTTCTCGGGGATTTCAGCGAGTCGAGTGTTTCTTGCATCTTTTGCGGAGAGAACAGGCTTGGTAATGCCCCATGTAATACTTAAGGCCGGATCGTTCCAAAGGATACCGTACTCGTCTTCTGGCGCGTAATAATCGCTGCATTTGTATAGAAATTGCGCGTTGTCGGTAAGAGCCAGAAACCCGTGGGCAAATCCCTGTGGCACGTACACCTGATTGTGATGCGCTGCGGACAGGAGAACGCTCGTCCATCTCCCGAAATGCGGGGAGCCAAGCCGAATATCGACTGCTACATCGAGAGCTTCGCCCTCGATCACCCGGCAAAGCTTTGCTTGCGATTGGTTTAGCTGATAATGCAGACCACGCAGCGTTCCCTTGGCAGAACGCGAATGGTTGTCTTGGACGAAAGTACCAGGTATGCCCAGACCCGTGAACTTCGCTTGATGGTAGGTTTCGATGAAAAAGCCGCGTGAGTCACCATGAATTACAGGACGCAGCTCAATTACACCGGGAAGCGATGTCTCTATTCGTTCCATGAACTCCCATGTTCGTCGATTGCGGCGCCTTACAGTGTGGCGGGAAAGCTCGCCTCGAGACTAATGGGAACCCTTTGTCGAAGAACCAGCAATCGCATGAAGAGAGCTATCGCGATTGTGATAGTACTTCTCGTAATATGAAAGGTACTCGCCGGCATGCATGTCAGCTACCCAATCACTCTTGTTCTTATACCATTCAATTGTTTGCCGCAGACCATCTTCCAAGGTAATGTCCGGGCGCCAGCCTAGTTGGGTCTCGCTTTTGGTGCAATCCAGAGCGTAACGACGATCGTGACCCGGGCGGTCCCGCACATAGGACACTAAGCTCTCGGGTTTCCCAGTTAGCTTGAGAATGCGCCGAACCAATGTGAGGTTTTCCTCGAGGTCTTGTCCGCCAAGGTTGTAAACCTCTCCGATTTTGCCTTTTTCCAGAACTGCTAGAATCCCTCGGCAGTTGTCCTCGACGTGCAGCCAATCCCGCTGCTGCTTTCCATCGCCATAAACAGGGAGCGCCTTGTCGCTGAGGGCATTGGTGATCATGAGAGGAACAAATTTTTCTGGAAACTGATAAGGGCCGTAATTGTTCGAAGATCGCGTGATCACAGCGGGAAACTTGTAAGTTCTGACGTACGACCGAACCAAGAGATCCGAAGCCGCCTTCGACGCAGAGTACGGACTGCTCGGCTGCAAGGGAAAGTTTTCGTCAGCGAAGCCGTCTGGAGGAAGGTCACCATACACTTCGTCGGTCGAAACATGTACGAACCGCGACACCGAGACTTTACGTGCCACTTCGAGCAGAATGAAAGTTCCGGTGACATTAGTCTGAATTACTGGAGCCGGCTCGTAAATACTCCTGTCGACGTGCGACTCTGCCGCGAAATGAACGACAGTATCGCAACCACGCATTGCACTTTCCACGGCGGCCGCATCGCAGATGTCGCCTCTCACGAAATGATAATTCGGATTGTCGGCGACCGATTCCAGATTTGCTAGATTTCCCGCATAAGTAAGCTTGTCGTAGTTGACGACAACAAAATTCTTTGCGGTACCTAGAACATATCGAATGAAATTGGAACCGATAAATCCTGCGCCGCCAGTGACAAAAATCTTCATCACGCTGACTCCTGAGTCATGACCCCGATTCCTCTCGGGCCCTGCTGCGGCCTCCCGTATGATGGGAGGCCCGTGCCCCTCTATCGCGCCGATGCCGCCGACAGCTTCAGTTCTTCGGCGATCAGCACTTTCTCGCGCACCATTTTCGTCGCTCTCCAGAGTGATTCAAACGTTCCAGCGTCCGTCCACCCGCCCTCAATAACGTCGTGACTGAGCTTTCCTTCGTATAGGTACGAATTATTTACGTCCGTGATCTCAAATTCGCCCCGCCCCGAGCGCTTCAGCGTCCGCACCCGCTGGAACACCGTTCCGTCGTAGAAATACACGCCAATCACTGCGTACGGCGAGGCGGGCACCTTTGGCTTTTCCTCGATCCGCACCATGCGTCTCCCCTCGAACACCGGTACGCCGAACCGCTCCGGGTCCTGCACATTCTTCAGCAGGATCAGCCCGCCTTCCTCCTGCTGCTCAAACTTTTCTTTCGCCCCGCGAATACTGTTCTCCAGGATGTTGTCTCCTAGGATGACACAGATTTTTTCTCCAGCCGCAAACGGCTCCGCCAGCCGCAAAGCGTCCGCAATTCCTCCTTCGCCTTCCTGATAGGCAAAGCTGAGTTGCTTCAGGCCGAAGTCTTTCCCGTTGCGCAGTAGCCGCAGGAAATCTCCCGCGTTGTTGCCTCCAGTCACGATCAAAATGTCTTGGATCCCTGCTTCTACCAAGGTCTGTAGCGGGTAATACACCATGGGCTTGTCGTAGATTGGCAGAAGATGTTTATTAGTGACGCGCGTCAGTGGACTGAGTCTGCTTCCCGTACCGCCCGCAAGCACAATACCTTTCATATAGACTCCTTCTCCTAAGGTCTAGCTCGTAATTCTTCCTTCGAGATGTTGTTCCGAATGAATTAGTACCTCAGGCCAATCGCTCTTCGAACGCCGCGCCTGAGAACGCGCCTTTAATCGGCTGCGGTTCCGGCCGCAATCGAACGCGCTTTTCCATTTTCTGGAGCGACGCCAACATTCTCCAATTCTTCGAAACCATTGCCGGCGCGTTTGATCGCTCCAGACAGCGAGCTGCGGAACTCTTCTGTAAGCATGTTTAAATCCAGCGGTAAAGATTCCTTGTCGGACATGCGCACCAGCGCAAAGTACCCCCATCGCTTTGTTGCGTCCGTCATCAGCTCCATCTTCAATTCCCACGCCGCTTCACCCATTTCGTGCCCGCACCAGGTAAGCAGCCAGGATCCATCTTTCGAGTACTGCATAGGCCGAAGCGTCTCCGGGGAATATCCGTTTCCACCCAGCTTCCAAAAGCGCACCGCGTCAAATCCAATCGGCTCCAGCGCATCTTGTAGGATCTGGCACATCGCGCCGAAACCGTGGCACTCTCTCAGTTTTTCTGCCGCTTGCCGCAGCGCCACGTGATTGGCTAGGATTTGCCGCCGCCGTGTCACGCGTTGCAGCACGGACACCAGCTCCGCAAATTCTTGATACCGCAATTGCTGCACTCCCAGAAATATCCCAACCCCGATAACCGCCAGCACCAACGCAACCGCTCTTCGCTGCTGCAGCAATACCAAACTTAGGAATCCAAATCCCGCTGTCACTGCGTAAAGCGTCAGCACTGCATTTCTCTGTGACAACCCCCGCTTCACCAATTTGTGGTGAATGTGCGCCTTGTCCCCCTCAAATAATGGTTTTCCCGCCAGGAACCGACGTATCACCGCCAGTGCAACATCCAGTATCGGAAATCCCAACGACACAACCGGTATCGCCACTGCCACCATCGTTGGTGCCTTCTGTGATCCCGCCAGCGCCAGGCCCGCTAACATGAATCCGATGAACAAACTCCCCGAATCGCCTAAAAATATCGTCGCCGGATGGAAATTGAATCGCAAGAATCCCAGCGTCGCTCCCACCAGTGCGACCGCAAATAACGCTACCAGCGGATTTGGCACGATCAGCGACATCACAAATAATACCGTCGTTGAGAACACCCCCGACCCTGCCGCCAGCCCGTCCAATCCGTCTATCAAATTGAACGCGTTCGTTATCAGCAGCACCCACAACACCGTTAGCGGCAAGCAATACATCCACTCCAACGCTTGCCCGCCATGGATCAGTCCCAAATTGTGTACCCCGTATCCTCCTGCATACAGCCAAACCGCAGCCACCGTCTGCATCGCCAACTTCCACCGGGCGTTCAACGGCCTCACGTCATCCCATAATCCCAGCAGGAATACCAGCGCTCCCGGCCCCAGCAGCCCGGCCATTGCTCTGCCGTTCAGCGGCCACCCACTTCCCATCAACCGCGGAATCACCATCGCCGCAATCACCACGCTCATAAACGAAAAATAGATGGCGATTCCCCCTAGCCTTGGCACTGGCATCGTGTGTATATGCCTGTCCGACTTCGGCTCGTGGATCCACCCTCTGGCATTGGCGACGTTTCGCACGCACCACGTCGCCACCAGCGCCACAATTAAACTTCCTAGAAACACCAGCAGATATGTCATGGGCTCCCGCGCCCTTCTCGATTCAAATTAAATATTCTTGGAAGATTCCCGCCGGACCAGTCACTATGGAAAATCGAACTTAGAGGCCGCTTACTACCTGTCCTTTCGCTTCATCGGGCAAATGTGGCGCGCAATGAACCGTCTCGCTTCGCCCTCGCGAGCGCGAGCACGCCAGCGTGATGAGTTCGCAGTAATAATCCGTAATTCGATCCCAGGTATAAAACTGCTTCACTCGCTCAACCGCGTTCGCCTTCATGCCGACGGTGTCCACGCCGCCCGAATCCACGGAATCGATGCACGCGCCGACCTCGTCGGGAGTAGAGAAAAACAGCCCCGCGCCGCCAAGCACCTCGCGATTAAAAGGGTTGTCATTCGCGATCACCATGTTCCCGCATCCCATCGCCTCCAGCAGCGATGGATTCGTTCCGCCCACGCTATGCCCATGCAGATAACCTCGGGAAAAGTACCGCAGAGCATGAATCTTTGGCGCATCGTAGACCGGCCCGGTAAACAGGAGACGACGCTCGCTTTTATACCTTGCTAGCGTTTGCACACACGTACTTTTCGCCGTGTGGTCGCCAACCAGCACCAGCCGCGCCTTCGTCTCCGACTTTAGGAAACCCTCAATAATTTCCTTAACGTGATTCTCCGGTTCAAAGCGGCAAACTACTAGATAATACGACCCCGCCTCCAACCCGAAACTCTTCAGTTCCTCAGTGCGAGCTTCGCTAACAATTTCGCACCCGTACGGAATCACGTCGCAAGGTGGCAGTTTCCGATAGCGCGACTGCAAATTCGCCTTAATAGCGGCGGCATCCGCGATAATCCGGTCCGGCGTCCACATGGCAATTGCCTCAGCCCACCGAAAGTACCATCGCGCCACCGCGCCCCACTTGCCGCGCGCCCATTCCAGCCCATCCATGTTGATCAACACCTGACTGCCCCACATTCGCGGCAGCCAGCAAAGTGCCGACGACCCATAGCCGAGCATGTAGACCACGTCGAACCTGGACCGCGCCTGCCATAAACAAGCCGCGTCGTAAATCACGGTCGTCAGCGGACCGAAATTTCGGGCTCGCACGTGCCGAAGCTTTACGCCCTTGTATTCTTGACTTGCACCCTCACCGGCCTCACAGAAAACAGTGACTTCGTGCCCTCGCTCAACCAGCCTCACGGCTAGTTGCTCCGCAAACGTTTCGAACCCCCCATAACGCGCGGGTATCCCTCGCGCTCCTAAGATCGCTAGCCTCATCGGTTTCGCTCAAGAGCCATTCGTCGCCACTCCAAAATGTCCAAGATAAACTTTGCGCACGATATCGGCAGACCTTTCCCAGTCAAAATCCTTCGCTCTGCGTAATCCCCCCAGACTTAGTTTCTGGCGCACATCAGCCTTTTGATCCAATTCGCGGATTGCATTGCTGATCTCATTGATATTCTCCGGAGATACCAGCAAGGCTGCATCCCCGCAAATCTCGGGCAAGGCCGTAGTTGCAGAGGAGATGACGGGAATACCTGAAGCCATTGCCTCCAGCACGGGCATGCCGAAGCCTTCAGCCCAGCTGCAATAGATGAATGCTTTCGCGTTGCGATAGATGGCGGGCAGTTGCCCATCAGCGATGTCTTCTAGAACAACAACGTCCTCCTCAAGCTGAAGTGTGCGAATTAAATCCAATGCCCCGTTGTACCCGAAGTGCCGCTGGCCTACGATCGCCAGCCGTGGCCGCGGCTTGGCCAATCTGGCCCATGCGCGCAAGAGATTCGCGTGATTCTTACGAGGCTCCAAACGCCCCACAGTCAGAAAATAGCGTCCTGGCTCCAACCCTGCATTCTCTGCGACCTCTCTCCCTTCCGAGCCCGGAAAAAATCTCTCACCATCCACCCCATTGTGGATTGTGTGTACCGTGTCGAGGCTGATGCGAAAAGTTTCGGAAATCTGCCTCCGCGAGAAATCGCTGACCGTGAAGACCTTTGCACTCTTGCGCACGGAATGGCGAACCAGCAAACGTGAACGGAGCACAAATAATTTGTCAAAGTACTCCGGATGTGATTCAAATAGAATGTCGTGAACGGTTACTGCGGTCGCGCACGGTGAAAAGGGTGGTGCGATGTACTGTGTGTGAAGGAGGTCCATTCGGTGTCGTCGTACCAAACCAGGCAACTGCCAAAGCAACCTGACTGCCGCTGGTGCAGGCCTCATCCCCACTAACGTGACATGGGGCGCGTTAAAGCGTCCGCTGAAATCCAGCAGTCTCTGAGCGTCTGCGGCCAGAACGATGAAGTCGCATTCAGGCGTGGCGGCTACCACACGGGAAAAAAGCTCTAGACAATGCGTCCGCGACCCCTGGTAAATCCCATCTACAACGTGCAGATCGAGACCTATTCGAGGGCGACTCATGCATGAGAAAGCTTAGGACGAATATTCGCTTTGAAATCCAACTCGGGGAGAAACGGACCAAACGCGAGAACCCACATTAGATATTCTTGAACGTTCATGAGGTAACTGCCTGTAAGTTGTGTGAGGAACACCACCACAAACATCGCCAGCCGGAAAGAATTCTCATAGACGCGAGTTCGGAAGAAAAAGTAGAATTCCAGAGCGAATTTAATCAGCATCCCTATAATTCCTAGCTCCGCAAATCCCCCAGCGATCGCATTGGGGATGATGCCAATCGTAAAAGCCAAGCGGAGGTCGGTCACATCCGCCAGCTTGGCTTGACCTAGCCCTGCTCCCCACAGCAAGCTTTTCGGTTCAGCGATGCTGTAAGCAACGATAAACGATGAAATCGTCCGGGAATCGGTGGAAGAATCCTTGCCAGTGGCAACCAGAGAGAGCCGTTCTGAAATTGGATTGGGCACATACACAAGAGCCGCTACCAAAATCACCATCGCTGCAAGGACCAACAATGCTTTTCGCTGCCTGAACACGTGGCGAAATGCGACCAGTACCGCCACTCCGATTCCCGCAAGGCTTATGCTCAGGCCGCCAAACGACTGACATAGTAAAAACGGAATAACAATCATGACTGCATAGCGGAGATTCCGTTTTCCCGGACTCTGGATCAGACGCAAAATCACGAAGACAAGAAGTGGGGCCATGAGCAGGGCATACGCCGACGGCTCCGAAGTCAACAATCGAAGGCGGAACACTTCGTTTAAACCCTCGATATCATAGTCCTCCCATAGAACTCCGCGGAATGGTGTAAAGAACAAGATGATGGCGATCACTGTTGCGCAAAAGTTCAGGACAATCAACTGTTCGAAGAGACGCTCTACGCTTTCATATTTCAGAAGCGCCAGAGAAAATGCATATACGGTGACGCAGACCGTCCACAGCAAAAGGCTGGACCGCGCATAATAAAACGGAGAGTCAATTCCAATGATTGCGTGCGCCACGACGAAAGGCGATAAACAGGCCAGGAATTTGAATGTTATCCACCGTTTCCCGTGCCGGAACAGCCAGAGAAAAAACAAGGGTGACAAAATACCCGTATAAAACAAACCCGTAGGCAGGCCTGCACTGTTAAGAAAGAAATAGAGCACTGCAATGGGCAGGTATTTCTGAACGTGGAGAGCGTGCGCAGCCGTTTGAACGGTCACCCTGGGCACGCCCGTCGCGCTTATGCTGCCTCCATTCAAAATCTCCATCCCTTTTCTGCCTTCACAACGACGGCCTCATGTGGAGTAATCCCTTGAACGCCAGCCAGGATGCGCTCGACATCGTCCGAGTTACCTCACCGCCCATGAGCAGCACTCTGGCTCGAAAAAAAACGGCCCTTACCAGGCATCCGCCACACAGAATGCCCCAGGAAAGCAGCCGCCCCACTCCTTTCATGTGATGGCTTATGTAGATGCCCAGGCCTCTTACTTGCTCTGAAAAACGCGCCGAACTATACCCCCCCAAATGTAAGTAGCGGATGTGAGGAAGATAGGCGCATTTCAAGCCGCGGTCCCAGACTCTCTTGCAAAGGTCTACGTCTTCCACATACATGAAGTAGTTCTCATCCAATCCGCCCAATGCCCGCCACTGCTCCGCCCGTATGAGCAGGAAGGATCCCTGCACCCAATCGACTTCGTATGCGCAATTGTCGCCGAACTGCTCCGGCCCAATTAGCATCTTGCGCAAAAGTATCAGCCGCAGCGGCGATGGAAACCTTCCTGTGCAGGCGCTGGGGATGCGTTCCCCATTTAGCATATTGATGGTCAGAACGGCGTATTCAGAGTGTCCATCGAGCCAGTCGACCGCCGGACCAATCGGCTCAACCAGCACAGTGTCTGTGTTCAAAAGTAAAATAAATCTGCCCGAAGCCTCTTTTCCCGCCAGGTTGTTCGCGCCGGAGAACCCAAGATTCCGGTTACTGCGGACGATTCGCACCCAGGGGTACTTACTGGCAACGAATTCGGCCGAACCATCGGAGGAAGCATTGTCGGCCATGATCACCTCCGTTCCCGGAGGGGCAAACCGGGTTATAGACTCCAAACAGTCGGCCAGATAACGCCTGCTGTTATAGCTGACGAGAAGAATCGAAAGATTCACTTAAGATTCCAGGGATATCCATCCCAGATTCAAGTGCCACTCCTTCCGCACGCATCAACCCAAGGAAATCGATACCCGGCGAGAGAAGGCCTGCAGCCAGATGCGTCGCAACCCCGGGCAACGGCACCCACAATTTAGCGGCTCTGCCAAAAATGATTTGCCGCCAGCAAAAGAGCCACGCCTGAACAAATATTTTCCAGTAGTATTCGCCTTTGGCAAAAAACCGCATCGGAGCTAGCGGGTTAAACACTCGCCTCTTCGTAAGGCTCAGCCACATCGCGCAGTCGTTATTCCCGCGTGCGTATGTCCTTATCGTGCCCTCGTACTTGCCCAGCGTGCTCTTCCGCGTGAGGAAGGTCAGACAGGTCGAAGCAGCTGTGCGCCAGTGACGCCCCTCGAAAACCGTCACCCACTTGGGCTCATGGTGTAAGTCCAACTGATAACAATCCGGATGATCATATGGGGTCACAAAATCCACCGCTTGCCCCCCACGGAGAAACCTCACCATCAGTGGAAACTGGCCCGGCAGATAGAGGTAATCATCCTCAGCAAAATAAATCAGGTCGCTATCCTCTTGCTGTAGCAAAATCTCGATCTGCTTTTCGAATGTCGCTTGATTGCCGATCCCATCGAGCTCGATGGGAACCAGATCCTCTGGCGCGAAGTATCGTTGGAAAAGCTCCCGATATTCTGCTGGACACCCATCCAGAATCGCCCAGACTTTTACCCGAAGTGAGCTGAGTGAATTCCGGAACGAGCGCAGGCAGATCTCCGCCTGACGCAATTTGTCGTCACCGAAGGGCAAACTCTCAGAAGGCTTAGAAACCTTCGGATAAATCCGGTACGCAACGGCAAGGTCATAACTCTGCCCCTTGGTCTTGGCCGACTCGTTCATCTGTAAGCGCCAATGAGCATATCTTGGAAAACGTCCCTGGAGCTTACTGGGTAGACCTCCGCACGAACCTGGTATTCAAAGCCAGCCTGCTCCAACATGGTAAGGAATTCCGCGAGGCAGGACTTGTGCTGCCCAAGTCTGTGGTGGTATTCAATAACCATTTGACGAATGAAGTCTATTTTTCCGGTTTGTACGAGGTCATGTAACACCTTGTGTTCCGCTCCCTCGACGTCGAGTTTAAGGAAGTCGACGGTTCCGTGTATAAAATTGGAAAGTCTACAGGCGGGAACCTTAAGGTTCTCTCCGTTCATTCTTGAAATATCAGTACTCATCAATAGTGTACCGGGGTTGCTCGAATCGGCGAAAAAGTCCACCTCGCCGTCCTTGTCCCACAATGCGCAGTTGTGGGCTTCAACATCTAGATTGTTCTGGGCAATGTTTTGCTTGAGCAACTGGAAGGTAGCCGGATCCGGCTCAAAAGCATGTACCCGGGACTTTGGATAGAGCCACTTGAAGTAGAGCGAGGCCATCCCAAGATTAGCCCCACAGTCTAGGATAAGCGGAGCCTCGCAATCCGCGCGAAAGTAATATTGCTGACGTGTAAAAATCTCACGATACAAAAAATTCAAAGTTGGCCGATCAAAGTGGGCAATTCCAAATCCCATCCTGGTCCCGCCAGACGAGATAAGACCTCTTAGAATGGCCGCCTTCGAGCCAGCGGGTGCTCTGTACACGTGGTAACAATCATTCGCGAATCGCGCCAACTCTGGAATCACTTTCCTTGCCTCTTCTGTGAGAACTCAGCCTGTCTAATGCACATATCCGGCAGCAAGTCTTACGTCCCCTTCGGGTGGATTGGGTGGGCAATTGCGACGTCGAAGCTAGCTATGCAAACTCAGTGCTCCGCAGGGCGAGGCCCCTTTACTACGAAATAGTAGTAGATGTGGTATCGCCCCTCGCTTCGATCGTATCGTTCCACCGCTTTCACCCGTGCCCCTTGGGCTGCAATAAACCCTTCGACCTCCTCCCTGGAAATTCCGTTCATTTGGATTGGTGTCAGTCCGAGCATATTGAACAACCAGCCCCGCGGAACTCCCAGCAACGTAAGCAGGGACCACAGCCTCCTCCTCCCCTGAATTCGTTGGCGAAGGGGAACCTCATTCGTGAGCTGAAACACCAGGACACCGCCGTCCTTCGCAACGCGGAGGAACTCGGAAATGTAGCCAAGAATCATGCTTTTCTTTGGAAGGTGTTGAAGCACGAGAACGGAGAAAACAAAGTCAAAGGTTGCGTCTTCAAACGGCATGATGGCACTGGCGCTGGCAACAAACTCACACTGCGGTCGGTCTGCGTTGAATTTCCTCGCAAGACTCCACCATTTTCCCCGAAACATCGATCCCCACGCTTGTGGAGAAGAATTGGGAAAATGCCCTCCTCATCCTCCCAACCTCGCAGCCAAAATCAAGCATCTTCCCGTATAAAACGCTGACGCCATTTGCGTCGCACATACCCACTACCCGCCTTGCTTCGCGGTCGCCATCACGAAAGAATTCCTCGGCGCTCCATTTACCAAACTTCTTCTCCGGGTCGGAAAGAATCGCCCATAGCGGATCAAGCTCGGCCATGGCGTTCCAGTTGGACATGTGGGGATCCAGCGCTTCCCGGTTCATCTCAAACCTGCTTGCGAATTCCGCTGTGCCAATCCCGAAGACAGAAGACACACCACAGAGTCGCCACGCTCATCCTCATTCAGCCTCGCGGCTCTTTCCCGGAACCCAGCTATCTCCGACTTATGAAAAAACCCCCTCAAGTTCCGCGGGTCCACATTCCTTAATGGCACATCCCGGGCATACAGCTCGCTGCCCCAGAACTGAAACTCCGTCGAGTCGTATTCCATTCGTTCCACTCTCAATCCCGCCGACTCGGCAAGTATCCTCATGGCCCTCTCCGTTGGCAACCACATGTGACGCGGTGGATCGAGCTG
>WNFQ01003249.1_pt1 | contig 17860 bp, 17 predicted proteins | sample 5400171 | NCBI WGS metagenome assembly WNFQ01 (sample SAMN13153356, study PRJNA577476) | soil metagenome | isolation source: 20 cm soil under Madrone tree | place: USA:California | collected 2016-06-14 | reverse complement strand
GTTATTGCGCAGGCTGGCTTCGAGCACGCTCAGGCCTTTCGGCACGCGAACCGTCCTGCCGTTGCCGTACGACAGATTGATCATGCCGCCGCGGCGCTCATGCAACGTGCGCACGCCGCGCGCGATCAAAACAAATCCGATCAGGCCGACATATCCAATCAGAAAGTAATCGACGATGCTGTCGATGACGTCCTGCTCCGCAGCGGTCCCGACCTGACGTGGCGAGAGATTTTCCGCTTTCCAATGGGCGGTGCCGCTGTCATGCACGACCCTTCGTCCACCTTGATAGAGGCCGAGCATGGCAAGCGTCGGAATGAGTACCGCTGCCGCCAGCAAAAACGGCGCTGCCGTCTTGAAGAACGCCTTCATTTGGAGCCAGAAATACAGTCCAATGCAGCCGTGAACCCAAGATACGATCAGAACAATGAACATCAGCCACATCTTGTATGGCCATATCATCCAGTACGAGTAAAACACCTGCGGATAGAGTTTTTGATGCTGGAACAGCACGCCGTCAATCCGCACGCCGGCAAGATGGGTGATGATGAGGGCAGGGATACTTAAACCTAGTACAAGTTGTATCGGCTCGATCGCTTTCCAGTGAAATTGACGGCGCTGGTAAAGCGCCCAGATCCCGAGGCTGGCATGGGCCGCTGCCGCGGCATAAAACACCGTCGTGACTGGCAAACTTTTCCAGAAGGCGGTGTGATATCTGACACCTGTGGCAAGGGCATCCGGCGAAATATTGCCGAGCGCATGGTTGATGAAATGGCTTAGCAAGTAGGCGAACAGAACCAGCCCACAAGCCAGACGGATCTGCCGGATGCCGACGCCGCGGATATATCTGTCAAGCGACGCGCGATTGAGCTCAGTCATGGTGCCGACACCATCGAGAAACTGAACGGAAATGACGCCCCGCCATCCACCGAGACTGCACCGATGACGCCGCGCATCGGAAGAACCAATTCGGAGCACGAATGCGTGGATTAGACAAATTAGTCCGCCGACTAGGCGCGTAATCCAATTTGAGCCGTATGCCCTTCCGGTCACTTGACTTTCGGTTTGAGCAGTTCTTGCGAACGCGCAGAGCTCATGTTGGCTTTGGTGACAAGGGTTGCCCCGGTATCGACATTGGCCGGCACCTGCTCGCCCTTCGAGGCGGCGAGCGCAGTCTTGACGCCGTCATAACCCATGCGGAATGGGTCCTCCACGACTAGCCCGGCGATCACGTCGTCCTGCAGGAGTTTGACGAGCTTTTCGTCCGAGCCAATGCCGACGATATTGATCTTGTCGTTCGATTTCTTTTCGGCCACCGCCTGGCTCACAGCCTGAGTCATGATCGGATCCGAAACGAACACGCCGCGTAGGTCCGCTGCGTTGGCGATGAGGTCCTTCATTATGTTGAGGACGGTTGCCGGCTTGCCGTCGGCGACCTTATCGGCGGTGATAACCAGCGCCCCATATTTCGCAGCGACCACCTCCTTGAAGCCCTTGGCGCGCTGATCGAGTGAGGCAACTCCGGGCATGGAGGTGATCATCACGACTTCACCTTCGGTGTCGGCATAGGACCTCGTGATTGCCACAGCGAGAGCGTCCGCGGCGACGCGACCTGCATTCACATTGTCGGTCGCCAGGAGCGTGGTCATAGCCTTAGTATCGGCGGCGGACTCAATGCCGATGATCTTGACTTTCTTGGCGGCTTCATCGATCGGCTTTCCGAGCGCGGCAAATTGCGCGGGCGCGATGATGATCGCCGCGGGATTTGATGCGACGGCCTTCTCGAGTATGCTGATTTGGCCGCTTGTGTCTGATTCGGATTGCGCGCCGAGCTCGACGACTTTGACGCCGAGATCTTGACCGGCTTTGCGTGCGCCGGCTAGGACGGCTTGCCAATAGGATGACGTCACGTCTTTTACGATGACTGGAATTGTCGGCTTTGTCTCCGCGACGGCGGGCACCCTGAACGCAATGCCGACCACGATGCCAGCCGCTACCAAAAGCTTCTTCATGCTCATACTCCGATATTGAGGCCCAACGGCCCCCTCAATTGGATGTGCAGTCGCCGGTCGGTGTTGCACTGGCGCTTAAATTCTGAAAGTTCGATCCGAACCGTCACTTCGGAACGAGTGCTTTGGGATGCACGGTGCCGTGTCACCAAGGCCTAGAACCTTCAGCAGGGGGATGATGAAGAACCAAGCGCCGGTGACACGGCTGCCGTGCCGCTGACATTAAGAGTCTTCGCCCAGGACATGATGAAGACTCCAATGTCGGTGACGCGACCTCGGCTCAGCTCGCCGCCAATGGCTGATCGGTGACGGCAAGCAATTCTTGCCCCTGAGTGTAGACGACAGTCCTGATGCCAAGGACGGAGCGCAGCTTTTCGGCCGGAACGACCAACGGCAGCGGCGCAGGAGCGGTACCCGGCGCCGGCTGCGGAAAGGCCGTTGACCTGGCTGTGTGGAAGTTGATGTTGCCTTCGACTTTCTGCATCAACTGATGAATATGACCATTGAGCACCGTCACCGAACCAAACCGCTTCAGCATCGATAGCGCTTGCTCCGAATCATCGGTGCCCCAGCCCCAATCCTTGGATATCGTCCACAATGGGATGTGAGCGAAGACGACGATCGGCGTGGAGGCGGAAAGGCCCTTCACGTCGTCGGCGAGCCAAGCCAGCTGCTCGGACCCGAGCATGCCCATGCCGCCGGCCTTGAGGTTCATCACGTTGTTGAGACCGATGAAATGGACACCGTTCTGGTTGAAGGAATACCAGCCTGTGCCCTTGGTGTTCTTGCCGTAACGCTCGAGATAGGACTTGAGCGGCACTTCGTCGAGGTTATCGTGCTCGCCCGGCACGTAGTGCACGTCGAGGCTCACGCTGCCGATGACCTGCGCAGCATCATCGAATTCTTTCGGCTTCGACAAATGGGTGATGTCGCCGGTATGAAGCATGAACGCCGGCTGGCTGGGAAGTGCTTTGACCTTGGCGATCGCCTCCTGCAGGGTGCCCAGCGCGTTCGGATTGGCGGCCTTGTTGAAACCGACGTGACTGTCAGAAATCTGTAAAAAGGTGAAGCCGCCCTGCGCAGCCTGTGCCGATCCCATCAGGCTGGATTTCGGAATGCCGCCGGCAACTGTCCATAAAACGCCGGTCCCAGCCCAAAGCATGCATTCGAGGGTGTGACGACGGCTGACGCCATCTCCGTGATTGTCGTGATCATGCGCCATATGCGTTCCTCTTGTTCTGTTACGACCAGGCAACTAAGCCAGACGAGGACATGACCGAGGAAGTGGCCGGGTTATTCCCGCGCGGGGGTGTGCCTAAATGTTTTTTTGGCTCTGCTGAATCGTCCGCCGACCTCGTGTGCTAGATTTGATCGGAATCCGAGCCTCATCGAACTGGCTTGCCGCATCTCAACACGGCAACGCGACGATACGGCCATCGGATCGGCACTTGGGCTCGTCACCAAACCAAGGCTGACCGAGTGTCGAACATCGCAGTGCAAACGTTCAAGGCGATGGACGCAGTCGATATCACTGTAAAACGCCGGGTGGCCGAACACGCCCCCACTGAGAGGGAGCAGCTTCTCTGAACGTCGCAGAAGGATTTCACGTCGTGAACTTTCTGCAGTCGCTCCGCCACATTCAGGAGTCCTTGCTTTGATGCCTCAAACAGAGGCGACGAGTCGATGACTTGAACTCTTATCAACAGCGCCGATCATCTCCTGCGATGCCAGCTATGTAAAGGCCGGTTCGCGCACGAATATATTGTCACCCCAAACAATATACATTCGGTGGCTTCGGTGCTGCGACGGGTTCGTCCGGAGCCCAAATATGGTGCCGTAACGAGCGCGTTTCGCTTTCGCGAGATGAAAATCAAAAAATATATTTTACCCAATCGGAAATTTCCGAACTCGAACGTGAGTCTCGCTATCAGGGGTCATCATCCTGAGGCTCCGTGACCTTGGTGGATTCGCGGATAGTTGGGCCGCGTCTTTTGGGGGGAACGCTCGTGAAAAGGATTTTAATTTCTGCAGCGGCCGCTTTAGCGTTCGCAACGGCGGGCCATGCCGATGAACTTTCGGATATCCAGGCCCAGTCCAAACAGCTGCGCGAACAAAATCAGGCATTGACCAAACGACTCGCAGATCTTGAAAGGCGGCAGCGAAAACTCGAAACACGGTCTGCTGGCGCGGCGCAACCAACGATTCCGGCGAATGCGATGGCCGCCGATTACAGCAGTTACAAGGCGGAATACAAAAAGCCGCCACCGCAAGATGACAGCCTGACCTGGCATGGCGTTACCCTGTATGGCCTGGTCGACATGGGGGTAACTTATCAAAATCACGGCACTCCGTTGAACAGCCTTGCCGGGCCAGGATTGAACTATCTGATCTCAAGGAACAGCAACGGCTCGTATTTTGGCGTTGGCCCGAACGCGCTGAGTTCTTCCTATATCGGTCTTAGGGGAAAACAGGAGATCGCGGATGGTCTCTCGGCCGTATTCAATCTTCAGACGCAATTTAATCCGGAGTCCGGAAAGTTGTCCGACGGGCTTGGGTCTATTGCGCAAAACAACGGATTGTCGCTTGCCCAGCAGAACGCGTTTAGTGATTCCTCCAGAAACGGCCAAGCGTTGAACGTAGCGGCCTATGCCGGCCTTAGCTCGCCAATATACGGCACGTTGACCTACGGTCGACAAAGCGCGCTGACCTCGGACGGCGTAGTGAACTATGATCCCATGGGCAGCTCGAACGCCTTCTCCGTGATCGGCTTCCAGGGCGCTACGGGCGGTGGGGGGGATACCGAGAATCGTATCTACGACAATTCGTTCAAATATGCCGTGAATGTAGGCCCTTTCCGTGCCGCCGCGGAAGCTTCGCTTAGATCCGGCCCATTTGCCGGCAGCCAAGGCAATGCCTTCGAGGGGCAAATCGGCGCGGACTATATGGGCCTGTCGGTTGACGCGATATTCGCTCATATCGAGGATGCGGTTTCCGCATCTCCGCTCTCGGCCGCGCAACTCTTGATCGCGAGCACCACGATAAGCCAAGGGGCGGGATTTGTTTCGGGAACTGTCTCGGATAATAACAGCGTTATGCTTCTCGCTAAATACACTTACGGACCGGTCAAATTTTATGGCGGCTATGAGCATATTGATTTCGCAAATCCGAATAACCCATTGGCGCCCGGCAGTTTCCTCCCGGGCGGCTATGTGCTCGGTGCAGTTAATAACACCGCTTTTACCACCGATAGGGTGCTCCAGGTATTTTGGGGTGGTGCGAAATATGCGATCAGGCCCGACCTCGATTTAAGTGTCGCCTATTACCACGAAGCGCAGAACAGCTTCCAAGGAGGAACACCCGCTACATTGAACGCGGCTCAATGCTCAAATGCCAGCCTGTCCCAATGCAGCGGACAGTTGGATGCGGTTTCCTTCCTCGCTGACTACAGGTTTGCGAAGCGCTTTGATGCTTACGCAGGCATCATGTGGTCGCAAGTGTCGAATGGTCTTGCTAACGGCTTCCTTCAGCGATCAGCGATCGATCCGACCGTTGGCTTGCGCTTCCAGTTCTGAAATGGAATCGATTACCAACAACGCGCTCCGTTTCTGCCGACCTCTGAAGAACGAGGTATTTGCCACGCCTCACGACACCGCTAAACAATGGGTTGAAAAGGCGGTCCATCGGCCCGCCTTTTTGGCGTTACTGATCGCCCTTGTTTGTCTCATCACGATCGGTGCGAAGGCGGATGATTGTCCGGCCAGCAAGGACGCGATTAGCACCGATCGACCCGATGTCACGAACTCCAGCATTGTTGTGCCCGCGGGCAGCCTGCAAAGCGAGAACGGGATCAATTTCAGCGCGCGAGACGGCGGTCGATTTGTGGACGGCACAAATACGCGATGGCGTCTGGGAATTGCGCCCTGTTTCGAACTGCTCGTAGACACGCCAACCTATTTTGCAAATATACGCGGTGCCAGGGACACCGGCTTTTCCGATGTCGCGCCGGCGCTCAAATGAGTCGGCCGCGGCGCGCAGCCGTATTTGCAATTCCCGTGGTCCTGGGAATTGCGCAGCGGATGGGGATTGAGCGGAATGTTCACTGAATTCATTCGCCCCTCGGACCCAGCCAGCAAGCTGATCACAGAAACCACTTTTGTGGTCGAAAAGAAGGTGACCGAGAGGACCAGCTTATTTGTGGAGTATGTCGGTGATTACCCCGATAGCGGAAGTTCCTCCCAACTCCTGAATTCGGGCGGGCTGTATCGACTCGGTCCAAATCAGCAGGTGGATTTTCACGTGGCCCTGGGGCTCAACCACAACGCGCCCAGTTACATTGTGGGCATCGGATATTCGGTACGTTTCGATGAGCTGTTCCCGGTCAAGCGGAGCAGTGCCTCCTTCGTCCCACGCTATTAAGAAAAGAACTCGAGGCCAAATCCTGCCACGCAAACGTCAGCCGTTCAGGCGGAGCAATCCGGATATAGGCGCCTCGGATGTTCTCTTTCGAAACTAACAAACCTTGGCGGAAATAAATCGGCCGCTCGGCCGGTCATCCCAAATAGTTGCTGAATAGCAAGGCTATTTTTAGTCGGCTTCGACGATCTGGCATATCAAGGCGAGGACCGCTGGAAATCAAGCCATGCCTTGCTGATGACGCCGGCTCAGGAGACGGGAGACTCGCGTGGTGTGCATTCTTTTAGCGATCCATCCCTTAGAAGTGTCTCAGTCATGCCCCGGCTGAGATGCGTTTTTTGATCGCTGCCCGTTGCTTGTCTCAATAGCCAAAAAGGAGCACGAACTCGGGAATTTTATCAAACGAATGTGAGTCTTCTGTGAGAGGCAGCGCAGCATGCCAAATTAGAAGAGACTTAGGCGCGCTACCGCCCATTTCGATTGGTCTCTACGCCGGGGTCGCGATGACCAATGCGCCCGCGGCAGATAGCTTTAACTGAAACAAGGAGATTGGTTTTGACAGTCCGTGCCTCAATGCACTTCGCGGCAAATTCCGGAACTTCCCTCGGGGTCTACAAGCCACAAAGCGTCCTGCGTGCTTTGAGACTGGCCGCCATGTTCGCCGTTCTGGCGTCCACGTCGTGCCTGGCGGAGGACGCGAATATTGCCAGCGTCGGCCCGGCGGCGACCGTGAACATGGACCATAACACTTTCGTTCCCGGCGAAATCACCGTTGCGCCTGGCACCACTGTGACCTGGGTCAACAATGAAAGCATGCCGCACACCGTGGTGGATTCAAACAAAGCGTTCCGATCAAAGACTCTCGTCAAGGACGCCAGCTTCTCTTTCACTTTCGCGACCGCGGGCGACTACAGCTATTTGTGCTCGATCCACCCGAACATGAAGGGCAAAGTCATCGTCAAGCCAGCCAGTTGACGTTCTCGCTCAGCCACATGGTGCGCATTGCCATGATCCGGCCGCCTGCGCCCGAAACTAGCATAAGTACAGCTGGCGCCTGTCCGGAATGGGAACTCGTTCTCCACGCTTTTTTCGACGGAGAATTGGAAGCAGCAGATTCGTTGACGTGCGAGCTACACCTTGGGGGATGCCAGCGTTGCTCGGGGGAAATGAAAAATTTGAAATTCATGAGGCGGAAACTCAAACGTTCCGCCATCGGGTGGGCTGCACCTCGCGCGTTGCGAGATCGAATTGGCTAATCGCGCCTTTCGAAGCGGCGTTCGCTGCAGGTTTTGGCGAAACAGCGCGCGAGCGGCGGACTCCCTTTAGGAAGACGTCGTGAGCGGCCTGGCAACCGAGGGAGGGGATCGACTGTCACCTTCGAACCGAGCAGAAAACGCGTCCATGGCCGTCATCGAAATCAGCGATTTGAGCGGGGGAATCCACGGATCGAGAAATTGCGTATTATTCGGGAATAAAGCCCGAGGCAGTTGAGTCTCCCATCTAGCGGCGCAGTTCGGCACCGTTTGGTGCCGTTTGGCTCCGCAGGGAAGATTTGAGATGGCCAAAAAAGGCTTTGAGGATCGTGGACAGGGATTGGGCCGTCGAGCGGCGGCCCGGTTTGCTATGAGCCGTGCTGTCATCGTTGCAATGCTTATTGGTCCAATCGTTGGAGCGATGTTGGCGGCGGCTTCGGTAGCAGCGCAGGATACCGCGAACGTGATCACTATCGACAATTTCACCTTCACGCCCCCGGAATTGACGGTTGCGGTGGGAACGACAGTGAAGTGGGTCAACCACGACGATATCCCACATTTGGTGGTCAACAAGGACAAGGTATTCCGGTCGAAGGCGCTCGATACCGACGATTCATTTTCCTATACGTTCGCCAACGCCGGCACCTTCGATTATTTCTGTGCCCTGCATCCGCATATGGTCGGAAAAGTCACCGTCAAGTGACATCAAATCCTTGAGCCTTGGTGTGCCAAACATGACGACACCCTCATCGGTACATCGGTCGCAATTCCCGCGTACCGAACTTAACGAAGTCGTGTTGAAGGAGAGATTGGATGGTCCAGATCGTTTGTCTGGCCAGCAGCAAACGTCGGTCCCAACTGTGCAGAACAAGGATGATCGCGCGATGTTCGATGAAGTCTTTCTGCCGCACATGGCCGAAGCCTATCGTCTGGCGCAATGGCTCACCGGTAGTGCCTATGACGCCGAAGATGTCGTGCAGGATGCCGCGTTGCGCGCGTTTCGCGGCATCAAGAGTTTTGGTGCTGTCAATGCTCGCGCGTGGTCGCTGACGATTGTGCGCAACGCCGCCTATAGCTGGTTGATGAAGAACAGACCAAGGGCTGTCGTTTACACCGACGACCTGAGTGTTACGGAGCAACAGGAACTTGAGCATGTAGGTCCGTACGGGACGAGGGTTGAGACACCCGAGGAGATCGCGCTTTTCAAGGCGGATGCCGAAAACGTTCAGCGAGCCTTGGCGCAGCTGCCGCCGCATTTTCGCGAGGTGATTGTTCTGCGGGAAATCAATCAATTTAACTATCGCGACATTGCGGAGATCACCAATGTTCCAATCGGCACAGTGATGTCCCGTCTGTCCCGGGGCAGGCAGTTACTAATCGCTCTACTCGGTGACCGAAAGTAACACTATGATTGCATCGATAAAAGATAGTGACGAATTGCAGATGAACGCCTACTGCGACGGCGAGCTTGATCCGGCTTCCGCGATTGAGTTCGAACGGCGGTTGGCTAGCAATGAGTCTTTGAAGGCCAGATATGACCGGCTGCTGTCATTGCGCCGCGCCGTTCGTTCGCTTCTGCAGTTTGAGATGCCGCCGGGTCTTCAGGCCCGCATAAACTCGGCATTGGATGCGGAACGTCCAAGCCAGGCGGGACGTTCGGCTCAGGCGGGACGTCTGACTCGTCGAAGCTGGTCGTTTCAGGCGCTGGCTGCGGCCGCGGTGTTCGGCGCGGTGATCTCGAGTTCCGTCATGCTGACGATCGAGGGCTACGGTCAACGCGAGGATGTTGCCCGCCAGGTCGTTGCGGGCCATATCCGGGGTCAACTGGCCACTCAGCCATTCGACATTGCGTCTTCCGACCGCCATACGGTCAAGCCATGGTTCACATCGCGCTTGCCGGAATCACCTCAGGTGCCTGACCTCGCGGCGCAGGGCTTCGTGCTCGTGGGTGGCCGCGTGGATGTCGTTGGCCACGATCCGGTCGCAACGATCGTTTACAGGCACGCCAAGCATACGGTCAGCCTAACGAGCCTGCCGGCCGGTCAATCCGTCTCTGACCAGGCAATTGCGGGATACAACGTCCGTAGCTGGAGTGATGCCGAGTTCACCTATGTTGCAGTTTCGGACATTCCACCTGAGGATCTTGCATCATTCGGGCGCGCATTTTCCGAGGGGTGGCCGGCGCCGGAAGTCAAATAGAAGGGCGAGATCGTCTCGTCCTCAACTGGGACGTCCTGACTCGTAAGCTCCAGAGGCGCTTGCTGGCAGACGCATTCGTTGATGTTGATCACCACTCCGGAAAAACGACGTAAGAGGACTTTGCGCGAACGGATCTATGAAGAGGTCGTGCAGCTGATCCTATCTGGCGAGTTGCCGAGTGGCGGGTGGGTGGATGAAAAGCAGGTGATCCACAGGCTGCGGGTGAGTCGAACTCCATTTCGCGAGGCGATAGGGATACTAGCAAACGGCGGGTTGATCGAGATCAAACCTTATTGCGGCTTTTATGTACGCAGCTTTTCTGGCAGAGAGACTGCGGACCTCTACGAACTATACAAGCGGATTGAATGTTTTGCGGTCGAGCTTGCCGTACCGCAAATGAGTGACCGTGACATACGGCGCTTTGAAGATATTCTTGTTGAAGCCGTGGTCGCCTTGCAGCGTGGAGACATGAGAACCTATGCCATACGCGACCGGGAGTTTTACGAGACTATCGCCGAGCAATCCGGAAATTCGGCGCTGATCGAGGCGCTGGCGCGGGTCACGCTGCAAATCCAGCTTTGCGGCACAATCACAAGTGTGAGCCGGGAGTTCGCCGAGCGCGCTGCGCACGCTTGCGACGACATCATGCAGGCATTCAAGGCGCGGGACATTCCGCGCGCCGCTTTTCTCGTCCGCGGTCGAATCAGCTATACGCAGGAGGTGATTCTTGCGCGCTTCCCAGTGAAATAGCACCTCGTTGAAGGCACGTTTCTTTGCCAGTCAGGCCTTATGCGACCAGCGACTATCGACAAAGCGCTTCTTGCTGTTTACGGGTTTCTTTTTTCACGCAAACGGCACAAGCATCACATCTAGAAACGCGAAACAAGTCAGCAACAGCCAGGCTTCGTTGGCGCTCGCGGCCAATATTCCGAACAACGATGCCTTCGTTATCGACAGTGACGGGTTTCAAGAATGGGCCGGCCGGCAGCAATCATCCGTTATTGAACATCGGACAGACCACTCCGATGAAAAGGTTATTTTGCGGAGCTTTGCCTACGCTGCCAGCGTGTTGCTGAGGATCTGCTGGATGATCAAGCGGGTCTACGCATTAAGCCCGCCGATGTTCGTCCAGCAGCAGCAATGGCGACCGCTGCGATCGAAAAATACTTAACTCATCCCGGGAGGCCAACACGGCGCAGAAGCCCCTTGAATTGAGCGTCGGACCGCAGAGGATCGAAGGCCGGCCGCAGCAGAATGGATGGGTTGAATCGCGCTTCATAGCCCTTGTTCAACCAGATCATTGCCTGGTCCTGATCGCCGAGTCCTATATAGATCAGGGCGATGTTGGCTTCGGCAGAAGGGTTTTGGTCATGCTGGGCTTCCAAGTCCTTGGCTATTTTGATTGCTTCCTCCTTTCTTCCCAAGACGGCATAAACGTAGGCGAGATTCGAGTCGAAGACCCCACTGTGTCCGGAAATCTCGATCGCTTTCTGAAACTCAGCGATTGCTTGAATGTGCATGTGCTTTTGTTCGAATGCCTGTCCCAGCTCATAATGCCCGATGGCAAAGTTCGGGTCCATCTGCAACGTTTTCTTACTTTGCTGCACCGCTTCGTCAAAGAGATGAGCTATACACAATGCGTCCGCCATGTCTGCGCTGATGATCAGAGAAAGAGGATCAAGGCTTTCCGCTTTTCTTAACTCGAAGAGGCCCTCGCTATTCCGCCCCATCAAGATCAAATGCCAAGCATACCAGAGATGAGCGGTCGCGTAGCTAGGGTTCAGTTTAATTGCCAGTTTGTATTCCGTTTCGGCAGTCTCCCAATCCCAGCTATAAAGATCCAGAGCGAAAGCGAGAGAGGTGTGGGCCTCGCCGAGACTATCGTCCAATGCCAAGGCCTTGGTCGCAGCCGCCTTCGCTTTGCGGAAAGCATCCTGCGGAGAAAGCACTCCATATTCCCAATCGCCAGACAATGCGTAGGAGTCAGCTAAGCCAGAATATGCTTCGGCATAGGTTGGATCCGTCTCGATTGCATGGTTGAAATATCCGATGGCTGTCCTTAGGCCCTCTCCGGTTCGCTTGTTCCAAAAATAGCGTCCTTTGAGGTAGGCCTCATAAGCCGCCGGGTTCACCGCCTTGGACTTCTCCAGCGCTACCTGTTCCTGTCGGTTCAAGGTAGCCCGGATTTGCTCGGCGATGGCGCGGGCTACCCTACTTTGGAGCCCCAGCGTGTCGCGGAAATCTCCTTCGTAGCTTTCGGCCCAGATCTGCTTGTCAGCGGGTACCTGGATCAACTGAGCGGAGATCCGTACTCGTTCACCGGAATGCAGCACGCTTCCTTCGATCACGGCATCGACATTCAGCTCACGAGAAATCTCAGCCAAAGGCTTGCGAACGCTCTTATAGGTCATCGCGGACGTGCGGGAGATCACGCGTATTGCGCTGATCTGCCCCAGGTGAGTGATCAGCTCGTCTGTCATTCCGTCGGCGAAATAATCCTGAGAGGCATCATCGGAGAGGTTTTCCAGCGGCAGCACTGCCAAGGAGCGGATCGAGGGTATCGAGGGTAGAGGGTGCCTCCACGAATAGAAAAACCACGATAAGGAGACCGCAAAAACCAGAGCCATTCCGAGGCCGGAAAGCCTCCAGCCGAAAGGACGGGGCTGCCATGCTGCTGAGATACCGGCGTCAGTGGGTCGCAGAAGACTGGAACCTTCGTGCATAGCAAGATCACCAGCCGCAGTCTCCAGTTTCCCGCCATGGACAACCACGACGTCGGCGAGAAACCGGTAGCCACGGCTAGCGACGGTCTCGATGAAGCGGGGGTTTTCGGCCGTATCCCCTAGTACTTCTCGAACCTTGCTGATCGCTTTGTTGAGGCCGTGATCGAAATCCACGATCGTCTTCGGCCAAAGTCTTTCGCGAAGTTCCTCCCGGGTCACTAGTTCTCCAGGTTTTTCCAGCAGCATCGCCAGCAACCTGACTGGCTGTTCCTGCAACCTGACCCGTTTGCCAAGCTTCGTGAGTTCACCGGTTCGAAGATCGGCTTCGAAAACCCCAAACTTGAAATGCTTGGAAGGTTGTACGACCGGCTTCATGGCAAACCCGAACGTTCAAAGGATTCATCAGTTTCCGCATCACAAACCAGAGTTAGAACGCCCGTTGCAAGGGATGGCTGCATCTAAGCCGTTTATTTTATTATATTTTCCAGGGTATTCACTTTTCAGGAAGATAGGACCGGCGATCCATTGAAGGAATATACATTTCCAATCACACAATCCGCGGGTTTGCAATGCCGCTCGTCATAGGAACCTGCCGATGCCGTCCTTTGCCGTTCGCCGCGACTGCAGTGCGGCCGTCTCGTCAGCCGTGCGGCAAGACGTGGGAGGCCGCGCGTGCAGATTGTGAACGGCTTCATGCAGCCTCGACAAAAACCTGCGGCCGTAACCGCAAGTGACCCGCCCCTCGAATTGGCGCCAACGTCAGCACTGGATCAGTTGGGCCTGCTGGTGCAAAGCAGGCCGCCGAGCGCGGATGCTTCTCTTGCCAGATTTAAGCAGAATGTTGTTCCTCAGCTCGACGCGGCCTACAATTTCGCGCGTTTTCTCAGCCGGGATGCCGATGCGGCCCAGGATATCGTGCAGGAGGCATTCCTTCGAGCCTATCGAAGCTTCGCTCGATATCGCGGCGGGGATGCCCGCGCCTGGATATTCACGATTGTACGAAATTGCTATCATAGCTGGCTGATGGACCGGCGGCGAAAGTCGCGTTTGGAGATTGATCAGCATGGCGATGGTGATTCCCAAGAACTCATCGCTAATATATCTTCGCACAAGGACACTCCGGAAGCGATGCTGGTACGCAAAGCGGAAGCCCAGACCGTTCGCCTCATTCTCAATGCGATGCCTCGCCCATTTCGTGAAGTACTGGTTTTGCGCGAGATCGAAGACCTCTCCTACCATCAAATTTCGGATATCACGGCCGTGCCGATTGGCACCGTCATGTCGCGTCTGTCGCGCGCGCGAAAGGCATTTGGGGATGCCTGGCGCCGCGAGACAGATACTGGTGGCTGACATCGCAATCTCTGCTTAGAAAAATAAAATAGGGATGCCGGCAGAAATCGAATTGATCCAGTCGGGCCTTTCCAAAATCGGGCAGAAGATCAGTTGCGCAAGCCCGGTCGCTCTCCCCCGGTCCGGCAACGCGGATCGCTAGCCGGCCCGCAATTCCTGGGCGGGCTTCATCACTACGACCTCGGGCTTCAGGTTCTTGGTCCGCACGACCATCGGCTTCTCCGGCAGCATACGCTGCATATCTGGTCGCGGAAAATAAACGTATGCGCCATGGCGGCCGCCACTTGGGCGCGGATTACGAGCAGCAGCGCCCATTCCAAGATCCCGAGCCTTCGGTCGGCAACATTGGGAGAGGGACCGCAAAGAACAGCGAGATCGACCAGCCACGCTCGGATGCAAAGATCCAGCCCGTTATCGTCTTCCCAAGCACCGGCATATAAAGCAGCCCGTGCACCGCCTCCGATATCAGCTGCTGCCGGGCAGGAAGCGATCTTGCCGGCGCGACGGGATGACTAATGTACCAGAAGAAGCGCAAGACTATGAGTGCAAGGCTGTTGATGCAAAGGGAAATATGGAACGTCATCGCGAACTCCTGGCGGTAACTCATCCTGGTGCCGCCCAGTCTACGTCTTACCGGAATGGTGCGTTTAGGAATATTTCCGGGCTGTCGCCCGAGATTTAAAGTTGCCGACGGAGATTCATCTTTTCGGACGGGGCCGTGAACGAGAAATAACCAGAACTGGCTTCGTGTTTCGAATGCGCTGAAGGTCGCTCGACGATCCTCGCCCCCGCTCTCAAAGGGGGTCCGACTGGTCACCTGGTATCACCACGACGTTATCGCAATTGAAGCATTCAAACGTTTGTACGCTCAAGTCCACGCCGGTCGATTTGATCCGGACGAGCATTGGGGCACGACAATTTGGGCAAGGATGATAGTCAATTTTGTTGGACGTGAAGCAAAAGAGCGAGTCCGACGCAGACATATTGCTCTCCTTCGATCAATCTAACTGTACAGTCGGTACATGCTGGCCGGCGGGATCAAAATGGATCGGTCCACTCGGTCGGTGTCAGAACGCCACATCGGGCTTAATAGAAAAGGCGGCCGATTAGACCTCCTTTTTTGCTGATTGGGCGCCGACTTGTTGCTGTGGCTCTGTCACATCTTGTGAGCGCTGTCGTAGTTCTTAGCTGACTTGCGTTTCGCGTGTGCGCTCGCATACGCACCGCTGCGGGTCGATGCCATGGCGCTCGTTGTCGAGCGGTCCTGAGATCCAATATTCAGGCTCTGGTAAAAAGCCTGTAAGCCGGGTTCCTGGACAGCTTCCTGCGCAACTACCGGGGTCGTGATTGCTGCTGACAGAATCGCAGCCACGCTGAGCAGTTTGAAGTTAGCCATTGTCGAATCCCTCCACGTTGTTGAGCCAGTGCGCATGGTGCGCGGGCCTCTGACAGAAAGACTCGAAGCTGTTTTATGATATTCCCGAGCACGCGGAATCGTGAAGTCGCGTTCAAGTTATTGGTGCCTTTGCGCACCTTGCTGCCTTCGATGCTATCCTGCGCGCCTGCGGTTGGTTGTTCTATGAGCCTCGTGAACTGGACGAATGTCAGCTTGCGCACGAATATATTGTTGCCCCAAGAAATATACGTTTCTGGATGGCAATTTATTCCCGCATGCCGGCTTGGTCTGCGGCGGGCGACTAGATAGAGTCAGTTTGTCATCACTTGACTTGAGGTGGTCAGATTCAAATCCGACAGTTTGGGACTGGAATTGGTCATGAAGAGCCTCACAGCGTTACTCGGGACGACTATCCTGCTCGCGGGAATTGGAGCAAGCGACGCAGGGGTTCGGATTGTGGATGACCCTGGCGGCCGGATCGCCTCGACGCGACGCCTCCGCCAGCCGTAGCGAGTTAGGACTCGCCGAGCGACTAAATAGCAGCCTCCCTCGTAGTCACCAGCATATGCACAGGTGCCCACGCGGCCACGGCGGGCGCTCGCCGCCGCAATCAGTGTTGTCTTGTTGATCTCATCTGTCCCCCGTTTGATCTTGATGCTGCCGATTTCGACACGCAGTCGCGGAATCTAACTCGAACAACGTGCGTGCGCTTCGGGTCCCAGCAAGCAGGGAATTGAAATCCTGTTACTGGCAGGCAACAAGGACAGACTGAAGTGTCTTGAGTGAATACACGCGCACGCAATCGAGCCCGATTCAACAAATAAGGTTTTCCGGGTCGATGTCCTTTTGGGGGTACTAGCCAGCGGCGCGGTTGTACTGTTTAAGCCGCGCTGCTGCACCAGCGGCGAGTTGCAACAGAACGCCGAGCATCCATCCGAAACCGATTCCAACATTGCAAATGACGGGCGGGGTCTCGTCAAAGATGATCATATAGACCGATACGAGCGTTGCAACAGCCGCGACGAATGTGCCGGTGGCACTTGCCAGCGTTATCGGGTTCGTCTTCGGACGCGAACCGGTGGAAAACGTACGGTCGGATGCGCCCGAAGGCAGCGGAGGAATGTTGGTTCCAAAATAGAAGCCGATAGAGCCATATAGGACCGCTGAGAAGAGAACCCCTAGGGAATTGATCGCCTCGATATTTGCTCTAGCCACAAACGCTGCAACGTAGAGTCCGCATAGCGCGCCCGTGATGGCGAGACCGATCCTTTCTATGACCTGAGCAAACCCGTTTAGGTAGTAACGGGTGGGTGTTGTAGCATCTACTCTATTTGCCATGATTTGGATTCTCTCTTCTTTAGTCGACGAGACTAATCTTGCCCGGGATTTGCAGCGCCAAGCCAAGAAGCCGAAAGATGCTCCTACGCGTTAATCAGTAGACTGGATCGGCGATTGCTTTATTCCGGCGAGGCTTCGCTCGCTTCGATAGGCAACAGTGCAGATGATCTGACCATTTGCCGGACAAGGACCCACAGGTTTGATCTAGAGCGAAAATCGCAATAGCAATGAGCGATCAACGCGTTCTAGGTGATCGATTAAAGACGTGGGAATAAACCGCCCTCGCAGGGGTCTCTGCTGTGGTGAAACAAGTTTTCGTGAAGCACACGCGCACAGCATGCGGCGTTTCGTTTCGAGCCATCCGTATCACTGCGGCACGTGGCCTCAGCTTTTCTCCCGAAGCTGGGGCCCTTTTTTGCTGGCGCCACCTGTGGACGACGAACGCATCTTCGATCCATGTCTGCATAGCGCTTTTGTACGCTGGCGAGTGAGCATCGGATCGGCTCGGATGGCTGCGCTGATAGAAACTCCCGAAGCCAATTGTTAAGGGATAACGGCGGCGGCAGCGGGTGGATGAACAAACGGATTTCTATGCCTATTCGAGTATGCGCGTGAATAAACTCACGCGCCGTTCGGTCTACTGTCCAGGAACGAAAGTGAGAGTCTGCATGGAGATCGGTATCAATAGGAAGGAGCACAAGCACAAAGATCCGCTGGGTGGCGGGGCCGCCAATTCAGGTAGTCGGAAGCGGATCAACTTGGCGCTCCAAGGTGGGGGTTTTCACGGCGCTTTCGCCTGGGGAGCGCTAGATCGTCTCCTCGAGGACGATTGCATCGACTTCGATGGTATCAGCGCCACGAGTGTTGGCGCGGTGAACGCCACCGTGCTGGCTTACGGGCTGACAGTCGGCGGTCGCGCGGGTGCCCGACATGCGCTGGCGGCCATTTGGCGCCGCGTTGCCACTCTGGCTTCGCTCAACCCTCTACAGCCAACCCCGTTTGACCGGTTGACGGGCAACCAGTCGCTGGAAACATCGCCGGCCTTCGTCCAATTCGATATCCTGACTCGGTTGTTTTCGCCCTACCAGCTCAACCCGTTCAACATCAATCCTCTGCGTTCGATCCTTTGCGATACGGTGGACTTTGATGCGATACGCAACGCGCGCTGTCCGATCAAGCTTT
>WNFQ01003954.1_pt1 | contig 17865 bp, 14 predicted proteins | sample 5400171 | NCBI WGS metagenome assembly WNFQ01 (sample SAMN13153356, study PRJNA577476) | soil metagenome | isolation source: 20 cm soil under Madrone tree | place: USA:California | collected 2016-06-14 | reverse complement strand
TCAGCGCGATGGGCCACGCGCAGCATGAAATAGGCAATAATCACCAGCAAAGGCACAAGGAAGAGAGAGATGGCGGCGCCCGCGGCGAGGTCGCTGCCCTGAATGCCCAAGGCAAAAGCCAGAGAAGGCAGGGTCTGCGTAGAGTCGAACGGCCCACCAGCCGTAAGGATGTAGACAACGGTCATGTCTGTGAAGGTGAATATGAGGCCGAAGAGCACAGCAACGCTGATGATGGGCCGCATCATGGGAATGACTATCTGGAGTTGTGTGCGCCAGAAGCCGGCGCCATCCACGGCGGCGGCCTCCGGAATGTCCTTCGGGATAGCCGTCCGTCCTGCAAGTAAGATGACCGTGGAGAAGGGCATGAGACGCCAACTGTGAACCAAGAGCACGGATGCGATGGCGAGACGAGGCTCGCCGAGCCACATGGGAGCGCTGAAGGGCTTGTAAATGTGCACGGCCACCAGGACCCAAGTGATCACGCTGTAGATCGAATCAAGGATCCATTTCCACCCGATGGCGCCGAGCGCGATGGGCGCAACCCAGGGCAGAAGAATCAGAAAACGGATCAGGCCGCGGCCGCGAAAGGTCTTTTCCAGAGAAATGGCGAGAATATTGGCGCCAACGGTCACCACGATTTGGGAGCAGATGGTGAAGATAAAAGAATTGCGGATGGCGACGCGAAAACTGGGGCTTTGCAGGATGCTGCGGAAGTTCTCCAGCCCAACGAAATGCATTTCGGCGTTGCCGATGCGGGCGTCGCTGAAAGCATAAAAGATAGCAAGAAAAAATGGTCCACCGACGAGCAGCAAGATGTAGAGAACCGCAGGTGAAAACATGGCCGCGCCCAGCAATGGGCTCTGAGCCGCGCCGAGGGACTTTATTTTGTTTTGGGCTATTGCCATGACACGGCCCTCGGCTCGACGCGCTTTTCGGACGAGCGGTCGAAGAATTTCAGGCGAAGCTGCGGCACGGCGAAGTCATACATGCCGCCCAGCTGAAGGTTCTGCGCAGAAGAAAGGCGCGAGAAGACTTTCTTGCCGTCGAGCTTTCCACCAGTTAACGTCCCGGAAACAATCCACTCCGAGCCGAGGTATTCAATGTTCTCCACTCTTAAACGGAATGAAATGCCGTCGCCTGTGACCGTAGAGGCGGGCCGGAAATGCTCGGGGCGGAAGCCGACGATTACGTCCCCAAGCTCGGCGAGGTTCATTGGCGGTGACCCGAGAAAAGTGGCGACAAAAGTGTCAGCGGGATTGTCATAGACATCCGTGGGAGTGCCGAGCTGGCGAACAACACCTTTGTTGAGCACCATGACGCGGTCGCCCATGGCCATGGCTTCCACCTGATCGTGGGTGACGTAGATGGTCGTGGTACCGACGCGGCGATGAAAACGCTCAAGCTCTTCACGCGCGGAGGCGCGGAGCTTGGCGTCGAGGTTGGAGAGAGGCTCGTCGAGAAGAAAGACGGCCGGTTCGCGGACGATGGCGCGTGCCAGAGCGACCCTCTGCCGCTCACCGCCGGAGAGCTCGCGCGGCTTGCGATCGAGGAGCGCGCCAATGCCGAGAAGTGACGCCGCCCACTCGACTTTTTCCTTGTGGAGTTCTTTTTTTACGTTCTGGGCCTTCAGTGGAAAGGCGATATTTTTGTAGACCGAGAGGTGTGGATAGAGCGCGTAGCTCTGAAAGACCATGGCGATGCGGCGTTCACGCGGGGAGAGATCGTTGACGACCTGGCCGCCGATGAGGATTTCGCCGGACGTGGGCGTTTCCAGTCCAGCGATCATCCGCAAGAGTGTCGTTTTTCCGGAGCCGGAGGGACCTAGGAAAACCAGAAACTCGCCTTCGCGAGTTTCGAGGTTCACGTTATTGACGGCTCCGAGTTGTCCTTCTTTGAATACCTTTGTCAGATCACGTGTCTCAACGACAGCCATCGGGCCCTCATCCGGTTATTTCCACCTGGCAAAGATGCGCTTGTATTCGTCTTCGGCAGACTTGGCGGCATTCTCCGCAGTTTCATCGCCGCGCGCCACTTTGGCGAACATCGTGGGAATGATCCACGCTTTGAAAGCTTCGTCAATGGCGGCGGTACCGTAACCGGGATAACCGACGTTTGTGGCCCAATCGAGGACGTTGCCGAGGACTTTGTATTTGTCCGGGGGATTTGCCCGCGGATCATTGGAGATTTCCTGCTTGAGGTTGGGGACGGTGCTGGGGAAGCACGGGAAATTGTAAAACTGGCCCGCGGTAAATCCGTCATGGAACGCATCGATGTAGTCGATGAGGAATTGCTGCGCGCCATCTTTGTTGTCAGCAAAGTCCCAGATGACGTAGCAGTCCATGACGTGCTCGGCGGCGATACGGCGAACCGGACCCTTCAGTGCCTGGCTGATCATGATCTTGGCGTCAATGGGCAGATGCTCCCTCTCAGACTGGCGAGTGATAGAGATGGCGTTCGCGACGTAGGAAACGCGGCCGGCGAGCATGGCCTGGTTGTTGGATGGCGGTGTCCAAGTGAAGACCTCCGGAGTTTCGGATTCCTGATAAAGAGCCTTCATGAATTTCAAGGCTTCGATGGTCTCCTTGGAATTGATGGTGACGTTGCCGGCTTCATCCTGTTCGGCACCGCCAAAGGACCAGAGCAGAGCGCGCATGGCCATACTTGTATCGAGTTCTTGAGAGAGACCAAGGCCGCAGGGATGGCCGGACTTGTCGCGAATCTTTTTGGCGCCGACGCGCAGATCTTCCCAGGTATCGGGACCATTCGGGAAACCCGCGTCGGTCCACCAGTCCTTGTGCCAGTTGCCGGGATCAGGGACGTAGGAATCGGAAAAAGCGAAGTAGCGCTTGGTCTTTGGATTGTAAGTGGATTTGTGCGCGAGATCGATCTTCTTGCCGTGCTTCTTCTCCACTTCCTGGTATACCTGGGACATGTCAATGGTTTGTTTCTCGTAGGCCGCAGGCGGCGAGAGCAACATGAAAAGGTCGTGACCCTTCTTTGCCGAGGCCTCGGAAGCAGCCTTCGCGGAAAGGTCAACAAGGTTGATGTGATCAACGATGACGTTGGTATTGTTTTTCTGTCCCCATTGCTTGCAGAAGGTTCCGTCGAACCACGTATCGTAGGCGGGAACGAAGTGGCTCCACTGGAGAATTTTCAGTGTTTTTTGTTCCGCCGCGGCCCGTTCCGGGAACAGAAAAGAAGGACCTGCGCCCGCGCCGACAGTGAGAGCGCCGCTCCCCGTCCACTTAATGAAGTCACGACGTGACAGCTCCTGGTGTCTCTTTTTGCCCATGTCGCTACTCCTCCTTTTTCGATTCGAACCTCCGAAGGCCTCCTACCCGGCGCCTGATGCGCCGCACAGAAGGCGAGGAACTTGTTAGCGCTCGTCGCCGAAGCGCTTGATGTCTTCCGGCCCTTCCCGGAGAGGACCGACGTTGCGGCCCTGGACGAGTTCGCGAATCTGCTCGACAATGTCGGGATTCGCGAGAGTGGTGATGTCGCCGGTGTCCATGTGATTGGAAATGGCGGCCAGGACGCGGCGCATGATCTTGCCGGAGCGGGTCTTGGGCATGTCCGGGACGATGTGGATGGTTTTGGGCCGGGCGATTTTGCCGATCATGGTTTCGATGGTGGAAGTGACTTTATCCTCGATCGCTTTTGTCGTCGGAACGCCGGGCTTCAGCGAGATGTAGACGACAGGGACGCGGCCTTTGACCTCGTCGACGGCAGGGACTACAGCGGCTTCGGCGACTTCGGGAATCGTGAGGCAGGCGGATTCGACTTCCTTTGTGCCGAGGCGGTGTCCGGCGACGTTGATAACGTCATCGACGCGGCCAAGGATGCGATAGTAACCGTCGGCGGGGAGAACGGCGCCGTCGGCAGCGTAGTAAGGCCAGTCACGCCAGTTTTTGCTCTTGGGATTCTTGTTGTACTTCTTGTAATACTGCGTGACGAAGCGCTGCGGGTCACCCCAAATGGTTTGCATGATGCCCGGCCAGGGATTGCGGATGCAAATGTTGCCCGCGTTTCCAGAGCCTGCTTTAACTTCGTGCCCATTCTCATCCCAAATGACCGGATAAATTCCGAGCACTGCGGGACCGGCGCTGCCGGGCTTCATGAGATCGAGAGCAGGTTTGGTGGAGCAAAGGAATCCGCCGGTTTCCGTTTGCCACCAGGTGTCGACGATGACGGCTTCGCCTTTGCCCACGACTTGGTAGTACCACTTCCATACTTCGGGTTCGATGGGCTCGCCGACCGTGGTCATGTGCTTGAAGTGGTAGTTGTAAATTTTCGGCTCGTTGCCGCCGGCTTTGCGAAGCATGCGAATGGCGGTGGGGGAAGTATGGAAAATGTTGACGTCGAGGCGTTCGGCGATGCGCCAGGGGCGGCCTGCGTCGGGGAATTGCGGGGCGCCTTCGTAGAGGACACTTGTGGCGGCGAGAGCCATCGGGCCGTAGACGATGTAGGAATGGCCGGTGATCCAACCGATGTCAGCCATGCACCAGTAGACGTCTTCGGGATGAATGTCCTGGTAATACTTGGCGGTGCCGATGACGTAAGCGAGATAGCCGCCGGTGCGGTGCTGGCAGCCCTTGGGCTTGCCGGTGGTGCCGCTGGTATACATGAGGAAGAGCGGAGCTTCGGCGTCCTGCGAGACGGGCTCGACGATCTGGCGGCGATAGTTTTTCAGGACATCGTTGATGAAGAAGTCGCGGCCCGCGGCCATGGGCGAATCGGAAGTGTATTTTCCTGGGTAGCGCTGCCAGACAAGGACCTTGTCAATCTCCTGGCCCTCTTTCGTGGCGGTGCGAACGGCGATATCGGCGCTGGCTTTGTGGTCGACCCACTTGCCGTTGCGGTGGTAGCCGTCGGCATAGATGAGGACGCAGCTGCCGGAATCGGCGGCGCGAAGGCCGCAGGCTTCCCCGCTGAATCCGCCGAAGACGACGGAGTGGACGACGCCGAGCCGCGCGCAAGCGAGCATGGTGATGGGCAGCTCGGGAATCATGGGCATGTGGATGGTGACGCGGTCGCCGGTCTTGAGGCCGGCGAAATCGCGGAGCATGGCGGCGACTTCGTTGACGCGCTTGTAGAGTTCCTGGTAGGTGATGACGGTGGCGGATTCGGCTTCGGGCTCGGGGACGAAGATGAGCGCGGCCTTGTTCCTGTGCTTGGCGAGGTGGCGGTCGACGCAGTTGTAGCAGGCGTTGAGTTTGCCGCCGACGAACCATTTCCAGAAGGGTGGGTTGCTGGTGTCGAGGGTCTTGCGCCAGGGCTTGTCCCAGTCGAGGAGGCTGGCGTAGTGGTCGAAACATTCCGGAAAATGTTTTTCGCTGAATTTTTTGACGAATGCGGGATCGGAGAGATTAGCCTGAGCGATGAACCTTTTGGAGGGGCGAAAGTATTCCTCTTCTTTCCAATGGACGGCAATCTGCGCTTCGGTGAGTTTGTTCCCGCTCTTCTGTGCTTTAACGTTCGGTTTCTGACGGACTTTGGCCACGGCGGCAACTCCCATTGGAAGATAGAAATACGTTGTGACGCTTCAACGAGGGACACCTTGGATTGGGCAAGCTCGCTCTTGGATGAGAGGGAGCTTGCCCGGCAGAAATGATGCGCCCGCGCGGGTGCGCGAGTCAATCGGCGGAAACCCGCTACTTCATGCCGCCGACCTCGTCCCAGATCTTGGTGCCGTGCGTTTCTTTTAAGAACAGGCTCCCGACGACAAACGTTAGGGATGCTATGGCCATGGGATAGTACAGCCCTGCATAGATGTTGTGAGTGGCAGCGCACACGGAAAGCCCAATCAGTGGCAACAACCCCCCGAAGACTCCGTTGCCTATGTGGTAGGGCAAAGAAAGAGATGTGTACCTGATCTTCGCCGGGAACGCTTCCACCAAATAAGCTGCAATGGGGCCATACACCATGCAAACGTAAATCACTTGGATGAAGACCAGGAGCACAAGCATGGGAACGTTTGGATTGGTCGCCTCCTTCGCGGCCACGAACGCGCCGGCGGCATTGGTTGTCACGGCCGTCAGGCTGATGGCGCCGGTTGCCGCGTTGCGCGTGGACCACAGCGACACCACGTTTGTTCCAGCCGCTCGCGCCATCGCCTTGTAAATCGGGATGTAGGTGAGCACGGCAATCAGGCAGCCGGCCATGATGATCTTTTTACGCCCGATGCGGTCCGACAGCGCACCAAAGACCGTGAAAAACGGCATCCCGATCAGCACCGCGAGGGCAACGATCTTGTTCGTCAGCGTCGGGTTGACCTTAAGAATGGTTTGCATGTAGAACAGCGCATAGAACTGTCCGCAATACCACACGACTCCCTGGCCCGCCGTAGCACCGAAGAGCGAAATCAACACGCGCTTCAAGTTGTCCCACTTCGCGAAGGCGTCCTTCAGCGGCTGCGCCGAGGTCATCCCCGCTGCCTTGATGTGCGAAAAGATCGGTGATTCCTTCATTTTAAGACGGATGTATAGTGAGATCGCCAGCATGAAAATAGAAATAAGGAACGGGATGCGCCAGCCGTATCTCTGGAAGTCCGCCGGGCTCATCGCAGACTGCGTGGCCAAGATCACCAACAGCGATACGAATAAACCCAGGGTCGCGGTGATCTGAATAAAACTCGTGTAGAACCCGCGCTTGTGGTCGGGCACGTGCTCCGCAACGTACACCGTCGCGCCCCCGTACTCCCCGCCGAGCGCCAGGCCCTGCAGGATGCGAATGCCCAACAGTGCGATCGGTGCGAACCATCCCGCGGTTTTGTACGTCGGCAAAATTCCGATTAATGCTGTCGCTCCACCCATGATCGAGAGCGTCACAATGAATGCATACTTGCGCCCCACCAAATCCCCGATGCGTCCAAAAAAGAGGGCGCCAAAAGGCCGCACGATAAATCCCACAGCGAACGTCGCCAGATACGCGATGTAGGCAAACGTCTGGTTTCCGGTGGGATAGAATATCGGGGACAATACCGCAGCGAGGCTTCCGAAAATATAGAAGTCGTACCACTCGATCATGGTGCCGACGGAGGAGGCAAGAATTACTCTCCAAATGCCGTACTCGGCGGAACCGCCCATGGGGATTGCATCTGCACGGCTGGCCATGCTTCCTCCTATGAACTTCAGACCTAGTCTGACACCTCGGTAGGCTCTGGCGAGCCGGGGACCTAGTGCTCGCGGCTCGCCAGAAGACTACACCCAGCTGGGGTTTAGAAAGTGAAGATTGTTCCGAACTCGTTGCGCCACGAGTGCGCCTGAGTTGCCGGAAGGCCTCGGAAGGTCTTCCCGCCGCGGGTTGCAGCACGCGTGTTAATGTAGCTTGTTTCCTGAACGAAGGTGACCCACTTGTTCAGTCGGTAGGTCAGCGAACCCGTGTCGAGATCCGTACGGGCGAGACCGTTTGCACCTGAACGGCGAACATCTCGGGCCACCGTTCGGTCGGTCCCATACGACAAGTGCAAAACCCATCCGGAGTTGTGGCCCTCTGAATTGGAGTTGAAGATGCGTGAGAGGGGGAAGCTCGCCTCGAGGAATCCGCCCAAGCCCCGAACAGGCCGGAAGCTTTGAGCAACTATGGGGTTGCCGTTGCAAGCAAATGTGGCTCCGGTCCCTGTCGCGCCCGTGCACCCGAACAAAACAGTTCGACTGTCCAAGGCCGTGACTGTTGCAACCGTGACCCCAGGAGCTAGAGTGCCAGGAATTGTGACTGCCCCGTTTAGGTCGTTAAAAACGTCGTTGACTTGGCCACCAAATGGGAACCGCAGATCACCCCCCTGGTAATACTTTCCAGTGACTGTGACCCACGGCGTCGGCAATTGCGCTTCGGCGGTCCAGATGTTTTGGGGATGGTCGATTTGGAGGCCCCTAGGGAAAAAGTCCCTGATTGAACAGGTTCCCGAGGCCGTCCCGCAGCCTGTCGCTCCAGGAATCACGGTAGTGGGGAGGTTGCCGAAGGGGATGATCTCGTTGATTCGCGCGTGGTGACCGCTGAAGATAATCTGCGCCGGCACGACGCCCGACCAACTATGCGAGAGCGGGAACTGGAAGACGATCCGGCTCTCTAGGGCTGGCTGGTTGCTTTCTGGGCCGGCACGGTCACCAAACCGTGCCCGCTGTTCGTCAGTGAGCGCTGCGGTACCCGCTACCGGCAGCACGATAGCAAACTCGGGCTGAACCTTCAGATCCCCAGAGTGAAATTGTACGCCGGTTCGAAACATCGGTGCGCGCTCCCAGAGGGAGCCCATTCCGATCGCCGTCCCGGTGGTTTCGAAGAGGCTTGGCAGCGTCGAAGAATAGAGGGTCCAATCCTGGCCGAACTCCGCGAACCACGGCAGGCTTCCACCCAGCTTCGTGTCGAGCCGCGCCCACGCCAGCCGCGTTCGAAATTGGCCGTTCCGGGCTGAGCTGATGTTTACGCTGTTCTGGTTTGTGAAGTCGCCCTCGTAATCGGCTTCGACCCTGCCGGTGACCACAATGCTTGAGTTTTTAGGAACCCATTCGAACTGGCTGCCGATGCGGAAGGCCCGTGCTTTGATATGGACTTGCGGGTCGGCCGTAGGTCCTGTGTCGCCGCCGATCATGAGTGGAAGCGGAAAGTCTTGGCTGCCGAAATTGGGGCCGCCACTTGATGCCGTGTCGGAGACCGCACTGGCTTTGAAGAACCCGTACAACTTCATATTCGCCCCGCTGCCCAGCTTGATGTCGGGAATCAGCCCGCCTTGCTTCGGAACGTCAAGCGGCAAGACACGCAGAGGTGCCGCGGCGGGAATGACCGCCGGGGGAGCCGAAGCGGTTTGATCCGAAGGCCGGGTCCCCGACGGCGCGACGCTTGAAACAGGAGCGACATTCGCGCCATTGTTGACAGGGACGCGGTACACGGCAGCGATGACAGTTGGGGCGGTGACCGCCGTACTGGAAGCATTCATCATATCTGGAACGGCGACGGACTGGTCGTAATCGGCCTGGGAGATTACACCCTTTACGAGAAGCAGCTTGGCGAGCCGCTGGTTGGCATCGCTGGCAGACGATGCCTGGCTGAGTTGCGCGACTTCCTCATCGGTCAGAATACCCTTGGCCCGCAAGACCCGCACGAGCGGATTGACTGCGGAATTGTTGCCCGCCGGCTGCTGCGCCAGAGCGCGATCCCCCAAGACAAAAGTGATCGACAAACAGAGTACGAACACCACCACTCGAAATGGTTTACCTCTCATCTCGAATACCCCCTGTGACCCGCGAAAACGGTGCGGGTCAGGTTTTCAGACGTGAAAGGGCCCAAAAACGCCTTGTTCATATACGCCTCGCCCTTGGTTGTCAAGAAAACCTTTATAACCTTCATGCTATCAGGGAGATCAAGCGGAATTAGAGAGCCAGGGGCAGGGACATGAACCCGGTGTAGGTATGCTTCCGCACGGGCCCTAAATCGTGCATCGCCTACTTCGCGCATCCCCGCTTTGGTGTCAACGCTCCCGAAATGCACCTCCGCCCTCGGGCTTCTAACTCTCTGATCATTCCCCGGCGCCGGAGGCACAAGCGCATGTCCTTGAAGGGATTCCCGCACGGCCAGGTTTGGGCTGCCTGTTCCTGCTTTCACTACGTCGCGCCTACAAAAAGCAAGAGCTCCGGGAATCTGGGCGGGGCGCGTTTCCCGGAGCTTCATGCCCAAGTCGCTCTGAACTTTTTCAATTCGCTATTACACTAGCAGGGAAACTGTCCGGAGCTTTTTCTCTCCAGGTCCGCCGTCTGCCTCCACGAACTGCTTCCGCCAATCCGAGCAGCACAATCGACCCAATGCCGATCATCAACACCACCACCGCTGACATGTCCATCGAGGTCGGTCCCGTCGCTCCAACGGGGCCGCTGAATCCGCGGCTGCTAGCTGCGCCGTTCGGTGGAAACGGTGAATGAAGCGTCATTTGCGGGGGCGAAGGGTTCCTTTCTGAGCAGGCAGCGATGTTGCGAACAGAATGTAGGTAAAGTCTGTTCTTCTTCCTCCCCGAGTTTCTTGCGTTTGAGCCGAGCCGCCTCTGTCCGGTTCTCAATTGAATTACTATAGGCAATGGAGATAGTCTTCCTTCAGGCCTTCCGGAGGCGCGAATGCGTTTCTTTTCACACCTCCCCTTACTTGCTGCTCTTGCGAGTACGATAGCTCCGATTGCGGCTCAACCCCAAAAACAGCTAGCACGATCGCCGAGAATTCAGTCGGCCAAGTCCGTCTACCTCGAAGATAAGACTGGCGTGGACGCTGTGGGAAACAAGGCATTAGCTCAGCTCAAAAAGTGGGGAAGATTTCAGATTGTTCAGGACCGAAAGCAGGCGGACCTTATTTTCATGCTTTCCGCTGACCCCTACAAGGGCGGTCACATCGACGAGGACCCTGTTCCCAATTACAACAGGCAGGCTCCAGTTCGCTACGTATTTCTGACTGTGATTGACCCCAAAACTGGCGACACTCTTTGGAGCGACTCCCATCGGTGGGGCGGCCTGCTGACGGGATTCAACACAGCGGGGGAACGCCTAGTCAAAAAGCTGGAAAGCCAAACTAAGAAATAGACTGGTTAGCTGATGACTGGAGCCCGACCTGATTGCGCGTTTTCAGAAGTTGGCCCGAGACTAGGCTTGGTGGGCCCGCTAGGATTTGAACCTAGGACCAACGGATTATGAGTCCGCTGCTCTAACCGCTGAGCTACGGGCCCGCTGATAATAAAGGACTTATTGGCCTATTAAAACGACCCCGACAATTTTGCGTCATTCTTGCGTTGCAGTCTACTCAAATTCGTACGTCGCTACCGTTCCTTCTGAGCCAAAGCCGTGTCCGAAATTCCGCCGAGTTAAACGCCATTAAATTCATCCAGCACGCCAGCGAAACCAAATGTCCTGAGTGCCTTACTGTAATTCAATACCTGGAACGGGAATTTCAGAATGATAAGGAACTTTGGAAGAATCGATATTAGTGTTCCATTTTGGGCAGTTTTAACGCCCTTTTTATCCCAATATATTCCAATGCGAATGAACGACATGACGCCGGAACTGTTTCTTTCCGTTCTTTGCCCTACGTGCAAAGTGGCTTCTGGGAAGCGTTGTTTGTTGCTTTCAGGCGGCCTGCGCACCGAATCTCATATCGACAGGAAACTGGCTGCGATTGAGGCTGTTGAAACGAAAAGAATTCACGTTGTTAAAGTTCGGAGCCTCAAGAAACTCACTCCATTTGAATAGCAGACGTACGCCTGAGACCGCTTGATTGGGTGAGGAAATACTCAGCTCAAAACTACCCTCCAGTCCCTGGGCGGGTGCTCAAGAGCCCAGAACTGTGGGGCGGCGGTTTTGAAGCGAAGGCCAACTTCGGTTCTGCCGCCCTGTTTCTCACCTAGGTAGACGACTCGGCAATCCTGCTCCTCGCGGGTGGCGATATTTCGCAACGTGAGCCTGTCGCCCAATCTGATGGATGCGGAGAGGGTAATGAGACAACCGTGAGCACTAAGCACGATAGCACGCGTGGGATCTACGAATGGAGTTTCGTCGGTCGACTTGCCTTGCACGACCACTGGCAACTGTGCAGGCACTCGCTGTGAGCGCCGGCGGAAGTCAAAACTAGCCGGATTGGGTTCGCTGGGCCGGTTCATCATATGATTCTAATATAGGCCAGTCTGCTGGTTAAGCCAGCCGAAGTCTGTAGGCCCGGTTTGGCAAGATCCAAACGCTTACGGGCCAGGACGCGCAGACGGCATGCAGCGGCTTCAAGTTAGGCGATTCTGCGTGTCTTTTTGTGAGGCATCAGTGATCTTGCCAATTTGTTTTTGAACGTCCTTCAATTCTATGGCCGCACCAGGCTTAGGAGGAGAGCAATCAGACCTATGAAAGCGATGGAATAGCCAACCCAAGCGATGGCCGTTTCAATCCGCTTCTTTTTCCTCTCATCCACAAAGGCAAACTACACAGATCCCCTCTTCTGTGCAAGGAACCCCAAGTGTCCCAATTTGAACAGCTTTTCGCCTTGTCCTGTTGCACCCTGTCGAGATGAGAATGAGCCCACGCCGGATAGGATATATATGGTCTGTCGTGATACCGTGCATTTGATGTGCTGGTACGTGGAAAGGAAGCTCTCGCCGGGCGTAGAACGTGAGATCGAGCGGCATCTGAATCGATGCCGTGATTGTCGATTCGTTTTGGAAGCCGCAACCAAGACCCTGGATAAGCATTTTGGGACGGGCAGGGCGGCACGCGCAGCTTTGAGGCCAGCCTGCTAGTGGGTTGACTTTTGCAGAGCCCTGTCGAGTTCGTCTAGCTTTGATTGAAGGTCGTTTAGATTGGCTTGCTCGATACGCAACTGGTCTTCTGCCTCGATTTGCTTTGCCTGTCTTTGTTGTTCTTCCTCAAGCGATTAGTGAATAACAAACGCTAAAAAACGCATTTCGATGCATGTGCTGCGGCACTCCGTGGCTATGGATCTCCTCCAACAGGGTGTGGATCGTTCCGTGATCGCTCTTTGGCTTGGCCAAAACTTTCCCAGCGCAAGTCGTCTGACGAAGACGCTTGGGGTAGCTCTGGAAAAGATGGTCCGTTTCTGAGTAAACTTCGCCGTCTGCTGAGCAAGACAGGCGACAATGACCGCAAGCTCGTGATGCACATGGCGATCTTCAAGCCTTCGGAGCGAACGCTGGAATTGTCATGCTAAAAGGAAGAGTTCATGGTCGAGGCACGTGCAGAAGGGCGTCCCTTGGCGTGGGGGTCATTTCCTTGCTTCCCTCTTAGAGGCAGGTGGGAATGACGGAACGCCCTCCAGCAAAGCGGTTTATACATACTCACAGATTATATGTCAAGCAAACGAAGTAAACGTTCTGCATGACCATACGTGAGTAATTCCATGTATATATTGTGACGACTCGGCTAAGAGCGCACCGATTTGGGGGATAGCCCACGCCCGAAACACTTGCCTGCCGATCTGACCCTGTGCCAGCGCAGTGTCCATACTTGCAGGGCATTCACGGACAGTGCAAATTAGGACAAACAGAGCTGTAGTCGCATTCGGGAGTGGGGAACTCCCGTCGAAAGAGTTTGATCGGTTAAAGAAGGCGTCTTAGAATCGTCGTGACCTGTCCGATTACCTCCGCCTCAATCCCATTCCTGAATTCTTGCGTGGCGAGCCGTCCGCCGGGATAGGCGCGGACCACGAGCCTCCCCTGATGCACAGCACAACAACCGCACAGGTAGCTGCCGTCCCGTTTGAGAAGCAGACACAGCGGCGGTTCGCAGTCGGTCTTGGATTGGGCGGGATTCTTGACGCGGCGGTTGACGACAACAAATGTGGCGTCGATGAGCAGAGGATGGATAGGGGTCTCATCCCCTCCCACCCAAAATACATCCGACGGAGAGAAGTTTCTAAGATTGGTGAATTCGTTGAACGAATGCCTCAGGAAAAGCGGCACCTCTTCCCATTGCTTCAGGAGGGACTCGAGGAAACCGCCGTATTCTGCCGACACTTTTTCCGGGTTTGGAACGTGGAGACCGGGGCTTCGATTCGGGACCTGTCGAGGAACAAGTTCGTCCGGGATCGGCTCGTGGCCATTTTGGTCGAGTGAAAGACCGCACGCGCGGAGAAATTCCTGGAAGTCGATGCAGTACAGAATGCACAGCGTGATGATCTTTTGGATGTGCCGTGGCGGAGCCGACAGCGTTTCGTAGTCGGAAAGGGTGCTTGGCGCCGCGAAATAAAGTTGGTCCGAGAGTGTGCACGCAATCCAACGGCTCATGCCGGATGCCTCTCGGAAAGACAGTCCCAAGCGCAAACGAGAGCTCCTGAGAAGGTCCTTGAGACTGGTTTGAGGGTTTGGCGCGTACACAGGTCGTGGCTTTGGCAGAGCGGCCGATCGCTGTGGCACTCGTGGTCCGTGACGATACCTGACCGGACGAACCTCGGCGTCTATGACACCAACAATTCGGGCCTCTTTGCCAAGCGTTAACTCGGTCTGTGCACAAGGCCCCCGCGGCGAATGTAGCACTATCCTGTCTTTATCGAGCAACACGACCTGCGAGCAGGTGAATCCGAGGCCATGCTCAACAAGGAAGAACCGTCTATCGACATTATCCTTCCCGTCAGAGAGCAGTTCCATGGAACACCGTTCATCAATTCTGACGATGCTGCCTGGCGCAAGGTTTGGAAACGCATGCACGTCTCCTTCGCCGACTTTGCAATAAAGAAATCTTCTCTTGCTTAAAGCGAGTAATTCCGCGGCACGCCTCGGCGTTGCTGAAGCTAGAAACTGTCCCACTGGAGCGATCGGCGGTACCGCCCCTGCGTTGGGCCTGTCGGCAAACCAGGGAATCCAAGCGCGTACGTCGTAGACCGAGGAGTCCAAGAGCGTTGTCCGCTGCCTGGGAATCAACAGCTGAAGCCGGGAAATGTGGTCCAGGTCGAATCCGAACACTGCCAGCCAGTCGTACAATCGATAGTTTGTGATGTGGCTGAGAGCGAGCATCTGATGAATGGTTGGGATCAAAGAAGGATCTGCGACGTCGTAATACAAGTTGTGAGGAACATAGAATCGGGAGGAACGGCCGAAGATTTCAGCGGACTGCTGAGATACGCGGTAGAGAGTTAAACCTCTAGTGGTAAGAATTCGCCGTACTTGTTCGGCCCGGTCCATTCGAAGGGACATTAGTCCTTGGCCGTATAGCCAAGATTCCTTCCGCGGTGCAAACAATTGCTCCAGTGGCCGCAATTGCGACCAGTCGCGAGATTTTCAACAATTCGAGGCGCACCTATGTATGAATAAGAGATGAGTCACGTAGCTGGACATAACCGATTTAGCGGCGTAGGATTCCCGCCAATGGACGCACGTAAACCGAGTCCCAGTGCCGGAGAGAGGCTGAAAGAACTGCGGGTGCGTCTGGGACTAACCACGCGTGACGTAGAAGCGAAAAGTCAGCAAATCGCGGACGAGAGGCACAGCCGCGAATATTATCTGTCCCACGCGTGGGTGACGGACATTGAAAACGGCAAATTTACGCCAAGCATCTACAAATTCCATACGTTTAGCACAATCTACAATCGCAGAATCACGGAGCTGCTCTCGTATTTCGGGTTGCCGTTTGGCGACTTGAGCCGCCATCGCATGTCCATTGGGGTTCCGCGAACACATCTCTTGGACAGCGGAACGGACCTCGACATGGAGAAGGTGCGAAGGTGCCGCTGCCAGTGCAGTTCAAGCCCGAGTTCCGGCTGGAGAGAACGAACCTGCTTGCGCGGGTCGTTGAGAAGTGGGATGAGATCCCCGTCGGTTTCTTGCAACATCTGGATTTGCGCAAATCCGTATACGGCTATATCGGGCTGGAAGACTACACGCTCTTCCCTCTCATCCGCCCCGGTTCGCTTGTGGAGATTGACGCACACCAAAGAAAAATCAGCACAGAGAAATGGAAGACGGAGTTCGACCGTCCCATCTACTTCGTGGAACTCCGAAACGGTTACGTTTGCAGTTGGTGTCAGGTGGACCGAGGTCAGCTGATCGTAATTCCCCACCCTCATTCCCACCAGGATGTTCGCCGATTTGACTACCCCTCTCAGGCAGAAATCGTAGGCAGGGTGACCGGCGTAGCCATGAGAATCGTCGGAGAAAGGGAACCCGGGACCGGAGAGACCAGCCGCCGGGTTTCAGAATAATACAAGATCGTTTGGCCTCCTTTTCCCCTCGCTTCCCCGCGGGAGCTACAGTCCGTAGAAGGCCAGCGCCCGCTCGACCCGCTCAAGATCGAAATGGTGGGTCCGAAGAATCTCCAAATAGCCAAGTTTGTCGCCCATGCACAGCTTGTGGTCAGCCTGTAGCTTGTTTCCGTGGCAGGTTCCGCAGATACACTGAAGGTTTTCGCGGCGGTCTGGATTCCCTGCCCTCAATCGCCGGATGAGCCTCGCCGGCACGATATGGTCCACATGGCGCCTGGTTCCTGCCTGCTTGAAATCCACTCCACACGTTTCAACTTCGCACTTCCCCCGCAGAGCTGGTGTCCGCCGGTTCCCCCATCCCTTCCTTAATGGGCGGGTCCCTGGCCACTTCCGCTCAACGCGGCTCCAGCGTACTGGCCTCTCTTGGGTGCTGAAGCGAGACCCGCAGTAGAGGCATCGCCGGTGGCGATACGAGCTGTGACCTCGATAGACAGTCTTGAGCACTTCTGTTCGTCTGTCTCCGCAATATGGACAACGCATCTTTTCACCCCTTCTTCCCCTGGATCATCAAACCAAGCCTCAACGGATGAACAATGAGTCCCATGCGGTCGGGGCCTCGCGTCTGAGCCCCCTGCTCAACTTGCTAGCCCTGGCCTAGCCGTTTGGCGGATGTAAACGCCACACCATCTACGGCATCTTGTTCGCGGAGGTCTTACACATGTCTGCAGAACTCATTGAACTTTCAGATGCCTTAGCGCGATCCACCGAGCACGCCGCCGCGAGCGCGGTTGCGGTCCATACCGAGACACGCGGCTCTTCGAGCGGTGTGGTATGGCGTCCCGGTGTCGTGGTTACAGCCCAACATGCGCTGCGCCGCGATGAAGAGATTCAGTTGACGCTTCCCGATGGCCGAGTTGTGGCTGCTACTCTTGCAGGCCGCGATCCCTCAACGGACGTTGCAGTCTTGAACTGTGCGGAGGCTGCCACCACCACAAGCGAATTTGGGGATGTTACGTCGCTCAAACCGGGCAGTCTCGCACTTGTGGTCGGCCGCACGCGAGCGAGTGGCCCCGTTGCCGGACTTGCTGTAGTCAGCCTGGTAGCGGCAGAACGTCACACTTGGGCAGGCGCTTCCCTTGCGCCGTACGTGCGACTCGATATTGGCTTGCAGCCGACAGCTGTGGGCGGGGCGGTAATTGATGCGCATGACCGCACAGTCGGCATTGCCACTCCGCGTTTCGCGCGATTCGGCGCAATTGCTATTCCCGCACCCACTGTGAACCGCGTGGTGGACATACTTCTCAAGAAGGGCCGTATCCCTCATGGATATCTGGGCGTCGGTCTCCAGCCAGTCCGTTTACCCGATGCTCTTCGGCAATCATTGCAGCGTGACGAAAAGAGCGCGGCAATCGTTCTCGAGGTCGAGCCGAACGGGCCGGCGAACAAAGCTGGAATCGTCATCGGCGACATTCTGGTTTCGCTGGCGGGTCGCCCGGTCACTCGGTTGGAAGACGTTCATTTTCAACTGCGGGGGGAAGTCATTGCCAAACCATTGGCCCTGAAATTCGTTCGCGGAGGAGCGCTTCAGGAAACAACGATTGTGGTGGGCGAGCGCCCGTAGGGAGGAGGATAACGTGGCTATCATGGGTTTCGGTGAAGTCGCGGAGCAATTGCGGCGCTCAACCGTCTTGATTCAGGCCGGAGGCAGCGGCTCCGGTGTCATCTGGTCAACGGACGGTATTATTGTGACGAACGCTCACGTCGCGCGTGGCTCACAAGCAGGCGTTCAGCTTTGGGACGGGCGCGAATTGGAAGCGAAGATCATGTCGCGAAATCTCCGGCGTGACATCGCCTTACTGCGCGTTAACGCGAAAAATCTGCCCGCGGCAGTCGCGGCTGATTCATCTGAAGTCCGCCCCGGCGAGCTGGCCATTGCCATTGGGAACCCGCTTGGTTTCATCGGAGCGCTCACCACGGGAACGGTACACGCAATAGGCCCGCTCCGTGGTCTAGGCCCACAATCGTGGATACAGGCTTGCCTCTGGCTCGCACCGGGCAATTCTGGCGGGCCGCTCGCGGACGCGCGCGGTCGAATTATCGGGATCAACACGATGGTTGCGGGCCGACTCGCACTCGCGATTCCGAGTAACACGGTGAAGGATTTTCTTTCTGCCGGTCCTTCCGATTCTTGGCTTGGTGTGA
>WNFQ01002646.1_pt1 | contig 17865 bp, 16 predicted proteins | sample 5400171 | NCBI WGS metagenome assembly WNFQ01 (sample SAMN13153356, study PRJNA577476) | soil metagenome | isolation source: 20 cm soil under Madrone tree | place: USA:California | collected 2016-06-14 | reverse complement strand
CGACAATTTTCTGTTTTTCTTCCAGAGTCTGCAACAACTCTTGCAATCGTTTATTGTCGTGCTGGCCAGTTACTAGATTGGATGCTCCTTCCACAAAAACGACTTGCGCGGTCTCGTCGGCAGCCAGCGCGCCCTGCCGGTAGAGTTGTTCGACTGATGCCATGAGCCGATCGTATTCGCTGCGCTCCTGCTCCAGGCGGCGGGCTAATTCCGTACGCATCGCCTCCATGGTCCAACCGCGAAAATTCTCGTTGATGAAGCGCGCAGCCGCGTCCAGGTCCGCTTGCGGAAGATCCAGTCGCAGCACCCGATCCCGCACCAGGCCCGACCGTGTCACCAGCACCGCCAAAACCTTCTGATCGCCAAGCCGGGAAAAGTACACGTGTTCGAGGGCATTCTTGGGCCCGCCGATGGCTACGGTGATGCCGACGTTGTGTGAGATCAGGGAAAGCACGTGCGAAGTGCGCTCCATAAATTCCTGCACGTCGGAGATGCCGTGCAGCGATTCCTGAATCATGCCCTGGTCTTCTTGCGAAAGGCTCGCCTTGCCTGTAAGTTGTTCAACATAATAGCGATACGCTTCGGTGCTCGGTACCCGGCCGGCAGAAGCATGAGGCTGCTCCAGGAAGCCAGCCTCAGCCAGGTCCGCCATCACGTTACGGATGGTGGCCGGGCTGAGCCCTTCCTTATTGGAGCGTGCTAACGTGCGGGACCCCACCGGGTCTCCGGTGGCAATAAAAGTCTCTACAATAGCAGTCAGTATCTCCCGCTCCCGCTCCCCGATTGGTGGCGCAGGTGACATATTAAGTACTTTTAATCCAGAAACTTAGATCAGGTGGCCAACAATACCCCAGTTTTGATTCTAGGAAGGTGTACCGCCCCTGTCAAGGGTTAGCACTCTCGTGCCACGAATGCTAATGCTTGACCTTGTTCATGCCGTGACTTAGCGTTGGTTCGACCCTCCGCCCATGTCCGATATAACAAAAAGGGATCATTATTTCTCTCGCCGCCGGCTGCTGAAGGCCGGTGCCACCCTGGGCGGGTCAAGTACTCTGGGAAGCTGGCTCCTGAAACTTACCTCTGCGAATATGCTCAACCAGCCCACAGGTCGAACTAAGGTTCAAACCACCCTACAAGTACGAGGAAACATGCAGGCAAAAACTCACGTCGCCGTAATCGGAGCGGGCGCATTTGGAGGATGGACGGCGCTGAATATATTGCGTCGTGGTGCACGCGCGACTCTGATTGACGCCTGGGGTCCGGGCAACTCGCGCGCGTCTTCCGGCGGCGAGACTCGCGTGATCCGTGGGACCTACGGACCAAATCAGCCTTACACAAAGATGGCGGCACGAGCCACGCAACTGTGGAAGGAAAACGAAAGGCGCTGGAACCTGAAACTTCTGCACCAGATCGGCGTGCTGTGGATGGTGGCTGCGGGCAAGGATACCGACCAGTTCGAACGCGGATCTTTGCCAGTACTGCGCGAGGCCGGCATCCCCTACCAGGAACTTTCGGTGCAGGAACTCAGGTTGCGCTGGCCGCAGATTAATCTGGAAGCGGTGCATTGGGGAATTTACGAGCCAGAGGGTGGTTTTCTCACTGCTCGAATGGCATGCCAGGCAGTGCTGGACGGATTTCTGGCGGAAGGCGGCGAATACCAGCAGCTGGCCGTCTTGCCGCGTGATCTCGACGGCAGTCCCTGGGATAGCCTGTCTCTTTCAGATGGATCGAAGCTTCAAGCGGATCAATACGTTTTCGCCTGTGGGCCGTGGCTCGGCAAATTGTTTCCCGAAACCATCGGCAAACGTATTCGTTCGACCCGGCAAGAAGTATTTTTCTTTGGCACTCCCGTCGGAAATCAACATTTTACCGAGGCTAGACTGCCGGTCTGGGCAGACCATTGCGACCAATTCATGTACGGCATTCCGGGGAATCAAGGCAGGGGTTTCAAAATCGCCGATGATACGCATGGCCCCGAATTTGATCCGACCTCAGGCGAGCGAACGGTCAGCGCGGAGGGGCTCAGATCCGTCCGAGACTATATCGGATTCCGCTTTCCCGCACTTAAAAACGCACCGCTGCTCGAGTCTCGCGTCTGCCAGTATGAAAACAGCCCGGATAACAATTTCATCATCGACCGCCATCCGCGACACGAGAATATTTGGCTGTTGGGAGGAGGGTCGGGCCACGGGTTCAAGCACGGTCCGGCCCTGGGCGAGATGGTGGCGGGATTGGTGCTTGAACACAAAAATCCGGACGCGCTGTTCCGGCTGGGCAGATTCGGGAAATGAGGTTCTCCTGAGAAGACGGAAGAATCTCAGAAGATCACCCTGACAGAGTTGAAATGTTACCAGTACAGCGGTTGCTCCTTTGTGCTGCTCGACCCAGCAACGGTAAACTCGCAACGAGAAGTACTACTGAATCTGAATTACGCTTTCTCCTGCGGTTGACTTGATCTCATCCACCCGAGTCACCACCTTGCGGGCAAACTCATAGAGCGATTTGGCGGGCGCGAAGTCTTCTCCGGCGAGGACCATGGGTTGGCCACCGTCGCCGGCTTTGCGGATCGCGGGGTCGAGTTCGACGGCTCCCAGGTATGCCACGCCAAACTGGCTGGCCGTCTTCTCCGCGCCGCCGCGGGAGAAAATGTCGGTCTCCTGGTGGCAGTGTGGGCAGACGAAGTAGCTCATATTTTCGACCATGCCCACCAGGTCGACCTTCATCTGGCGGAACATTTCGATCGCCTTGCGCGCATCCTGCAAAGACACATCGGACGGCGTGGAAACCACGATGGCGCCAGTCAGCGGAACCGTTTGAATCAATGAGAGCGCAACGTCTCCCGTGCCCGGAGGCAAGTCCACAACCAGATAATCGAGTTCGCCCCACACCACCGACCCCAGGAACTGCTTAATGATGGAATGCAGCATGGGGCCGCGCCAAATGAGAGGCTTGTCGCCTGGATTCAGAAATCCGACGGAGATGACCTTAAGGCCGTGGGCTTCCAGCGGCTCAATGCGATTGTCGGCAAGAACCTTGGGCTGCGCGTTGATGCCGAGCATGAGCGGGACGTTGGGACCGTAAACGTCGGCATCGAGTAATCCAACCTTGTGTCCCAGCCGGGATAAAACGATGGCCAGATTGACCGCCAGCGTAGTCTTCCCCACTCCGCCCTTGCCGGAACCAACGGCGACGATCGCCCCCACGCCCGGCAAAGGCGGCGGCGAGGGCGGTTGTTGCGGCTGTCCGGGACCCGGGGGAAGGGGAGTGCTCATGAGTCTGATTATACGTGAGGAGTTCGGCACCCAGCATTCAGCACTCAGCATTCAGCCATGGACCTATGAATCCTCTGTGCAAGACGTGGATGCTTCCCAGTCGGTAGCTGAATGCTGAGTGCTATCTCACACTGCCAAGTATCCGCCATCCACGGGAAACACCGCCCCGGTCACCCAGGACGATTCATCGCTGGCGAGATAGACGGTCAGTCCAGCCATGTCTTCCGGCTGGCCGAGGCGGCCCATGGGATGCGCGTTGATTCGTTCCCGCCGCACCGCGTCCGGGTCCGGAGTTTTCTTAAGGTACGCGGCGGTTAATTCGGTCTCGACAAACGAGGGACAGATCGCGTTCACGCGGATCCTTTCCTGGCCATGATCGATGGCCATGCACTTGGTGAGCAGGATCACCGCGCCCTTGGAAGCCGAGTACGCAGCCCGGAGGCGCGCCCCATTGATGCCCAGCACCGAGGCCATGTTGATGATCGAACCGCCCCCGGCTTTCCGCAGGTGCGGCAATACCGCCCGCGAGAGCTGCCAGAGTCCGCGAACGTTGGTGTTGAAGGTTATCCCACTGTTGCTCCGTGATCTGTTCAACGTTTCCCGGGTGAAGTATTCCAGCGTTGTTTACCAGGACATTGACTCCGCCGAACGTATTCACCGTCCGTTCGATCAATCGTTCAATGTCAGTCCGCTTCGACACATCCGCGGCCACGGCTACGGCCCCTGCGCCTGCTTCGCAGGCTACCTCCTCGATCCGGTCTTGGCGGCGGCCCACCAGAACGACGCGGGCGCCCTCGCGGATCAAAGCTAAGGCACACGCGCGGCCAATGCCGCTGCCTGCTCCAGTCACGATTGCTACTTTGTTTTCTAGGCGGGAGTTCATAGGCGGCACTGAAGAATATCTCATACTCCCTGCCCGGTGTTTCAAGGAGCACGTTTTGTTTCAGCTTCAACTCGGAGTGGTCGAATAGTGGTCGCGATGGGCTCAGGTCAGAGAAATTCTGGACGGGCGGCGCGATGCAGCCCGTCCATGGCTCCCCGCGGGTGCGGGAATGCAGCGGTTAGTGGGTCAGTCCGGGCAGTACGGTGGTTTTCTCAATGCGAACCGATTTTAGGGCGTCGGAATCGATTCCCAAAAGCTCCAGGATGGTCGGCGCTACCTGTGAAGTTGCCACCGCAGTCTTTACCTCGCGGGCGTGGATATCCGGGTTTGAGACGATCAAGCCGACGTTGGTGTCGCCGAAGCTGAACCCGCCGTGCTCAGCGTTCTTTTTCGTCGAGGTGGTGTAGATGGTGCCGTATACCGGTTGCACGATGATATCGGGCGTGCGGCTGTCGGTCGCCGGGTCGTTGAACTTCAGCTTGAGTTCAGCTCCGGAAAGCACCTCATCGATGAACAGCGCCCCGGCATTGGCGTTCAGGTAGGCCGCGGCCGCTGGCGTTTGGCTCTGGTCCTGCAACCAGATTAGCGCGATATCGTCGTCCTGAGCAAAACCGCACGAGCCGGTAGTGCAAGCCGCGGCGGCGGCAATGGCGATCGCGCCAGCATTGGTGGTGGAGTCCGACAGGCTTGCCACCAGATCCGCGAAGTGACCCGGCTTGTTGACCTTCAACGGGTTGATCGGCGACTGGCCGTGCTTGGCGTCATGTCGCCCAAAGCTTCGTCGACCTTATCTAGAGCGTAGGCGAGAACGTCGGTCGGGGTTCCGGCGCCATCCTTGTAGCCACCGGGCTGGCCATTCAAACTTCCTGTGTCATCAGTGCAGCTGCCATCGGAATTGTCTTTAGCAAGCTTCTGGCCCACGCTCACCGCTTGAAAATTCATGCCAAAGACCGTGGGGACGCCGGCTCCGGGAGTCCCGTCGTGCCTCAGGCCGTGAATCTCGTTGATGATCGCCTTCACCTTTTTTTCATCATTCTCGACGGTACACACCACGCTGACAGTGTTATCGAGCCCTCCGACGTTGGTAATTTCCGGGGTATAAAGGTCATCCACGCCCTTGCCGGAAGGACCGTTCACCAGATCATAGGCAGGGTGCTTGTCCGCCCAGGCGGTTTTCCCGCCGGCGGCTTTCACCACTTCGAAAATGGTGTTGGTCGTCATCGCATCATGGGGATACAGCGGCACACAGCGTCCGCGAGAATCCAGGTGTCGTGGCAGTTTGGACGGATCGATCACGTCCAGCGAGACGTTGGCTGCGGTATACCGATCAATGCTCTCGTCGAACACCATGTTGTTGCCGAGGGAGCCGGCGCAGGCGGTGTTGGTGGGATCGAAAATGCTGCGGTCGTAGCTCACGTCATAGAACAGCCCGTGGCTAATGGGCGAGCCACCGGTGACCAAAGCCAGCAGGCCGGGAAAGGAATCGGAGTTTGCCGGCGTTCGCGCGTTGGAATAGGTGATGCCATGACGGGACAGCTCGGCCAGGGCGGAGTCGTGGTGGCTGGCGACAAAATTCGCCACGTCGAGAGCATGTAGGCCGTCAACGCTGATCAGCAGCACGTGGCGAACTTTCTCTTCTGAACCTTCCTCTTTCGCCACTGCGAAAATGGAACTCAGCAACAGCAGGCACAATACCAGCTTTCGTCTACTCACAACGGTCTCCCCCTCGATGAATTTACGGGCAATGAAAGGGAGTAGACACTCAGATTGTTACATTGCGGTGAAGAAGAGATGAATTTCTGGTTAACGCGAACCCGGGAGCGACTGCGAGTTTGTCTTCGGCTAGCGACCTGCAGTCTGCTTGCGCTCCATCTCCAGACGCCTAATCTCGCGTCTCCGGCCGGCGTCTTCGTAGCGGCGTCTTTGCTCATCGGTTTCGGGAACTACGGCGGGGACGGGAAGGTGCCGGCCAGCGGCATCGACGGCGACGAAGGTGAGGTAGGCCGAGCTCACATGCTTGCAGCTGTCGTGTACATAACTTTCCACCCAGACTTTCACTCCAACTTCCATGGACGTGCGGTACACGCGATTCACCGAGGAGCGCAGGATCACCAGGTCGCCGACTCGCACCGGAACCCGGAAGTCGAGATGATCAATGGAGGCGGTCACCACGTAATTGCGCGAGTGCCGGTGCGCGGCCATGGCGGCGGCCAGGTCAATCCAGTGCATGAGGCGTCCGCCCAACAGCGCACCCAAGACATTCGAGTCGTTGGGCAGGACGATCTCGGCCATCTCTGATTGTGAATCCCGGACCGGACGCGGCATCGCGATGTCTTCGGTGTCGCTCATAAGTTTGCGCTCGGTGTGAAGTCGGGGGTGGCGGGTTGAATTCTACGCACTAAGTAAGACTGAACGTAACACTCCAGCATCTTCTGGATGCGGGGGTCGGAATGCGAAGAGATCCACGATCCTTGGTCTGTGTCGTATTCGACCGTGCCGTGTTTTGCGGGGCGATGACTGGTCTCGCAAACAAACCACACCACTAGCCGTGAACCGTGATCGCGGGCAACCGAGAAACGGACGGCATCGCAATCGCGCTCGCTGGGCAGGCGTGAGCATTTCGCGGCGTACCCGAGATTGCAGAATTCGTGAAGTTCTTCGTCCGAAGGCCGTGCGCCTTCGTGGCCTGGGGCGGAACAATGGCCCGCCCACCCGCCGCCTAAAGGCAAGCGCGAGGGATGGAGCCAGGCACCGTTTAACTTCTGCACCGGCATGAAGAAAGGACAGGCCAAACTTGAGGTCTCCGTGGTTGGGTGATGGACATTGTACCCATCGGAAAGGCGCATCGCCAAATCGCTAACCCAAATAACCACAAAGGGCAGGAAGGATCACGAAGGAAACATTTGACGAAAAAGTTGGCCTGCCCAGGTTGTAGTAATCTCATAACGAGTTTGTGAGCTAAGGGCTTAGGAGCGAGGAGCGAAAAGCTAGAAGCTAATCCTATGGACCGCATCGCATTGCTTACCGAAGTCCTTTCACAGCGTCCCACGGATGCTTTCGCCCGTTACGGCCTGGCCATAGAATATTCGAAGGCTGGAGAGGTCGAACGGGCACTGGAGGAGTTCGGCAAGCTTCTGGCAACCCACCCCGATTACACGGCTGGCTATTTTATGGCTGCACAGACACTGGCCAAAGCGGAACGATTGAACGAAGCCAAAAAGATGCTCGCGGACGGTATTGCTTCTGCGAAAAAGAACGGCAACGGCCACGCTCAGTCGGAAATGGAAGCCATGCTGGCGGAACTGGGTTGAGTGGAACTGGGTCGAGCGGGACTGGTGCAGCCCTCACTCCACTCGCCGCGACATCTTCGCCATCGTCCGTTCAACCAGACTCGGAAACAGCTGGTAAACCTTGATTGCGGGATGCATCGTCCAGGGCACGACCACTTCCCGTTTCTGCTTCAGGTAGCCGCGGAGAACGGCGCGAGCCACGCGCTCGGCGCTGATTCCACGGACGGCGGTGGGCCTTACTGTTTTGGCTTCTCTTCCTTTGACGGCGTTGGCGCTGAAATCAGTGCGCACATAGCCTGGACAAACGGCCAGCACATTGATTCCGGCGCTCTTAAGCTCCACGCGGGCCGCTTTGCCGAACGCATTCATGGCAAATTTTGTGGCACTGTAGACGGCATGAAACGGAAGTGGAATGTGACCTGCCACGCTGGAAATATTGATAATCGTTCCCGCACCCTGCTGCTTCATCACAGCCAGCGCGGCTTGCATGCAAGCGACAGTCCCGAAAAAATTGGTGTCGAAGGTCTCGCGGCAGGCGGCCATGTCCACGTCAGCAACGGAATCCATCAGGCCGTGCCCGGCGTTGTTGACCCAGACATCAATGCGCTGGTAATGGTGCAGCGTAAGGCTGACCACCCTGTCAATTTCTTCGCGGTTACTAACGTCGCAGGAGAGCGCTAGCGTGCGGTCGCTGTGGCCGATACGGGCGCGGGCCGCTTCGGCGCGTCCAGCATCGCGCGACAGCAACACTACGCTCGCAGCTTCGTCGGCAAAAATCCTGGCAATTGCCTCGCCGATGCCCATCGACGCACCCGTTACGACCACCACCTTCCCGGAAAGATCCGTTTTGCTTGAATTCATGCCAGCTCGTATTCTCCCGGCGCAGTCAAATCACTCGCGGGCGTACAATCGAGGAATCCCAGGGCGCATTCGCCGTGACCATTTTGGAGTTTCTTCGTGAGCCTTCTCCCGCTGTTTCCCTTGGATTTGGTCCTGTTCCCGGGCGCTTCCTTGCCGTTGCACATTTTTGAACCGCGCTACAGAGAGATGATCTCCGAATGTCTGGACCGGAGGAAATCGTTTGGCATTGTCCGGGCCAAAGAGGAAGGCGTGGCGGAAATCGGCTGCACAGCAGAGATTATCACCGTTGCCAAGAAATATCCCGACGGGCGCATGGATATCGTTACCGAGGGCCGGGAACGCTTTGAGGTGATGCAAGTGAATCAGGAGCGTTCATTCCTGCAGGCTGAGGTGCTCTACCTGCGCGACGAACCAGGCGAAGCCTCTGCGGAGGAAATTGCCCAGGCGGTGAGACTGCAGGCTGAAATCATGCAACTGGCGGGGTCCGATCCCGCCGCTCGTTCGGGGTCCGACACCTCACAGCTTTCCTTTGGTCTGGTTGGACCCCTTCCGCTTGATCTCGATTTCAAACAGACCCTGTTAGGGATGAAGTCGGAAGCCGAGCGGGTACAGGCGGTCATTTCCTACCTTGAGACCATTTTGCCGAACCTGCGGCGAACGGTGCGGGTACGTCAAAAGGCTGGCGGAAATGGCCACGTTCACTAACCAGACTCTTTCTCACGCATTTGAACTGCGTGCCAGATGGGCAGGGACGCCCGTAGGCTGCGAACGGGGCCGGAGCGCCATGGCCCGCGCCATTTCTCTGACGGCGTATAATCCGAGTCAGAGGCTGCTCTCTTCTGGGGGTTTCCGTCATGAGTCTGCCGCGCACGCTCGGTGAATTGCGCCAAAGTCCTTTTAGTGAACCGCGCCTCAGTACCCGGCGCGTCAAGGACGAAATGCGCGACAACCTGATCGTGAAGCTGCGTCAGGGCAGCTCCATTTTTCCCGGCATTGTCGGATACGAGGACACGGTTGTGCCCCAGATCGTCAACGCCATTCTCTCGCGTCATAATTTCATTCTGCTCGGACTGCGCGGCCAGGCGAAAAGCCGCATCCTGCGGGCCTTGACTGCGTTGCTCGATGCGCAAGCTCCTTATGTCGCCGGTTGCGAGATCCATGACAACCCGTACGCTCCCATTTGCCGGCGCTGCCGCGATGAGGTCGCTAGGCTGGGCGACAGCACGCCGATTGCGTATCTCGCGCCGGACGAGCGTTACGTGGAAAAACTGGCCACCCCCGATGTCACCATCGCTGATCTAATCGGCGACATCGATCCCATCAAGGCCGCTCGCGGCGGACACGAGCTCGGCAGCGAACTTACGGTGCATTACGGATTACTGCCCCGCGCCAATCATGGCATTTTTGCCATCAACGAATTGCCCGACCTCGCGGGCAAAATCCAGGTGGGTCTGTTTAACATCATGCAGGAAGGCGACGTGCAAATTAAGGGCTACCCCATCCGCCTACCGCTCGATGTTGCGCTGGTGTTCAGCGCCAACCCAGAGGACTACACGGCGCGGGGAAAGATCATCACGCCCCTCAAAGACCGCATCGGATCGGAAATTCGCACTCACTATCCCGTCACGGTCGAAGAAGGCATGACTATCACGGCCCAGGAATCCTGGATCCAACGCGACGGATACAAGCTGCACGTGCCCAAATATGTGCAGGAAGTGATCGAGCGCATCGCCTTCGCGGCCCGCGACGATAAGAAAATCGACAAACGCTCCGGCGTCAGCCAGCGCCTCCCTATTTCGTGCATGGAAAATGTGATTTCAAACGCCGAGCGCCGCGCCATCCATCAAGAGGAGCCTTTGGTAGTACCGCGCATCGCCGATATTTACGCTGCCATGCCCGCAATCACCGGCAAGCTGGAACTGGAGTACGAGGGTGAGATGAAAGGCGCCGACCACGTCAGTCGCGAGCTGATCCGGGCGGCCATCGCCAAAACCCATGACGGATATTTCAAAGGCACTGACATGCAACAGATCGTGCAATGGTTCGACCTTGGGGGAGAGATTCAGTTGGCCGATATTGCGAGAGCCTCCGAGGCCTTGCAGTCACTGCGGGGCATCCAGGGCTTGATGGAAAAGACGGTCAAGGTCGGTGTCGGCCCCAAGGACAGTCCTGAAGTCCAGGTTTCAGCGGCCGAATTTATTCTCGAAGGCCTGCACGCACACAAGCGCATCGGCCGCAACGAGGAACGCGTCTTCACGGCAGGAGAGAAGCAGCCCAAGCAGACTGAAAAGCCGTTCGAGCGAGAGGAGTTGCCGTTTCGCGGCCGCAGACCGTACAACTAGCGAAGTGGTGGCTAGCAGACTCGATCTTCAACCTGCCAAATTTTCACCGGCTAGCCACATTCACTTCACTTTTTTACGAAGTACTGCCGCAAGACCACCTATGGCCACGATGGTCGTGACCGCTAACAACTAATGACTGACGACTGCTCTTATGAAACGGATTCGTTACAGCAAATACGTGCCCGACCCCGCCGGCGAAATGAGCATGGAGGACCTGCTCAGCGCGCTCTCTGACTATCTACTGCAGAGCGGGTTCCATAACTACGTGTTTGACGACATGCCCGATGGCGAGCAAACGCTCGACGATTTGCGGCGCGCGATCGAGCAGGCGTTGCTTGAGGGAGATCTGCTGGATCAGGAAATGCGCGAACGGCTTCGCCAGATGCAGATGGATGGCACGTTGGACGAACTGATCGAACAACTGATTGAGCGCATGGAGCAGGAAGACTACATCAGCGTGGACGGGCCGCACGATCGGTCGCGGCAATCAAGTGTTGGTGGGCAAACCGGCGAGGCCCAGCAAGCCAAGTTTGAAATCACTGACAAGAGCCTGGACTTTCTCGGATTCAAAACGCTGCGCGATCTGATGGGGTCGCTGGGCAAGTCCAGCTTCGGCCGCCATGACACGCGCGATCTAGCGACCGGCGTCGAGGCCAGCGGCGCTTCGCGGACCTACGAATTCGGCGACACGCTCAACCTCGACATTACGGCAACACTGTCCAGCGCCATCCAGCGTGAGGGTCTGAACCTGCCGCTGAACATCGAGTATTCCGATTTGCAGGTGCATCAGTGCGAGTACCAGTCTTCCTGCGCGACTGTGCTCATGCTCGATTGCTCGCATTCCATGATCCTCTATGGCGAGGACCGATTCACGCCCGCCAAGAAAGTCGCCATGGCGCTTTCGCATTTGATCCGTATGCAATATCCCGGCGACTCGCTGTCACTGATTCTGTTCCATGATTCCGCCGAAGAAGTGCCGCTGTCGCAACTGGCGCGCGTGAAAGTGGGGCCGTATTACACCAACACGCGGGAGGGTTTGCGGCTGGCACAGCGCGTCCTACAGCGCCAACGAAAGGATATGAAGCAGATCGTAATGATCACCGACGGCAAACCCTCCGCCTTGACCCTGGAAGACGGACGCATCTACAAAAACGCCTTCGGTCTCGATCCCATGGTCGTCAGCCAGACGCTTGAGGAAGTTTCCAAGTGCAAGCGGGCCGGAGTCATGATCAACACCTTCATGCTGGCGTCTGATTATGGGCTAATACAGTTCGTGCAGAAGGTAACGGAGATGTGCCGCGGCAAGGCCTACTTCACCACACCGTACACGCTAGGCCAGTATCTGCTGATGGATTACATGTCGCGAAAGACGAAGACCATCCATTGATCGGGGTGGGGATAAACTCGGTCTGTTAGGGGTGGGTTTTCAGTTGCCAGTTTTCGGATCTCAGTTCTGAAGTTGACCTTCACGCTTTTGTAATCTCCCCGACCGCGCGATAGGCATGGTCAATCGCGCAATCCGTGTAGGCATAAGCGCCGGCGTCTGCATTGGCAATCGCTATTTGTCCAAAAGGCCGGCGCGCGACCTCGCAAGGCGTCTCCCCGCCTTCCCGCCAGAACTTGTCCCACAAGGAGTTGTATTGGTAGGCGTAGCCATGCGGCCAGCGGTTTACCGTGATTGCCGTGATGTCGGTCGCCGGATCAAAACCTCCCGGCCCTGCCACGCGAGCCAACTGATCGCGGATATTTCGCTCCATGGTTTCAAACGTCGTGCTGAAAAGCTCGACGCGGCCCATAAGGTGCTGGTCGCGCACGGGACGTCCCGGCTTGCACGGCGTCTTCATCATGTGTACCACGATCGGGTCCTCCGGTTGGCGCGAACATTCGTAGCCGCCAATGCTTACGGGCAAGTCCAGATTCAGGTAGGAGTGATATCCCCCTGGAGCATAGATCGCGTTTGTACCCAGCTTCTGGAATGCTTTCCAGTTCCGCAGAGCGACGTTGGTATAGAGGAGCGGAACTTTGGCTGCGGATGATAGGGCCTGTTTCTGCTGGTCGGGCAACTGCTCGCAAATGTAGGGGATCACCACGTGCCAGCAGGCCAGAATGCAATGCGAGGCGCGAATCGTGTACACCTTGCCGCCACGGGCGTAGGCGACTTCAACTTGTTTCGCGCTGGCGGGATCTCCCTGATGCTTCACTCGTACGGCCATGCTGTTCAAACGAATGCGAACCGGCGAGCCTTTCTGGTCTAGCTTTGCGTAGTTTGCTCGTGCCAGGACTACATCGGTCGCCGACTCGCCCGGAATCGCTTCCGGAATCAGCTTGCGCACCAGCAGGCGCGCGATGGACGCATTACCGTCCGGAAAGTGGAAGAAGTATTTATCCGCTTCGTCGTTGGGGATGGCGTCGCGATTCATGCCTTTGCCCGGCGTGGGATCGAGATTCATGCCGCCGAAGCCGGGCGCTCCCAGCCCCCAGGCGTCCTGCGCAGCCACCGCGTCAAATCCTACCCCGAACAGGGGCTGCGGCATGTTCTGAAACAGCTTCACCAGGTCGGGGCTGACTCTCACCAGATCGGTAAGAAAACTGTTGTAGCTCATGCGGGAAAGGCGGGCTTTCTTTTCGTCCGAGGTCAAGCCCGGGAGATAGTCCTTCTTTTCGGTAAGCAGGCGAGTGTAGTCGGCCTTGGCTTGTTCGGAGAGCGGAGCCTCTTTCAAGAACATCTCCAACGCGTGGGCTCGGGTTCGGTTGTTTTCGCTCTTTCCGCCAACCCGCGGCATCGGATTGGTGGCAAGCGCGTCAGCGCCGAATGTCTCTTTATCGAAAAAAATCTTCGGGCCTAAGCCAAACGAGCGATACAAGTCCTTGGTCAAGTACTTGGGGTAGGACGGAACATCAATCCCCAATTCTTCAATCAAGCCCTTGGCCACCGGGCTGTACGGGGCCGGGCTCTCGATGGAAAATGTTCCGCCAAAACCCAGCATAGTGCGCTGGGCGGAGTGAAACTCGTTGCGCTTGGCGTGTCCGCCAAAGTCGTCGTGATTGTCGAGGATGAGTACCCGCGCTTTTGGCCCGGCCACTTTGCGGAAGAAATGGGCTGCCGAAAGCCCGCTGATTCCACCACCGACGATGACCAGGTCATATTTCTCGTCCGCGTTGACCAGGGTTCCTGCCTGCTCCCAGAAGGTTCCGTCGCGCAAGCTATGGGCCGCGTCAAACGACCCGGGATGACTGCCGCGGAGCCCGGTCAGAGCGGGTGGATAATAGTCCGTGGATTTCTCTGGTCCCGCAGGAATCGCCGTAGCGGCAAGCAAGTCAGAAGGAAGAATGGCCGCGCCGACCGTGAGTGCGACTCCGTTCAGGAAATTACGCCGCGTAATTCGGCGGTGCATTCCCAGCTCTCGATCTTTCCAATCGTTCACAGGCCTATCATTCACAGGGTCCTCAGAAGTCGATGCGACGCGGAGGATCTTCGGGTTCAGCTGTTCTCAGCTTTCTTCACTGCTAGCTCCGCTCCCTGGAACCCAATGCGACTGTGGGTGCCATCACAGAATGGTTTCGTCACTGATCCGCCACAACGGCAGAGAGAAAACGCCGGCTTGCCGGTCAGGTCGTACTTGTTGCCGTCGGCGTCGACCAGCTCGATCGAGCCTTCGGGCGCTTCCACCCGATATGGACCATTCTTCCTGACAGTAATTTTGACTGCAGCCATGAAGCCTCCCGGGGAATGTCTCGAGTATCGTTAAAAAGATAGCAGCTTTGGCAACGCCTTTCAGCCCTCAGCTATCAACTTTCAGCCAGCCCTCCGGGATCAGATGCAGCCAAGGGTGAAAGCTGAGAGTTGAAAGCTTCTACGCCGCTGCCCGCTTCGTTCCCAGCAGGCTTTGATAGAGCTCCAGGTACTGGTCAATCATGCGTTTGGAGGTAAAGCACTCGCGGGCCCGTTGAAAGGCGCGATTCGCATAGGTACGGCACAAGTCCCGCTGTCTACTCAGGCGCCGGATCGCCGACGCCAGGCTAGCGGCGTCATTCTCGTGGAAGTAGAGGACAGCGTCACCCCATATCTCCCGGAAAGCGGGGATGTCGTTGGCGACGATGGCACAGCGGGAGAACGCGGCTTCCACCGCCGCCATATCGAACGGTTCATAGCGCGAGGTAGCCGCGTAGATCGAAGCCCGGCTGTAGAGCGAGCGCAACTGCGCTTCAGTTTGTGGGCCCTTCAACGCGACGTTCATCTCGTCTAGCGAAAGTTTTACGTCCGCGCGAATCGGAGTTCTGCTGGGACCATGGACAAGCATGTCCGAGCCCACGATGCAGACTGGAAGGGGATGGTTGTGCTGGGTGAGCAGCGAGACCTGCTTGCCGGCATCCAACAGCCGGCCCACTGCAAGCACCGAATCATCCTTGCCCACGTAGGGATTGAAAAAAATTGGGTTGCGCCCGTTATAGATCACAGTGTCGTGCCCCGCCCGGGTATAGCAATCGCGGACAGTATCACGCATCCACACCGAAGGAGCTACCACGACACTGGCCATCGCCAGACCGCGCTTGACGGTTTCCCTGTACCATTGCAACCAGCGGTCCTGCTTGGGCTCCCGCCCGTGGACCGCCTTCCACCAGGTGATCAGATCTCCATGCGCTACCACGACCCGCGGCACTGCCACCGGAAGACTGCCGTAGCACAACTGGTTCAGGTGAAGCAGATCTGGCTTCAACTCTTTGACAAGCGCCGCGAGATAGGCTGAGGACTCTCTAAGATCCAACTGGCCTTCGTCCATCCAGTCGAGGCGGAACGCGGTGGGGCGGTATTCCAGGCCATGCAGGTGATCCATCCACAAGGTTTGCTGCGGCAGGGGGATTTCCCCGAAGCTGACCAGGGTGACGCGCACGCCGCGACCTACCAGCCCGGCGACCAGCTCGCGGGTATAGGTCCACGTGCCATTGAGAGTGTCCGATGTAACCAGAACGTGCACGAAGTCTCCTGGGAGAGCGCGGAAGGCCGTGGGAGGACGGCGACTCCACCCTCATGGCTGCTGCGTTATTGTAGTGTGGGATGGTAACGCCAGAAAAAAGATTTTCGCCGGAAACAGCGCGTGGTGCGCAAAAGGTTGCACATGAGAAACGAGAATTCCGGCGCGAAAAGCAGCAGCCTAAGCTGAAAGACTCCGGTCTTTGGGTAGAGCAGCGTTTCTGGCACTAGGAAAGCTGGGAAATCCGGGCAAGTCCTGTAGGGGACGACCGAAAGTAGCCTGGGGTTTTCAACGCCGGCTGGGATGGCAACGCGGTGGTTCCCGGTACCGTGGGGACGATAGAAATCCTAACCCACATACTTCAGCCTTCAGCCCTGCATCAAAGGGGGGATCTTTAGTAGCCGCGTCAGCCCCCGAGGCAGCCTCAGGTGAGTATTCCCGCAGTCCGGTCAGGAACCGTCGAGCTTGACGCGTACTTCCTGGGCCAGTGTGCGCACAGAACGCATCTTGATTTCAGCCGCGCCCGGTAGATTGGGGACTTGAAGCGCCATTTCGTAGGAAAGCAGCAGTGCGGTGACCGTGTCCTTAAGTTCGTTCCGCAACGCTTGCTGTACTTCTTGCCGCATCAGCAGGACTTCCTTCTTGTGCCGGTGCAGAGCGGAGCGTAAGTCGCGCACCACCCGGTCCATACCGCTGATGGCAAAGTTCACCGGTACCGGGATGGCTGTCCCGATGTGCTCCAGCACCATGTCGCTCTCGACGGGATCGGTCTCGAGGAAGGCCTGATCGATGAGAATCGCCACATATTCCTGGACACGCAGCTGGGCCAGCGCCTGAGATAGAGTCGCCGCCACGTGGGTTTCTTCGGAGGTGACTGGTTGAATGGCCTGCGCGCAGCCCCGAGCTTTGGCAGAAGGCGTAATCACTAGCAGCATGACGGTGTAGCTTGCACGTCCCCGGCCACGATCACGCCACTGAAAACATAAGGGTTATGGGCCGGCGCGCACTCTGTTCTTCCCAGCGCGGGAAGCTGCTCCAAAATCAGGACGAGGTCATATTCAAAGAGGCCGCGCGGCATGGGATAAGTTGTCGGTTGCCCATTGCGTCATTTAGAAATGCGTCCTGCTCACATCCGGCCAGTTCTTCCGAAAGAAACCCGATGACTCTTTCGAGAGAACAGTCGCCTCGCAGGCTTTGCAATGGACTCGAAGCCCCGCGTGCGCGAGATCGAGTTCTCCATGGACGGAATGACTCAGGTTCCTATGAGTCACGCCGAATTGTGAGCGAATATGAGCGCGTTTCCCTTGGGGTTGCGGCGTCCTGCGATGAATAGCAGCGGCTAATCCTTTCGTGCAACGGAGTCGCCCTGCAATTGAGTTCGACGACGGTTATCAGTCGGTTAACAAATAAACGCAAAAAACAGCGTTTTTGGCTGAGTTTTACGCATTTTTCTCTTTCCAGTTGTTACCCGATGTTACCCTGCCGCCTAATAGCGCCATGCCGACATCGTTCGTATCGCTACGGTCGTATGTGTCCATGGCGAGATTAACCTTGGTGTGACTCAGAATATCTGCAATCACTCTGGGGTGGGTCTTGTTTTTGCGCATCGTGGTGGTCAGGGTGTGGCGGAAGTCGTGCCAGCGCGTGTGTGTAATTCCCAGCTTCAGGCAAGCAGGCCCGAGATGGTAACGCGTTGCGGTTTGTCCCTCCACAGGGTTGCCACTGCTCGAAGTGAATATCCACTCGCTGCCAGCAATGCGAAACATCCGCTCTTTCAATTCTTCGGACACCAGCAGTGGGCGGTAGCTTTTCTTCGTTTTCAGCGGGCCGACTTCTCCCCGGTAGATGCGGCGGGGAACGTGGAGCATGTACCCATCGCCTCCATCGGTGTGCACGAGTGTCTTGTCGAAGTCGGATTTCTTCAGCGCGACTGCTTCACCAATGCGCAGGCCAGTTTGCTCAGGCGTCAACACCAGCGTGGCATATGGTTCCGGCAGCATCGCCACCAAAGCATCGATCTGCTGTTCAGGGACGACACGACGAGTCAAACAACGATTCGTGTTGGTCACCTGTGGCAGCTTGATGCCGATGCAGGGATTTTTCTTGATCAGGTCATTCTTGCAAGCCCAACCCAGAATTTGCCCCATCCTTTCCGATTTCAGCGAGTTCCCGGCAGTGACTTTACCCCGGAGGAGTTGGGGAAGCAATGCGGAATCGAAGCGCAGAGATCCGCCCATGCGAACG
>WNFQ01001327.1_pt1 | contig 17869 bp, 18 predicted proteins | sample 5400171 | NCBI WGS metagenome assembly WNFQ01 (sample SAMN13153356, study PRJNA577476) | soil metagenome | isolation source: 20 cm soil under Madrone tree | place: USA:California | collected 2016-06-14 | reverse complement strand
TCCATGCGGCCGCGGTCCGATTTCCGCTGCCCCAGATTCCGATCAATAAAAACGTCGGGATAAGCGCGAGCTCGTGAAATGCATAAAAGAAAAACAAATCGATCGAAGCAAATGCGCCGATCGCGCCACCGGAGATAAGAAGAAGACATGCGTAGAACGCGTTTTCGTACCTGTCGATCTTACCGGTAAACCAAACGGCAGCCATGGTGACGATCGCGGCGAGTAACACCATGACCATGCTCAAGCCGTCCAGTCCCGTCGTGAAACTCAGATGCCATTCGGGAGACAGGCTCAACGAACTGACATGCTGAAAATCACGCTGCGATCCATGAAAGGAAACGAGGAGAAGCAATGTGGTCGCGAGCGTTAACACCGATGCGACCAGAGCCGTCTTGCGCGCGGGCGCGCCAGCCATAATCACGATGCCCCCATGTTCCGCCGCTTGCTCCACCCACCGCACCCGCGTCGATAATCCATCGATCACAGAAAGCGGAGATCCGTGCGAGAAGTTCCTGCGTCCAGTTGATGAGCCAACTGTAAAATTCGTTGAAGTAGAAGAGCCGCCGAAAAAGTTCGATATCAAAAGGCTCACGCGCGCGGTTGCGGTAAAGTGCAATCGCTAGTCCGCTCCCGAGGATTAGCGCCACGATTGCAAGCACTGGAACAAAAACCGCCGCTGTCTTCTCGTGAGGAAGCACGAGGAAATTCCGCGCGAAGAACGCAAATCCGCCCAACGTTGCCAGGAACGCGAGCACGATCAACGGGCCCGTCATGACTACGGGCGATTCGTTGCTCTGGCGGGCGATTTCGCTGCGCGCTTTGCCGAAAAAGACAACCACCAACAAGCGGATGACATAAAAGGCCGTCAGAAACGCCGTGAGTAAACCAACCATGAAGATTGGCATGTTGCGCTCGTAGGCCAGCGCAAGAATCGCATCCTTACTAAAAAATCCACTGAATGGCGGGCAACCAATCAAGGCCAGCGCGCCGGCGCCGAAGGTGAGAAACGTGATTGGAAGATTGCGCGAAAGGCCGCCCATTTTCCAAATGTTCTGCTCGTGATGAAGCATCACGATGACGGAACCGGCAGCAAGAAAGAGGAGTGCCTTGAAAAATGCGTGAGTAAAAAGGTGGAACATGGCCGCTTCGCTCGAGGCGAGACCCACCGCCATCACCATATAGCCAAGCTGGGAGAGCGTGGAGTAGGCCAGGATGCGCTTGATATCGTTTTGCTGCGTCGCGATCAAGGCGGCGAGCACTGCGGTAATCGTCCCGATCCACGCGATGACCAGAAGTGCAGTTTGCGAGCCTTGAATGATAAATCCGACCCGGACCAACATATAAACGCCAGCCGCGACCATTGTAGCGGCATGAATCAACGCGGAGATCGGCGTTGGGCCCTCCATCGCGTCTGGCAACCAAACATGCAGCGGGAATTGTGCGGATTTTCCAAGCGCGCCGCAGAAAATCAAAAGCGCGGCAGTTGTTAGAAACACCGGATGGTTCGTCAAGGTCGACAATCGCGGTGCGATCTCGGCAAAAACAACCGAACCGGTCGCTGCCCAAACCATCAAAATGCCGAGCATGAAGCCGAAATCGCCGATCCGCGTCGTAATGAATGCTTTCTTCGCGGCATCCGCGGCCGCGTCGCGTTCGAACCAATGGCCGATCAACACGTAAGAGGTAAAGCCAACCAATTCCCAAAAAATGAACAGCATCACGAAATTGTTCGAGAGAACGATGCCGAGCATCGCGAACATAAAGAGCGACAGAGCCGCGAAATAGCGCGATTTGCCTTTATCGTCCCGCATGTAACCCAGCGAATAAATGTGAATCAGCGATCCGACGCCGGAGACGAGAACGAGCATCGTCTTGCTAAGATTATCCAATACGAGACCAAGCGGGACCTGGAAGACTCCGCTGATGTCGATCCAGGTGAACGCTGGCGCTGAGATATTTGATGAGATGAAGATCAAACAACTACAGCCGAAGCTTCCAAGCACCGCCGCGATAGAAATGAAGCTGCTCAGGGCTTTCGATCGATGCGTGAACAACGTGATCGCGATCGCCGAAACGAGCGGCAGGAGCAACGTGCACCACGGAAGCAAGCTATTCATGTCGTTCTAAAATCTTAGACTCTTGATGTCATCCACATCTGTGGTTTGCCGGGCGCGGTAAAGCGCGACGATGATTGCCAGCCCAACGGCGACTTCAGCTGCCGCGACCGTGATGATAAAAAAAACGAAGACCTGTGTGTTATAATCAGGCAGACCGCTCGATTGAATGTGAAATCTCGAGAAAGCGACCAGTGATAGATTTGCCGCGTTCAGCATTAGCTCCAGCGACATCAGGATGATGATGAGATTGCGGCGCAACATCACGCCAGCGAAACCAATCGCGAAAAGGATGCCGCTTACGATGAGATAATCGCCGAGCGTTACCATGCTATCGAGGCTCGCGTTTGCTTAAGAGGACCACGCCAATCGTCGCTACGAGAACGAGAACGGCGATGATTTGAAATGGCAGATTGTAATTTCCGAAAAGCAACAGGCCGACGCTTCGGACATCATCGAATGTCGATCTTGGGAGCGGGGGAAAAGTTTGGTGTGCAGATTTTAAATGGGCAATGACATAAAAAATCTGGAGGAGCAAGGCCAAGGCGACGGCGATTCCGCCGGATAATGCCAGCCAGTTGACCCGGCGCCGTTCCTCGGCGCGAAGATCCAAGAGCATGATGATGAACAGAAAAAGGACCATGACCGCACCTGCATAAACCAGGACTTGAATGATGCCGATGAAATAGGCATCGAGGGACATGAAGAGCGCGGCGAGACCGAGAAAAGAAACCACGAGACTCAGTGCGCTTGCTACCGGATTGCGATTGATGACGACAGCGACGCCGAAGATCAGCATCAAGAGCGCGAAGATCCAAAAGAGAAAGGGAGGCATTATCGATCGCGAATGGCGGATTGCGGATTGCGGATTGCACTGTGACACCACCTGAATCCTGAGCCCTGAACTCTGAATCCTGTTTTCACTTTTTCTCGTTCCATTTCAAAACAACGCCGTGCATGACACCGCCAATTTCGAGCAGTTTTTCTTTGTGATGCACCATGTCGGCGCGGGTGAATCCGGTGATGGCGTAATCTTTGCGGAGATAAATAGCCTGTTCGGGACAGACCTCCTCGCACATGCCGCAGAAGATGCAGCGAATCATGTCGATATCGAATTCTTCAGGATATTTTTCAACCTTGGCGAACCGGTCCTTTGAAGGAATTTCGCCTGGGATAATCTTGATGGCGCGCGGCGGACAAATGAACTCACATAACTGACAAGCAACGCAGCGGACGCGACCGTCCGAATCTCGCACGAGCGCCGGCGCGCCGCGATAATGGTCCGGGAGACTGCTGTCCCATTTTTCTTCGGGATATTGCATCGTGACCTTGGTGCGCCCGAATAGCATGTTCTTGAAATGCTTTAGAGTGATGGCGAGGCCGGCGACGATGGCGGGCAGGTATATTCGTTCGCGCCAGTTCAGCTTCGGGCGTGGAACTGTAACGGTCATAAATCAAAAATTGAGTCGGGAAAACAGGTAAGCAGGAAAACTTAAATGCTGACGGAGACGCAATACCTGCCGAGGCAAGTTATCTTTTCCTGAGTTCTTGTTTTCCTGATTCATTCTTAAGACGGAAGGTATGCGAGGATGATTGCCGCGATAAAAATATTCACGAGCGCGATCTCAAAAAAGAACAGCCAACCGAGCCGCATGAGTTGGTCGTAGCGGAAACGCGGCAGTGTCCAGCGCACCCACATGAACACAAAGATTAAGGCGGCGACCTTGGCAAAGAAGACCGCAATATTGATAAGACCGAAAATCCAGCCATGCGACCCGTCGGGGATCCCCGGAAAATGCCAGCCGCCAAAAAACAAAGTCACGATCACGGCAGATCCAGTGATCATGGCCGCGTATTCGCCGAGAAAAAACAGCGCGAATTTCATCGAGCTGTATTCGGTATTGTAACCGCCAGCGAGCTCCTGTTCGGCTTCGGGTAAATCAAACGGCAGGCGGTTGGTCTCGGCGAAAATCGCGATCGTGAAAACAATGAATGAAGTGATCATGGGGACGGTGAGCAACCACTTCCACGGGTTGAGCCAATCGCCGATGAAGGGGGCGATCATCCAGCCGTGCTCGATTTGATAGCGGACGACGCTGGTCAGGCGCAAATTTCCGACGAGCAAGAAAATTGGAATGACGGCCAGTCCAAGCGACAGCTCGTAAGAGAGCATTTGCGAACTCGAACGGATACCGCCCAGAAACGGATACTTGGAATTGGACGCCCAACCCGCGATAACGATTCCGTAAACGCCGAGCGAGGCGATGGCGAAGACGAACAGGATTCCGACGTTAACATCCGCGATCACCATCGGGACGCCGAGCAGCGTGCTGCCAAAAGGAACAACCGCGATGGTGATGATGGCTGGCATTACCGCCAGACACGGCGCGAGCCAGTAATAAAACGTGTTTACGGCGCGTGGCGTGAAATCTTCTTTCAGCAGCAATTTGAACATGTCGGCAATCGGTTGAAAGAGGCCGATGGGTCCGACCCGATTCGGCCCGAGCCGGTCTTGGATCGCCGCGCTCACTTTCCGCTCGGCATAAACCGCGTAGGAAACCATTGGGAGGATCACGAGAAAAAGAATCCCAAGGATCTTCAGAAGAGAAGTGACGATCAGGAAATAATCCATGTCGATCTTTCAACGTCCTGGCGGTCGTTTAGATTCAGCCGTCTCAATGTCTCCAACGGCGGGATCGACAGGTGGAGGAGGGGATTCATGCGCTTGCATTACTTGGACGCCAAGGTCGCCGATTTTGGTCAGGGTTAGTCCCGCGAGTTGTGAAACGGTTTCAGCCATCTGACGAAAAACATCTTCGATAGAATAGATGCTGTTTTGACCGGAACATGCCTGGATCAAGTCGTGCAAGATTTCCCAATCGTCTCGCGCCTGGCCGGGCCCGCGAGCGGCGCGATTCAATCGTTGCAAACGGCCTTCGCCGTTAATCATCGAGCCCCGTTTTTCCGCGAAGGCAAACGACGGGAGCACGACCGTGGCATATTCCGTCGCATCGTTTGCTAAAATATCCATAACGATAAATGCCGAAAGACCCGAAAGCTGCTCGGCCGAAATTCCTAATCGCATCGGATTTTCGCCGAGAGTGATCAATGCTTTGACCCTTCCGGATTTCACGGCATCAGCAATCGTTGGCAATTTCGCGCCGGGTTCCGAAGTTACCCCGAGCAACCGCGCGCCATTCGTGTTGGGATTGCGATCTCTGCTCAGAAGAATGTCGTCGCCGGGTCCGGCGCGTGGTACGATGTCGATCAACCGAACGTCGAGTGTCCTGGCGAGTTGCAGCGTGAGCCAAAGCTCTTCATTGGTCATCCGGCCAGAAGCGATGATGGCAATTTCCTGCCCCGATAACTCTTTTAGCTGCAGCCCTGCCTCTGCGATTGCCGTCGGCCAGTCAACCGTGCCAAGTTTCTCCCCAGAAACGATCCGCGGTTCGAGCAATCGGCGTTCCGATTGTACGTAATCGAGGTTAAGCCGGCCGTAATCGCACATCCAGCAGGAGTTAACGGCATCGTTCTCGCGCGGCGTTTGTCGATAAATTACATCTTCGCGTGTGCCAATGATCGTGTTGCAACCGGTCGCGCAGCTCGTGCAGATGCTTTTCGTTTCCTTCAAGAACCAGACGCGCATCTTGAACCGAAAATCCGTTGAGGTAAGCGCGCCAACGGGACAAATGTCGACAGTATTAAGAGAATAATTATTCTCCAGGCGCTTCCCAGGATGCGCGGTCAACTCCGTGTAACTACCGCGATCGACGAAACCTAGCACGTCGTCTTTGGCAATCTCCTGGCAGAAACGAATGCAGCGCGAGCAAAGAATACAGCGCTCATCATCGAGCGTAACGCGCGGCCCGAGCACGACGTTTTTCGGCTTCTTCACTTTATTTTCTAGAAAACGAGACTCGCTCGTTCCGTACTCGACGCTGAATTCCTGCAAGCGGCATTCGCCCGCTTGGTCGCAAATCGGACAATCGAGCGGGTGATTAATGAGGAGAAATTCCATCACGCCCCGCTGGCATTCCTTCACCAGCGGAGAACTTGTGCGTACACCCATTCCCTCGCTGACATCCTGCGCGCACGAGATTTGTGGACGCGGCATCCAATTGATAACGGGTTTACCATCCAGCCCCAATTCGGGTTTGCGCTCGGGGCCCATTTTCGGCATTCCCATCTCGATCAGACACATCCGGCAATTGCCCGGCGAGCTAAGCTTTTTGTGATAGCAATAACGCGGAACGTAACTACCGGCTTGCTCGCAGGCTTCGATCAGGCGCGTGCCCTTCGGGAACTGATGCCACACGCCGTCAATCTGGACGTTGAACATTGGAGGTGGTGTCGCGGAATCCATTAAAAGAAAGAATTAGGAAAGCAGGAACTGAGGAAAGGAATTCAAGCTAGAAGATCTGGTGCGAGATCGTCGAAGCGTCGTTCACGACAGAAGCGTTTTATCGTTAGAGGTATTGTCGCAAAGTTTAAAAGCAGGCCGTCATCAAGATTCGTTGCTTTTAGATAACTGCGCCCGATCGCGAAATGGATGTCCTCTAATTGGCTGATCGCCTTTAATTCGACGATAATTGTTCCCTCGACGAGGAAATCCAGGCGATGTTCCCCGATTTGATGGTCTCTGTAAAAGAGGTGGATTGAATGTTTACGGATGAACTGGATTCCGCTCAAGGCGAATTCAACCGCGAGCGCCTCTTCGTAGATTAATTCGAGAAATCCGGGTTCGAGTTCACGATGAACTCGGATCGCCGCCGCAATAATTTGCCGCGTAATCTCAGCGTTCCTGAGATTCTTTCCGTCTTTCCTGCTTTCCTGATTCATCTGCAACGTCCTGGTTTGCTGGCTTCCTTCTTCATTTAGATTGTTCCCGCAGCGCCGGCTTTTTCCCAGCCAGGATCACGTGCCATTGGTGCGATCGGAATTTGTTCTTCTTCGATCAATTCCTCCGGCGTGTATTCCGGTGGAAGTGGTGGCGGCACTGGCTTCGTTGCGCGCTTTGCGAATTCCTCTTGGAATTTCTGGACAAAACTCTGCGTTGGCCAGGCGCAGGCCTCGCCGAACGCGCAGATGGTCCGGCCAGCGATGTTATCGCCGATTGTTTTCAAAGTCTTCGGATCTTCGGTCACACCGCCGCCGCGCAGCATTCGGTCGGTGATCTTTTGCATCCAAAGCGAACCTTCCCGGCACGGTGTGCATTGGCCACAGCTCTCGTGCGCATAAAACTCGTTGATGTTATTGAGCGTCCAAACCATATCGCGCGAGTCATCCAACACGATGACGCCTCCGGATCCCGCCATTGAACCGGCCGCAGTGAGCGAATCAAAATCCATCGGGATTTCGTTGATGGATATCTCACCTTCGATTGTCGATCCATCAGGTTGCTTTTGCTTGAGCTTAAATGGTTCGTCTGCGCGAAGCACTTTGGCAGAGCTGCCGCCTGGAATGACCGCCTTTAATTTTCGCCCGGGTTTCAAACCTCCTGCCATTTCATGGATCAGCTGACCCATCGTGACCGCGCCGACTTCAATTTCAAAATAACCGGGCCGCTGAACGTCGCCACTAACGCATACAATTCGCGTGCCAGTATTATTCTGTCGCCCAAGTCGCGCGTAGTTTGCGCCGCCCATCGCGATAATGTGCTTCACGTGGCAAAGGGTCTCGACGTTGTTCACGATCGTCGGGCACATGTAAAGACCGAGGACCGCCGGGAAATATGGTGGCTTAATGCGCGGATAAGCGCGCTTCCCCTCAAGCGACTCGATTAAACCGGTTTCTTCTCCGCAGATGTAAGCGCCCGCGCCGCGATGAATGTAGACCTCAACATCGAACCCCGAGCCGAGGATATTCTTGCCGAGAAGATTGTGTGCTCGCGCTTCTTCAATGGCGCGTTCGAGAATCTTCGCGCCTTCGGGAAATTCGCCTCTGATATAAATATAGACCGTGCGCGCGTTTAACGCGAAACAGGAGATCAGGATGCCTTCGAGCAATTGATGTGGATCTTCGTGGATAATGTAACGGTCCTTGAACGTGCCCGGCTCCGATTCATCCGCATTACAAATCAAATAGACGGGCTTTTTCTCATCCGGCTTGATGAAACTCCACTTTACACCGCACGGAAAGCCGGCGCCGCCACGACCGCGGAGACCGGATGTTTTGACTTCATTGACGATTTCGGTACGCGACATCGTCACCGCCTTCCGCAACTGTTCGTAACCGCCGTCACGCAGGTAGGTGTCGATGTCGACCTTCCAATCGGCGCGCCCGATGTTTTTGAAAATCAGGCGATGCTCAAGCGGGTGAGGGGGCTGCGGATTGCGGATTGCGGATGGCGGATTGCGGACAAGATCGACAATCGAATTTGCGTCCACAGTTTCGTGCAATTCATCATTCACCATGCAGACTGGCGCGGTGCCGCAACTGGCGAGACATTCGACAAATTCAATGCTGTAATTTCCATCGGCGCTCACCGAAATCGGATTGTGCATTCCATCGTTCTGGTGCCGGTGCTCAATTCCAGTCGCCGCACAAAAATTTTCCATTAGCTGGTAGCTCCCGGCCATGGCGCAACTAAGTGTCCGGCAAACACGAATATGCGTTTTGCCCGCGCGTTCCTGGCGGAACATTGGATAAAAGGTGACCAGCTCGAGAATGTTGATCGGCTGTAACCCGAGTTTGGCGGCGACCCATTGCACGCCGTCGTCGCTAATGAATCCGAAGTGTTCTTGCCAAAGATGCAGCAGCGGCATGGCCCCGCTTCGTCGCTGATCGGCCGGATAACGACCGATCGCCTCGTCCATTTCTTGCTCCAACTCGGCGGGAACGCGTGTGCTCGTCGAGTCCACGGAAGCGGCGGATTAATCGGACAACGTGCTGTCCTTTGATTGCACCTTGTCGTCTTTGAAAACGACCGTCACCTTGTCTTTGCCCTGTCGGTAAACGTAAGTCATCCTTTTCATGATAATCAAATCCTGATTGTCAATGGAAGTAGGCGGCCCAAGGATCGATTCCACCTGTTTTTTCGACATCCCCTCGGCCACTTCATCGACATTCGCTTTTGTGATTCGCTTGCCACCGCAAGAGACACAGAGCACGAGAAGGAGTACGAGCAAAAGTCGAGAGATTCGTTGTAATATCGATATGTTCATCTGTCGCATTCGCCCATCACGAAGTCCAAACTGCCCAGCACAGCGGGCACGTCGCTCACCATGCAACCCGGGAGAAGCTCGGGCAGGATGCTGAGATTGACAAACGATGGCGCACGGATTTTCAGCCGGTACGGCACGCCGCCGCCCTTGCTATTGACGTAAAAGCCCAACTCGCCTTTTGGGTTTTCCGCCGCGAAATAAATTTCGCCGGGAGGCGCGTCGAGTCCTTCTGTCACAACAATGAAATGATGGATCAGCTCTTCCATCTTCGTCATGACACGCGATTTCGGAGGCGTCATGTTCTTCCAATCCACGACATTAATCGGTCCGCTTGGCAGTTTATCGATAACCTGACGCAAAATTAGCACGCTTTGCCGCATCTCCTCAATGCGCACCAAATAGCGATCATAACAATCTCCCGCACTGCCGATCACGACATCGAAATCGTAATTCTCATAATCGAGATATGGATGTTTACGCCGCAAATCGTGCTCGATTCCGCTTCCGCGCAAATTTGGCCCGGAAAGCGCGTAGGCAATCGCGCGGTCTTTCGGGATGATGCCGACGTCCCTCGTTCGATCGACAAAAATACGATTACGGGTGAGCAATTTATCGCATTCGTCGAGGCTCGGCATAAATCCATCGAGAAAATCTTTGAGCTGCGGAATGAAATTTTCGGGAAGATCCCGAATTTGTCCGCCCACGCGAGTGTAAGAGGTGGTGAAGCGCGCACCTGTCAACAGCTCGAAAAGATTATAAAGTTTTTCGCGCTCGGTGAACGTGTAAAGAAAGACCGTCATAGCACCCAGGTCGAGAGCCATTGCGCCGAGACCCATCAAATGTGACGAGATACGCGACGTCTCGCAGCAAATCGTCCGAATCGCTTTGCCGCGCGGCGGAATTTCCCAGCCCATCAGTTTTTCCACCGCGAGCGCGTAAGCGACGTTGTTCGAAAGTGGCGCGAGATAATCGAGCCGGTCGGTGTAAGGCACGAATTGGTTGTACTGCATGTTCTCTGCGATTTTTTCGTCGCCGCGATGCAAAAAGCCGATGTCCGGAGTTGCTTTGGTAATGATTTCGCCATCGAGCTCGAGCACCAGTCGCAAAACGCCATGCGTGGCCGGATGGGATGGTCCCATGTTGAGCACCATTTTCTCGCCGATGTCGTCATCGGGATGGCGCAATTTCGCGTCCGTCGTGACGACTCGTGTCACCGGGTCGGGCGATTCAATCTCACGTGTGGTAAAAGCCATAAGATCGACAGGTGTAACTACGCTCGCGACAGGGAATAAGCACGCAAGCATAAAGTGATGGGTAGCTCGACGTGTCGCGTGCAGGCGCGACTTCTTGTCATTGAGAACTTTGAGGGACTAGCGAATCGTTCGGAAAAGTTCCTTTTGGCGCGCCGCAAAAACGGAGACACCAGAGGCATGCGTTCCCTCAGAATCTGCTCGCGGCGCGCAATGAGGCGCGTTAACTACAGCGCGTATGCCGAAAAAGATCGCACTGCTTTTCGCCGGGCAAGGTGCGCAAAGCGTTGGAATGGGGCGCGATTTGGCGGAGCAATTTTCTGTCGCAGCCGATTTGTTTCGACAAGCGGATGAGATTCTCGGACGCAAGTTAAGCGAGATTGCGTGGAGCGGACCGATTGAAGAGTTGACGAAAACCTCGAACTGCCAGCCGGCCCTTTATGTTCATGGACTCGCCTGTTTCGCGGCCTTGCGCGAGGTCGCGGGTGATCTTCCGATCGAGGGAGCAGCGGGCCTATCGCTAGGCGAAATGACGGCGCACGCGGCGGCGGGCACGTTCGACTTCGCAACGGGATTGAAACTCGTGCAGCGGCGCGGCGAATTGATGGATGAAGCTTGCGCCGCTACCTCCGGCGCAATGGCGGCGATGGTCGGCGCGGATGAAAACGCAGTGCGCGCATTGGCCGCAGACACCGATATCGACGTCGCAAACATCAACGCGCCCGGCCAGATCGTTATCTCCGGAGAGCGTGCCAAAGTTGAAGCTGCGATTGCGATGGCGAAAGAGCATGGGATTCGCCGCGCGACGCTGCTCAATGTCGCGGGGGCGTATCATTCGCGTTTGATGGAAACCGCCTATCAAAAGCTAGGCGCTGCGCTTCGCCATATCCCGGTGCTGCCACCGCGGTTTCCCGTAATTAGCAACGTGACCGGTTTGGAAGCGGCAACTCCGGTTGAAATTCGACGGACGTTGCAAGATCAAGTCACGAGCACAGTGCGCTGGGTCGATTGTGTGGAGCGGCTAGCAGGACTTGGCTGCAATTTTTTCATCGAACTGGGGCCGGGCGGCGTGCTGGCTGGTTTATTGCGGCGCACGCGCAAAGAGGTAGATGTGATATCGGTCAGTGAGGCCGACTCGGTACGCGAATGCGCCGAGAAAATTGTTGCGCAGAATTAGTCCGCGAGGATTCAACTGGAGATGGGACTGGAATCTACAGTATCGATAAGTCGGCCTGCATCTTCACGAGGCAGATCGACCGCGCAACGCGGCGCCGATTACTTCGGCATGTCTGGCCCAGCGGAGTTTGTGGCAGCTACGAGTCTTTTCGCGCTCATGATCGCGCTCAAGCTTGTGAATATGACGCGTTACCGCTTCGACAGCGATGAGTCGCAGCACATGCATGTGATCTGGGCGTGGGCGCGCGGGTTCATCCAATACCGCGATGTGTTCGATAATCACATGCCCCTTTTCCAGATCATGTTCGCGCCGATTTTCGGTCTGATTGGCGACCGGGCGACCATTCTTTACTGGATGCGCTTGATCCTGTTGCCGATGTACTTTGTTGGAGCCTGGTGCACTTATCGAATCGGGGAATTACTTTTTTCTCGGCGCGCCGGGATTTGGGCGGTGATTTTGGCCGGCCTCTATTCCACGTATCATTTTACCTCGTTCGAATTTCGGACTGACAATCTCTGGGCGCCGGTCTGGCTTCTGTGCGTTACAGTGCTGATCAGTGGTGCGTTTACCGTGCCCCGAGCGCTGACCGCCGGGCTTTTGCTTGGGTTTTGTTTCAGCGTCTCGATGAAATCGATTCTGTTGTTACTGGCTCTTGTGGTCGGTGCAACGATTGCGCTGTTCCTCGTGGGGAGAAAACAAGTTGGCCAATCATGGACAGATCTCGCGCGTTCTACGGCGGCATTCTTTGCTGCGATCCTCCTAGCTCCCGGCACAATCGCGGTCGCGTTTGCGCTCGCTGGCGCATGGCGTGATTTTCGCTATTGCAATTTTGAGCACAACCTTCTGCCGCATCTCAATGCCAAAAATCATCCAGCCTGGTCGATCATCGTGTTCCCGGTGGTCTTCCCATTTGCGATTTATGCTGCGCGGCTAATCGTTCGCGCGACTTTCGAGCCGGCAGTGGCGTTTCGGCGCGCTTTTATCTTTCTCATCTGCGGTTTTTATGTGCCGGCTCTGCGCAGCTTTTGGAACCTCCTCGTCCGCCAGGATTACCTTCCGTATTATCCTCTCGCATTCGTCCTCGTTAGCGGAGCTTTGCTTGCTGTTTCATCTCGCTTTGCGGAGCAGGACCTGCATGGCAGCCGTTATCTGCGCCGTGTTCCTTTGCCGGCGTTTGTCGCTCTGGCAGAGTTTTTTCTAATAATTGCAACGTGCCCGTTCTGGATCGATCGCGCCCAACTCGAGACGAATTTGCTAAGCGGTGTTTTGAAATTAACCGAGCCCGGTGATTACGTTCTCGATTGCAAAGGCGAAACCATCTTTCGGCAACGCTGTTTTTGGCCGGTGACGGAATCGATCATGATGGAGCGCCTCGACCGAGATCTTATTGCCGACAACGCTGCCGAGCGGGCTATTGAGACTCACACGTGTGTCGCCGTCATGAAAGGGCGGATGCCCATCCGCGCGAAAAAATTTATCTGCGCAAATTATATTCCTGTCGGCGATGACTTGCGCGTGGCAGGCAGGTTTTTGAAACCCTCTGCGACAGACAGCACCCGGATGGACTTCGAAGTTGTGATCCCGGCGTCTTACAAGATTATCGCACGTGATGGCCTGGTGAAAGGAATGCTGGACGGGACGCCATATGATGGTGCGCGGTTTCTCGCGCCGGGCGGACACACTTTTGTTCAAACGTCATCGAGAATACAACTCGCTCTTCTCTGGGCCCAGGCGGTGGATCGGAATTTCATCCCTGAGAAGTTCTCCCACCCGTGGGCAAAAGGATAGGAGTGCCGGCATTGCCTTTGAATGCGCTTCTGCTAGAAGATACTTAGCCGTGCTGGTTCCAGCCTTTACTTCGCGTTCTCGCTTGTTGCTGTTCGCGCCCCACCCGGACGATGAATCGCTCGCATGCAGCATTCTTCTACAACGAGCAGTTCGGGCCGGTGCAGTGGTTCGTGTCATCTATGTTACGGACGGCGACGATAATCCCTGGCCGCAACGCGTGCTCGAACGCAAGTGGCGCCTGAACGCAACCGACCGCAGACGCTGGGGGAGATTGCGACGCACAGAAGCACTGGCGGCATTGCGTGTTCTGGGCGTGAACGGTTCGGCCACGCGCTTTCTGGCCTTACCCGATCAGAAATTGACCACCATGTTGATGTGCGATTGTCAATCTGCGCTCGACCGCTTTGCAGCAATCATTGCTGATTGGGGGCCGACGGATCTTCTCGTGCCGTCGATTTCTGATACGCATCCTGACCATAGCGCGCTCGCGGTAATGCTTCGGCTTGTCTTGAGCGAATCTTTTTCGGAACCGGTGGCGGCCGGACATATGGCTGTTTGGAGTTATGCTGTTCACGGTAGGAGCCCCGCGTTCTTTGATCGTGCAGAGACGATCTGCCAATCCCGCATCGAAGCGGCGACCAAGCTTCGGGCAATTCGTTGTCACAAAACGCAGCTCAAATTATCGAGGAAACGATTTCTCGGATATGCTGACCGGCCGGAGCGCCTGGTCAAGCTTTGTGCATGCGATAAAACCATCGCTGATAGCTCAATTGGTTCAGTTTTCAGGCTGCCTCATTCGCTTTGCGTAGAGGTGCGGCTCTCCCCCAAAGCCATGCGTATGTCCGAACCGACGCTTTTTGTTGTGGGACGTGACGAAGCTGGCGCGTTGCGTTGTGTGACGATGCGCGTGCCCGCCCGATCTTCACGTGTTCAAATGCTGGACTCGGCCTCGCTGGACTACGTCGCTGGGGCACAATATTGCGGCAACGCTTTCGCAGGCCAACTCACCATTCCGGTCTCCATTTTTTCATCTGCGTACGCCATTTTTATTAAACTGGAACGCCGCTCGTGGTTCTTTGATGAAGCGGGCTGGCTGGAAATCCCGCAGGCCGGATCCCAGCCGATTGCAGAGGCGGAACGCGATGAGCTAAAAGCTGGCCTGGTGACTATTCGTTAGGCGCAAGTCAGTCGCCGGCACGGTTGTGGCTGCGGCGCAATCGACAATTGCATAGCGCTAAGTAGTTTTGCACACATGACATTGCACGATCGTTTGGATTCGGATTTGAAAGAGGCCATGCGCGCCAAGGACGCGACCAAACTCGGCGTTCTACGAATGCTTAAGTCGGCCCTCAAATATGCGGCAATTGCAAAATCCGGTTCGGATGCCGAGCTCAGCGACGCAGAAGCCGCGCAAGTCATTCGCAAGCAAGCCAAACAACGCCAGGATTCGATCGAGAGTTTCGAAAAAGGCGGTCGCGTCGAACTTGCAGAGAAGGAAAAAGAGGAATTATCGATCTTGAACGCGTATTTGCCGCAAGCGATGAGCGCCGACGAACTCGCAGTAGCTGTGCGCGAAACAATTGCCGAAGTCGGTGCGACTTCCAAAGCGCAGATGGGCGCAGTCATGAAAGCCTTACAAGTCAAAGTGGCGGGCCGCGCCGATGGCAAGACTTTGAGCCAGGAAGCGCAAAAGCAGTTGGATACTTGAGAGTGAAGGTCTCCACTGGTTCAACCCTGTTTGCGCTCTAAAGGCCAATCCAAATGCTTACGGCCATTATCGTCGCGGCGGGTAGCAGCCGCCGCATGGGCTCTGATAAACTATTCGAGACAATCGCCGGTAAACCGGTGATAGCGCATACCATCGACGCATTCGAGCTAGCCGATTGCGTCGGCGAAATAGTCGTCGTCACGCGAGGCGATCGAAGCAATGAGATCCGAAAGCTCACGCGCAGTCAAAGCTTCAAAAAAGTTCGGGCCATTATCACTGGCGGCGAGCGTCGACAAGATTCCGTTCGTGCTGGTTTGGGAAATCTTAGCCCTGATGCTCGCTATGTTGCTGTCCACGACGCCGCGCGCCCGCTGGTCACTCCGGAGCAAATCAAGCACGTTTTTGAGCGGTGCGAGATGCATGGTGCCGCGGCCTTGGCTGAGCCAATTAGCGATACGCTCAAGCGCGCCGATACAGATCTTGTGGTCATCGATTCGGTCGATCGACATCAACTTTACGCAATGCAAACGCCACAAATCTTTAAACGCGCGTGGATCGAGGAAGCTTATCGCGATGTCTATGCAAAGAAAGTTTCCGTGACGGATGAAGTTTCCGCGGTCGAGCGACTTGGTCGGAAAATTTTCCTTCTCCCAAGCGACGATTTTAATTTCAAAATCACTTACCCGCGAGATTTGCCGCTCGCAGAATTCGTTTTGAAGCAACGGACCCGTGTCTGGTAGGAGCAATAGATCCAATCGCCTCGGTTGTAGCGGCGCGTACGCTGCAGCGGAGACCGTTGCTGGAGAAAACAAGAACTGGCTCGACGTTGCCGCCGAACCAGCTCAGTGGATTTTAGATCCTACGTTAGATTAGTATTGGTGACGATAGTAATGATGACGATGGTGGCGGTAGACCCGATGCCCGTTATACCAATAGTATGACGGCCCACTACCATAGTAATATGGCCGATAATAGGAGTACGGTCGATAGTACCCGTAGGGATAATAGCCGTATCCGTAATAGGGATAGCCAACTCCAACCCCAATCCCAATTGGGCCAATGCCAATCGCAACACCCGCGTCAGAACGCGGCGCCGAAGCGAAAGCGAATCCACTTGCCACCAATGCAATTAAGAGAAGTTTTTTCATATATTTTCCCTTCTTGTTTGTTGTTTTGCGAGGGATAGAAGCTCCCTGCTAAAGGTTCCCTCGACGCTTAAAAATGCGCGTCAGCCTTTGTCTACTGAATCGGATGCGGACGGTCGCGCGGTTGCCAAAAAGAGAAGCCAAAAACGGAGCTGTGTTTCGACCAGACACCTCGCAACGTAACTCCAGTTTGGTTAGCCTCGTAGGCAATGGCTGGGCTATTGCTTGGCTCCGAAATATCCAATCTAAGCGAGCATCGGATCGACTGGGACTAGTGGCCGAATAAGCTCGGCTACGGCGAGAACATCTTTTGGCTTAAAACGACGTCCGCGTCGTTTGATCTTTGCCGCTCCCAGCTCGCTGACACGGAAGAGTTGACCGTTTTTCCAAACCCAGGCGTCGGGATTGTAAGGACCGACCAGGCGCGGATCGGTCCACGTATGAATCGACAATAGATTATCAGTCACGGCCGCGGCGATGTGCATCGGACCGCTGTCCACGCTCACGACAAAGCGCGCGGCCCGAATGAGCCAGATCAATTGGAGCAGCGAAGTTTGGTTAGTCAATTCGATGCAATTTTCAGGTGGCTCGATCTTGTGCTGCGATTGTCCGACCGTGACGACCCGCGAGGGCGAAAACGCGCGACAGAATTCCTGGATTAGAGCCGTCGAGAGCGATTTGCCACCACCGCGAGCGAAAGGGTGAAGAAGGATGAACGGCGGATAGTCATCGAAGCGCGGAAGCGGATCGCCGGTCGGGATGGGCCAACGAAGCGAGTCGCCGACAGTGGCGCCGGCGCATTCGGCCAGCTTTATATAGCGTTCCACCGCGTGCGCGTGCCGATCGACCCTGGCGACGCGATGGTAAAACCAGCGCGAGCCTTCGCGCCCATCGCTCATTCCGTATATTTTTCTGGCCCCGCTGATTCTTGCGATCAGCGCGCTACGCAACAGTCCTTGGAAATCGAGCGCGAGATCGGGCCGCAGCAGTTTGGTCGTCCTCCACCACCGGAACAAATTCCCTGTCGCACCGAGACCGCGAAATTCGCGACGGGGAAAGACCTGAACGTGATTGACATCGGAATTGCCGCGGAGCAATGGGGCGAATTCCCGATTGATCACCCAGCTGATCTCAGCATGGGGATGGGCATCGCGCAGCAACGCCACAGCCGGAAGGGTGTGGACGACGTCGCCGAGCGAACTCGGCTTGATGATCAAAATCGATTTCAGATTTGGCAGAAGCAATCAGCGTCCAATCGCAAGCCGCTCGGCAAGCGGCTGAGGCAGGCCGGCTTTAATGATCTTCTTTTGTGCGGTCGCCAGATCGTATTTCACTCGCACTTGTTCGACGATGTGGTTATCGATGTCATAAATGCAATAGGCCGAGCGCCAATTTCCATCGCGTGGCTGTCCAACGCTGCCCGTGTTAATGAAATATTTCCTGGTCATCTCGATGCGGACGTGTTCGATCCTTTCCCGTCTTACCCCGTTATCGTCGCGAATAAATACCATCGGCACATGCGTG
>WNFQ01001296.1_pt1 | contig 17874 bp, 16 predicted proteins | sample 5400171 | NCBI WGS metagenome assembly WNFQ01 (sample SAMN13153356, study PRJNA577476) | soil metagenome | isolation source: 20 cm soil under Madrone tree | place: USA:California | collected 2016-06-14 | reverse complement strand
ATCCCGCTTACGGATCAGGCGTCGCCAAAGGACTGGGACTTGACATAAAGAAGGTTCTCACCTCCAAGGGCCAAGTGGCGGCAGCCGGCTGAACAATCGGGACCAGAACGAAGGGGCGGATAAAACCATCTGCCCCCGGTTTCGATGAAAGGCTGACTCTTGCTTTGATTTTCCACATGGATCGCAGGCGTTAAAGCCCACTAGGTATCCATCCTGGAATGCGCCATCTTACGGCTCGACGATAATTTGGCCCTTCATGCCTTTGTGTCCGAGACCGCAGGAATGACAACACTTAAACGTATATGTGCCCGGCGTCTGCGCCAAGAACTCAATCATGGTAGTTTCTCCCTTCTTGAGCTGCCAACACTCTTGCGCCGAAGCGAAAATTAGCCCGGGTGCACTATTGGCTGCCCCATCGGGAACAGCACCAAGTCTGAAACCATGATCATGGTCGGTAGCTGTGATCTTGAGTTGAACTTTGGTCCCGACCTTCACATGAACCGGTGAGATCGAGTACTCGTACTTCTTCGCTGTAACATCAATAACCCTGAGGCCTTGACCTTGGGAGCGAACTGATCCGGACAGCGAAAGAAATATTGCGAGGCCCACCAGAAACTTGGGAACGATGGTTCGCGGAAAATACCTCGTAATCTTCTTCATGGATCCTCTCAGTCGCGCGAATAATTAACTTTTAATGTCAAGACCTGCGGCGCGCCTCATCTGCTGCCTCTGCGAGATGCATCAGGCGAGCCACGATGCCGGTATTCTTTCCGCTGGCAGGATCCAGAAAGAGTCCATCGTCCGCGAACGCTCGAACCGAAGCCACGGCCCCACCATTGAGCGTAGAAGTCGGCCGGATGATGGCCACTGGACCGAAATTCTTATCAAGAAAATGAGTCGGTTCCGGCATGATCAAATTGGCCTGCAACGTGTCTCCATTGCTCGATTCGGGGTTTGTTTCTCCCTGTGCGACGTGAAGATCAAAAAAGGTCACCGTGGATTTGTTCAGAGGATCGGTCACTGTCAGCGGCGCGTTACCCTGATTGGCGTTCCCGGCTTTGTCCTGCCAGGTCTGGAAGTGCATCGTCTCACTCGGGCCGATGCTGAGCAAAACTCGCAATACCTCCAAGTTGGTCACCTTTTGAGCCAGAGTCGGGTACAGGCTGGTGCCCCCCTGCTCGATGAAAGCAAAGTGGAATCCAGCGGTGAATGCAATGGCTTGAAGACGCGCGGATATGCTTGCCGGTGGATTGCTAGGATCGCTTCCCGCCGTGTCGTCGTCGCTCCTGGGAATCGCCGTAAACCGCCCACCGTTCAGACTGTTTGTGCCGTCCGGATTTCCGGTGGCTTGAATAAATTTGGCGGCGGCATCGAAGTCCGGGTTCGTTATGCTGCGGTAACGCGTCCAAAAACTCGTATCGATGGTCAGTTGCGTGAGGTTCGTGAGCCGCCCGCCGTCCCCTTTGAAGTTCTGATCTGCCCCCGCGGCTTTGCTCGTCGGCAAGTGGCGAAATGACTCCAGGCTCACGGCCGAAGCTCCCTTGGATTCCAAGTATTTCTGAAGGAAGGCCGCGTGGCTGATCTCATCGTCGGTGTTGTCGTGAATATACTGCGGCATGTCCCCATCCAGGATCGTGAGCGCCGCGGTGTACGCGGGATTTCCTCCATTCACGCCAGAGACCTCGTTGTCCTGGGTTCCACCCAACTCAGAGTATTGAATCCACAAATCGGCCTCGACCTGTTCCAAAGCCTGCAGGAAGGTCAGGATCGCGATGTCGCCCTTGGTGATTGGTGAACGATCGTCCTCTTCTGCAGCGAAGGCTGCAGGAGTATCCGGCAACATCGCTGTGCCAATTGTTGCGGCTCCGGCTGCCACTATTCCGTTCTTCAAGAACGACCGACGATTCTTGGCTCTGCTAAAGACATTTCCCTTTTCTTTCATTGCAATCTCCTTTTCAAAAATATAGTTCGAACCGTATACATCAGGCGTTTCGCTGAACTGACTTGAGCTCATGTCCGCGTTTCAAGTCGCGTGTGTCAGCATGGTCAAATTTCTGAAAGTAAGCGGTAATGTCTGATGCCGATGAATGCAACCATCAGCAACTGCACGCGCAAGTCATAGACGTTGCCCCAACACAAACTATTGAGCGACCTCCTTCCATCGCTTCCGAAGAAGAGGTGTAGGTGACTAGAGAACTGAGTTGACTGCCTGAGAGAAGGTGTCCTGTGGACAATGATGTTTAGCGTTCACTGAGGCGCTGTACGAGCCGCTAGGCGCTGACCAAACATTTGGGTCTGCCATCGAGGATTTTCCCTTTGGTGTTCATGCAAAAGAGTGCTCCGAGGTTGTGACAAAAGCTCAGTCACGCCTCTCACAGATATCTAACCGCCGCTTTGAAGAAAATATTCCATCGATGCCGCGAATTAACTAAAAAATCTGACCAATCTTTGTAAGCCCTTACTGGGTAGCACTGCGGCTACCCGGCGAACAGCCGATGGAGTTGTTCAAGCTCGGCAGGAGCTGCGTCGGAGACGGCGCAAAACTCCACTTTCCCTTTTTGCCACACTACCCATTGATAGCCCAGCCGTTCTCCCATACGCGCGGATGCCTCCGGTTCGCGCGTAGGCCAGATAAAGACATTGACCACATGCCCCGAGCGAGCATACGCGAGCACCGCAACGGTGCGGCCTTGAACGATATCCAGGCGTCCACCTAGAAGGGAGAAGCCGTCGCTCGTAAAATCGCGTACGGGAAAAGCAAAATGGACCTTGCCATCGAACCATGCTTTTACCGCGTGCTGATCCGCGGAATCGACGTTAGTCAAATGGCCTGGTTGCAGTGAGAGCACATGGGCATCGACGATTCCGGCAGCGAGCCCGGCTTGATAATCGTCGTCATCGTGGACGTTGGGGACCACGCGCCACACAAGCAATGCAACGACGAGGAGGGCCGCAGCGGCAGCGAGCCACTGCCAGATTAGGCGTTGCGGTGAAGCATCCGTACGAACGCCGGAGCGCAGGTGCGCGCGAACCCGCTGCTTGAGCGAGTCAGGCGCAAACGCATAGACCCGTGCGCGTTGCAACGAGTCGCGCACAAACTCCTGAGTGGCGAGCTCTAGAACACAGTCGGAGCAATGCTCGAGGTGGCGTTTGAAATCGGCATTACTGGCGGCGCATAGCTCGCCGTCGAAGTAGCCATGAAGAGCCGATCGGGTAAGGTCACAGCTCACGCAATAGCCTCCTTGCAGCCAGGATTTACGAGTGCACAGTGCAGCTGACGACGAGCGCGAGAGAGCGAGGACATTACCGTACCCAAGGGAATCGATGTAATCGCCGCGATCTCCTTGTAAGAACAGCCTTCGAGCTCTCGAAGCACGAGAAGCTCGCGGTAACGGGGCGGCAGGGTTTGGAGGGCGCGGGTTAGGCGCTCTCGACCCTCAACAGCGATGGCGAAGGATTCGGGAGTGGCGACGGGCTGCCGGTGCAGTTCCTCGTCGAACTCCACCATCGACTCCCTGGGACGATTTTTCTCCAACCAGGAATAGCACGTATTGCGCACGATCTGCAGCAGCCAGGCGCGCGCATCTCCGCCCTGAAAACCACGAAAGAAGCGGCACGCGCGAAGCAAGGCTTCCTGAGCGACATCCTCTGCATCCGCGCGGCTGCGCAACAGCCAGCGCGCGAAGTTGAAAGCCGCGTCGACATGGGGCAGCACAAGCCGTTCGAATCGTAGCCCGTCTTCGGGATCCAAATCGCTCAAAGACTTCCCCTGATCACTGATGCTTCATACGGTGTGAACCGCGTGAGGGGTGATTTTATTCTCGACCGCTACTCTCTTGTGACCAACAAGCAAACAACGAAAAGAACGCACATGAACTTGGAATAAGACTGCCAGTGCCCCGGTTTAGATGGACGCAAGCACGTTCAGAGGCGACGCGAGCAACCCCCATCCATTCCGCGCCGCCCTGCCTGACGGCACGCGGAGATGGTAGAGGCGAGAGACGTCGGTATAAGGAGAGCAAGGATGTCTGAGAAGAAAAGCGATGAACTTCTGCACGATCACAACCACGACGGAATTGACCGGCGTGGCTTCCTGAAATGCATGGCGTGGGCGGGCACAGGTGCTTTTTGCGTGATGAAGGGCGGGGTGCTCAACTCCTATAGCCTGAGCCGAATGTCTGAGATCAACACGGCGGACATGATGGGCGAGCTGAGCTTCGTGCAGATTAGCGACAGCCACATGGGGTTCAACAAGCCGGCGAATCCGGACGTCGCGGGAACGCTAAAAGCAGCCGTGGACAAGATCAACGGACTGGCGGCTGCACCTGAATTCATGCTGCACACGGGCGATATCAGCCATCTCTCGAAACCGGAAGAGTTCGATACCGTCGAGCAAATTCTGAAGGGCGCGAAGCCGAAAGACGTTTTTTACGTGCCGGGCGAACACGACGTGCTGAATGATGACGGCAAACAGTTTCTTGAGCGCTACGGAAAAGGAAGCAAGGGCGCGGGGTGGTACAGCTTCGAGAAGAAAGGCGTGCACTTCATCGGCTTGGTGAACGTTATGAATTTGAAGGCCGGTGGGCTGGGGACACTTGGCCACGACCAATTAGAGTGGTTGGAAGACGACGTAAAGCATTTGAAGAAGAGCACGCCGATCGTAGTGTTCGCACACATTCCTCTGTGGTCTGTGTATCCGGAATGGGGCTGGGGCACGGAAGACAGCGCGCAAGCACTAGCGTACCTGAAGAAGTTCGGCTCGGTCACGGTCCTGAACGGTCACATCCACCAGACAATGCAAAAGGTTGAAGGCAACGTGACTTTCCACACGGCAGCTTCTACAGCGTTCCCTCAACCGCAACCGGGAAAGGCAGATTCGCCCGGACCCATGAAGGTCCCAGCAGAGCAACTGCCAAGCGTTCTGGGCGTCACGGATGTGAACTACGTCCCAGGGCAACACGCGCTGGCGGTCGTGGACTCCACTCTCGGATGATCTGGTAGGACCGTCTCAAGAAGTCATTCGTTCACAAATTAAGAGAGGATGAAAGACGATGAGGAGAAGTGTGTCTGTTGCGATTCTCGCGGCAGTGCTGGCGATCGGATTTGTCGCAACCGTAGAAGGCCGCAGAGGCTTCGGCTTAAACGCGCAGGAGAAGGCCGCGATGGAAGTGAAGATCGATAACTTCAGCTTCACGCCCCCGACTCTAACGGTGGCGACGGGGACTATGGTCACGTGGACCAACCGTGACGATATCCCCCACACGGTGGTCAGCACGGATGATGCAAAGACGTTCAAGTCCAAAGTACTCGATACGGATGAAAAGTTTTCTTTCACGTTCAGCAAGCCGGGAACATTTCCCTACTTCTGCTCGATTCATCCGAAGATGACCGGCAAAGTCATCGTGCAGTGAGTTAGGAGAACCCTTGCACCCGTTCGACATTAAGACCGTACTCTTCGCCAAACATGCGCAACACGTTGTGCTGATTCACTTCCCCATCGCCCTGTTTACTGTCGGCGTTCTCTTTGATTTTCTTGCGCAATGGAAGAAGCAGCGACTGTTGACTGCGGCCGCCTACTACAACTTGTTCGTCGCGGCGCTCGCAACCATACCGGTCATGATCACTGGAATTGTCGCGTGGCAGTGGGAACTCGAGGGGCAGAAACTCAAAGGCATCCTTTTGATGCACCTGGTGATGGGTTCCGTGTCGAGCGTGCTGATCTGGGTGGTGTGGTTCATCCACAAGAGAGCGCAGCGGCAGAATAGAGGAATCCTGCCCGCATACTGCTTGCCGATCGAGGCCGTCGCAGTAGCGATTGTCACAGTTACGGGTCACCTGGGCGGATTCCTCAGCGGTGTGAACGGGCCAGGATAGCCGTTTTCCCAAACCATTGGGGCAGACGATTCTCTTACGAGATAAGTTGACGCGACCCAATCGGGAAAGCAGCAACTCTGGAAGCGTTTGCAATGGAACGCGGCGACAAAGTCTACGGGTAGAAAAGGAGAACGAAAAGGATCGCCAGAAAGACCGCCGCCTTGTTCTCAAAATGCAGGTATACCGTACGCTTGGCCACCTGCGCGGCCTGGGCAATGTCATCGATGGAACTCTTGCGATATCCGTACGGGGTAAACAGCTCTAGTGCCGCCAGCACGATGGCATTGGGTTTGGCCGAACGACCCTCTTCGGCTTTTCTAACCCTTTTCATCCACATTACATCCAATAACACTGAGTATACCAGAACAGGATATCCGGTATACCTACGAAGCCAAGGACAATGAATCCGCGAATGAAATTTCATCGCGACATTCCGCGAATCGCGGGTTGAGGAATGCAATGACACGACGACGCTTATTCGGTTTCATTGCGGTGATTCAGTCCGTTTTTTGCTTAACGCACCTTCTCCTGTATGAGACGTGGACATTTTCGCCCGCGGTGAGCGCTACCTCCGGGGCGCTCTGGATCAAACTGGCACTTGGCTTCTTGTCGATGAGCTTTGTCGCCGCTTCGCTACTCGCATTTCGCTACACAAATGCTGCTCTGCGCGCGTTTTACAGGATTGCCGCGGTTTGGGTGGGTATGCTGAGCTTTCTCTTTCTTGCTGCGGTCTTCTCGTGGATTATTTTTGGAATTACGCAACTGGCTGGGCTGGACGTGAACTTCCATCGCACGGTGGAATTGCTGTACGGTGCGGCAGTAGTCACCGGACTTTACGGGGTTTTCAATGCCAGCTGGACGCGCATTACGCGAGCGACGGTGCGGCTTGCGAACTTGCCGGCGGCGTGGCGCGGGCGAAGAGCGGCCCTGATCAGTGATGTGCACCTTGGGCATGTGCGAAACGGCGGTTTTCTGCGGCGCATGGTCGCCAAGATTTTGAAAGAAGAGCCGGACGCGATTTTCATCGCTGGAGATCTGTATGACGGAACGGCCATCGACGAGCGGCGGGCTGCGGAGCCGCTAAGCGAGCTCGTAGCGCCATACGGCGTATATTTCGTCGCAGGAAATCATGAGCAATTTGGGGACGACGGCAAATATCTCCACGCCATTGCAGCGACTGGAGTCCGCGTGCTCAGCAATGAAAAGGTGGAAGTGGACGGTTTACAGATTGTTGGTGTCCCGTACCGGAATGCGGCGCGGGATGGCCACTTTGCGTCGGTGCTAAACAGCATCCGCTTGGATCGCGATCGCGCGAGCATTCTGTTGACGCATGCGGCCGACCATCCGGAGATCGCGGAGGCTGCCGGCGTTTCCCTGCAGCTATCCGGGCATACGCACCTTGGGCAGTTCATACCTTGGAGTTGGATGGCGCGGCGGATTTACCGGCAGTTTGTGTATGGCCTAAGCCGAATCGGGAAGATGCAGGTTTTCACTTCCAGCGGAGCAGGAACATGGGGACCTCCGCTGCGGCTGGGATCGAATCCCGAAATTGTTGTGCTGGAGTTCGAGTAATGAGCTGACAATGTGATCTCCCATTTCTCGGGAGCTTCCGGTCTTAAGGAAATATTCCTCGATTCAATGACTAAGTGCAGGGGAATAGCTCCGCGATCTCCTCTACCAAGAGAATCGTCGCCTGTCGCGTAGGCGGAGATTTGGACTGGCCAATCCGAGTGCTTGACCTGTACATCCAGGCTCGTTCCGTCCGAGGTGAGCCGGTCGATTCGGGTGCCGTTAAGCTCGAGGGTTTCGAGATGACTGTTACGGCTCGGGACCGCCAACCAAAGGCGAAGGATTTTTAGGGGTTTTGACGCAGTCAGCGATTCCAATCTGTGAAGGCTAGTTCCTTGAAGGGTCCAAGTCACTTCCGAGACCAGGCCCGGATCCACAAGAACTCCAGCGTTGTCCCCGACAACCACCCAGCGATTCCAGACTGCTGTGACGCTCTTGCCATCGGCGGCAGGCTTGATGTCATCCGCGCCGTCCGCGGCGGCGATAGTCCGGCCATCTTCCAATTCCAAAAACGGAACGAGACATGGATAGAGCTTCTCCACGGGAAACGCAAAGCCGGGAAATCCATCCGGCCCGGGCTCATAGTCGGAGGTCGCCGCTTTCGGTCCAGTCACAAACGGCATTACGAAATGTAGATTGCGTTGGCGAACAACCCAAACGCCAAACTTGCGGCCGGGTCCATTGCGAAAATACCGAAAGCGGGCAATGTCGCCGAGGCTTGGCCGCGCGGGAAAACTCTTTACTCCTTCCCTATCGAGAGCTTCTATGAACCTCTGGTGAGAAGCGATCGCTTTTGCAAGAAAAGTTGTGGTTTGCTGCCATTCGCGTGCTTTGGTGATATAGGAATAGTCGCCCCTGCCAAAAGCGAAAACGGAAAGCAAGTGGGTCTGGGCGCTGAAATCGTTTCGCAGCCACGTCCAAGCGGCAAAATAGGCGGCGGCTAACTGAGCGAGCGGTGCCGGCCGGAACTCCGGATGAACGCCGAGAAAAGAGGCGATCTCGAGAGTGTCCATATAACTGATGGCCCCAAGGCTTCGCCCCCAAGAGTAGCCGTAGCCGTCTTCGGATAGTAAATCCCACCAGAGCTTCATCTGTTCTTTTAGCGAGGGCGCAACGGCCTTCATGATGTCCCGGCGGCCCGCGAGTTCCGCAGCATCGTAGATTGCTCTGGCGTACTCGTTGGAGTAGCGATCGTACCGGCCTGTGGGCAGCGCATCGTCGGCAAAGAGGGCGCCGTCAGTGAATTGTTGGGCGGACCGGTTGAGCAGGTCATCGAGAGTGGTGCGATTGCTGTTGAGGCCAAGCTGGTAGTCGATCGCCGCGATCCGCGCGGCCACGCCAAAGTAATTTTCGGGAAGGTGGATCAGCGTGTGAGTCTTTTCATCATAAAAGCGGCCGGGGTCGAGCAAGGTTCGATAAGATTGCCTCTCTTCGGAAGTCAAGTCCTGCCACAAGGCGTTGCGATTCAGGTCCGTTCCAAAGCTCTGCAAAGCCATCGCGGCGTAGAGCTGCCCCCAGGTTTTTCCTCCCTGGCTCAGTTCGATCTGGGCCATCTTTCCGATCATCTCGGGGACATCGTGATCCGCTATTGTCCTCGTCCCGAAACATTCAGAGTAGGCACCGAGAGCGCGCATAAAGGATCCCCACGAAAATTCGCCTGTCGTCAGCGCCCCAACTACGCGGTCCGGAGGCGGATCGAGAGCCTTGATGTCCGCGACATGCGCAGTCACTTCGGATTGGAGAAACTTTCGAACCTGCCGATTAAAATCAGAAACGTCGACTTGCGAAGTGGCGGTCCGGTTCTGCGCGAACGCACCGCAGCTTGCGCCAAGCAATCCGCAAAGAATCAAGACAACCAGCCGTGCGGCGCGGAATTTCGCTTTTCGCAAGAATGAGCAAAACACGGCTGCGAGAGCCCGCCGCGATGAGCTTGCGCGGGTCATGGCTTCAGCGAGCCAGCGGAGCTACCCGGGCGCTTGTGTTGCTCCAACCACAGTAGATCTTCAAGCAAATAGTACTGACCGTAAATCAACATCGCATCGCCGGGGCGAAGGCCACAGCCGTGGCGCAAGACCCCCGGCGGCGTTTGATCATTGTCTCCGACGGGAGCCAAATACCGGTCGATCAACGATTGCACGATATGTTCCCCCACTTCCCGATAACTCTTGGCGCGTGCGCCATCTGCTGTAATAAGGGACAACCGGAATAAGCCTCCGGCGATAATCGCGGCTGCCGAAGAGTCGCGATTCCGAAAATGGACGCCCTCGTCGTCAAAGTCGTACCACGGCACGAAGTCGCTCGGCAGGTTTTTGATGGCGTAGTCTGCGACTTGCTGGGCAGTTACCGAGAACAGAGGCTCATGAGTTTCCGAATATGCCGTCGAGAAGCCATACAACGCCCAAGCGAGTCCTCGGGACCACGTGGTATCGGCGCCAAAGCCTTGGTGCGTGTGTGCGAAAAGTCGCTCTCCCGGCGGGACATTGCTTGCAAATGGGAGTAAGACCTCCTTCGCTCCGCCATGCAAAGTAAAGCTTTGCCTGTTGTCGCCGGGGTTGTAATGTACGGACTGAAAGACGGATCCATCCGGACGCACAAACCATTCCGCAGTCCGGAGGGCGTGCTTCTTGCCGATTTCCATCCACCGGTTGTCTCCCGTTTTGTCGCTTTCCCACCAGAGCAACTGAAGATTCATCATGGTGTCAACGATCGTGTCATCTCCGTTCACCCCCCAGGATGCGATTAGCTGCGTCTTCGGATTGAAGAGTCGTTCCAGGCGCTCGGCGGCGCGCATAGTGCTGGCGCGAAGCGCGTCATCGTGAGTCGAATCGAATCCCATTGCCGAGGAGTAGTAATACAAAAACCCTGCGTCATGATTTTGCAGTGACTCCTGACTGATCAGCTTCGAGCTCCATAATTCCGCCCAGCGGCGGTACTTTTCATCGCGCGTCGCGGAATAAAGCTGCCAGAGTTCTCCCGTCCAAAAGCTACCCGTCCAGAAAAATCCGTTTTGCTTTTGCCACTCTCCGGTCACATTGTTCGCTTCAGTGAAAAATCCTTGCCCGGAAGTTGCACTAATGGGCTCGGACGTGGCCTGAAGAAGCGGCTCCCACTGCAAGGCAGTGCGGTCAATGGTTTGGCGTAAGAGTTGGACTGCTTGCTCGACGGTTTTTGTTTTGTGCGGAACTAAAGTATCGGGAGGCGCCTGCTGCGTGCTTGCCGAGTCCGACACGATGTGAATGCCGGCCGGCTGCGCCATGCGTTCGGCTTGTTCCTGCACCGCGTTCAAGAATTCTTCCCGGCTTCTGATCGCATCGGAAGGAAGAATCAGGGACTGATGCTGCCCTTGCTCTTTTTGACTTCCATGGCCGACTCGGCGATTGGATCCCTCCTGATCCCAGGCAGCAATTGTGTACCAGGATTGAGACCCATTGCTCAGCTTGAAATCAATGAGGTGGTTTTTGCCGTCGTTCGCGAATGTGGCGTGTGGCGACAACATTACAATCGCGAGGCCAAGTTGCTGTCCTGGGACGGCTTCTGTTGCCGTAGCACCCGGCGCGACGACCTGCTCTCCCCATGTCGCCAGCCACACAGCCGGTGAACCTGGTCCGGAAGTCGCGGGCGCAATTCCAGTCTTTGCCGGCAGCCCGGTCGCGAACTCGAAGTCATCCGCGGACTTTGCAAAAATAGTGTGAGTAAAGCCACGTTCTCCTGCCCACTGTGTGATTTCTGAGCGAAGGTCGATAGTTCTCTTGCCCGCGTTCCAGCCATCGTATTCCAACTCCACGACAGTCCGCACCGGTCCACTCGAGACAATCCTCCATTTCCGCTCTCTAACGTCAGCGACCCTGGTCGTCTTGTTATCTACTACAGTCGCAACCGACCCGATTCCGATCGCGTCACCGACCTTATAAATGTCACGGCCTTCCGGAGATTCGTCGTGGTAGGTGTAGTCCGGGGACGCGTACATCCCAAGTTGTAGCGTGGGTCGGCGCTTGCCGTAGAGGTCGATGGCGTTCCGGGGATCAAGGTAGACTCGAAACGCGACGCGCTCCGATTCCCATCCAACACCTTCGATTTTTCGGCTGAATAGCGCAGCCGTTCGTTGCTCATAATCGCCGCGCAAACGCCAGATGCGATCCTGATTACCGTAGGATATGGTCACGATGCGCGTCTGATGTGGCGCAAGGTCGACTTGAAACACCAGTTCGTCCGCCTTGCCGTCTCCATCCAGATCATCGACCTGCGAGGGAAGCTCTTCGGTCTGGAGTGCGGACGCGTCTTGTTCCAAGGTACTTGCATCGCTCGCCGTCACGATCATGGCGCCAGTCGTGAAGTCAGGCGCAACTTTCCGGATCTGCGCGATGGAAATGACGATGTCCGCGGCTTTTCGCGGATGGCTGCCAGGGTTGGAAATAGTCACTTTGATATTCTTAATCTGCGGCGCTCCCTGAGCCGCGGCTGCGCAAAGGGCCGGAAACATCCACAGAACCGCCAATAATTGCTTATGCATAAGATTTCGATTCTCTCCAATCGTGGTAAGGCGCACGAAATAAATTTCAGCTCAAGAAATGTAGTCTTCCCTGCAGGGCGTAAAAACATCGATTACCAGCGAATCCTCGATTGCGGAGGCGCCGTGTTGAACGCCCCCGCGCACAACGAAAGTGTCCCCCGCGCGCAATACGAACGATTTTCCCTGGCAGTTCACTTTCAGATGCCCACGCACAATGTAGACAACCTGATCGTGCGGATGGCTGTGCATCGCTCCCGCCCAACCCTTCATCATTTGGTGCTCGGCGAGAAAGAGCTTGTCGTTGTAGGCGAGCACGCGGCGTGTCAGGCCGGGTTCCGGGTGCGATTCTTTGGCCTGGTCACCCGGCGTGACTACAAGGTCGGGATAAGTTTTGCTTTGCGTTTCCATTTTGTCCTTCTTGTTCAACGAGCTTCGGCGATGCGCTCGGATTTGGCGGCGGTGGGATTCCTCGCCTCCTTCACCAGTTGGGCATACCGCGTCGCCAATTTGCTAATCAACTCCGGCTTCCGCTCTTCAATCGCATGCTTCAAAATCAACTCGCCTCCTACTCCCAACGCGGCCGCACCGGCACGAATGTAGTCCGCCGCAGTTTCCAGATTCACTCCTCCCGTAGGGACGAGCGGAACTTGCGGCAGCGGCCCTTTGAGCGCCTTGATATAGCTAGGTCCTCCCAAGTTGGCACACGGGAAAATTTTGACAAAGTCGACGCCTGCGTCCCAGGCAACCATGACTTCGGTGGGAGTGAGGGCACCGGCCATGATGAGCAAATCCAGGTTGTGAGCAGCGGCAACCGTTTGGGGGGAGAAGCCGGGCGTGACGAGGAATTGGGCGCCAGCGTCAAAACACCGGAGTGCGAGATCCTGGTTCACGACGGTACCTGCTCCGACGAGAAGTTTTGGCTTGGTCTTTACCAACTCGGAAATGACGTCTAGAGCTCCCGGAACGGTCATGGTGATCTCGACGATTGGGATTCCTCCTTGCCAGACCGCCTCGGCGGCAAATCTCGCGTCCTGCGGAGAAGCGGCGCGCACGACCGGAACGATTCCAATTTCCTCGATAAGAGCGCGAACTTCGTGTTTCTTCATAAAAGGAGATGCCACCTTCTCCGTGGATTCAGCGGACGATTCTCGCTCCTGCACTCTTCATCACGTGAAGAACTTCGTCGAGCGTCGCCATGGTGGTGTCGCCCGGCGTGGTCATAGCCAACGCTCCATGAGCGGCGCCGCATTCGACGGCCCACTGGCCGTCCTTTCCCGCAAGAAAGCCATAAATGAGACCCGAAGCAAACGAGTCACCGCCACCGACACGGTCGAAAATCTCGATATTCTCGCGATTCTTGGCCTGATAGAAATTGCCCTCGTGGTAGCAAACCGCGCCCCAGTCGTTTCGCGTGGCGGTGGTGGCGTTGCGGAGTGTGGTGGCGACGACTTTGAAGGGAAAGTCGTTCACAACCTTCCCGATCATTCGTTTGAAGGCTTCGGGGTCGAGAGCGGAGAGATGGTCGTTGGTTCCAGGCACTTCGAAGCCGAGGGCCGCGGAGAAATCTTCCTCGTTGCCCAGCATGACGTCCACGTAGGGAGCGATGCGGCGGTTGACCTCCTGAGCCCGCTTCTTTCCGCCGAACGATCGCCACAAAGAATCACGATAGTTCAAGTCGTAGGATACGACCACGCCGTGCCTTCGCGCGCACTCCATCGCTTCGATGGCCACTTCCGGAGTTGTCTCGGACAGCGCGCAGAAAATCCCTCCGGTATGAAACCAGCGCGCGCCCTCTTTGCCGAAGATTGACTCCCAATCGATTTGACTTGGCTTAAGAGAAGACACCGCCGTGTGGCCGCGATCGGAGCAGCCCAAAGCCGCTCGCATGCCAAAGCCGCGCTCGGTGAAATTCAGGCCGTTGCGGACAGTCCTGCCGACGCCGTCATAGTCCACCCATCGGATCAGGGAGGAATCGACGCCGCCCTGATAAATCAAGTCCTGAAGGAGTAATCCCACTGGATTTTTGGCAAAGGAGGTAACGATCGCGGTTTCAAGTCCGAAACATTTTTTCAGTCCGCGGGCAACGTTGTACTCGCCACCACCTTCGCTGACTTCGAAGCGCCGGGTGGTCCAAATGCGATAGTCCCCTGGGTCGAAGCGGAGCATCACTTCGCCTAAGCTGACCAAGTCCCAGCGACAGGCATCTTTTGCCTTGATGGTTAAGGACACATTGCTTCTCATCGTGCCAGCCAGCCCCCATCCACTGCGAGGACGTGCCCGTGCACATAGTCGCTCGCGGGCGAACACAAGAACAATGCCGCGCCCGCGATATCCTTGGGCTCTCCCCAGCGGCCTGCCGGAATCCGTTCCAGAATTTGACGGCTGCGGACAGGGTCCGACCGCAAGGCCATGGTGTTGTCCGTCTCCATATATCCCGGAGCAATGGCGTTCACGTTGATGTTTTTCGACGCCCATTCGTTCGCCAGCGCCTTCGTTAACTGCGCAACTCCGCCCTTCGCGGCGGCATAGGCAGGGACGAAAACCCCTCCTTGGAAAGAGAGTAGCGAAGCAATGTTCACAATCTTGCCGCCAAGCCCTCTCTGGAGCATGTGCCGCCCGGCAAATTGCGAGAGGCGAAAGGCCGAGGTCAAGTGAACGGCAATCAGCTCATCCCAGTATTCCATGGGATATTCCGCGGCAGGAGCTCTGCGGATCGCGCCGGCATTGTTCACCAGAATATCGAGGGAGCCAAACTCCGCGATGGTTTTTTCGAAGAGCCCGCTACAGGCGTTGGGGTCCGCCAGATCTCCAGAGAAATAGAACGTTTTGCGCCCGGCCGAGGAAATCGCGTCGCAGGAAATCCCCGGGTTTGGATCGCGCCCGTGGCAACCCACGTTTGCGCCGGCCTCCGCCAGCGCGACAGCAATGGCGGCGCCAAGACCCCTGCGGGAACCGGTAACGAGGGCATTTTTGCCGGTCAATTGAAAGGCGTCGAGGTACATAACTTCACATTTGTCCCATTGGTGCGGGGATGAGCTTTGGGCTTAGCAGGTGAATGAACGACAACCCCACCAGGTAAGCTGAGGCTGCAATGAAAAAAGGAACCATGTAACTGCCGGTCCACTGCAGCACGTGGCCGACGATTTCGGCGATCAGCATTCCGCCAATCGCTCCGGCCATGCCTGCAATCCCCACAACGGAACCGACTGCCCGCGAGGGGAAGAGGTCTGACGCCAAAGTGAAGAGGTTGGCAGAGAATCCTTGATGGCCTGCGGCGGCAAGCCCAATCAGTAGCGTGGCAGGCCACAATCCGGACAGCCGGTAAACAACAGCAATCGGCAAGACGCACAAAGAACATAGGAACATCGCCCATTTTCGCGCTGCATTCACGGAGAATCCTTGCCGAATCAAACTCGATGAGAGCCAGCCGCCGGTAACGCTCCCGAGATCGGATATGACGTAAATCACCACAATGGGAGGGCCAATTTGCGTCAAATGCAAACCGTGCTCCCGCTGCAAATAGTCCGGAATCCAAAAAAGATAAAACCACCAGATGGGATCGATCATGAACTTTCCCGCCGCAATCGCCCAAGTCTGCTTGTGAGGCAGAAGCTGCGTCCATTTGATCTTCCCGGAAGGCGGTTCAGAGTCGCTTTGGATGTATTCAAGTTCGCTTTTGGTGCAGTGAGGATGCTGTTGCGGTGTGCGGTAGAGCAGCAGCCAAAGAATCAACCAGGCAAAGCCGAGAGCGCCGGTCAAGAGGAAAGCCCAGCGCCAGCCCAGATGGACAGCGATCCAGGGAACAATCAGCGGCGTGATAATTGCGCCGATGTTCGTGCCGGCGTTGAAAATTCCCGTCGCCAATGCACGCTCTTTCTTTGGGAACCATTCCGCAACGCTCTTGATGCTCGCCGGGAAAACTCCCGCTTCGCCGAACCCCAGGGCAGAGCGGGCAATCACAAAGCCACTCAGCGAATTTGCCATTGCATGTCCCATGGAGGCAAGGCTCCAGAAAACCATGGCGACGGCGTAACCTACACGCGTGCCCAGGCGGTCAATCAAGCGGCCCATAAGAATCATGCCTAGCGCGTAAGCCGCCTGAAAGGCGAACACCAGATGCCCATAGCCAATATCATTCCAGCCAAACTCGTGCTGAAGCGGACCTTTCAGCACGCCGAGCACTTGCCGGTCCATGTAGTTCTTAGTTACGCCGAGAAATAAGAGTCCGCAGATGACCCAGCGGAAGCGTCCGGCGAGGATGCCAGCTGTCCGCGGGCCAGCGAGAGTCTCCGCTGATATTCGCTCCGTCCTGCTCGCGGAGGTCCCGGCAGTTGGAATCTCTTCCCGCATCTGCTCCCTTTTAGGCGAGAGGATAATTTACTTGCGGCCTGTTTCCAATCCGGATCCACCCTGTTGAAACCCCGGCTGAATATTCACGACACCAAACTGTCGGTCCTCCACCTCGCGATGCGCTGCCATCGCCCAGAGAAACGCGATTCGGTGGCCCGGAACCGAAACGTTCGGGTGATAGCCGCTCGGCATCAACGCCGCATCGCCATCGCGTACTACGGTAACCAGTTCCGGATACTCCGTATTGTTGTAAACCAGCTGGATGCCGTAAGCCGGTTCCGGCATGTCAAAGTATACGTACATTTCTTCGAGCATTTTGGCGTGTTCATGCGGAGGCCAGCTCGTCCAGTTGCCCGGATCGGAATGCGTAAATCCGGCAACAAGGCGTCCAGCTTCGACATTCTTCGCGATCAGCATGTTCAATTCGCGCGATGAACCAAGGCTCCCTGTCACGAACTTAAGCCCGGGATCTTTCTCGACGTCCGCATACCGTACCACTTTCAACGGGTACTTCGCGCTGACTTCCGCAGAGAATTCAGCGAGGTCCACGGAATTACTGGTTGAGATTTCAACCGATGAATCGCGTGGGATATAAATGGCATCGAATTTCCCGAGTTCAAACTCCTTGCCTGCCGTCTTTACACTAGCCTTCCCCCAGAGACAAATCAGCCCTGTTTCGCGGTCTTCATTGGAGAACGATACGGAGGGTTGCGATGAATTCAGAATGACGCGGCCATAAGCAAGGTGGCGCATCGTGCTGTTCTGTGGCGTCACGGAGAGGTAACGCCCGGTCCGCGCATTCGTCTTTCGAAAGATCATTTTTTCGAACGCAGCCTGTGTTTGCGTGCTCATGAAGTACTCCTTTGCAGTGTTCCTTCCAGCGGCCGGCGAACCTGACCTACACAAATAATATGGGACTACTCTTTCTTCCAACGGTCAGGATCTCAAGCTTAGCGAATTCTCTTGTCACTCAGAGAGCTGAACCCCAGCCGCGGACACCATCAGATCAGAAGGAGTGAGAGTGCGGCCGCCAGGATAGGCAAGCTTCCGGAGCGGAAATCAGATTTCCGCTCCAGGCCACTTCGCTCAGAAGTTAAACTTCAATAACATCAGGCCCATGTTTTCTCTGGGCAATTTGAAGTACTTGCGCAACGACAAATCCGTCACGAAAATGTAGGGGCCGGTAAAGGTGCCCACGCCGCTTGTTCCCGGACTCGTGGCCGACGGGTTAGCAAATGCAGCAGGATTAAACCATTGACCAGGGGCGGTCGGGGCGAGCGATACGCCAGCAACACGATTCGCGCGCCGCCCGTTCACCGTTGTATTATTGCCAAGTGGAGAGTTAGCTAGCAGAAAATTGGCTAGGATGGTAATCGGCGGTCCGGATTGTACTCGTGTTATGCCGCTCAATTGCCAGCCGCCAAGCGCAGTCCCGATGAACCCGCCCCGATGCCGGAACAGCGGAGAGTCGTAGAAATAAGTTGTGGCGAAGACGTGCCTGCGGTCAAAATCCGCCACGCCGTAGTTATACCTTCGATCGCGCCAATTGTCGGGGTTCGCGGTCAAGGAGC
>WNFQ01003130.1_pt1 | contig 17884 bp, 14 predicted proteins | sample 5400171 | NCBI WGS metagenome assembly WNFQ01 (sample SAMN13153356, study PRJNA577476) | soil metagenome | isolation source: 20 cm soil under Madrone tree | place: USA:California | collected 2016-06-14 | reverse complement strand
CGGCAGCGCGCTTGGCTTTGCTATTGGCGGCTTTGCCACTTCACATTGGGGTTGGCAGACGGCCTTCTTTGCGGTCGCGCCGCCGGGAGTGCTCCTTGGCCTTGCTTGTTTTTTCCGACGCGATCCGCGCGACGAAGTAAAAACACTGGAAGCAAAACGGCACGCAACGCTGCGTGATTACGCCCGCTTGATCCGAATCAAGTCCTACGTCTGGAACACACTGGCGATGACTGCGCTCACTTTTGCCATGGGTGGGCTTTCGTTCTGGATGCCGGGATATTTGCAGTATCGCGGTTTGCCACCGAACAGTCGCATCGTGTTTGGCGGGATGCTGGTTTTTGCCGGCCTGACGGCGACGCTCCTAGGCGGAATCGTGGGGGACTTGCTGCGCAAACGTTTTGCCGGCGCGTATTTTTTGGTGTCGGGGATTGGAGTCATGATCGCGTTTCCGTTCTCCGCTGCGGTGATTTTGACACCATTTCCCCTGGCGTGGGTACTGATGTTTGTAGCGTTGTTCTTTCTGTTTTTTAACACGGGCCCATCAAATACGGCGCTGGCTAATGTGACGCAACCATCCGTGCGATCTACCGCCTTTGCGCTCAATATCTTGATCATTCACGCGCTGGGTGACGCAATGGCTCCGCCTCTTATTGGGGCAGTAGCCGACCACACGAACATGGAGATCGCCTTCCTTGCTGTAACAGCCATGATGTTGGTCGCTGGTGTGCTGTGGCTATTAGGCGCAAAGTTTTTGCCCTCCGACACAGCCGCTGTAGAAAATGCCGGGAGTAAATAGTCCCGTTTCCTGTTACAAAAAGGCCCGACAGCTTTCGAAGCTGCCGGGCTGATTGTGAGAATCTTGAACTCTCGATCGAGTCTGGATTGGTTATTGTCTCTCCGGCGGCGGGGTGGCTTCGCGCTTTCCTCCTCGCTCGCGATTCTGTGACTTAGCTGCCTTTTCACCAGTAGTGCCCTCCTCTGACGGAGCTCGCGCACTTTCAGATCGCGTTCCGGTTTCGCTGCGCTCGGCCTCCCCTCGACTACTTGGCGGGGTCGTTTCCTCCCTGCTCTTTGTTCCTCGGGTCCCTTCCGCCGGTGAACGTTCTGTTGTTCCGCCGCGAGTGCCTGGAGTTTCACGTGCCCTCCCAGACGGGGTCGCATGTGGGCTTCGTCCTGCTGTGGCGTGCGGATTCGGCGACCTGCCAGGCGAAGCCGTTCCCATTGGGGACCTTGTTGCGGCAGGCGGCGGAGTTCCTGCAGGTGAAGGTGCACCTGCGCCGGGACTAGTTGTTGCGCCGGCTCTTGCTCCCGCGCCTGTCGCGGCACCTGTTGTTGTCGCGCCGGTTGTGGTCGTTGAAGTGCCCCCGGAAACTCCAACGCCGACCGCCGCTCCCTGGCTTACGCCATAATAGCTATACACGCTACTGATGTACTCAGGCCGAGAATATTCTTCGATGCGAGCATAATCGAACACCGGTGCGTTGTAGATTCGCTGCCGATCGACTGTGACTGTAAGAGCGGTAAGATCGCTTGTAGGGGAATATACGGTCCAGGGAACGGCAACCATTTTGCCACCCCCGCTCACACCCCCGCCACCACCACCCGTAGTCGAAAGGACGGTGTAAGCCATGCAACCGGTATTGCGGTCCAGCACGACATCTTTGACTGTGCCAATTTCTTCCCCTTGGGACGATTTCACGGGCTTTCCGATGAACTTGCTCGTTTCGATGTAAGTGGTGTTGCTGCTGGTACTGGTGGTTTGCGTTTGCGCGATTGTAGGAGCCACGGTTAGAACGCCAAGCATGGCTCCGAATGCGAATAATGTTTTCATAAGCGATATTTGTTTAGGCTCAATCTCGTGTGAGCCGACAGAAAACAATCGTCACGTGCCGTTGCCGCGGATGTGAAAAGAACTGGCGCAATATCTAAAATGACTTCCTTGTAGAACTTATGTCGCTCTTGCGCAGCCTCGCGATTTGTTTGCTTGGGCTGCTTGCCGTCAACGTGGATGCCGAAGGCGTTCCCAGTGATTGCACGCAGCTGATCCTCGGAATTGCGCCGACATGGAACTCCATGCGCGGCGAGTTGCGAGTATTCGAGAGAGACCGCGGCGGAGAGTGGGTTGCAGTGGCTGGACCTTTCCCGGTGCTGTTTGGGAAAAACGGCGTCGCCTGGGGAACGGGGCTCGCCGGCCAAAACGAGCCGGGCCTTCGAAAGCAAGAGCGAGATGGCCGCGCGCCTGCGGGAGTCTTCGCGATTGGCCAGGTCTTCGGATACGATCCGCACCTGCCAGCGGGAGGTGATTACCCATATCACCAGGTCACCGACGCCGACATTTGGAGCGATGACCCGCGCTCACCGAATTACAATCGGCATATCGTAATTGATCCCAAGCATCCACCAGACAATTACACGCACGAAAAAATGCGCTCGGGTGATTTCGCGTATCACTGGTTGGTTGAAATCAGACACAACTCCGATCCGCCGGTGCCCGGCGTAGGAAGCGCGATTTTTTTTCATATTCGCCGCGGCGTCGATCGGCCAACCACTGGCTGCACGACAATGGCGAGGGAAAACTTGGTGAAGCTGATCACGTGGCTGCGAGCGAACCGCCATCCTTGTTACGCACTGTTGCCAGCCGTCGAATACGATAAAAAATGGAAGTCTTGGAACCTGCCTTCGCCAGAAACGTCAGGCAGGGGTTCCTCGGGCAGGCATTGATGCTGTAGAGTCCGCTGTCCTCAGCGGATTATTGTGAGAGAAGGTTTGCGCTTCGCTACGGGAACGCGTCTTCCGTCGATACGTCTTCCAGCACTCCAGAAAGCCCGGAGCGAAATCTTTCGGCCGTGCCGATGTCCAGCCGTCGATAACCGTCGGAGGCATGAATGCGCCTTTCTCGATTTCAGACCTGTCGGGTACCACATCGCCAGAAGCGAAGCCTCGGTACAACCACACAAACTCCTGATCGGTCTTTTGGGACGCTGGAAGTTTTGCAATCTTCTGAAGAGACACAATTACGCCTAGTTCCTCCTTCAATTCGCGTCGCGCCGTGTCATCATAACTTTCTCCGGCGGCCACGTGGCCCGCAGCGCTTGAGTCCCACTTCAAAGGATGCCGATCTTTCCAGCGCGAGCGTTGCTGCAGATAAACGTCACCGGCTTGGTTAAATATCAGGATGTGGACGGCCCGATGGCGCAAGTTATTCCCATGCACCTCGGAACGACTCGCATATCGTAAAATTCGGTCGTTTTTGTCGACGATTGGGAAGCTCTCATTCATCATCACGCGCGTTTCAGGTCGCGGAGGGGGCGCAATGGAATTGGCCAGGGCAATCCATTGCGGTAACGATAACTCTTCCGCGCGAGCGTTGGGGGCGATGTTCAAACGGCGCGAGACTGTGTCCCAGTCATTGATGTGTTGGCGAACCAGTTTTCTCAACTGTTTTCTTCTCTGAGAAAACCCGGCTCGGATCAATTTCAGAAGCAACGGGTCATCGCGTTGAGGCAGCTCAAGCGGATCACGTGCCAAGATTCGCAGCACCGCGGAACCGACTTCAGGTTGCGGAAAAAAAACGGTTGCAGAAACAGTGCGCAAATATTTTACGTGATGGTGTAGTTGCACGCGCAACGTCAACGCTCCGTAATCATGGGTAGATGGAGATGCCGAAAGGCGTGCGGCCATCTCCTTTTGTAACATCAACAACCACAGAGATATGGGATTTGGCTGTTCAAGGAACTTCAACAGCAACGGGCTCGAAATGTTATACGGAAGGTTGCCCAGCAGTTTCACTGTCCGATGCGCAAAAAGAGAACGCGGATCGAAGTCAAGCGCATCCATAGTGAGTATTTCAAGTCGTTTATGACGGAGGTTTGTGCGCAAAAAATCTGCTAGGCGCGCATCTTTCTCGATTGCAAGAACGTGCGCGTCTTTCTGAAGGATGAATCGAGTCAGCGCGCCTAACCCAGGCCCAATCTCGACCACGTAATCGTCGGGCGTGATCTGGGCTTGATCGATAATCCAGCGGGCAAGATTTTGGTCGTGCAGAAAATTTTGACCGAGTCTTTTGGCTGGTGACAGACGTATTTCTCGAAGTGCGGTTCGTATGTCTGAAAGCTTCATGTGAACCGTGGGCGCCGCGCCCCGTGGCACTTGAAATTCGTATATCTGTTCACAAGATTCTGTGAACAAAATCCGCAGGAGCCGAGAACTTATTCACAAGTTATTCAACGGACTTCGAGGCTCTCAAAGAGTCTTCCGACCAACGTAACTTGTGCGAGGCCTTCTTCCGGTTCGACAGATATTTTTGGCGCGCCTCCTTCAGCGAGACGGCGCCGATAAAAAACGCGCTCGCGGCACGACCGATAGCGTACGTGCCTGCGCCGGCGATCATGCCGCAGACCACATTGCCCCAGCCGGGAAAAAACTTCAGGACCGCGCGGGAACCTTCGCGGAGAAGCATTCCTGCGCCGACATTTGCGCCGAGCGCCGTCATGAATTCTGTCGCAGCGCGCAAGCTTCGCTCTCGACCGCTGATGTACATGATCCCCGAGACCATCACCACCTGGAGCGCGGTGAGGATCGGCAGGTCTGCCAGCGGGATCGGTTGCGCGCCAATCGCGGTACAGATCGCGGTCGTCGATTTTATCAGCATTTGTGCGACATGATGTTGCGCTTCGCGATCGCGCGAAATTCGGATCATTTCGATTTTCGCTTGGTTTGGGAGTTTCTCTGCCAGAACGGACAACAACCCGCGCGCTTCAGCGGAATGCATGTCGGTGAATTGAATGACTTTCAACAAACGATCGCGGATCGCTGGCTGCGTTTTCAGAGCTTCTCGCAGCTGGGCAGCGCGCTTTTCCGATCCGAAGCAAACCCCGATGACTTTGGCGTCGGCCAACGCTCCGCCAATGTCATGTTGGAAATGCAACAGGACATCGGCGGATTTGCCGGCTGCTGGTTTTTCAGGACTCGATTCCCCCTCGTCGAAAAGGAATATGATGTCGGGCGGCTGACGCTTGAGATCTTCTTCGACCCGAGCTGTGGCGGAATCGGCTGCGTCACGAGCATCCATGATGGAAATTGTTCCATGGCCGGATATGTCCCAATCGACCCATCGATGCACTGGCATCAGAGCGACATTCAGTTGCTCTGGCGCGCCGGGCGTAAAAAGCGTATCGATGATTCTGTGGGTCGGCGTTTTGCTCGATCCGACAAAGAGGAACCGAGGCGGGCGCTGTTGCAGGAATAATTCTTTTAATGGCGTCAGCTCACGCAAGACGGGTCGGCGAATCTTCTCGGGCAGTTTCCCCGCCAAGGTTTCAAGTCGCTCGGCAATGTGAACGAAAGTGGTCTGTTTCATTGTTCAGTGAAATCCGAATGACGAATGGCTTGGCTGCGATTATAAGCCTTGCATGAGTTTGAACATTGAAATTCTTTCGAAAGCTGCCAATCAGGCGCGCGGATTATGTATGGACGCCGTGCAGGCTTCGCAGTCGGGGCACCTCGGGCTGCCTCTGGGCTGCGCAGAGATGGGCGCTGTGCTCTATGGCTATGCGCTGAAATACAACCCGAATGAGCCGCGCTGGATCAATCGGGATTATTTTGTCCTCTCGGCCGGGCACGGCAGCATGTTCCTTTACGCGTGGCTACACATGAGCGGTTACGACTTGCCGATGTCGGAGATCAAACGGTTTCGGCAACTGCACAGCAAGACGCCAGGGCATCCGGAGTTTGGTGAGACGCCGGGCGTGGAATGCACGACCGGTCCGCTCGGGCAAGGGGTTGGCAATTCGGTCGGGATCGCTGTGGCTATGAAGATGGCAGCCGCGCGTTTCAACACCGACGAACACAGGATTTTTGATCAGCATGTGATCTGTCTCGCCGGCGATGGTTGCATGCAGGAAGGCGTTGCGTCGGAAGCGAGCGCGTTTGCGGGTCACTTTGGTCTCGATAATTTGATCCTCATCTACGATTCCAATGCCGTCACACTCGACGCGGCAGCGAAGGAGACGCAAAGCGAAGATACCGGCGCGCGATTCAAAGCGTACGGATTCGACGTCCAGGAGATCGACGGCCAGGACATGCAACAATTTCTCGACGCCCTCGAGGTCGCGAAGGAACGCGATAACGGCAAACCGCAATTCATCATTGCGCACACGCTCATCGGTAAAGGCATCCCTGAAGTCGAGGGCACCTACAAGGCGCATGGCGAAGCCGGCGCAAAATTTGTGGACGCGGCGCGCAAAGCGCTCGGCTTACCGGAAGAACATTACTTCGTGTCTCAGGATGTGTATGCGTACTTTGCCGAGCACAAAAAGAAGCTGCTCGCCGTTTACGATCGCTGGGAACAAACCTATGACGCGTGGCGGAAGAAAAATCCTGACAAAGCCAAGCTCCTCGATGACGGACTTGAGCGAAAAATTCCGGCCGATCTGTTTGCCAAAATTCCGAACTTTCCAAAGGATGCGAAATTGGCCACGCGCAAGGCCGGCGGCGAAGTGTTGCAGCCGATCGCGCAAGCGATGCCGTTGCTCATGAGCGGCAGCGCCGATCTGTACGGATCGACCATGAATTACATCAAGGACGGCGGCGATTTCACGCGGAACAATCCTGGAGGGCGCAACATCCGATTCGGTATTCGCGAGCATGGGATGTGCGCGATTCTCAACGGCATCTCGTATCATGGGCTATTCCGCGCTTCGGGCGCGACCTTCCTGGTGTTCACCGATTATTGTCGTGCTGCCATTCGGCTCGCAGCGTTGTCAAAGCTTCCAAACATTTACATTTTTACGCACGACTCGATCGGCGTCGGCGAAGATGGTCCCACCCATGAACCTGTAGAGACGGTTAGTTCTGTTCGTTTAATGCCGAACATTGACGTGATTCGCCCAGCCGACCCCGAAGAAACGGCAGGCGCCTTTGTCGCGGCGATGCAGCGAACAGATGGGCCGACGCTCCTCGCCCTCACAAGGCAAACCGTTCCGACGTTAAACGATATTGATCCAACATTACGTCGCGAAGGGGTGCTGCGCGGCGGTTACATTGCAAGACAAGAAAACGGGAAACTCGATCTGATCATTTTATCGTGTGGAAGCGAACTGCAGCACGCGCTGGCGGCGGCAAAGGAACTCGGAGACGGCGTGCGCGTCGTTTCCATGCCGTGTTTTGAAAGATTTAACAGGCAGTCTTCAGAATATCGCCGGGAAGTTTTGCCGGACGAATGTCGTAAACGTGTCGCCATCGAAGCCGGCGTACCGGAGATTTGGTACGAGTATGTCGGACTCGATGGAAAAGTCGTCGGACTGCATCAGTTCGGGCTGAGCGCGCCCGGCGCTGAGGTCATGAAAGAGCGCGGCATCGACCCGCAGCATGTGATTGAGGCTGCGAAAAGTCTGTGACGCGTGATTGCGTGACTTTGGGGAGCACAGGCTGCTAGCCTGTAGTTGCCGGCAGCCCTGCCGGCAACATTCTTACACACGCAATTTTGTGCGACCGGCATCTCCCGATCTCGGCAAGCTGCCGAGATCTACAGGCTGGCAGCCTGTGCTCCCCAACAGATCACTGGTTTTATTATCCTAAAACGCTTCTTCCGATTCGCTCACGTTGCGGGCGCGAGTTTCGAAGCGGGTGAATTCCTTCAGGAACGTGAGTGGAATTTCGCCGACCGGTCCGTTGCGTTGTTTGGCGATGATCAATTCGGCTTCGCCGGCTTTTTCCACACGTGCGTCTTCGTCTTCCTCATAGAGTTCTGGCCGGACAAGCAAAGCGACCAGATCGGCATCCTGTTCGATCGAACCCGATTCACGCAGATCGCTCAAGCGTGGTTTCCCACCCGAGCGCTGCTCTGGTTGCCGGTTCAATTGGGCCACCACAACGATTGGAATCTTCAATTCCTTCGCCAACCCTTTTAACCCTGCGGAAATTTCGGATATTTCCAGCTGCCGATTGTCCTGCGCGCGGCGAGATGTCGATCTTAGCAGTTGCAGATAATCGACAATAAGCAGCCGCACATCCTGCTGGGCTTTGAGCCGACGCGCTTTCGCGCGCAATTCGAGAATGCTAAGACTTGCGCTGTCATCGATAAAAATCTTCGCTTCCGCCAGTTTCGACGCCGCGGCAGTCAGACTCGGGAAATCGCGCTCACCCAAAAATCCGTCACGCACTTTTTGCAGATTCACCCTTGCTCGCGAGCAAAGCAGGCGTTGCACAAGTTGTTGGCTGCTCATTTCCAGGCTGAAGACGCCGATCTGAAGTTTTTCATTTATCGCCACGTGTTCGGCGATGTTCATGGCCAGCGCGGTCTTTCCCATACTCGGCCGCGCCGCGATTACGATCATTTCCGATGGATGCAAGCCGCTGGTCATCCGATCGAACTCGACAAACCCAGTCGAGATTCCAGTGATCCCGCCTTTGCGCTCGTAAAGCTTCTCAATTGACTCGATCGCTTCCATTACCTGGTCTTTCATGGAAAGCATCTGGCCTTTGAAACGGTCTTCACCGACGGCGAAGATTCTCTGTTCTACTTCATCGAGCAGATTATTGACTTCATCCTGCTCCTCGTAAGCACGCCGCACGCTCTCCGTGCTGGCGGAAATGATTTCGCGCAGGATGTATTTGTCGCGAACGATCTCGAGGTAGTACCCAACGTTTGCAGCGGTTGGAACGAAGGTGAAAAGGCTGGTGACGAACGCCGCGCCCCCTACGCTGTCAAGCAGGTGGCGATCACGCAAGACTTGGGTGAACGTGATCAGGTCGATCGCCTGTCCTGCATTCCAAAGATCGACGAGAACGTCGTAAATCGTCCGGTGCGCGGGAACGTAAAAGTAATCTTCGTTAATTTTCTCGACGCATTCTGCAATCGTTTCTCGCGGCGAAATAAGCATCGACCCCAGGACGCCCTGCTCCGCATCAACGCTGTGCGGCGGCGTCCGGTGAATATCCTGCGCAGAACCTGTGGGCGAAATGGGGACAACTTTTTCGCCGCTTCGCGCCGCCGAACCTCGGCCAGCGCCATTTCCCGCTTTACGAGGCTTCTCTCCTGTCCATGCGGACGATTGAGTCGCCATTTATTTCGTTTCTTTTGTCTCTTCCTTTTTTCTGTGGAAAAATCGTCGTTTTTTTGGTTCCTCGGCTGCAGCGCTCACTGGCTCCGGCTTCGGTTCTTCTGCGGATTTCACCTGGAAAACAAGTTGCGCGGTTACGTCATGATGCAACCTGATCGCCACTTCGTGTTCACCGCTATCTTTAATCGGGCGCTCCAGAACAATTTTGTGCCGATCAATTTCCGAGCCGAGTTCGTTTTTGATGCGGTTCACGATGTCCTGCGCCGTGACTGATCCAAACGCTTTGCCCGTTTCGCCGGTCTCCAACGTGAAGACAAACCGCGCCTTACCGATTCGACGCGCCAATTCTTCTGCCTCGTTTAGCTCGCGCGCCTCGCGCTCAGCGCGCTTTTGCTTCAGAGCATCGAGCTGGCGCAAAGCGCCCGGCGTAACCTCGTATGCCTTTCCGTGCGGCAGAAGATAATTTCGTGCATAACCGCGGCGCACTTTGACGACGTCGGCTTCAGCACCGAGCCCGGGCACATTTTCAGTCAAGATGAGTTCAGTCAAAGGCATATCGATTTCTTAAAGCGCGCCCAGAATTTTTCAAGCTGAAGCATTCTGGGGGATGCCGAGTGTAAAATTCAGGCGGATGTTGTCAATGCGAGAATTAAAGAAATTTCATAAAAATTTCGCAGTGCTGCCGTGATTCGAGCAATCACCACGCTCTTTTCGGGTGTCATGTTGAACGGAGCGAAACATCTCTCGCTGTCACTTATTGCGCTGGCCGTCCAGATAATCAGAGATTCTTCGCTTCGCTCAGAATGACAGGCAACGCAGGCGCTAGCTTAAATCATCCCAAGTTTCATCCGTCCTGCTTCGCTGATCATGTTCTGGTTCCAAGGGGGGTCCCAAACAAGCTGGACATCGGCTTCATCGACGCCGTCGATGGATAGAATCTTACTCTGCGCATCGTGGGCGATTGCCGGTCCCATTCCGCAGCCTGGGGCCGTCAAAGTCATTTTCACTTCGACTTTGGTGCCGCCTTCCGATTTTTTGATCAACCGGCAATCGTAAACGAGGCCAAGATCGACAATGTTCACCGGGATCTCCGGGTCGTAACATTGACGAAGCTGGTTCCACACGTCTTCTTCTGAAACTTCACCGTTTGTAGTGCTCGCAGGTTTTGACGACTGCTGCGCCTGAGGCTTTTCCAAGCCCAGAGCATCGAGGTCTTTCTCGGCCACGCGCGCCAGGCCCTGATAAGTAGCGACGGTGTAGCTTCCTCCGAGGCTTTGGGTGATCACGCCCTGCGTTCCCGCTGGGATCGTTGTCTTTTGGCCGCTCGGAATCTGGATCGCCTCGCAGTCACGGCTCAAGGTAAATTCAGTGTTCTCGTACATGGTTGGTATTCCTGTCATTCCGAGCGAAGTCGAGGAATCTCTGAATTTATTGAGACGGACGAGCTCCTCTCGTCGATCGGAAAAGTTGTATAGGCACTATGCCACAGGCCGCTGAAAATGACGAATGGGTTTGAGGAACTAAGCACTTACAGCACGAAGCCTATTTTGCCGTTAGAATTTCACCAGCCGGTCCAGAGATTCCTCGACTGCGCTGCGCTCCGCTCGGAATGACAAATGGTGTACGGCTAATACACATCGCGCTTGTACCGCTTCTCATTTTTCAGCTTCTCAACGTATTCATTCGCTTGCTCGACGTCTTTGCCGCCCTGCTCTTGCACGATTTTGCGCAGTATCGCATCGACATCCTTGGCCATTCGCCGTGCGTCGCCGCATACGAAAAAGTGCGCGCCCTGGGCGTCGATCCATTTCCAAATCTCGGCCGCATTTTCCGCCATCTTGTGCTGGACGTAGATTTTCTGGGCTTGATCGCGTGACCAGGCACAATCGAGTCGTGTGAGTAGTCCCTCCGTTACAAACGCCTCGAACTCGTCCCCGTAGGCAAAATCGCAGCTTTCGTGTTGCGCCCCGAAGAAGAGCCAGTTTTTCCCCTCTGCCCCGGTTGCTTTTCGCTCCTGCAGATACGCGCGGAATGGCGCGACGCCGGTTCCGGGGCCAATCATGATAATCGGAGTCTCAGGATCCTCCGGCAAATGAAAGTGTTTTGCGACGCTTGGGAAGACGGGGATGGGTACGTCATCAGCCCGTTCTGCAAGAAAGGATGAGCAAACCCCTTTGCGCAGCCGCCCATGACTTTCGTAACGGACGACGTCCACAATGAAATGCACTTGCTCGGGGTACGCTTTTAAACTCGAGGCCACTGAATAAAGCCGCGGCTGTAATTTCGTGAGCAAGCCGACAAATTCTTGGGGCGCAAAACGGGCAGAGGGATGTTCTGAAAGAAAATCAATTATTTCCATGCCCCACAGGTAAGTCTCAAGGTCGTGTTTGCGATCTGGCGCGAGAAGGTACCGCAACGTAGGCGCAGCGGAAGCTCGCTCGGCAACGGCCCTCAAAAACTTGGGCGTTGGTTGGGTGATACTGTAATCGCGCAGCAACGCTTCGCGGAATATGGTTGGTTCTCCCCTGGGCCGCGACACTTGTTCATCCCCGGTTGCGCCGATCGTATGGATGATTTCATCAACCAACTCCGGTTCATTCATTGGATAAACGGCCAATGAATCGCCGACTTCAAAACTCAATCCCCATCCGGTCAGATCGATTTCGAAATGGCGCGTGTCCTTCTCAGACTCCGGTCCGCTAAGGCGACGATTGACAATCATGCGGGCGGGAAACGGGTTTGCCCGTGTGTAGCGTGGGGGAGCAACGGCAGCTGTAGCAGTGGCTGTAGCTTCGGTCATGGCAACTCTTGTAGCGGTGATTCGCCAGTGTCGCAAATTTCAGCGGTCACTTCCTATCGCAACTCTGCGCAATCGCGAAATCCACCTGCCGTTTGAAAGTATCAACTCGGGCCACAAAGACCGAGAGCTCGTCGCCGACGCTAAACCGTTTGCGCGACCGTCTGCCAATGAGCTGGCGTCGAGCAGGTTCAAACAAATAAAAGTCGTCGGTGAGAGACGACACATGGATAAGGCCCGTGATTAGCGCATCCGGCAATTCCACCATCAACCCATAGTTGCGGACATCGACAATCGAAGCGCGGAAAATCTGCGGATTGCGTTGGTCGAGTTGCCGCTGAAAAAATTCAAGCTTCTTCATTTGCGCGGCATCGATCTCCGCATCGGCTGCGGTTCGTTCGGTGATGGAAAGGTGCTCCGCGATCGAAGCCATTTCTCGGCTGTCTGGCTGGTAGGGCGTGTCACTCCGTGACCGCCGTTCCGCCGTTGAGGGAACGGACGGCAACGGAGTGCGGTCCCTACCCAACGCGCGATGCACTACCAGATCGGCATAACGCCGGATCGGACTGGTGAAATGCAAATAATTTGCCTTGGCCAGCCCGTAATGGCCGAGCGGCTGGGCTAAATAGCGCGCGCGCTTCAAACTTTTGAGCAGAGCGACCTTGAGCGCTTGCTCTTCGGGTTTTCCACGGGTTGACGCCAGCAAACGCTGCAGCTCAGCGCGATGGGTCAAATCCCCAACCTTGTAATTGAAGCTGAGAACGAGTTCTCGATACTCCGCCAGTTTCTCCGGGTCCGGATTTTCGTGGACGCGGTAGATCGTGGGAATCGCGCGCTTCTTGAGCTCGCGCGCGACAGCCTCGTTTGCCGCGAGCATGAACTCTTCGATCAGCTGGTGGGATTCGTCGTTCTCGATGCGTTCTAGTCTTACGGGATGGCCCTGTTTATCTACCAAGACTTTTACCTCTGGAAAGTCGAGGTCGAGCGCGCCATGCTCGAATCGTTTCCGCCGCAACAAAGCAGCGAGTTCCCAGGCAACATGTATGCGTTCGCCCAATCGATCACGAGGTGGGGACGTCAAGATGGCATAGGCTTGTTTGTAAGTAAGCCTATGCGCGCTGCGAATCACGCTGCGCCCAAAACGCGCACTTTTTACCACTCCATGTTTGTCGAAATGGATAAAGACTGAATGTGTAAGCCGGTCGACTTCTGGGTTGAGACTGCAAACCCCGTTGCTTAGTCGCTCCGGCAACATTGGGATTACGCGGTCGGGCAGATAAACGCTATTGCCGCGTCCCCGCGCTTCGCGATCCAGCGCGCTCCCGGGTTCTACGTAGGCGGCGACGTCTGCAATGTGCACGCCGAGGCGCCAACCGCTGTTGGTCTTCTCGACTTGAATCGCGTCATCGAAATCGCGTGCATCATCAGGATCGATCGTGACGATAAAGTCTTTGCGCAAGTCTTCGCGTCCTTCGAGCTGCCGTGCGTCGATTCTTTCCGAAATCCGCTCCGCCTGATCCAAAACATCCTTCGGAAATTCTGCAGGCAGATGATATTTGCGGATGATTGAGAGCATGTCGATGCCAGGTGCGGAGGCCGGCCCGAGCACTTCGATGATTTCCCCTTCGGGATTGACGTGCCGCGATTCCCAGGGTTCCAGGCGAACCACGACTTTGTCGCCAACATTCGCAGACGTCACTTGCTGCTGAGCTCGATTGGGGTGGACATAGATGTCATGCTGAAACCGCGGATCATCAGGCACGACGTAGTAAAAGTTCCGAGACCGTTGCAGTGTGCCGACGATGGTATCGTGAGCGCGCTCCAAGATTCGAATGACACGTCCTTCGCGCCGCCCTTTGATGCGGTCATGAGGCGTATCGCGCGATATGCGCGCAACCACGCGGTCGCCATGCATGGCTGTCCCGATGTTTTCCGCCGCGATGAAAACATCCGGCCCACCCGGTGTTTCTGGTGTGAGAAATCCGTAGCCGACCTGATGAATCGACAGTTTGCCGGCTATGAGGTCCGCCTCAGCCGGAAGCACATATCGGTGCTTGCGGATGCGCGCGATTTGGCCCGCGCGCTCGAGTTCACGCAGTGTTTTCCGCAATGCAACTCGTTCACTGGCAGTCAGGCCAAGTTTGCGAGCGATATCGGTCTTGTCGAGCGGCCGGTAATCTTTTCGTGCCAGCAGCGCCAGAACTTGTTCTTGAATCTTACGTCCGTTTATAGCCATCTGGGCGAAACAATAGGGTCAAGTTTAACGACTTAACGCGATTTCAACCGGAGGTCGAATAATGCAAAAAGCGATTATTGCTGGCGCGGTGGCGGTTTTCTTGGCAGCGATCGTTTCGTTTGCTGCAGGAGGAGCTAAAATGAAGATCACAAGTTCTGTTTTCCAGGAAGGTGGCAACATTCCATCAAAATTCTCATGTGACGGCGCCAATACCAATCCGCCTTTACAGATTTCGGATGTGCCTCCCGAAGCGAAAAGCCTCGTCTTGATCGTCGATGATCCTGATGCGCCGAGCGGACTGTTCACACATTGGGCGGTTTGGAACATTTCTCCGCAGATCAGTTCGATTCCCGAAGGAAGCACGCCAAAAGGAGTCCAGGGAACAAACGACTTCGGAAAATCGGGCTATGGCGGACCGTGTCCACCCTCTGGTGCGCATCGTTATTACTTCAAGATTTTCGCGCTGGATCGTGAGTTGGATTTACCTTCCGGCGCGAAGCGGAGCCAGATGGACGCGGCGATGAAAGGTCATGTGGTTGCACAGGGCGAATTGATAGGTCGCTACGCGAGGAAGAAATGACGAAGGAGGAAGGACGAAGGAAGCTCTAATGATCAAATAACGAGACGACCTTTGGTTGTGCCTCCTCGCCATTCGGATTTCGTCATTCCTTCGTCATTAGTCATTCTCGCCGTCCCGTCTTTTCAATCTCGCTGTTCGTCTCGCTGACAGTTCGAATAATCGCGCATTTGAATTAGTCTCAATCTTGATGCGTGAGAGGATCTGGAAAATCGGAGATCGTGTTTTCAACGTCTCCCGGCAGGGACTGATCATGGGCGTACTTAACGTCACTCCAGATTCATTTTCCGACGGCGGGAAGTTTTTTGCGCGGGAGAAAGCGATAGAGCGCGGCATGGCCATGGCGGCAGAAGGCGCGCACATCATTGATGTCGGCGGAGAATCAACTCGACCTGGCGCCGAACCCATCGCGGCAGAGGAGGAACTACGTCGCGTGATTCCGGTGATCGAAAAGTTACGAGCTAAGATCGATGTTGCGATTTCAATCGACACGTCGAAATCTGGCGTCGCGCGCGCGGCGATTCAGGCAGGCGCCTCGATTGTAAACGACGTTACCGGCGGACGAGGGGACGAAGAAATGCTGCCCCTGGTTGCGGAAACAAACACGGCGTTCATCATCATGCATATGCAAGGAACGCCGCGGACCATGCAAAACCAGCCGCGATATGCCGATGTTGTTTTGGAAATTGCTGATTTTTTTCGACAACAATATGCGCGCGCCATAGTTTATAATATTGATCCCATGGCGATTGCGTTTGATCCGGGCATTGGTTTCGGGAAAACGCTCGACCACAACCTCGAGTTGCTCGCGCACCTTGAACAGTTTCGCGTGCATGATCGCCCAGTTGTGGTTGGCGTTTCCCGCAAATCGTTTCTGGCGAAGCTGATTGATTCGCTAGATGTCGGAGACAGGCTCGCACCAGCAGTCGCGCTGACCGCGCTACTGAGGGCTCGCGGCGCGGACGTGTTCCGCGTCCACGAGGTGAAAGAAAATGTGAGCGCCTTGCGCGTATCGGAGGCAATCCTTCGGAGGGCAGGATGATTCATCAACTGATCGATCTCTGGTTCAGGAGCTGGCGCAGTCTGATTGAAATACTTTTACTCAGCGTGGCGATCTATTATGGCTACCTCTATTTTCGCGGGACGCGGGGCGCAAAGGTACTGACCGGGCTGGCGATCGTCTTTTTGACGCTGACGTTAATTTCCACGCTGCTCAATTTAGTTGTGATCGGGTGGATTGTCCGAAGCTTCTCAGTTTTCCTTGCAGTCGCTTTGGTTGTGATTTTTCAGCCGGAGCTGCGGCGCGGCCTCGCTGCGCTTGGTGGCCACCCGATTTTCTCGCTGACCAGCGAGAAACGGGAAACCGTCCATGATCTGGCTGAGGCGGTGACGCAACTGGCAAATAAACAGTTCGGCGCGCTCATCGCCATCGAGCGCGACACATCAATCCGCGTTTACGAAGAAACAGGTGTAATAATTAACGGCGAGTTTTCGGTCGAGCTTATCTTGACCATCTTTCATCCAAAGGCCGCATTGCACGATGGCGGAGTGATCCTTCGCAACGGACAAATTGCAGCTGCAGCCTGCATTTTTCCTGTGAGCCAGCGAGAAACGTTGGACCGCAGCCTGGGATTGCGTCACCGTGCGGGCCTCGGCATAACTGAAGAATCAGATGCCGTGGCTGTGGTCGTCTCCGAAGAGACAGGCGCTATTTCCATTTGCCATCGGCGCCGAATCGAGCGCAATTTCACACCCGAAACGTTCCGCCAACGGATCGCGGAAATTTTGTTGCACAGTAAATATGAAGAGCCTGATTCTGAACAACTGGCGCGCGAAGTTGATCTCTCTTCTGCTCGCGACCATGCTCTGGTACCTGATCAAAAAGAACGTAGCGACGACGCCGTCGTGGTCTGACAGGCCATCGCAGACGCCAGTGACCGCAACGCCCTAACGGCGTGATTTAGCGCAAAAAACGCGACAGATTCTCTTCCTCCCAGCGTCGCGCCCGCCGGTAGTGTGGAAACTCGCGCTCTCGGCGGTTGAATTCGTCGGTGTGAACTCGTCGGCGGTTCGCGGACAGCTTTTGATCCGGCACGACCGAATGCAGCATCTCGTGATACAGCACGTAACGCAGAAACCACAGCGGCACGAATGGCTGGTCCAGCGCCGGATTGATTCGAATTACCCGATCGTCCTCTTGAATTGTGCCAAAAATAAAATGTTCTCGCGGCCGGTGTTTTCGTCGCCGCCCCCACATGATGCTGTAGCCCCGAAGGCGTCCACGAAAATACCGTTCGTTCAAGTCATTAAAGATAGCGCGCAGATCGAAATGCGTTCCCTCGTGGCGCAAATTCAAGTGTCGCTGCATCGGTAGCGTTGGATGAGCAAGCTTCCGTTTCGTATTTTTCTTCTTCTTAGCCATTGGGGAATCCTCTAAAAACGAGCAACTGCAAGAGTACTTTACTGGCCTCCAAATCTTGTGACAAGCTGGCGGCCATAATTGTGCAAAAATTGTTGTAAAGTATTTGCCTGGAGCTGATTAGCTCTTACCGAAAAGCGGTAATGCATTCAACGTAAACGCCGAATCCAAAGTAAGGCTGACAGATTAGAAGCTTCCTTCAACTGGGGTTGACTGTCTGGCGGGAATTCTTTGTGGCTTGGGGGTTTTGCCAGGATCGCAACTTGCGTATAATTGTCCTGATTCCGGTGAAGGGATGGTGACAAGTTTGATCCATTACCGCTGGATCCGCTGGGGCGCGTTGCCGATGTATCTGGCCGGTATCGTCTTCCTGATCCTGACGAAGTTTATCGGTACCAAAGTTTATGGGGCGCGTAGCTGGCTACATTTGGGGCCAATCAATTTTCAACCCGCGCAGCTTGCAGTCGTGGCCGGGATTATGGTTCTGGCAATATTTTTAACTCAATTCCGCGAGATGCATCCGATGCTGCGGTTGCTACTCTCCGGAGCGATTGCGGGAGCACCCTGCCTGCTCATCCTGATGCAGCCCGATCTAGGCGAGGTTATCATTTGGGTTCCGGTGCTCTTGGCGCTGTGGTTCGTCGGCGGACTGCCGCTGCGCTATTTGATTTGCATCATTCTGATCGGAATCGCTTTTGTCCCGATCGCGATCCATTTCGGGCTTAAACCATATCAGCAACAGAGGATCACCGCTTTTACTCACCCTGACATCGACAAACAGGGGTCCGCGTGG